>Ga0209561_1000309_pt1 | contig 11487 bp, 11 predicted proteins | sample WorMettrBAHAMAS2_FD_187393 | JGI IMG/M metagenome (GOLD analysis project Ga0209561, IMG submission 187393) | Marine gutless worms symbiont microbial communities from Max Planck institute for Marine Microbiology, Germany - Inanidrilus... | ecosystem: Host-associated > Annelida > Digestive system... | reverse complement strand
CCGTCAGGTCGCTCGGATAGCGACCACCCTTGCGGTCGTAAAGCGCGCGGTTCTCGACTGTCCACATCGGGCATCCCTCCACAAAAATCAGAAGATGCCCTCTTCAATCATGACCTATTCTAAAAAACCGTTAACTTGCCGGACAGACACTCAGCTCCACTGGCTGATCAGAATCGATCAACACTTCGATATAGGCGTCAGTAGCAGCCATCAGTTGCTCATACCCCATCTGTGCAGCGACCATTTTCACGACCCTATACTCACCCCACTCGTTTTGTCAAGTAATGCTCATAAGCCCCGTTGATAAAGCCATGCCAGATTGTTGAGGATCACGGCGTTGTCCGGAATCTCGTCCGCCAACGATTCATATAACTTGGTCGCTTCGTCATACCGTTTGGTGTTGAGTAGTCCTCCGGCAAGCACCAGCCGAGAGGCCCGGTCGTCCTTGTTTTCCGCGACCCATGCGGCGAGACCGTCCAGCGCGGCGTCGCGGTCGCCGCCTCCCCATCGCGCTCGGTAGAGGCGAAGTGCGAGAGCACCGGACTGCGATAAGGATATCGCCGTTTCGTAAGCGGCTGTCGCTTCCGCGTACATCTTCTCGGTCATCAAGACGTCGCCAACGAGCATGTGGCCGACCGGCGAATCCGGGACCTTTTTGCGCAAGCTTTCGGCAACCCGCAACGCCTCCTCCGGGCGTCCCGTCCGCGCCTCCACTTGGGTCAGCGCGGTGACCGCGGGGACGTGCTCAGGATCGATTTCGATCGCGCGCCGCAGGGAAATGCGCGCGCCATCTTCGTCATTCGTCGCCGCTTGCGCCTGAGCCAGCCGCAGATAGGCTTGCGCCGAGTTCGGCGCTACGTCGACCAACCGCCGGTAGGTGCCGACAGCCTGATCAGGCTCGCCGTTGGCCATGCGTGCCCGTCCGAGCGCATCGAGGGCCTGGGGATTGCGAGGCGCAATCTGCTCGACCTCATGAGCAACGACGAGGGCTTTCTCGGGTTTTCGCGTCGCGATGTAGACGTCGATAAGCCTGAGCCGCGGCAACGCCGCTTGGGTATTGGCGGCGCGGGCGTTCTCGAGCCAACAGACAACGCCGTCGGTGTCTCGGCCGCGCCGCGCCAGATCGGCCAGCGCCATCATCGCGCCAATGTGATTCGGGCTGCGCTCGATGATTCCCTCGAACCGCTTTTTCGCGTTCTCGAGGTTGCCCGCGCGGATCTCCATCTGCGCCAGGTTCATTTCGGCTGGGAAATAGTCCGATTGGATGCTGAGCGCCTGTTCGAAGGTCTTTCGAGCGGACTCGAGATCACCCTTTCCAAGGAACGCCGCGCCCTTGAGGTTGTACGGCAACGGGTTGTCCGCAAGCCGGCCGGCCAAATTGTCCGCCGCTTCGATCGCCTTGTCGAAATCACCGCTCCGAAGATGGGTGAGCGCAAGCAGGATCCCCGGTCGCGTCGCTTCCGGATCCGCGTCCAGAGCGGCTTCGAGGTTGGCGACCGCCTCTCCCGCCTCGCCGGTCGCCAACTTGCTGAGCGCAAGCTGGGTTTTTACCGGAATCGATTCGGGCGACGTCGCTGCGGCCTTCTCGAAAAACGATGTCGCCTCGGTGAACTGTCGGTTCCGCATCAGGGCGTTGCCCATCAGTCCAAGCAACTGCGGATCGTTGGGCGCGCGCTCGACGGCCGGCCGCAATACCTTGACTGCGACATCCGGCTCGTTCTTGCGGATCAGTGCGGCACCGAGAAGCTTTCTCGCAGCGATGTGACGGGGAACCGCGGCAACGAACTGTTGCAGGTGAGTGACGGCCTGCTCGAACTGCCCTTGGGCGTAGTGCACCGATTCGAGCAGGAAGATGCTCGGCAGGTGCGTCGCCAGCGCCTTGCCAGCCCGCTGCAAGGTCGACTGAGCGCCGGCATAGTCGCGCTGCTTCGCCTGCAGCACGGCATTCAGGTAGAGCGTCATTGGGAAGTCGGGGACCAGTTCGTCGACCTGCCCCAATTCGTCCTTGGCGTCCTCGTCGCGGCCTACGTCGAGCAGTACGGCGGCACGGCCGAGGTGCGCGCGGATATCCTCGGGCTGCAGTTCGATGGCCTTTTCGAAGCTTGCTAGCGCGCCATCCGAATCGCGGGAGAGCCGGCGCAGCTCGCCCTTCATCAGCAGCGCCTGCGTTTGCTCGGGCGAAAGAGCGAGCGCTTCGTCGACGGCCTCCTCGGCTTCCTTGAGCTTCCCGCGCGACCGCCAGACATTGGCCGTGCCGAGCTTCGCCAGGGCATCTTCCGGATTGATCTCGTTGGCAGCGGCAAACGCTTGCTCTGCTTCGTCGATCTGGTTGAGGCGCATGTGGGCGTTGCCCCGGAGAACCAGGATCGACGATTCGATCTCGGGTGTGCGGTCGCCATTGGTGATCTCGTCGAGGACTTCCTGGTTCTTGTTTTGAAGGAGATAGGCACGGCCCAGATCGATTTTTGAAGGAGATAGGCACGGCCCAGATCGATTTTTGAAGGAGATAGGCACGGCCCAGATCGATTTTTGAAGGAGATAGGCACGGCCCAGATCGATCAGGACGTCTTCGGCGGGCGCGCCGAGCTTGCGCGCCGTCCGCAGTTCCTTCTCGCTCGACGCTCCGTCGCCAACGCGGAGGTAGAGCTGGCCCAGAAGCAAGCGCGCATTGACGTTGTCCGGGTCGCTCTGCAGCGCGTTCTTCAACTGCACGATTGCCGCTCGAACGTCGCCCTTCTTAATCTGATTGCGGGCGTCTTCCAGGTATTCAGCCGATTTCGTCGAATCCGTTGCTGCGGCCGCCGGAGCGGTCCAAGCAATGGCGGTCAGCATCAGCACGGCGGCCCATGCAGTTGCGCGGGTCAGTGATCGGACCGGTTTCGGCAACGTTTCCTCCCGATTCGCGAACGGCAAGCGGTCAGGCAACGAAATGGGCAGCACATGGGTGCCTGTCTTCCCTGAAGAATCGGCCTGCAACACCCTCCGCCCAACGACCACTTTATTGGTGGGCGGCGCCAACGACAAGTCGAATGCCTGTCGGGCACGGGCCGCGCCGCGCTTCATCGTCCGATGTATCTCGGCGTAGTTTCGCGTGGGTCCTTACAATCGACTAAGGTGCTGCGATGACGAAATCGAACCAGAGCGAGCGATCCGCGGTGAAGCCACCGCTGATTACGGTGTCCGACATTGGAATCGCTCTTGGGTTGCTGCCGCTCGCCGTGCTCGCCTGGACATTGCCACACCGTCAATGGCAGCGGGTGGCGCGTGTTACAGCACCCCTAGTCGCCAGGATGCAGCGGCCGGGGCCAGACGCGATCGGCGCATGCGTCGCGCGGACCGCGGGCACACGACTGCCAGACGGCGCCGGAGCACGGATTGTCCGGGAAATCGCCGAGGCCGAGCTCCTGCGCAACCTCCGAGTCGTTTCCGCGGCGACGCCGTTCGCCCGTGCCGTTCCCACGACGCTCGAGGGACGCGAACATATCGACGCCGCCCTGGCGCGGGGCAAAGGCGTGATCCTGTGGGATGGCCATTTCGCCCATGCCGGCCTCCTCACGAAGGTTGCAGTTCATCGCGCGGGACTTACGCTCGTCCATCTCAGCCATCCGCGCCACGGTTTCTCTGACACGCGGTTCGGCATGCGGGTGCTCAATGCCATTTGGCGGGCGGCCGAAGCCCCGTATCTCGAGGAGCGCGTCGTGCTGTCGCTTGCCGGACCGGTGGCGGCAATGCGCCATCTGCTCGAACGGCTGGCGGCCAACGCGGTGGTCTCGATCAGTGTCCGTGACACCGGAAGCCAGCCCGTATTCGCACCGTTCCTGGAGGGCATTTTGCCGATCGCAACAGGAGCTCCCGACCTCGCCTTCCGGTCTGGAGCCGCGCTGATTCCGGTGTTCACCGTCATCGACGGAGCGGGCAACCCGGTCGCCACTGCCGAGCCACCGATCGAACTGCCGCGAGATGGCCCACGGCGCGCGGCCGTCGAAGCCGCAGTCGCCGCCTATGCCGCCCGACTCGAACGTTGGGTTCTCCGGCACCCCGGCCAGTGGTTCGGCTGGCTCAACCTTGCCCTTGCGGAGGGGGCGGAACCGGCTTCGTTGCCGCCGACTGGCGACGCCAAAGCGCCCGCCCCTCTACGTGCTGCCAAGCGATGAGGAGCGGAATGCTCGGCGCCAGTTCGCGCACACGGGTTGCCAGCGACAGCGCCAACATGAAGTCGGCGGGCATGCCGAGCAACGCACCGAGCGCGACATAGCCTCCCTCCTGCAGCCCGAGTCCGGCCGGGACCGCGAACGAGACGCCGCGGATGGCGTTGATCAGGCCCTTCAGCAGGATTGCCTCGGCGAGGCCGACCGGATAGCCCATCAGGTGGGCCGCCAGGAGCACCTCGCCGACCAGCCATACGCGGCCCGCCAGGCGCCAGGCGCAACTCAATGCGATCGCACCCGGGCGGCGGTAGATCGCCCGGATCGCCAGGTCGAGCTGTTCGGCACCGACGACGACGCCTTGCCACTTCTCGCCGGTGAAGACCTTGCCGCCGAACCGCGCCGCCGAACCGAAGCTGCCGCGGAGCTGGACAACGATAAACCCGGCGATGCCAAGAGCGAGACCCAGCGCGCCGAGGACCGCGCCGGCGATGATCCCCGAATCCGGCGCCAGCACGGCGAGCATGGCGATGCCGGCCAGCGCCCAGATCAGCACGACGATGGCCTGCACCGTCTTGTCGATGACCATCGTCGAGACCGAGTCGGTGGGGGAATAGGACCACAGCGTCAGCACCCGCGCCTTCGCCACTTCGCCGCCGATCGTGGCGACCGGCAACAGCGCGTTGACCGCCGCGCCCATCCACGAAGCCCACAGCGCGTGGAGCCTTGCCGGACGTCGTCCGCGCGGGAACAGGCACCGCCACGCCTCCCCACTGGTCCATTGCATCGGTGGTTCGAACAGGCAGATCAGCAGGATCGCCCAGCCGGCCTGGGCAAGAATACCGGCCACCGTGTTCAAGCCCTGCCAGGCGACCAGCGCGACGACAAGGGCAAGGCCGACCAGCAGGCCGATCAAGGCCTTGGTGCTCATCCGCGCCGTCTTACAGGCTGGACAACGTCTATGCCAAGCCCGCCGTGCGGGCGCGCAGCCGGACCAACGCCAGGACCGCGTCCAGATTCGGCGTCGGCACGCCGGCGAGCCGGCCAAGTTCCGAGACCGCGCCGACGACCGGATCGATCTCCATCGGCCGGCCCCGCTCGAGGTCCTGGAGCATCGAGGTCTTGTGGGCGCCGACCGCGCCGGCCTCGTCGATTCGGGCATCCACGTCGATGGGAAAGGTGATGCCGAGCGCTTCGGCGACCGCCTCGGCCTCGATCATCACCCCGCGAACGACCGATCGGATGTCCGGGGTGGTGGCGATTTCGACAAGCGTCCCACCGGTCAGCGCGCTCACCGGATTGAATGCCAGATTGCCCCACAGCTTGGCCCAGATCTCGTGGCGGATGCGGTTGCGCACCGGTGCCCGGAAGCCGGCATCGATCAGTACCCGGGCCAAGTCCGTGACCCGCTCCGAGCGGCTGCCGTCCGGTTCGCCGAGGACGAACCTGTCACCGGCAATGTGGCGGATCACGCCGGGCTCGACCACCTCCGTCGCCGGGTAAACGACGCAGCCGATGGCCCGCTCCGGCCCCAGCACGTCCCACTGCCGGCCGCCTGGATCGACGCTCTCCAACGTGCGATCGCGATGGGGGCCGTCGACGCCGTGAAAGTACCAGTAGGGGATGCCGTTCATCGCCGTGACCACCGCCGTATCGGGGCCGAGGAGCGGCGCCATGGCTTCGACCGCTCCCGGTACGGCGTTCGCCTTCAACGTAACGATGACGATATCCTGCGGCCCGGCTGCAGCGGGGTTGTCGGTACACAGGGGACGCGCGACGCGGGTGCCTTCGCTACGGATCAGCGTGATCCCGTTTTCGCGCATGGCCGCCAGATGGGGGCCGCGGGCGATCAGCGTTACGTCGGCACCCGCGAGCGCTAGCTCCGCACCGAGCAGCCCGCCGGTCGCTCCGGCACCGAAGATGGCGATCTTCACCGACCGACTCCGCTTAGGTCAGACCGAGGGTTTCGGCAAGTCCGATCCGGCGCAGCTTGCCGGTGGGACCCTTGGGAATCTCGTCGACGAAGACGATCCGCCTGGGGACCTTGAAGGCGGCCAGGCGCTCGCTGGCATAGCCGCGGATCTCCGCGTCGGTGGCAGTGGCGCCGTCTCTGAGGACGATCGCTGCGGCGACCTCTTCGCCGAGTGTGGGGTGCGGGACTGCGAAGGTGACGGCCTGGGCAACGGCCTCGTGGCCAAGCAGCGTGTCGTCAACCTCACGCGGAGCAACCTTCTCCCCTCCACGGTTGATGATCTCCTTCAGCCTCCCGGTGATGGTCAGGTAGCCTCCCTCGTCGATCACCCCCTGGTCGCCGGTGCGGAACCAGCCGTCGGTGAAAGCCTCGGCGTTGGCCTTCGGGTTGGCCTCGTAGCTGCCGAACACGTTGGTGCCCTGGATAACCACTTTGCCGGTCTCGCCCGCGGCGAGCCGTTTTCCTGCCTCATCCATGACCGCGACCTCGGGTCCCGCGGCGGCGCCGACTGTGCCCGGTTTGTGCGGCGCCGGGGGCAGGGGGTTGCTGGCCATCTGGTGGGCCGCCTCGGTCATGCCGTAGGCTTCGATGGCAGGGGCTCCGAACGTCTCTTCCAGCGCCGCCATGACCGTCGGCGGCAGCGCCGCCGAGGACGAGCGCACCAATCGCAGCCTCAGCTTGTCGATCACCTCGGTGTTGTGGGAAGCCCGGGCAAGGATCGCCTGATGCATGGTTGGCACCGCCGTGTACCAGGTCGGGTCGGCTTCCTGCAGCCAGGCGAACACGCGCAGCGCATTGAAGCCCGGGCAGCAAGTGACTTGTCCACCGGCGGAGAGGGATGCCGAGAGCGCGGTGACCAGCCCATGGATGTGGAACAGCGGCATGACGTTGAGGCAGTGATCGGCGTCGGTCAGCGCCAGCGACCGGGCGATGTTGCGGGCCGACGCGGCGACGTTGGCGTGTGACAGCGGCACCATCTTGGGGCGCGAGGTGGTTCCCGACGTATGCAGCACCAACGCCGTATCCTCTGGCACCGGCGGCCGGACGGGCGCCGGTGAGGGAGCCGCGTCACATTCGAGAGCGAACGAATCGGCGGGACCGTCGGCCTCGGAAACCAGGCCGACCACGATGATGCCGCGCCGCCGGGCGACGGCGACGGCGGCCGACTCGCTTCCCGCTTCAATGATCAACGCCCGAGCCCCCAGGTCGTCGAGATAGAAGGCGAACTCGTCTTCGCGGTAGGACGGATTCAGGGGCGCCGTCGCCGCGGCCGCCGAGGTTGCGAGGAACGCCGTGGCCGCTTCGGGTCCGTTGGCGAGGACGATGGCCACCCGATCTGCACGACCGATCCCGGCCCCGTTCAGCGCCACGGCAGTGTCGGCGATCAGCCGGCGGAGCCCGGCGTAGGTGAGGGGTGCGCGTCCTGGCGCGCCGATGGCCGGCGCATCATCACGGCCGGCATTCAGCAGATCGGGGATCGTGGCGGGGTCATTGGGCATGATCGGGATGGGTTCCTCCGTGAGTCGGCGACATTCTAGCGCCCTCGGCGGAGGGTTCCACAGCCGCTGATCGGCAGGTGGCGGAGACCGCCGGCTCGGTTATACTCGCGCCGGACGGGCGAGCGCGGATTCCACGATGATTTTCAATTCCGTTGCCTTCGTTGCATCGAAAAGCGACGAGGCACAGGCTGCCGAACGGCGGCTCAAGGAACGGTACGCCCACACCACGCCGGAACAGGCCGACATCGTCGTCGCCCTCGGCGGCGACGGGTTCATGCTCGAGACGCTGCATCGTCATCTCCATCGCTCGGCGCCCATCTTCGGCATGAACCTCGGCACCGTCGGCTTCCTGATGAACGCATACGAGGAGGAAGGGCTGCTCGAACGCCTGCAGCGGGCCGAGCCGATCACCCTCAAGCCGCTGGGGATGACCGCCACCGACGTCCTCGGGCACACCCACGGGGCGCTGGCCATAAACGAGGTGTCTCTGCTGCGTCAAACCCGGCTGGCGGCAAAGCTCCGAATCCTCGTCGATGATGTGGAGCGCATGCCCGAAATGATCTGCGACGGAATCCTTTTGGCTACTCCGGCCGGAAGCACCGCCTACAACGTCTCGGTCAACGGGCCGATCCTGCCGCTCGGCGCCGGCGTGCTGGCACTGACGCCGATCAGTGCATTCCGGCCGCGGCAGTGGCGGGGCGCCATCCTGCCCCAGCAGTGCACCGTGACCTTCGAGGTGATGGACGCGGAAAAGCGCCCCGTCAGCGCTGTTGCCGACAATGCCGAAATCCGCGATGTCGCTAGCGTGCTCGTCCATACCGATGAGGAGGCGGCACCGGTGCTGCTGTTCGATCCCGAACACAATCTTGAGGAACGGATCATCAAAGAGCAGTTCCTGCCGTGACCGCGGCAACCCTGGGACCGCTCGCCGGCGCGCTCGCCCTCGGCGCCGTTGGCGGTGCCGGCTTCTGGTGGGCGGGCTTGCCGCTGCCCTGGATGACCGGGGCGATGTGTGCGACGACAATCGCATCGCTGAGCGGTGTCCCGCTGGCCGGGCCGGTGCGGTTGCGGACAGCGATGATTGCCGTACTCGGGCTGATGCTCGGCAGCGCATTCACCCCCGACGTCGTCGACAAGCTGCCCGAGTGGCCGGCCAGTCTCGGCGCCATGGCGATCTTCGTCGTGATTGTCGGCACCGGCCTCTATTTCGTGCTCCGTCGTTGGGCCGGCTTCTCGATGGCGACTGCGTACTTCTCCGCCGCGCCCGGGGGACTGACGCAAATGGTGCTGGTCGGCACGTCCGTGGGCGGCGACGAAAAGACCATTTCACTGATGCACACCGTCCGACTGATGCTGACGGTTCTGGTGATTCCGCTGTGGTTTCGGATCTTCGAGGGATACGTACCAGGGACCCGCGGCGGGGACGCGTGGTTCTCCGGCGTCGACCACGTCGAAGCGGCCATTCTTGGAGTTTGCGCCGTCGCAGGAGTCTGGTTCGCGGCGCGGCTGCGCCTTCCGGCGCCGGCACTGATCGGGCCTACGGTGCTGAGCGCCGCCGTGCATTTTACCGGGCTCAGCCAGGCGGGGCCGCCCGATGCCCTCGTGGCGACCGCCCAGGTGGTGCTCGGCGCGGGGTTGGGGTGCCGCTTCGCCGGCGTGCCGGTGCGCAGCGTGATCGGGGTCATCGGGATCGCCGCCAGCGCCACCGCGGCGCTCATGGCGTCGGCGGCCATTGCCGCTGGGGTTTTGCATCAGACGCTTGGGTTGCCGTTCGGCGTGGTGTTGCTGGCGTTCTCGCCTGGCGGCGTAGTCGAGATGTGCCTGATCAGCTTGGCGATGGGCGTCGACATCGCCTTCGTCTCCACCCACCACTTCCTGCGCATCTTCCTGATCGTGCTGCTCGCACCGCTCGTGTTCGCGCTGGTGAGGCGCGCCGGCGGTCCCGCATAGGCGTTCAGCGGTGGTCGGCGCCGACGGCGTCGGCAAGGGAATCGAAGCCGTCGGCACGAAGCCTTTTGCCCAGGTCGTGGACGATCTCGCTAATCAGGCCCGGACCCGCGTAGATGAGCGCGGTGTAGAGCTGAACCAGCGAGGCTCCGGCACGGATCTTGGCGTAGGCGTCCGCACCGTTGCTGATACCGCCGACGCCGATCAGCGGCAGCTTTCCCTTGGTCAGCCGGTACATTTCCGAAAGCACCTCGGTCGACCGGTCGAACAGCGGCGGACCGCTGAGCCCCCCGGCCTCGTCGGCGGAGCCGCCCTTGAGGCCTTTCGGGCGGTCGATGGTCGTGTTGGTGGCGATCAGCCCGTCGATCCCCGATGCCAGGGCGACACGGGCGATGTCGCGAATGTCCTGGGGTGTCAGGTCTGAGGCGATCTTCAGCAGCACCGGTACGTCGGCGCCGGCGCCTTCGCTGGGCCGTGCGTCGAGGACCGCAGACAACAGGTCCTCGAGCTCGGCGCGACTCTGCAGGGCACGCAGTCCGGGCGTGTTGGGCGAAGAGACGTTGACCACGAGATAGTCGGCGTAGCGGGCGACGGCCGGAACGGCGCGGGCGTAGTCGGCGATACGGTCGTCGCTGTCTTTGTTGGCGCCGATGTTGACGCCGACGATTCCGGGGCCAGTGCGCTGGCGTCGCGCGAGGCGGCGCACTGCCGAGTCGATGCCTTCGTTGTTGAACCCGAGGCGGTTGATCATCGCGTGCTCGCGCCGCAATCGGAACACTCGCGGCTTCGGATTGCCCGACTGCGCCCGGGGCGTGAGGGTACCGACCTCGACGAAGCCGAATCCCTGGCCGATGAGCGCGTCCGGGACCTCGGCGCTCTTGTCGAACCCGGCGGCCATGCCAACCGGGTTGTCGAACTCCAGCCCCCAAAGGTGCATGGCGAGTGCCGGATCGGCGATGCGTTTCGCCCGGGGCACCAGACCCGATTTGAGTGCGGAGATGGTGATCCGGTGCGCCGCCTCCGGCTCCATGGTTCGGAGCATCGGCCCCAACGCCTGGTAGGAGCTAAACATCGGCGTTCCCCGGCACGACTCCGGGTGGAAGCACGTGGCGTCCGTCACCGCCGAGCGGCAGGTCGTCGACGGCCGTCACGGCCGAGAGCGGCAATGGGCCATAGAGGTGGGGGAACAGCGCGCCGCTCCGCGAAGGTTCCCAGTGCAGCCCATCGCCGAGCGCCGCCGAATCGACAATCACTACCACCAGGTCCGTCTGGCCGGCACGATGGCGGGCAGCGCTCTCGGCGACCTGGGCGGCGGTGGAGAAATGGATGAAGCCGTCGGCGGCATCCTGGGACGAGCCGCCATAGACCCCGTTTGCCAGGGCGGCTTCCCATTCCTCGCGGCGGCAGATGTGAAAGATGGGTTCCCCCGGCATCGTCGCCGTACCGTAGCGGAAAGCCCGCGCAATTCCAAACCTGCGCCGGGACCTGTAAGCTAGCACGCCAGACGCCCAGCCAGAGGGAATCGCGCCGGATGTCCGACCACGCCGCCGTGCTGTTCACCAACGAGAGCTTCTACATCGCCTTCGCCGGCCGCAATCTCCAGGCGATGGAGGCCCTGTGGGCGCGCGATGCGCAGGTCACCTGCACCCATCCGGGATGGGAGACCGTTGTCGGGCGGGAGGACGTCCTACGCACGTGGGAGGCCATCCTCGGCAACCCGGACGCCCCCAAGATCGCCTGCCATCCCGCCATCGCGCACGTCTTCGGTGATGCGGCCTATGTTCTGTAATCGCGCATGTTCTGTAATCGCGCATGTTTGGTCAAGCTCTCCATTCACATTGCACCTGCCGGAGCCAAGGTTCTGTTCGTGGTCGGTGCAGGACCGCCACATGAGGGCGTCGGGGGGCGCAGGCGCCTCAGTGTG
>Ga0209561_1000307_pt1 | contig 11583 bp, 11 predicted proteins | sample WorMettrBAHAMAS2_FD_187393 | JGI IMG/M metagenome (GOLD analysis project Ga0209561, IMG submission 187393) | Marine gutless worms symbiont microbial communities from Max Planck institute for Marine Microbiology, Germany - Inanidrilus... | ecosystem: Host-associated > Annelida > Digestive system... | reverse complement strand
GCCGGTCTCAGACAGACGTCGCATATGATCCGGAAGGTCGAAAAATCCAAGCTGTTTCATGGCATCCCCCTCGGAAAGCCATCGAATCACAAAACCGCCAAATTGGCGAGGTTAATGGGGGTGTCCCTTCTGTCAACTCCTCAATGCTTTCCCGCGTTCGGGCGTCAAGACTTGTCAGTCTTTCCTTGACCGAAACGGCCGATTGCAAGCTAGCTTTCAAGTCCGTTGTTTCTGCAACCTTCTGCTGTCCAGCTTCGTTCAGGGACGTGAGCACAGCAGTAAGGCTGTCGACCCGCTCCGCAAGTTCCTTCTGCTCTGGCGTTTGGGTATCTGGTTGATGGACTTCCTTCGGCTTGCCTTCTTCAAGTGCCTTCAGCTCTTCTTTTTTGGCTTCAATCTGCCCTTCAAGCTGCTTGCGATAACGAGGTGAGCTTTGCTCTTCAAGGTCAACGATCTCAATATTGAGCTCCCGGAGTTGCCGTTTGAGGGAGCTGATCTCCTGTTTGTTTTGTAGTGTCTTCGCTTCTTCAAGATCGGCGAAAGATGACTTTCCGAGTTTCTCCGTCTCCTCGACGTGCGAAAAGACTACTTCTTCGATTTCAGTTCTAAACTGTTCGATCTCAATTTCGTTAGTCAACTGTTCAAAATAGTTCTGGGGCAAATACCGAACGGCTTCTGGCCTATCCGAGTCACAATGTTCACTAAGGAGCTTTTCTTCTTTTTTGCCGGTATGCCAGGTTATGGCAGAGGCAAAATTTTCTGCAAAGCCTCGCTGCCGGAACTTCTTGCTCTTGGAGTCATTTGTCAGGAACGAGAAATATTCCTCCTGTCGACTCTCTCCCAAGAGCCCAATGATATCGACAATCGCACTCTTGCCGCTGCCCTTATTCCCGATAATCGCAGTGAGTTCAGGGTTAAGCGGTAGGTCGACGTTCTTGAACCATCGCCCATTCCCCTCGTCGTATCCCTCGACCTGATCGATTTGAAGACGATCAAGAAACTTGGTACCATCTTCTTCTTGCCGCACCATGACAGCAGGCTGAGTGCCGATGAAGACGCGGCTAGCCGGTTCATGGCAAATCTGCTTTAGACCAACGAACGTTGTGTCGGCCTTGATCCAAGTTGGAGGGAATCCAGCGACATCTCCCTCCAATCGATCGAGATCGTCGAAGGAATGGGCGTCGCTCCCTGAAACTACTGGCTTGGGAACTGACTCTCCTTGCGCATAGCGGTCCGTTCTCAGCAAGAAGTCTCTGTTACCAGCGTTGCCAAAGAATAGATCACACTCCTTGTCGATACGATCAGCCAAGGCGACTTTACGGGGTGAACTTGTATCGGTCGAACGCAGACCGTCGTTGTTTGCTGGAAATGCAAGCAAGTAAGGTTGGCTGTCACCAAACGTGTCTTTTAGTGCCTTAAGGAGATCATCCAGGCTGACTGTCGCCGATTCAAAATCGGCGGTAGTCCTAAGATCAGAACAGCGGGTCTTGGCATTTGCGTCATCTATCGACTGCGTCTCAAGATTTGTCAAAAAGCGCTCAATCTTCTCCTTGCTACAGATGGCTGGTTCATTATCAAACACAACATGGATGTTGGGGTGACTTCCATCTCGGCTAATCGATTCAGAGAGGCGAAACTCAATATTTAGAAAGAAGACCTTGGCCGTTTCGGCGTGACGCGCAAGGTATCTGCGCTTTAGCTCAAAAAATGAATCGCAGGAAAAATAGTCTGTGATGCCGAATACTGTAACCGGCGAGCTCTCAAGGGTGTCGATGTACCTTTCCCAAGTTGCATCATCCGCACCACCATATGCGTCGTTCAACTTGGTGGCTGGAGTATGTAGGTGAAGATCCCAGCGCCTCCACGTAGAACCTATTGGCGCCGCTCTGCTATCCATTACGTACCCCTCGCCTCATAAATGAGGTTAGCAACTTGAAGCTAGAGGAAGTGAAACAACAGGTCATTTGCTGCGCTCCTCCCGAGGCCTTAGCGCTGCACGCTCTACGTCATACCGATAATCTCCAATCGTACCGTCCTTAATCTTTTCCACTGCTTCATCGATGGCGAAAAGCGGTACCAGAAACCACTCACGCGGAACGACTGGATGTCCGAAGCGGTCCTTTATCTCGATTTCAAGCCGTGCCGCGTCAAAGATTTTGTGAATAAGGTTTTCGAGCTTGGTCCGGTTAATATTGAAAAGCTCGTAAGTGGCCACGACCTCAACATCGGCCAGCAAGAACGTCGCATCGTGTGCAGCGTTGGCAATCCGTTTTTCGATGCTACCACCTGTGACGCCTATTTTGTGCAGCACCTCGCGGTTTTCTTTAACCACCGGATGGTCGGACTTACTGCGAAGCACATAGATTTTCCCGCTAGCCAGATCATCTTCTGCCGCCTCGCCGGAAAACAAAGGTCCCGCTGACGGATCAGAAATTCGCCTGCCGTGCTCATCCTTCTGCAAAGCCCGTTGCAGAGATGTCATCAGCAAATCACTCTCGGTCCCATTGTCGTAAATTGCCCTGATCCGGGCGTCCTTACGGTTTTGGGCCTCCGAATAGAATTCTTCACCAACTTCAGCGACATAAACCTTCTGGCCAGAAAGGATAAATAGATTCCCCTTTCTAACCGTCGCGTCATCCTTGAATGGGCGTGTCTCACGCACCCCGCTCTCAAGTTCCTTCTGAACTGATTCAAAAATGGGCTTGAACTTAGAGAAATCGTCGCACCGGGTACGATTGGCGACCTCTTCCGCAGCCCTGATCTCTGCTCTTGGCTTCACATGACGCAGAGTTGTCACATCGCTTTCATCAGGGACAGGAACGCCAAGTTGGGAGAGCAACTGCTCATCACTAAGCCCCTCGGCAGAAATCTCCTCAAGTTCACCTGCCCCTTCGAGCAGACCTTGATGGTCTAGCTCGACAAGAATGTCGCGACATTCCTGTTGGTGGCGAATTTGATCCAATCGCGTGGCGTAAATCCGCTCAAAAATATCCCTGCCTTCGCCGCTTGCGGGCAACCGGTCATTCTGTTCGACAAATCTCTGAATCTCTTCAAACCCGGCTATGATCCGCTCTTCGCGTGGCTTTCGCGCAGCTTTCTTTTTCGACTCCGCTTCAACGCCCAAGGCATCCAGGATATCTTGATTGGATAAATCAGCCACTGGCAGCCTCCGCAGTTTTCTTCTGCAAGAAGGCAATACCTTCGGCCATACGTTTTTCCCAAGGATCGGGCGATGTCAGTGAAGGAAGCCGTCCCCGCTCCTCCTTGAATTTGATGGCCCGAATAGCAAGCTCGCGCGCTTCTTCTTCCGTGAGATTGATACGCTTTGCTGCAATGACAGAGGCAACCTGTTTCAGGCTTTCTTCGCTCATCGATTTCGCGAGGATGGCATAGGCCTCACCAAATGGATTGATGCGGTCGATCAGATCAATATCAAGATCGCGGACATCCATCGCAAACTTGCGGACACCATCAATCAGAGCTGTATTTCCGGCAACTCCCAATTCAGCATCGCCAGAATTGACAATCTCTTTCGCTTTCTGGGTCAGGTTAAGTGCGGCAATGGCATGCTGGCGAATGGCCTCCTGGTCTCCCTCGCCAAGCTCAGGGTATTTGTCCTTGACGATCTTGCCCATCCGAACCTGTGTCAGCTCTTCAGGCACCATTTCTTCATCGAACAAACCGCGTTCCAAAGCCGTTTTATCTTGAACGAAAGACGCAATGACCTCGTTCAGGTCCTCTTCGCAAATCCGCTTCGCATTCTCACTCTTCGGTTCCGCGAGCCCTTTGATCTCAATCTGGAACTGACCGGTTTCCTCATTGAAGCCGATATTCTCGGCATTCGAGTCGTATCCGCCTTCACCATAGTTATAACCCTCTACAGGGCCGCTATCCTTGTTCTTGGGTGTGAAATTGAACCTTGGTGCCAGAACCTGCTCCATCAACAGGCTGGCGGCGATGGCCTTCAAGGTATCGTTCACCGCATCCGTGACCGCCTCCTCGGAAGCATCCGGCTCGGCAATCAGGTTGGTAAACCGGGCGTGGGTCTTGCCTGGCGCATCCCGCGTTGCCCGGCCAATGATCTGGATAATTTCTGTAAGGCTGGCGCGATATCCAATGGTTAGGGCGTGTTCGCACCAAATCCAGTCAAATCCCTCTTTGGCCATTCCTAGCGCGATGATGATATCGACGTGATCGCGATTTTCCTTTTCTTCGGGCCGCTTTAACGCCGCAGAGACCTTGTCGCGTTTCGACGGATCATCATCCACCAAATCGGCAATGCGAATTGTCTTACCATCAGACGTTTCGACCAAATGGAAACCGGTGTCTGAATCGATACCTTTCCAATCGCCTAACTCTTCGATGATGTGCTCGACTTCCTTGTGCTTGTCCTTAGTACTCTCACGCGAACCCACATGCGGGATGTGAATGATTGTCTTTTCTTTTGGATCAAGGACCTCAAGGATGCTGTCCGCATATGCCCCTGCATAAAAGTAGTAACCGATATTAAGCGTCTTTAGATACTCATACCCATTGAGCTGCTCATAATAGGTATAGGTCACGGCATCGAAATTAGCTTCGTCCTGCGGTGCCAAAACGGCTTCCGCGTCGCCACGGAAATAGGAGCCTGTCATCGCGACAATGTGCACCTTATCCCGTGCTATGAATTGACCGACTTGCGACCCTAGTTTGTTGTCGGGATTTGCGCTCACATGGTGAAATTCATCTACTGCTATTAATCGATCATCAAACGCTTCTATCCCATACTCATCAACGGCGTTCCTAAAAGTCGCATGCGGACAAACTAGAACCTTGTCGCCGCTTTCCAAGAATGTTTTGACAGCTTGAGCCTTACTGCCATTCTCACCGGGCGCATTGCATAGGTTCCATTTTGATTCGACCTTCCAGTCGGCCCAGAAACCGAATTTGCTTAATGGCTCGTCATTAAAACTTGCTCCAATGGATTTCTCTGGAACGGTGATGATGGCCTGCTTTAGGCCCTGATTGGCCAGCTTATCCAACGCGATGAACATCAAAGCACGGCTCTTTCCCGATGCCGGCGGCGATTTGATTAAGATATTGCTCACCACGCTTCTCGAAGGCGCGCTCCTGCATGACGCGCATGCCGAGTTCATTGGATTTCTTGGAACTACCAGTGCAGGCGTAATTTACGGTTACGGACGGGATAGATTTGTGCTCGATCATGTTCAGGATGCCCTCATCTTTGTTTTGGTGTCCGAGGCATCCTTCACCGCCCCTTGCGCCATCATTTTCGTATAAAATTCAAATAGCTTCTCCAGCCTTTCAGTATCGTTCTTAAACCGCCGCCCGATATAGATACGCTCAAGCACTTCGTCGTTGCGGTCATGGGCGGCGCGTAGGTCGGCGGGCATTTTGCTCTCGCCATCTTTAACCTCATACAGTTCAGCCAAGGTAGAAGGGAAATGCGCCTCGCGAGCCATAAGAATATCCTCGGCGCAGCGGGTCAGGTCGGCCTTGTTCTTATCGGTGAGCTTGGGGACAGGAAATGTGTTCCAACCAAGGGTATTGGAATAAGAAAAATCCGTACGTAAACGTACACAAACTGTGCCGATCCAAACCCAATGAAGGCGTGAAGCGATCAGAGCCATATTCCAAAGTGGTGCGTCGTAAAGAGCAAAAGCTTTGTTGTGTACCACCGCATGAGCATCAACAGCTCCCACCGGCAGGTATGGTCTGTTTTCGGAACTTACAATTGGAACAACAAGAAGTAGCCCCTTCGCTTCATACTGATCCCGAAATCTATACGGTGTCGATACTAGCTTTTGAGCTTGCGCATCCTTTGTCTTCGCCTTTCTAGCTTTCTCTACTGCCTCTACCCGCCCCCAAATCTCCGGATACTGCTGGGCAAGCTCTTTTGTCTCGTCAGTAATCCAAAGACAGGCCCTAGGCGAACCTGAGATAAATTCCCTTGAGCCATACAAAGGTCGAATAAAATCGATAGCAGATGGACATTTTCGTACGAGTGCTCGTGCTTCATAAGGCTGCAGCATCAACTCGTTCGCATAATAGGGGTGGTTCCCAAACTGCATTGGCGTTCTGTCGTCAGAAACCTTATTTCTCTGAGAGACAAAAACATTTTGCGCAGCCACCAAGTAGGCGTTGATGTTCTGCGCCTCCCTTAAAATTAACTCTCCGTTTCCGTCCAATGAAAAAATCTTTCGCGGCGCATTCCTTTTCGTCAGTCCGATGATTGAAACTGTGACGCCTGCATTGTGGCTAGCAAGATTTGCCCATTTGAAAGATTGATAAGCGAAAGAAATCGAAACTCCCGCACCAAAGATTGCGGGCCACATGGCTGATATTTGAACACCTTGACATATCGAATTTGTGCTAACGAACGCTGCGTCCGCTTCCGTGGCCGACATAAAATCGGCCGCCTTCATAAACCAACCCGAAACGTAGTCCAGCGATAGAGTATCTTTCGTTCTGCCGGCAAAAACCTCTTTCAGTTCGAGTTTTTGTTCAGGCGACTGATACTTCCTTCCCAAGTACGGTGGATTCCCGCAAATATACGTCTCGCCCCCCTCGTTCTCGAAGTCGATCTGCGCTTGATCAAGGGGAGTATGGAAAAGATCGTCAGCGTGGTGTCTCACGCCAGTCCCCGTGGGTGGGCAAATGCTCAGCCAGTCCAGCCGCAAGGCGTTGCCGCAGGTAATCCAGTTCATCGCGTCCAGCGGCAAAAACTCGGCCAGGGCTTCCTTTTGCCCACGATAGAGCACGTCGCATTGGTACTCGGCGATGATCAGTGCAAGACGCGCTATTTCGGCCGGGAAGTCGCGTAGTTCAATTCCTCGGAAATTGGTCAGCGGAATTAATGTACGCTGGTCGTGTTCGCCGCGCCGCCGGTTTATCTCGGCCTCAATTGCACGCATTTCCTTGTAGGCTATGACAAGGAAGTTGCCCGATCCGCAGGCGGGGTCAAAAACCCTGATCTTGGCCATGCGGTTGCGTAAATTGAGGAGCTTGCGCGGGTTGTCATCTGCGTCTTCCAGCTTCTCCCGAAGATCATCGAGAAAGAGCGGATTCAGTACCTTCAAGATGTTGGGAACACTCGTGTAGTGCATACCCAAAGAGCCACGCTCCTCGTCATCTGCGACCGCTTGGATCATTGAGCCGAAGATGTCCGGGTTGATCTTTTGCCAGTCGAGACTGCCGATATGCAGAAGATAGGAACGTGCAATTCGGCTGAAGTGCGGCACGTCAGTGCTACCAGAGAACAGACCACCATTCACATACGGAAACCCATTGGCCCAGCGAGGAATATTCGCTGCCGCGCGATCTTCACTCCTTGTATTCATGGAGCGGAACAATTCGCCGATCACTTCGTGGGTGTTTGACGCCCCACCCGCGCCCCTTCTCAATTGTGGCGGTGAACGAGTTATCGCCTTGGAATATGTCCGTATCTTCGGCGAAGAAACAGAATATCAGCCGCGCCATGAAGTGGTTCATGTCGTGCCGGCGTTCTGCTGCCCCCCATTCGGGATTGTCCTTCAGGAGCTCGACGTAGAGCTTGTTCAAGCGACTAGTCGCCCTGATATCGAAAGAGCTTTCCCTGACCTGCTGGACCGTTGTTATGCCTGCCAGAGGCAGAAAAAAGCCGAAATGATCAGGGAAATCCTGATAGCTGCAAGCAACCGTTTCGCCTGAAATCAGATCCTCGGCCTCAAAATCAACGCCATCGGTCGCCAGAATAAATTTGGCTTTTCCCTTGTTTGTGGCCGCACTGGATTTGAGCGCTGCCAACGTATTGGTAACTTGGCCGTCGCCACACACCACCATGTGGATGTTGTTCCGCTGAAGAATACCGCCTTCGATGTCCGATGAATTAGACGCGCCGCTTTTCAGGCGTTTGATCGTCGTTGCCTTGTCTCCAAAGGCCTCCAAAAAAGCAAAAGGGAAGCCCTCCGGATCAAACGGCTGATCCGCTAACTGGGAAATGGCTTCTTCAATCTCGACAGCGTTCAATTATCGCCTTTCTGCTTTGCCGGCCTTCGGCTTTTGGTTTGAGACGTGGTTCTCTGCCACATACTCACGCATAAACTCTCTCAAGACCTGGGCGGCCGGTTTATCCTGCGCTTTACACGCCTCGACAAACTGCTCACGCAGCTCTCGCTGAACCCGAATCCGTAGACCTACGTCCTTCATGATGAAATGAGTGTAGCCAATGGATACACAATTGTGTAGTCAAAAGTTTGTACAACCGACAACGAATGAAAATTTGCCTGCTTCGTCTGGAGCCATCCGTCGCCCTCACCCGTGACGGGGCGGCGGTGGAAACAGGCGACGCAGGCCCCCGCCTGCTTCGGTGGATAATCCGGAGCCCGATCGTGCCAGGGATCGTCACCCGAATGGGCCGAAACCGCGCCTAAGCGGGTTCGGTGGTCACGAGACCATAGAGCCCGGTCCGCCCCAGCGGGCGGAGGCACCCTCAAACTTCAACGATGTAATCCGAGAGATAATCGTCTTCTTCCGCCGCCAGCACTTCATCCCGGCTGCGCGGCGCTGCCAGGTTGCCACCCTGCTCTTTGAGCCCTTCGAGATGGAGCTTCAGCGCCTGAAGAAAATTCGCCTTCGCTTCGTCCTCGGTCTTGCCCGAAGAGACGCAGCCCGGAATATCCGGCACATCGACCCAATAGTCGGTGCCGAACTCTTTCCTGATCAGGGCGACATATTTGCGGGCCATAGGACGGGATCGCTCGTTCTTCATTGTCATTGCCTCCCCCTTTGATAGCCGCTCGCACCGCCGACTGGCAAAAGCTTTCTGCCAAAAAACCTCACCGCCCCCGACCCAGATCACGCTTCCGCTTGCGCCGGCGTTTGAGTTTCGGTTCCGAATCCGGCTTATGACCGCGACCATCGCCACCGCCGCCACCATCCTCCGGACCCGGCAAACCGGCCGCGCGGATGAACTCATCGGTGAGATCGATCTCGTCCTCTGCCTCTATATCCTTGCCGTCGAACTCGCGATGCAGCTTTTCGAGCTCATCCTCACGGGCTTTCGCCGCTTCATCGCGGTCAGTTCTATTCCGCTGCTCCTGATCGAGCATCTGATCCTTGCGGCGGCGCTGCCGTGCAACCTTCTCATCCGAAGCCGGCCTCGTCTCATGCGAACGGCTATCGCCACCCTCGGAGTCACCCGCCCCATTGCCGGCCACCCGCGTGAATTCACGGGTCAGATCGCCGCGTTCGGGAGCTTGATCCTGCTCGGTTTCGGTTCCGGGCTGTAAAGCGCCGGCCTCGGCCCGGTCGATCGTGGAGCTCTCATCGCGCCGCCGTGAGCCTTCTTCCGGCGCTTTTACCCTTTGCGAGGTATGGCGGTTCTTGGCCTTGTGCGGCACGGCCTTTCTGCCGCGCGGCTTCAGGGCAAGCTGCATGGTCGGCATATGATCATGCCCTGCATTGATACGCTGGCGCTGCTCTTTCGTACGCGCCAATTCAAGCGAGGCCCGCTCGCGCTTTTCGACCTGATCGAGCCCGCGCAGCTTCCTTTTCACATCCGCCGCCTGCAATTCCTGCCGGCGGCCAAGGTCCTGACGCTCGGTCCGTTGCCGCACTTTCAACTCGTCGCGCTGGACTAGATAGGCTTCATAGCGCTTGCGGTCGCGATAGCGATGGAGCTTCTTCGTGACCAGCGCGACGCCGGTCACCCGCCCGAGAAATCCCGCCAGACCCTTCGGCCGATGCCGGGCACGCTCGCTGCGAATGCGCTGCATCTCGGCGCGATAGCCGGCCTTCAATTCCTGATGCGCCACCTTCTGCGTGCGGGCGAGTTGCTCACGTTCATCATGTTGGCGCTGCCTTAACGCTGCGGCCTCCTGCTCCAGCGCCGTGCGCCGGGCCGCCTGATGCCGGGTTAGTTCGAGCACCTGCTCGCTCTCAAGACGCGCCTGTTCGAACTCCTTGATGGCATCCCGATGCTGCGCCGCCAGTTCCTGCGCTTCCTTTACCGACGGCAAATTCTCCGGCGCATAATCCGGCCCCAACTTGTCGCGCACCGTCTTGGCCTTGACGGAGGGATCGTCGATCAACCGCGTCAGCGCCGTCGTGTGGCCGTAGATATCGACCAGCACGAGCCGGGTCTTGTTGCGTCCGCGCGCGAGGACATAACCGAGCTCTTCGAGCGCGTTGGCGAAGGCCTGCCCGCTATCGCTGCGCTGCCAGGCCCCGGTGACCGCCGCCATGCGCTCCTCATGGGTGATGCCGGTCTCTTTCTGCTTGATGCCATCATAGCCTGAGAGCTGGCGATTGCGGCGGTACTCGTCCTCGCGCCGGTGATAGCCCTGGGGCAGTTCGAGCCCGTGATCGCGCGCGAACTCACGGGTGACGGTCATCAGCTTGTCCTTGAAAAAGGACAGCGGCACGGCTTTGCCCTGCTCCACATCGATCCGCGACCAGACGACATGGCAATGCTCGCGCATATTACCGAACCCGTCCTCCTTGATGTGAAAGACGACGGCGCGCGGCTGGCCGGTGAGGCCGAGCTTTTCTTCGGCGCGATCGATATAGTCGGTAAATTGCTCGCGCGTGATCCGGCCCTGTAATTCATCGGGATTTATGGACAGGCTACACAGATATTGTTTGCATTTGGTCAGCGCCCCGGCCTGCGCTGCCCACTCGGCGAAGGCCCCGTGCAGATCGTCAGCGATAGCCCCGCGCACCTCGGCAAGCTCCATATATTCGTTGTCATGCTCGTTCATGAGGTGGGTGGCCAGGTCCTGCCCGCCGCCGCGTTGGCTCGCGAACGGGATCATGGCTTCATCCCCATCAGGGTGAGGAGTGCGGCGCGGATTTGAACCATGTCGGCGTGAATGGAATCGAGGAGGTCGGCCTTGTCGCCGGCTTCAGCATCGGCCAACAGGTCTTTGATCCGGGCGACATCACTGAGCAGGCGGGCAAAATCTTGCGGATTGCCGTGACCATTCCCGCGCCCCCCGAACACGCGCTTCGTGATGAAGCCATTGACGGACAGACCCGAGGCGGCCACGCGCTCATAGAATTCCTCTTCGCGTCCCTTGGGGATGCGGAAGGAAATGGGTGCCGTGCGTTTTTTGTTTTGTGCATTCATAGTGACCTCACCTTAGTTGACGGGGTGAAGGTCCCTCCTCGCACAAACCTCGCGCGCCTGCTCACGCGTATCCGGGTCCGCGTATGACCCGGTCGATGGGATTGCAACAGGGAGAGCCGAAGTCTCCCTTTGCTCGAAGCCGGTGCCGAAACACCGGTCGTGATCCAAGATACGAATAGCTTGGTCCATGGGGCTCCAAGGGGAGAGGTGAAGTCTCCCTTGGTCCAGGGTTCAGGGGCGGCGAAGGCTCCTGATCGTGATGAAACGGCGAATACGTTTCCTCAGCCGGATGTGGTCGATCCGCAATCCGGCTGACACATGGACACCCCCATTAACCTCGCCAATTTGGCGGTTTTGTGATTCGATGGCTTTCCGAGGGGGATGCCATGAAACAGCTTGGATTTTTCGACCTTCCGGATCATATGCGACGTCTGTCTGAGACCGGCGATCGGCTGGAAGAGATGTTGCGGGTTATT
>Ga0209561_1000306_pt1 | contig 11620 bp, 15 predicted proteins | sample WorMettrBAHAMAS2_FD_187393 | JGI IMG/M metagenome (GOLD analysis project Ga0209561, IMG submission 187393) | Marine gutless worms symbiont microbial communities from Max Planck institute for Marine Microbiology, Germany - Inanidrilus... | ecosystem: Host-associated > Annelida > Digestive system... | reverse complement strand
TGGCTCTCTACCCACCGTACACCTCCAAGCGGCATCCGATCGAGCACCGTTTGTTTTGTCATGTCGCGCGTCGCTTAAGCGGTGTCATCCTCGATTCGCACCAGACCGCCCTGGAAGCGGTACAGCACACCTCAATGACAAATTCACTCGCCACGACCCTGTTCTCGGGAAATGAAACTACATCGTCGATTCCAATTGATTTTCGTGATAAAATGTATTACTTATTTTAGAAACGATTAATAAGTTTATGTTATGCAAGGAAAAAACAGGTATTTCAGGCGTTCACACCTTTCGGAAGCTAAATTCAGAGCACTTATACGCTATTTCGCGCACAATTTGCGGGCCTGGAAAATCGCCGAGCTGAGTGGTGTAAGCCGCCCGACGATTAATCAGCTATTCATGAAGTTACGAACCAGAATCGCCCAGCTTTGCAACGCTTCATCCCCTCTATCCGGTGAGGGTGAAGTCGATGAATCTTATGTTGGCGCACGCCGTGTTCGCGGAAAAAAGGGGGCGCGGAGCAGGCGGTAAAAGATCGTCTTCGGAATCCTGGAACGCCACGGGAAAGTGTCGGAAATCGTCCCTGACGCCTCCAGGAAGCAGCTACAGAGCGCGATCCGGGGTCAGGAGCCCTGGAAGCATCATCCACTCGGACGGCTGGAGAGGCTACAATGGGTTGGTGGACATGGGCTACAAAAAGCATTTCCGGGTGCATCATGGTGAGCTGGTCATATGCCAAACGGAGGCTTGCAAAGTTCAATGCTGTTCCCCGACAAACGTTCCTTTTGCACATCAAGGAATATGAATTCAGATTTAATCACCGAGAGGAAGATCTCTCTGATAGAATATTTAGACAGCCTTTAAGCCCTGATAGAGATATAAGTCAATTATGCACAAGGGAAACATCATAATGCAGCGTAACAAAAACCGGAACGGAAATAGCGTGCTGGTTTTCGACACTCACCCTATTCAGTACAAGGTGCCGATATACAGGGGATTGGGACAAATGTTTCCCGGACAAGTAGAAGTCGTGTATGCGAGTGGTTGCTCGGTACATGGTTTCGAGGATCCGAGTTTTAGGGGAAAATTCGCCTGGGATGTGCTTCTTTTGGATGACTACCGCTATCGCATTCTGGTAATGGTGATTTTTGAAGTGATAGAGTAGATGGATTCATCGGTAATCATTCCGATTGCCACCGTTTTTCTCGTTACCTGATTCTAGATTTTAGCCCTCTCTTCCGGAAGAATACGCTTGGTCTGAACGATTGCGTTCATTGATAAAACGAACCGAAGAGTTTTTAATTATGATTATCGAGACTAAAGTATACACTGTCGCAAATATCAGAGCGAAGATCTCGTTAAAAATAGCACAAATACGTCCGGTAGCTCGCAATATCACTGTAAAGCCTGTGGTGCCTATGGCGCACTTGAGCGCAAAGAACGCGCGACGGAAGAAAAGAAAGAACTCATTATAAACGTTTATCAAGAAAGATCCAGTATACGCGGGATTGAACGGACGTTTGGGGTCTCGCACCGAACATTGAGCGCCTGGTTAAAACAACAGGCGAATGACCTCCCACCCCTTGAAGAGACGCTACAACCTGTTGAGTGCAAAAAGATTCCTGTGCTGGATGTGGATGAGTTGCGGTCCTTTGTCTTTCGTAGCAAAGACAAAGTGTGGGTCTGGATTGCCATGAATAGAGAGACCCGAGAAATCGTCGCCTCTGCCTGCGGTGATCGCACCGAAAACACCTGTCGGATACTCTGGGATCGCGTACCATTTGCTTATAAAGAAGCCATCGTTTTCAGTGATTATTGGGGCGCGTATCGAGCCGTCATTCCGAGCGAGCAACAGCGCCCTGTGGGTAAAGAAACGGAGGAAACGGCTCATATTGAGCGTTGGAATAATACCTTTACCTGCATTCTTAACAATGAGAAGGGTACTTCGTTGACATCCTAGGGTAGCCTCACTGGGAAAGGTGTGTTCGGCTTTCTAAAAGAACTACGGCCACAAGCAATTCTTACTGAATTCGTTTTCCTACAAATTCGATTTGGTGACCTTATTGGCCGCTGTCTGGTTGCGAATTCCAATCTAGATTCGCATGGAAACCCAGGATGAAGAATTTGAACGAGGAAGGGTAAAGTAATTCGTTCGGTGGCTTGTTTATAGGATCCCTTATTCTGCTATCGACAAGGCGTTCTATATCGGAAAACTGAACCGGGAACATCTTGTGAGGCACGGCGTGCTGGCCCGGGATTTGATCCCTGCGTATTATTGCACGCCTGACCGCTTTTCAGAGCTGTCTCGTGCTGAGAAAGAATCTCGAAGAAAGAAGACATGTAACTTGTTGGGCTTGTCCCCAGAGAAGACGGTAATCGCTTTTTTGGGAAAGTTGATCCCGAGGAAGGACCTAGGCCTGTTGCTTGAAGCCGTAGAGCATGTGCCTCCGGACCTCCGGGACCGTATAGCCTTTTTGTTTGTCAGTTCCGGTGAGTTGGAAAGCAAGTTGCAGGAACGTGTAAACGAACTTCGAAAAACCACGGATATCACAGTGGTCTTCACAGGATTTATTAATCAGATGGAGCTCCCGAATTGCTATCTCAGCGCCGATACTACCGTGTTGCCATCCTATAAAATGAGACATGAGACATGAGACATGAGACCTGGTGGTGAACGAAGCGTTGCAAGCGGGTTGTAGCGTCGTAATATCCGATAAGGTAGGGTGTCACGCGAATTTTGGGACTTTGGAGAGAGTATTCGTAATACCCGTCGGCAACGCACCGGCACTGGCCGAAGAAATCGGGCTCCTGAGTAGGTTTGCAAGATATTTCGACTGGGCAGCGGATATCATGGATATTGTACTCCACCGAAGCCGCCGTAGGGGCTATTGGCAGAGAAATAGGAAAAATCCTTAATGAATCGGCATGATGTGCAATCCTAGCTTATTTCGTAGAGGTAGCGTTTTCTTTTCGTGTCCATTTATTCTTGCAGTTTCGCAGCTAAGATGTAAGGCAATCGGTTTTGTTACCGGCGGTACCGGCTTCCTGGGAAGCGATTAGCGCTGAAAAAATCGATGAAAGATGGGAAAACGAGATTGAGAACTATGGCAGTCAATTTATAGAAAAGTTACAAACACAACGCTCGTCGGCCATGCTGACACATTGGCTTGTTTCAAGGTATCCCGGCTGTCAGGATATATTTGATGTCGGTTGTGACGATGGGATTGTAAAGACTAGACTGCCTGCAGGGTGTGCTTATCGTGGCATTGATATCGGTGCCGATATCTACAGTCGCGCCCCAGACAAAGGGATTCAGTACATCGAAAACGCTGAAGCGATTGAGTCGGAACTGCGAGACTATCAGCCTGCTCAGATGGTCTTCCTATTTGATGTCCTTGAGCATACGGCAAGTTTCGTGAATCTGTTCGAGATCGCTCTGGACCTTGCCACCGAACGCGTGTTTGTGTCGTTGCCTAACGAAACCAATCTACGGGTCGCTATGGGTATTTTTTGACCGGCCCCTGGTGCCCACAGCGTGCGCATGCTTGATTCCGAGCTTGGGAATCGCCACCAATGGCTGATCAATATGACTGATGCGACGCGGTTGTTGAGTGAGCACGCCAATGTGCGGGGGTTCCGGTTGACCGATCAGCTTCATATCATGACCCTTTCCACGAATGCCGCAAAACGGATTGTATTTCGAACCGCAACCATGCTGTTGCCCTTGCGTCTCCGCTCGGACCAGTTTGCGCTTTTGTTCGGGCGCATTAGCTTACCTTTCAGGTCTCGGATGATTGCATAGGAAAATGGAGCTATTTTTGCGTACTCAAGAACTCATGGAGCTGCTCGTGTCCATGTCTGTACCGGAAAAGCACAATGAATCCGACCATACTTACTACGATACGCTATTATCTTCCGGGCTATAGGTCAGGGGGACCCGTTCGTACCCTATCAAACATGGTTGAACGCCTAGGAGACGAATTCGGCTTTCGGATCATTACATCAGATCGGGATGCCTTGGAGACGCAGGCGTACTCGGATGTGGAAGTCGACAAATGGAATAGGATAGGCAAGGCGCAAGTTTTTTATGCTTCACTGGTGTGGCAACGGTTGGGCCGGTTAGCCGTGTTGCTGCGTGAGACACATCATGATCTGCTTTATCTGAACAGCTTTTTCAATCCGACCTTCACCTTACAACCGTTACTACTGAGACATCTGAGGCTTGTTCCTCGTAAACCCGTGGTCATCGCCACGCGGGGTGAGTTTTCGCCTGGACATTTGGATCTTCATAGGTGGAAGTATGTACCCTACATGAAAGTAGTGAAGGCGCTCGGTGTGTATCGAGAGCTGGTGTGGCAAGCGTCCAGCAACCTGGAACGGGGCGATATCCGAAGGGAAATGGGATCTGTTGCCGCAACGATCCGGATCGCGCCGGATCTGATAGATTCCCTAAGTAGGCCGGTTAACTATGCCTCTGTACGAAACAAGGTTGGTTCGCCACTGAAGGTACTGTTTCTGTCCAGAATCAGTCGCAAGAAGAACTTAGACTATGCACTGGGACTGCTGCGAAATGTGAGCTGCGAAGTTGTATTTGACATCTATGGCGTTATAGATGACCTAAAATACTGGGAAGAATGTCGCAGTATTATCCAAGATCTACCGGAGAATATATCGGTTGAATACAAGGGCGAGGTTCCGCATTCTGAAGTGCCTTTCGTATTCGCGGCGAGCGACATCTTTCTATTTCCTACTCGCGGCGAGAATTTTGGTCACGTTATCCACGAGGCCCTTGCCGCTGGTGTCCCTGTGTTGCTGAGCGACACTACGCCATGGCAAGACGTTGAGGATGCAGGTGTAGGATGGGTGAGGAGTCTGTCGGATGAGAAGGGTTTCTCAGATGTCATTGAGGAATTCTCTCGCATGGAGCCACGCTTGAGGAAGGCGCAACGAATGTGGGCAGCAGAGTATGCGGCTAGGGTGTCGAATAACGAGACCGCTATCGAATCCAACAGAAAATTGTTCACCAATTGGTTCGGGGATGCAATTTCCGGAAACTGATGTGCGGTATTATCGGTTATTCTGGTTACTTTGATAGCATGGCCCTGCGGTCTGCCGTGGGTGCGCTCGCCCACCGCGGACCGGACGATTCCGGAACATTCGAGGATCATACGCTCGGCGTCGGACTTGCCCATGTGCGGCTTTCCATTCTAGATCTCTCGCCCCTCGGCCATCAGCCCATGCTGAGTGATGATCGGGAAGTGGCGCTGGTTTTCAACGGCGAAATCTATAACTTCCGGCAATTGAGATCGGAGCTGGAGGACCAAGGGATGGTCTTCAAGGGGCAATCCGATTCCGAGGTAGTGCTCAATCTCTACCTGGCTCAAGGTGAGGCGATGTTGTCCCGGCTCAACGGTATCTTTGCCTTGGCCGTGTGGGATCGTCGCCGCCGATCCTTTTTGCTCGCACGGGATGCGTTGGGGGTAAAGCCGCTCTATTTCGCGGCCTGCGCACAAGGGGTTGCGTTCGCCAGTGAAATCAAGGCACTCTTGCTTCTAATGCCAGAAGTGCGGGAGCTGGATATTGCGGCATTACACCGTTATCTCAGCTTTTTGTGGTGTCCGGGCGAGGGCACGCCGCTCAAGGCCGTGCGCAAGTTGTTGCCGGGCGAAGCGATGGAGATGCGGGCGGGACGGGGACGCATCGAGCGGCGCTGGACATGGTATCAGCTGCCCTGGTTTCGGGGTATTCGTCCCGACTTGAATGAAGCCTCGGCGCTGGACGGCGCCGCGAGCCATTTGCGCCGCGCGGTGCACAGGCAGCTGGTGGCGGATGTGCCGGTAGGCGCTTTTCTTTCCGGCGGTTTGGATTCTAGCGCGGTGGTGGCCTTTGCCCGCGAGGTCGATCCGGGTATTCGGTGCTTCACGATTGAGGTTTCCGGCGGTCCGGAGGATGGAGTAACCGATGACCTCCCCTATGCCCATCGAGTGGCTAGCCATCTGGGCGTCCCGCTGGACGTGATAACCGTCGATGCGGGTCGCATGGCCGGTGACCTGGAGAACATGGTGGCACAATTGGATGAACCGCTTGCCGACCCAGCGCCCCTGAACGTGCTCTATATCAGCCAATTGGCTCGCGATCAGGGCATGAAGGTTCTGCTATCCGGCGGTGCCGGGGATGATTTGTTTACGGGTTATCGGCGGCACCGTGCAGTCGCACTGGATCGTTACCGGAACTGGCTGTCATTCGGTGTCTGGCGTGGACTGGAAAGGGCGTCCGCACGATTGGATCAGCGTAAGACCTGGGCCCGGCGCATCACCAAGTTGGTTAACGGCGCTGGGCTGGAAGGGGATAATCGCCTGGTGAATTACTTCCGCTGGATGAGTGAGTCGTCACTACGCGCGCTGTACTCGCCCGGTTTCCTGGCTCAATTGACCGCTGTCGATGCGGCCGAGCCGATGCTGGAGTTCTTGGCTTCTCTGCCCTCGCAAGTCACACCGCTGGAACGGATGTTGGCATTGGAACAGCGGTTCTTTCTGGCCGATCACAACCTCATCTATACCGACAAGATGTCCATGGCGGTAGGCGTGGAAGTGCGGGTGCCATTTCTCGATCCGGACCTGGTGGATTTCGCGGCGCGCATCCCCACCCAGTATAAGCAGCGGGGTAGTGTCGGCAAATGGGTGCTCAAGCAGGCCATGGAGCCCTTTCTCCCCCGAGACGTCATCTATCGTCCCAAAACGGGCTTCGGCGCGCCGATAAGGCGTTGGATGCGTCACGAGCTGCGAGACTTGGTGGGCGATCTGCTGTCGCCCGCAAGCCTGAAACGTCGAGGTCTGTTCGATCCGACCGCGGTACAACGGTTAATTTCGGAAAACCTACAGGGACGGGTCGAGGCGAGTTATGTACTCCTGTCATTGCTTTGCGTTGAAATCTGGTGCCGACGCTTTGTCGATCATTCCGAGGGATAGACATGAAGAACGATAAACAGTTGGTTCATGACTATTGGAACTAGGCATCCTGCAGCGAGACTCTTTAATCTTCGGAATACCGAGAAGCAGGGTTATATCGCCTAGGCCGAAATGCGGTACCACCTGGAACCCTACATCCCGGATTTTGCAGAGTTTGAGGAGGCGCGGGGTTTGTACGTGCTGGAGATCGGGGTGGGACTTGGCGCGGATCATCAAAAGTTTTCCGAGGCGGACGCTGCCCTGTGGGGGGTTGATCTGACGGAGCGGGCCATGGCGCATACCCGTCGCAGGTTGGCGGCTTTCGGGCTGCATTCGCACCTAGCAGTAGGTGACGCCGAGGCCCTGGATTTTGAGGATGAGACCTTCGATTGCGTCTATGCCTGGGGCGTTTTGTACCATAGTCCGAATACGCCCAAGACCATCGGCGAAGTCTGGCGTGTGCTCAAACGCGGGGGGGAAGGGGGGGGGAAGCGAAGATCATGATCTACCACAAGTGGAGCATGGTGGGCGTGATGCTCTGGATTCGTTATGGGTTATTGCGCCTGCGACCATTCACCAGTTTGAAGACCATCTATGCCTGCTATCTGGAAAGCCTCGGCACCAAGGCCTATTCGGTGGCGGAGGCAAGGCGGCTGTTCGAGGCGTTTTCGGAGGTACGCATCCGCAGCGTACTGACCCACAGCGATTTGCTGACTTCCGAGGCAGGTCAGCGGCACCGAGGAACTGTAGTTGAACTTGGCGCGTAAAATCTGGCCGCGCGGGTTAATCTAACGGCCTTTCCCGAAGGCTGGTTTGTTCGTGCTGATTGAAGCGACAAAATAGATTGAAGTAGTCGCTACAAGAGAATCGAAGGGTAGCCTTGGCGCTGAGTAACAATCTCCCGGAAAAGCCGGGGGCTTTCGTTTGCGAGCCGCTCAAAGCGGCCTTCGGGGGCGCTAACGCGACCCCAACGATTTGCTACCGCCTAAAGGCGGTCAATCAGCGCCACAGATTAATTGGAGATCACTGAGACAAAAATGAAAAACCTTGTACGCTGGCTTGATTTGAAACTTTATCCATCTGTCGAGCGGAACTGAGATGACCAACTGTTTCGGAAACGAATACTGGTGCATCTTAGCCGGAACTCAATGGAGGTTCTGGATCTCGGTGCCGGTGCCGGTATTGTTTCGCAGATGGATTTTCGTGGCGTTGCCGGGCACACCTGCGGAGTAGAGCCGGATCCACACGTCGAGAGCAATCCGTATCTCGATGAGGGAAAGGTAGTGTTCGGCGAGTCTTTGCCATATCCAAACGTCAACAGCCAGCCTTGGCTAAAGGGCCTGCGTATATTGATTATTGCTGAGATGCGAAAGACTGGTTGATGTTGTGCAATCCAGGCTATCGATTCCGGTTATGATGTCCCGTGTTTGACGCCTGGTACGCAGAGTGCATTAAACACAGGAAAAGGCTGTACGCAATTTACGCAATTGAAACAAATTCTTCAATCGCTAAAAACAGGTGCTACGGAAGTGGCCGAGGTCCCCTGCCCCGCCGTTAAGCGCGGTCAACTGCTGATCCGCTCCTCCCGCAGCTTGGTCTCGGCGGGAACTGAGCGCATGCTGGTGGAGTTCGGCAAGGCCGACTGGATCGAGAAGGCCCGCCAGCAGCCGGAGAAGGTGCGGATGGTGCTGGAAAAGATCAAGACCGACGGCTTGGTGCCGACGGTGGAGGCAGTACTCGACAAGCTGGACCAACCGCTGCCGCTCGGGTACTGCAACCTGGGCACGGTGCTGGAGGTGGGTACCGGGGTGTCGGGGTTCGCGGTAGGCGATCGGGTGGTGTCCAATGGCAGGCACGCCGAGGTGGTGAGCGTGCCGGTGAACTTGTGCGCCAAGGTGCCCGAAGAGGTCTCCGACGAGACGGCGGCCTTCACTGTGCTCGGCGCTATTGGGTTGCAGGGTATCCGACTGGTGGCACCGACTCTAGGCGAGGCGGTGGTGGTGACCGGGCTGGGACTGATCGGATTGGTAACGGTGCAGCTGCTGCGGGCCCAGGGCTGTCGGGTGCTGGGCATTGACCTGGATGCGGAAAAGCTGCCCCTGGCGCGGCGCTTCGGTGCCGAGGTGGTAAATCCGGCGGCCGGCGAAGATCCGCTGGCCGCTGCCGAGACCTTTTCACGCGGACGCGGGGTGGATGCGGTGATCATCACGGCTGCCACCCACAGCAGCGAGCCAGTGCACCAAGCAGCGCTCATGTGCCACAAACGTGGGCACATCGTGTTGGTAGGGGTGACGGGGCTGGAGCTGTCGCGGGCGGATTTCTACGAGAAGGAGCTGACCTTTCAGGTGTCCTGTTCCTACGGGCCGGGCCGCTACGATCCGAATTACGAGGAGCATGGGCAGGATTATCCATTCGGCTTCGTGCGCTGGACCGAGCAGCGTAACCTGGAGGCGGTTCTGGACATGATGGCCAGTGGCGCCCTGGACGTAAAACCCCTGATCTCACACCGCTTTGCCCTAGAAAAGGCGGAGTGGGCCTATGCCCTGGTGGCGGGGACTGAACCCTCGCTCGGCATTCTGCTGGAGTATCCCGACCCGGAGATACAGTCGGATCAGGCGTTGCAGACAGCCACCGTGCGCCTGAATCCGACCCCGGTTGCAACGGGCGTGGACCGACGGCCGGCGGTGGGCTTCGTGGGCTCCGGTAGCTACGCAACAAGGACTCTCATCCCGGCCTTCAAGGCCGCGGGGGCACGGCTGGTCTTGGTCGCCTCCAGCGGGGGGGTAAGCGGTGTACATGCGGGCCGTAAGTTCGGCTTTGCGAAGACCACCACGGATACCGATCGGCTCTTTGCCGATGAGGAGCTGGACGCCGTGGTCATCGGCACTCGCCACGACAGCCATGCCCGTTTCGTACTCCGGGCGCTCGCGGCCGGTAAGCATGTGTTCGTGGAGAAGCCGCTGTGTCTTACGCTCGAGGACTTGGCGCGGGTCGCACAGGCACATGAAGCGTCAGCGGACCGCGGCGAAGCACTGCACTTAATGGTCGGCTTCAACCGGCGCTTCTCGCCGCTGGTCCGGACCATGAAGAAGTTGCTTGCGGGAGCCGCTGGACCTAAGGCCCTAGTGATGACGGTGAATGCCGGAGCAATCCCGTCGGACCATTGGATCCAGGACCCGGAGGTCGGTGGCGGGCGCATCCTGGGTGAGGCCTGTCACTTCATCGATCTGCTGCGCTACCTGACCGGGGCGCCCATCGGCGAGTATTCCCGCTCGCTGATGTCCGGCCCGATGGGGGATACCGTTACCCTGCAACTTGGCTTCGAGGACGGCTCCATCGGGACCATCCACTATTTCGCGAACGGTTCGAAGACTTTCCCCAAGGAGCGACTGGAGATCTTCGCCGCCGGCCGGGTGCTGCAGCTGGACAACTTCCGAGCTCTTACCGGCTTCGGCTGGCCGTCTTTCCGACGGCAGCGCCTATGGCGACAGGACAAGGGCCAGAGGACCTGTGCCGTGGCCTTCGTGACCGCTCTGCGGGAAGGCGTTCCCACGCCGATTCCTGTCGCGGAGCTGCTGGAGGTGAGCCGGGTGAGCATCGAGTTGGCTGGACCCTAGGGAGCGTTCTCAATTCACTAGCGTCCGGGGAGACTGGTTCTTCCATCTGTAACCACTTGTAAGATAAAACGTATAGGGTCTAGATAACTTTAGAGTGGGTTTTCTCGCAGAAGAGTTAGTATTCTCTCAGAGAGATTTTCCTCTCGGTGATGAAATCTAAACTCACATTCCTTGAGGTGTAAATGAAACGTTTGTCGGGGAACACCATTGAACTTTGCAAGTCTTCGTTTGGCATATGACCAGAATGATTCAATCGCATTGATATGGCAATTACCACGGGCAAACTCATGCTCACTATGATGCACCCAGAAATGCTTTTTGTACCCCATGTCCACCAGCCCATCATAGCCTCTCCATCTGTCCGGGTGGATGATGCTGTCAGGGCTACCTGGCCCCGGATCGCAGCCTGTCGCTGCTTTCTGGAGGCATCTGGGGCGATCTCGGTGTAGACTTTTCCTTGCCGTTCCAGGATCTCGAGGATAATCGTTTTACCGCCTGCTCCACGACCCTTCTTCCCACGGACACGGCGCACACCAAAACAGGATTCATCGACTTCAACCTCGCCAGAGAAGGGCGATGAAGCGTCACAAACCTGGGCGACTCTAAGTTCGTAACTTCAAGAGTAGCTTGTTAATCGTAGGGCGGCTTACATCACTCAACTCAGCGATTTTCGAGGCTGGGAAATCAAGCGTAAAAGAGCGTGTAATCATCTTGAATTTGTCTTCGGAAAGGTGTGAACGCAAAAATACCTGTTTTTTCCTTGCATAACATAACCTTAGCATGTAGGTGCAGATGCTAAAGTTATCTAGACCTAAAAAAATCTTGTGCCATTAGCAGACAGGCTCGGAGGTCAGGGTTTATTCCTTGTTGACTGTCAATACGCCCCAGCCACAGGCTATATCGTTGCAACAGGGGTAGTGGTGATTTTCGAAGTGATATCTAGCCAACAATCGGCAATAATACGGTATTATAGCGGTGTACGAAGAGTTTTAAACAAATCTCATGCATTTTAACACATTTGGAAAAAGACAACGTCTTACGTAGGAAGCGTTCCAA
>Ga0209561_1000304_pt1 | contig 11730 bp, 12 predicted proteins | sample WorMettrBAHAMAS2_FD_187393 | JGI IMG/M metagenome (GOLD analysis project Ga0209561, IMG submission 187393) | Marine gutless worms symbiont microbial communities from Max Planck institute for Marine Microbiology, Germany - Inanidrilus... | ecosystem: Host-associated > Annelida > Digestive system... | reverse complement strand
GAAATACGCTATTTTGATGCCGCACGGCGTTGCTCCCTTCTCGTGTCCCAATCGTCGCCAAACGCTTGGAAACGAGTAGAATCAACGCCGTGCACCCTGTCCATAAAATTAAACCGGACAGCAGTGGATGCCCATCTGGCCGTGACACCTTTCCTCCACTGGGCGTGGTCGGTCCGCAAGGGGGCGGCGGAGGTGCACCCGGTACGCATCGTCGCCGGCATCCGGAGCCAACCGCAAGACAGGGAGAAACGGGGTTTTCTGGCCGGTTTGATGGCGACGATGAGCGGCAACCACGGGCTCCCGGAGCACGACCGTTTGATCGCCGTGCTGTGGGGACATTCCGCGTTGCAGCGAGGTATGGTGTCGCCAGTTACGACGATCGCCAAGGGCCGACAGCAGGTCCAATACACGGCGCGCGGTGGCCGGGAGAACACCGGTGCGTGGTGGGATGACTCCGTCGACCTATCCCGGCTATTCAAGGAATCGTGGCCAAACGATGATGTTCTGGCGGCGCGGGTCGTGTTTATCGGCATCGCCGCGCAATCGGCTCCGGCAACGCAGACGATGTCCGTCGGCGGGCTCAGGCTATCGCGTTGATATCCGTCACTTCTCTGTGAGTGGGCTGGGATATTCGCGCCCTTGGCTTGAAACCGGACGCCAGACATTCGATGATGCGCGCCATCAGTTTAACCCACTGCCGGATACCGAATTCATGCCAACGTTGCTCCGATCACTTGTTGTCGTTCCGCTTCTCGCCCTTTCGTTAATGGCCACGCCCGCACCGACTTCCGCCGCGGACGGGCTCAACGATGACCAACGCCGCGAGATCGAGAAGATGATCGAACGCTACATCATGGACCACCCGGAGGTGGTGATGGAGTCGATCAAACGCCTGCAAGACCGGATGGCACGGGAGGAAGAGGAACGGGCTAAGGCAAATCTGGTTGCGTCGCGCGACAAGTTGATCAGCGACCCGGCGTCACCTGTCGGCGGAAATCCCGACGGCGACGTGACCATTGTTGAATTCTTCGACTATCGCTGCGGTTTCTGCAAGCGCGTGTTTCCGGCCCTCATGGAGGTCATGAAATCGGACCCGAAAGTCCGCTACGTGTTCAAGGAGTTCCCGATCCTGGGACCTGAGTCGGTGATGGCAACGAAGGCCTCGTTGGCCGTTTGGCGCCTCGAGCCGGAGAAATACATGGATGTGCACGCGGCTCTTCTGGCGGTCAAAGGCGGCATGACCATGAACAAGATCATGAAGACCGTCGCCGACGCCGGCGTCGATCCGCACAGCGTCGCCAAGGAGATGGGGTCGCCGGAAATCGAAGCGATGATCCGCGACACCTACGAACTCGCCGACAGCCTCCGCATCACTGGTACGCCGGCTTTTGTCATCGGTGACGAACTGGTCCCGAGGGCTGTCGATATCGCGACAATTCGCCGCCTGATCGCCAAATCCAGGGGCGGTTGACTCCCGCAGCGCCGGATCGCCGTGGAGAGGTGATAAGAGAACGGCGCCGTCAGCGAACCGGCAAAAGCATGAATTCGTAGGCTCCCAGACGCTCGACCAGGAGCAGCAATCGGTCACGTTTGGCCGCCTTGGCGTCCTGGTAGGCGGTGATCACCTGGTTCGGCAGCCAGACGTCCTTCTGGTTGACCTGGACGATGACATCACCCCGTTTCATGACCGTCCGTTGGGCGTGCTCGGGATCGATCAAGGTGACCAGCACGCCCACAGCGCCCCAGCGCAGATTGAAGCGCTTACGGATTTTCGGCGTTATGGCGGCCAGGGTAAGGCCGGCATTGGGCAGGTTCGCGACAGCCCCACTTGTCACTTTCCATGTCGGTGGTTTGCGCCCGAGGGTCATCTTGACCTCGACCTTCTCGCCGCCGCGCAAGACTTCGACCTCGACCATCTGGCCCACCGCCGTCTTGGTCGCTGCCTTGATCAGACTATCGAACGAATCGATCTTCTTCTCGGCGAACTCGATGATCAGATCACCTCGCTTTAGGCCGGCCTTCGCTGCCGCTTCGCCGATGGCCACGTCGCGGATCAGTACGCCCGTTGGGTTTTCCATACCAAGCGCTTTGGCGATCCGATCGCCAACGCCCTGCAACTGCATGCCGGAGAAACCGGGTTCGGCACGGGCATTCGTGATGTTTCCAGCGACCAAGGCAAGAACGAACATCAGCCAAAAGGCCGACCTCCCAAACAACCCGATCATGGTGCGTCCACGGCGCATGTTTCCAATCCTCGGCACCCGAAATCACCTGTTGGGATGTTAGTCACATCATGGCCGGCAAACAACCGGTGCCTAATGTCTCCCGTCAACATTTCGGGATGTCGACTTTTTCGATTTTGACCAGGCGTTGCAAGACGGTGAATTCATCGAAATCGAGGACCGCCTCGGCGAGGATCCCGTTTTCAATCAACTTCGCCTCGAATTCATAGGATGGCTCGGCAGCGGGGCTGTCCAAGGCAAATGCCGCAAAACGGACGTTCCACGCCTGCCCCGACAACAGCTCGTGGTCACCGCTTTTTCCGGTGGTGTCGGCGGCCTCTTCCTTACCGACGTAGATGACCATCAATTCGGCCCCGTCATCGTCCGTGCCGTCGAATGAATGGGCCTGCAGGCGTTGTCTCGCCGGCTTTGGCCTTGGCGATGACCCAGGTCACCAGGTTGGAGGGAAAGAACGTGTCCGGCGGCAGGAATTGTTTTTGCGCATTGGGCAGCCGGTAGGTCACTTCGCCGGCGTCGCCTTCCTTGCCGCGCCGCGCCGACCCGCGTGATTCCAATCGCTCGGCATCCGACCGGGACCTCGACGCGAAGCTGTAGTTCTTGCCGTCAAAGGACTCCCAGCCCGTGAAATGTAAACCCTGTTCGAAGACCCTGCCGAGGTCCGTTTCAACGGCCATTCGAACGGTTTCCTCCGAGATCCATCCGTCGCAGGACCGCTCCCTCAACACACGCACGGCGCCCCGGACGTCGGCGAATCCGCTGTTGCGGCTGTTTTTGATCTCCAATGCATAAAACGCCCTATGCGCGGCCAGTTCCAAGGCACCGGCAGAAGCGGCACCGCTCGACAGAGCGACGACTATGACGGCGAGAAGTCCCCACGTTTTCTTCATTGACGCATCATCCCTTTCCCCGGCTTGAACCGGCGTTGGTTGTCCCGGCTTGAGCCGGCATTTGTCACCCCGGCCTGAACCCGGGTTTTTCATACGATAGGCCGACATCGTTCTGGGACAAAACCAATTCTTGCCCTATCGCGTCGCGCACGATATCCATCGGGCGCGGGTGGACCCGTGATTTGCGGGCCCCTTCTTCTTTTCGGCATAGACCGTTTCTGCATCCACATGCGAGTACTCAGTGTATTTGGAACCCGTCCCGAGGCCATAAAAATGGCCCCGGTGATCAATGCCTTGCGCAAAGATGATGGTTTCGAGTCCCTCGTCTGTGTCACCGCCCAGCACCGCCAGATGCTCGACCAGGTGCTCGCCATTTTCGGCATCGAACCGGACTTCGATCTCGACATCATGCGGGCCGACCAGGACCTCGCCCACATCACTCAATCCGTCCTCATCGGCATGCTCGATGTGCTCGACCAGGCGAAACCGGACCGAATCCTGGTGCACGGGGATACGACGACGACCTTCGCCGCGGCGCTCGCCGCCTACTACCGCAAGATCCCGGTCGGCCACGTGGAGGCGGGCCTGCGCACGGGAGACATCTACGCTCCCTACCCCGAGGAGATGAACCGCAAGCTGACCGACGCCATTTGCGACCTCTACTTCGCGCCGACCCAATCGGCGGCCGATAACCTGCGCCACGAGGGCGTCGGCGAGACGGGCATCGTCGTCACCGGAAATACCGTGGTCGACGCCCTGTTGCAGACGGTCGACACCGTGCGCCAACCCGGAGACCTGCGTGATCAATTGCAGCGGAAGTTCGATTTCCTCGACGACGGCAAACGCCTGGTCCTGGTCACCGGCCATCGCCGCGAGAACTTCGGAGGCGGGTTCGAACGGATCTGTCGATCGTTGGCCCGCATCGCCGATCGCGATGATGTGGAAGTTGTCTATCCTGTCCACCTCAACCCAAACGTCCAAGGACCGGTCAACCGGATCCTCGGCGACCGGAATGGCGTGCATTTGGTCGAACCGGCCGAATACCTGTCCTTCGTCTACCTGATGGACCGCAGCTTCATGGTGATTACCGACTCCGGCGGCATTCAGGAGGAGGCGCCGTCGCTGGGCAAACCGGTTCTGGTCATGCGCGACGTCACCGAGCGACCGGAAGCGGTGGAAGCCGGCACAGTGGTTCTCGTCGGCACCGATGAGGACCGGATCACGTCGGAGGCCGAACGATTGCTTGACGATGCCGATCATTACGCGACCATGAGCCGTGCCCACAACCCATACGGGGACGGCAAGGCCAGCGCCCGAATTCTGGAGGCTCTTCGCCATGGACCGGCAGTCTGACGAACAGTTCAACAGCGTCTGTGTGATCGGCCTCGGCTACGTCGGCTTGCCGACCGCCGCGGTCCTGGCCAGCCGTGGGCTCAACGTGCTCGGGGTCGACATCGACGAGCGGGCCGTGGCACTCATCAACGAAGGCAAGGTCCATATCATCGAGCCGGACCTCGACATCCTGGTCAACGGCGCCGTCGCCACCGGTAAACTGCGCGCCAGCACGGCACCCGAGCCGGCCGATGCCTTCATCATCGCCGTGCCGACACCGTTTACCGACGGCCGCGTGCCCGACCTCAGTTTCATCGAGGCGGCAGTCGACAGCCTGGCCCAGGTGCTGAAGGCCGGTGATTTGATCATCATTGAATCGACGTCGCCGGTTGGCACCACCGAGATGGTCTCGGAAAAACTGGCGGCGGCGCGGAGCGACCTCGCCTTCCCGCACGCCTCCGGAGACGATGCCGACATCCAGATCGCCCACAGTCCGGAACGGGTGCTGCCGGGCAAGGTATTGATGGAGTTGGTGCGCAACGACCGGGTCATCGGCGGCATCAGTCAACGATGCGCCGAGCGGGCCGTTCAGCTCTACAAGGTCGCCGTCGATGGCCAGTGCCTGACGACGACGGCGCGCACCGCCGAACTGGTCAAACTCACTGAAAACGCCTATCGCGACGTCAACATCGCCTTTGCCAACGAGATTTCCCTGGTCTGCGACGAATTGGGCATCGACGTCTGGGAAACCCTCGAGCTCGCCAACCACCATCCGCGCGTCAACATCCTCAACCCCGGTCCCGGCGTCGGCGGCCACTGCATTGCCGTCGATCCCTGGTTCATCGTCCATTCGGCACCGGCGGCAACGCCGCTCATTCGCTCGGCGCGCCAGGTCAACGACGGAAAACCCGCCGCCATCGCCAGCAAGATCATGGCGGCGGCGGGGACCTTTAGCCAACCGGTCATCGCCTTTCTGGGACTTGCCTATAAGGCCAACATCGACGATTTGCGCGAAAGCCCGGCCATCGAAATCGTCGACCGACTGGCCGACGAGGTCACTGGCGGTTTCCTTATCGTCGAACCGCACATTTCCGCCCTGCCGGAAGCGTTCGCCGGTAAACATCACGTGAAGTTGGTTGATTTGGACACCGCCATCGAATCGGCAGATGTTATCGTCCTCTTGACCGACCACGAGGCTTTCAAAAACGTCGATGAAACCCTACTTGAAGGGAAACCGGTTTTCGACACCCGCGGCCTTTGGCGTTGATGGCACCGGCGCGGCGCGGTAAGGAAAAGGCCGCTGAACGATGACCTTGGTGAGACAACGGGACGCGAGCGCATGATTGCCGAACTTGGACACTTTGCCCTGATCCTGGCCCTGCCGGTGACGATCGCCCAGTCGGTCCTGTCCCTGGCCGGAGCCGAGCGGCGCAACGTCAACTGGATGGCCGCCTCCGGCCCGGCGGCGCTGACCCAGTTCCTGTTGGTTTCAGTGTCATTCGGGGCGCTGACCCATGCCTTTATCACGTCGGATTTCTCGGTGCTCAACGTCGCCCAGAACTCGCACACCGACAAGCCGCTGATCTACAAGATCTCCGGCACCTGGGGCAATCACGAGGGCTCGATGTTGCTGTGGGTCCTGATCCTCTCGCTGTTCGGCTCGGCCGTGGCGGCGCTCGGCCGCAACCTGCCGCCGAGCTTGAAAGCCCGCGTGCTTGGCGTGCAGGGCCTGATCACAATCGGCTTCATCCTGTTCATCCTGTTCACCTCGAACCCGTTCCAGCGCCTCGACCCGCCGGCGCTGAACGGCGAGGGACTGAACCCGCTGTTGCAGGATCCGGGCCTCGCCTTCCATCCGCCGTTCCTCTACCTCGGCTATGTCGGCTTCTCCATGGCCTTCTCGTTCGCCATCGCCGCCCTCATCGAAGGCCGGGTCGACGCCGCCTGGGCCCGCTGGGTGCGACCGTGGACCCTGGCCGCCTGGGTGTTCCTGACCATCGGCATCGGTCTCGGCTCCTGGTGGGCCTACTACGAGCTCGGTTGGGGCGGCTGGTGGTTCTGGGATCCGGTCGAGAATGCGTCCCTGATGCCGTGGATCGTCGGCACCGCGCTTCTGCATTCGGCCATCGTCGTCGAGAAACGGAACGCCTTAAAGACTTGGACCATCTTCCTCGCCATCGTCACCTTCTCGTTCAGCCTTTTGGGCACGTTCCTGGTCCGCTCCGGCGTGTTGACCTCGGTCCACGCTTTCGCCACCGACCCTGAGCGTGGCGTTTTCATTCTGGTTCTCCTGATCATCGTCATCGGCGGCTCCTTCGCACTTTTCGCCTGGAAGGGGCCGCAGATCGGCGGCGGCGGACTGTTCCGCCCGATCTCACGGGAGGGGGCACTGCTGCTCAACAATCTGATGATGTCGGTGGCCGCCGCGGTGGTTCTCTTGGGCACACTCTATCCTCTGTTCCTGGATGCCATCGGCGGCGGCAAGGTTTCGGTTGGCGCACCGTTTTTCAACACGGTGATCATTCCCCTAATGATCCCGATGATCGCGGCCATGGCCGTCGGTCCGCTGCTGACCTGGAAGCGCGGTGACCTGGCTGCCGCTATGAAACGCTTATGGGTGGCCGGTGCCGGGACGCTCGCCGTCGCTTTCTCTACCTGGGCTCTGGTCACCGACGGACCGATCATGGGTATCGTCGGCATGACCCTGGCAGCCTGGCTCGGTATTGGTACGCTGGTCGAACTGGCCGAACGGATGCGGCTGTTCCGCGAAAGCCCGGGCTCTTCCCTGCGCCGCCTTGGGCGTCTGCCGCGCGCCACCTGGGGCATGACACTGGGGCATCTGGGGCTGGCCATCGTTATCGTCGGCATGACCGGCGACGGCAGTTGGAAGGTGGAGAAAATCCAGACGATGAAGCCGGGCCAGACCGTCAAGGTCGCCGGCTACGATTTCAGCTTCGAGGGCGCCCAAAAAACAAACGGCCCCAATTACACGGCCGTCCACGGCACCTTTATCGTCAAGAGGGACGGCAAGCCCGTGGTTGTGTTGAAACCGGAAAAACGCAACTACACGGTCCGCAGTATGCCGACCACAGAAGCAGCCATCCATTCTATGGTCTCCGGCGACCTCTATGCCGTGATCGGCGATCCGGACGTTGAGCCGGGTTCCTTCGTCACGCGGCTCTACTTCAACCCGCTGGTCCCGTGGATGTGGGCTGGTTGCCTGGTCATGGTCTTCGGCGGCCTCTTGAGCATCACCGATCGGCGTTACCGGGTCGGCGTTCCGAAACGCGCTTCGGCGAAGACCGGCGCCCCGGCCAGCGCCTGAGAACGGTCGAGGAGACAAACCGTTGACCGTGTTCTGGGCCGTCGCCATTGCCTTCACCTTGGCCGCCATCGCCGCCCTGGCCCTGCCGCTCGCCGGCAAAGGAAGACGAGGGACGGCTGAGCGCTCGGCCTTCGACCTCGCCGTCTTCAAGGACCAGCTTCGCGAGGTGGAGACGGACCAAGAGCGCGGCGTCTTGAGTGAGACCGAAGCCGATGCGGCGCGTCTCGAGATCGAACGGCGCATGCTGGCCGCCGAACCCTCTGACGGTGCCGCCAAGACGGGTGCCAAGTCGCCGACCGCCGACCGCATGACCGCCGCAGCCCTCGCCGTTGCCCTCCCGCTCGCCGCTTTCGCCGTCTACTTCCATCTCGGCAGCCCCGGCTACGACGACCAGCCCTTCGCCGCCCGTCCGCAAGCGCCTGAGCACGCCGGCGCCCCGGCTGACATCAAGAACATGGTCGAGAGCCTGGCCAAACGGATGGAGCAGAACCCTAATAACGCCGAAGGCTGGGCGCTCTTGGCCCGGTCCTATGCCGTTATGGAGCGCTACGAGGACGCCATCGCTGCCTACCGCCGGGCTCTGAAACTGGTCGACAACGACGAGCAGCTGGCCATCGACCTCGCCGAGACCATGGTCCAGCAGGCCGAGGGCTGGGTCACCCAGCAGGCACAGGCCATCTTCAAGGAGATGCTCGGCTATAACCCGGCGATCCCGCGGGCCGTATACTACTTGGCTCTGGCCGAGGCGCAGAACGGCAATTTCCGTGGTGCCATCCAGGGCTGGACAGATCTTCTCGCGTGGTCACCGCCCGACGCCCCGTGGCGCGGTGTCGTCGAGCAACAGATCTCCAATGCAAGAGAAGACCTGGGCGACGACTCCATCGCTTTCGAACCTTCCGAGGCGGCCAAGACCCTCGCCAGGGCGGTCGCCGCCGCCCAGGCCGCAACACCGGTGCCACAATCCGCGCCACAACCCCCATCGCAATCGTCCGACGCACCTGTCAGCGCCGGTCCGGCCATGACCGGCGAACAGCTGCAGCAGGCGGCCGAGGGCATGTCGGCCTCGGAACGTTCCGAGATGATCCGCTCCATGGTCCAGCGTCTCGCGGACCGCCTGAAGGAGAACCCGGACGACCTAGAGGGCTGGAAACGTCTGGCCCGGGCCTACGACGTCTTGGGTGACAAGATGAAGGCCGATCTGGCCCGCGCGCGCATCCGCGAGTTGAGCGGACAGTAACCCTTCAGGTGCCATCGACCGGGTACCACTCCCCCGTATCGAGGAATCGGTTGATCTGCTCCACATAGGGGCCGATGTCGAAACCGTTGGCGACGAGCCAGGCGTCGTCGTAGCAGGTATCCCGGTAGCGTTCGCCGGGATCGCAGAGCAGCGTCACCAAAGACCCGTTTTCGCCGGTGCCGACCATCGCCGCCATGATCTGCAGGGCACCGTAAAGGTTGGTGCCGGTCGACGGGCCGGGAAGGTGATCAACCCGCTCGCCTAGGACCCGCATGGCGGCGAAGGTGGCGGCGTCCGGCACCTTGATCATGCGGTCGATGATCTCCGGTATGAAAGACGGCTCGCAGCGCGGCCGGCCAATGCCCTCGACACGGGACGAGGCGTCGATGGTGAGGCTTCGATCACCGCTTTCGTAGCAGTCGAAAAACACGGAGTTGTCGGGGTCGACGACGCAGATGCGGGTCTCGTGGCGGCAGTAGCGCACGTAGCGCCCGATGGTCGCCGACGTACCGCCGGTGCCGGCGCTGACCACGATCCAGGCCGGGATCGGTTCGGGCTCGCGCTTCATCTGCTCGAAGATGGCTTCGGCGATGTTGTTGTTGCCGCGCCAGTCCGTGGCCCGCTCCGCATACGTGAATTGGTCCATGTAGTGGCCGCCGGTCTCGGCCGCCAGGCGTCTCGATGCATCGTAGATCTCGGCCGGCGTATCGACGAAATTGCATTGCCCGCCGTAGAAGGTGATGGCATCGACCTTCTCCTGAGACGTCGAACGCGGCATGACGGCGATGAAGGGCAGACCGAGAAGCCTGGCGAAATAGGCTTCCGACACGGCCGTCGAACCGGACGACGCCTCGACCACGGTCGTTCCTTCCGTCACCCAGCCGTTGCAAATGGTGTAGAGGAACAGGGAACGGGCCAAACGGTGTTTGAGGCTGCGGGTCGGATGGGTCGACTCGTCCTTGAAATAGAGATCGACGCCGGCAAGTGCCGGAAGGTCAAGCTTGAAGAGGTGGGTGTCGGCCGAGCGGTTGAAGTCGGCCTCAATGATGCGCACCGCCTCGGCGCACCAATCCCGGCAATCGTCCATTCTTTGCCCTCCCCTCACCGAGCGCTTCCGTTGTCCTAACCCATCGCTGGCTTGTGGGCAACGCGCGGATCCACTGGCGGGGCCATAGTAAGCGGCCTATATGTTGCCCGAAAGGACTGGATCGAAACGAGGCCATCATGAGCGAGAGTTACCACGTCGTTTGCCCCAACTGCACCGCCGTCAACCGCATGCCGCGGGAAAAGAAGGCGAGCGCCGGAAAATGCGGCAAGTGCGGCGCGCGCTTGTTCGACGGCCACCCGGTGCCGCTCGACGGCCTTAGCTTCCCGCGCCATCTCGAGAGCAACGACATTCCCGTAGTCGTCGATTTCTGGGCTGACTGGTGCGGCCCCTGCAAGATGATGGCCCCCGTGTTCGAACAGGTGGCCGGCGAGATGGAGCCCGAGGTCCGTTTCGCCAAGGTCGACACCGAAGCCGTCCAGGACGTCGCCATGCGTTACGCCATCCGCTCGATCCCGACGCTGGTGCTGTTCAAGAACGGCCGGGAAGTGGCGCGTCAGGCCGGGGCTATGCCGGCTGAACACCTCAAGAGCTGGATCCGCCAGCACGTATAGTCAGGACCTACGGCCTCCGGCTCCGCAACACCCGTGCTGGCGTCGTCGTATAGGCGCCAAGCGTGGCCAGCAAGCCGACCATCACCGTGAGCAGGGTCGCCGCCGCGGCTAAGGTGACAGCACCGGCCCACAACAGGCTGACGGCGCCGAGGCCCGCCGCGCCGGCGACGGCGAAGGCGATGGTCAATCCCAGGGGCACGGCGGCCAGCGTCACCAGGGCCCCGAGCCACAGAAATTCCAGGGTCACGTGGCCGAGCAATTGGCGGCGGCGCGCACCCAGGACCTTGAACAACACGGCTTAGTCGGTGCGGGTGCGGAGCCCTTGCAGGACGCTGCCGGCGAGAACCACGAAGGCGGCGAGCCCGCATAGGAGCGCCGCCGACTGCAGTCCCTTGACGATGGCCTCCATGGCCAGGGTTAGCGAAGCCAAGACGTCCGCAACGCGAATAAGCGGCGTGTCCGGGAACCGGTCCTTGAGAAACGCTTCCAATTTTTCCGTTTGCCCCGGTTTCGCCTTCAGGGATGCGGCGAGGTTGTAGGGAATACCGGTAAAGGTTCCGGGCGTGGCGATGATGGGGAAATCGAGGTCGAGCTGGGTCCAGTCTACGGTTCGCAAATCGACGACTGGCGCCTCGCGAACCTGCCCGCCGACATTGAGCGTGATCCGATCGCCGACGGCAAGGCCCAGTTTGGCCGCGATGCCGGCATCGACGGAGAATCCCGTCCCGTCCCTTTGTGACGGCCCCCACGGCGTACCGTCGGGTAATACGTCGGCGAAAGACACACCCCGGTCGCCGCGGATCACCCAGTTCACGGACCCGGGAACATCGAGGTCGCGGACGGCGACGCCGTTGAGAGCCTGCACACGCGCGTGCAGGAAGGGCACGATGCGGCGGCGCTCGGCGAGTCCGGAAACGACCGATATCGTTGATAAACTCGTCCGAAAGAGTGTTTTGGGCGTCCGCTTCTATTAAGAGCGGACGTTTATTCGCCGCCACTGGCAGATGCTGCGGCGGTTTTTGGCTTTGGTTGGCGGTTTCGCTGGTT
>Ga0209561_1000303_pt1 | contig 11785 bp, 10 predicted proteins | sample WorMettrBAHAMAS2_FD_187393 | JGI IMG/M metagenome (GOLD analysis project Ga0209561, IMG submission 187393) | Marine gutless worms symbiont microbial communities from Max Planck institute for Marine Microbiology, Germany - Inanidrilus... | ecosystem: Host-associated > Annelida > Digestive system... | reverse complement strand
GGAGGCCGGAAAACACCCCGAAAACCGGCAAAACGACCGCTCGAAACGGTCATTGCAAGCCCAAATCGCCCCCAAAGCCGCTTTCCGCACCCCAATCCTGAAAAACGTCGGGTAGATGGGGGTGTCCAAGTGGTGGGGATTGTCGTCAATAATCAAAAGATCGGCCATTTCCCTTTCCCCTCCGGCGTGCCTGTGAAAACCGAATGTCGATTTCAAGAATACTCTTTCGGACCCACTGAGGTCTGTTGTACGGAGGTTTTAATTCGTGGGTTATTCGGTACAGGTCGAATTCCCAATCGTATTAGGCGGTCTAATACTTTGGGTGATCCTGCCGGTGCTCGTTTCGCAAGAATGAAGACCCGAACCCGGGTTTTGATCGGTGATGGAGACGGCAAGCCCCGAGTTTGGGTCGCCCCGATCCTGCCGAAGAAGTCCCAATTGATCCGGTGATCGGTCAGTTCCCCGTTGAAACGCTCACCCTTGCGGGCGACGTTCGACGGCCGCTGGCTCACCGGAACCGGACAGAACCGCATATTCATCCTCGCGCAATGTCCGGGCCAGGGTATCGAGGTCGTCGGCCGCAGCGCCGGTGCTCTCCAGAACGGCAAGACCGAGTGCCAAGCTTGCCTCCACGGTTTCCGGGACGGCGTGAACAACCCCCAGCCCCTGCATGGCGTCGCGCGCGGTCAGATCATGGACCCGGACGTGCACCGGCACATCCGGGTGGAAGTTGCGAAGCGCCGTCACCAGCCGCTCGACACTGTGGCGGCCGCCGAAACTGACGACCACGACTGCGGCCCGGTCGACGCCAGCCGCTGCCTGGACGCCGGGATCCGTCATGTCGCCGAAACCGACCGCATGGCCAGCGGCCTTGCCGGCGGCGACGGCCTTCGGGTCCGTGTCGAGCGCCAGATAGGGAACCGCCGCGCGCTCCAGCATCAAGGCGATCACCCGTCCGACCCGTCCGTAGCCGGCGATCACCACATGCTTATCCGTTTCGGCCGCAATGTGAGAAGACGCCTCGGCGTCCTCGCGGCCTTCGGCCCGCCGAGCCAGGCGGTCACCCAGCTTCGCCAGAAGCGGCGTTGCCACCATGGTCAGCGAGATGATCAGGATGGTGAAGGAAAAACCCGTGTCGCGAATAACCCCGGCCGCGGCGGCGGCGCCGAACAGGACGAACCCGAATTCACCGCACTGGGGCAGCAGAAAAGCGACACGGAGTGCGCCCGGCCGGCCAAGCCCGAATGCCATGGCCAAGGCAAACAGGACGACGATCTTGATGCCAAGCACGGCCACCAGGTGCATCGCCACCCGATCCCACCCGTCGACGATCATGCCGACGTCGATCGACATGCCGACGGCGATGAAGAACAGCCCCAGCAGAAAGCCCTTGAACGGGTGGACCACGGCCTCGACCTGAAACCGGTAGCGCGAGGTTGAGAGGGTCATGCCGAGCACGAACGCGCCCAGCGCCATGGAAAGCCCGACCAGTTCCATCAGCCAGGCGGCGGCGGTGACAGCCAGAACCGCCAGCATGGCGAAGGCCTCCATGTTTCGATGGCGCGCCATCTGACCGAGAGCCCAGGGGAGACCCCAGCGTCCGGCAGCGATCAACCCGGCCAGCGCCAGCACGACCAACGCCGCCGTTTTCCAGACCGGCCCGCCCTCGGCCGCCGGGCCGTCGCCCAAAAGCGGGATCAGCGGCACGATCGCCAGGTCCTGGGCCAGCAAAATGCCAAAGCTCGCTTTGCCGTGCGGCGTTGCCATATCCCCCCGCTCACCCATGATCTGCAGGACGAAGGCGGTCGACGACAAAGCGAGGCCGAGGCCGACGATGACGGCGACCTGCCAACTGGACACAAAGAACCAAGCGTAGGCGCCGATGGCCAGGGCCGAGACCAGGATCTGCAGCGACCCCAGGCCGAGAACCCAGCGGCGCATGTCCCAGAGGTGGGCGGGCCGCATCTCGAGGCCGATGACGAAAAGGAGCAGAACGACACCCAATTCGGCGATGTGGCGCAGCTCCTCGACCTTGTCGGTGACCTGCAGACCCCAAGGGCCGATGATCATGCCGGCGGCCAGGAATCCGAGGACGGAGCCCAGGCCGAGGCGCTTGAACAGGCTGACGGATAAGGTGGAGGCAAGAAGAACGATGACGCCGGCCAGTAGGAGTTCGTCGATGTGCACGCTGTTCTCCGGACTAATGCCCTGATCAGGGATCCAATGCTTGCGACCACTCGAAACACAGCCCGACCAACGTACGAATTCCGACCCGTGGTGCGCTGGGAAACGACAGTATCACGTCGGAGCGTCCGACCGAAACACCGAACCGTTCAGGAATACGGTGCCGTTTCGGTCATTTCGGAAACAGCAGATCGAAGACGAATTCGTCTCCTTCTCCCCTTTCGAGGTAGCCAATGCCGTTCTTGTCACGCTTGCGGAAAAGCGAGTTCTGTACGGTTTCGCTCAAGAACTCGGACCGGGAGACGTCACCGTCGCCGTTTTCATCAAGCAAATTGAAATTGAAGGCGACCTTTATGGATTACGCGAGCTTCGGCCTCAGGCTGGAAATGGCCGCGCTGAGTTCCCCGGCACTGATGGAATCGCTCTGGTCCGTATCGATCTGCTCGAACATCCAAGCGTTGAACGACTGGTATTCAAACGCGGAAATCCTGTCGTCGCCATCCGCATCGAAGGGGCTCGGCTTCGGTGGCTGAAAGCCCCACACTACGGCAAGGGCCAGAAACGCGCCCCCCAATACTCCGCCGATTAAATGGATCTTACTCACCATAGCGCCTTAGCTTGTTGTCAAACGCAGGACGGCGCAAGTCAGATTCGAGCCCTATGCAGCGGTTGCTCCCGTTTTCGATAAGGTCCGGCGTGCGGAGACCGAACCGCCGTCTCAGGCCGCCCCGATCTTGCCGAAGAAGCCCCAGCCGATCAGGTGTTCGGTCAGCTCCTCGTTGAAGCGCTCGCCCTTGTGGGCGACGCCAACTTCCGGCGGCAAGCCGCTCAAAGAGGCACTGTCGTCATCGGCACTGGTGGCGATGACGAGATGACAGTGCTTTGTGGTTTCTACGGCGTTAAGGACCCAAGCGAACTCCTTGCCGCTCATCTGGGTCATGACACCGCTGGCGACGACGATGTCCGGCTTGTGTTCGATGGCCAACGCCAGACCCTCGACCGGCGTTTCGGCGTTGAAGATGTGGAAGCCGCAGGACGCCATCTCGCGGCCGATGATCTTGCGTTGCAAGCCCTTGGGCAGGACGATCAGGAGCTTGACCTCGCGTGGCGTGGCGATCTTGGGGGCCGCCCAGGCCGTTACCGGTAGGTCGGCCAGGATCGCGGCCGCTTCCGTATCCGCCGGATCGGTCCCCGATTCCAGGATTCCGCGGATGGCATCGACGAACCGCTGAACCGCCTTGAGCTGTTGAACACCCAGGCTATGCGCCGTTTCCATATAGTCTTCCATGCGGTGCGCCACCTTGGTGACGGTCGGAAAATCGAAGGTGGTGCCCTGGCCCTTGATGCTGTGGACGTGGCGCTGGAGCTCGAGCAGTTCGTCGTCGCCGGCGCGGCTCTCCATCATCGCAGTGATCAGATCATCGACGGTGGTCAGGCGCTCCACCGTCGTCTCGATGAACTCCAAGCGGACCTCGCGAAGGATGTCCGCCATATCCTGTTTGGTCACCATTGGACCCCTCCTCGGGAACGTTGCGCCAGCGGCCTACTTGGACGTCATCACCCAGACGCCGTCCAATTCCCCTTCCGGCGGATTGGCCTTCAGGTGCTCGCAGCGCTCGATGTAGGTCTGGGCCAGCTTGTCGGTCGGTGTCGCCTTGATGGCTTCCTCGAAGTTGGAGACGGCCTTGTCCCAGTTGGCCTGGCGGTAGAGTTTCACGCCCTCGTTGAAGTAGTTCACGTTGTCCATCAGGTTGGGATAGGTCTCGTCGTTGTGGTAGTCGAGGACCTCGTAGACACCGACCGGTTCGGTCTTGCCTTTGACGACGACGAGATCGATGTCGCGGATGCGGTAAGTTCCCTTCAGCTTCGCCCGGGTGAACTCGCTGATCAGGATGCGCGCCGAGTACTGTTTGCAGGCGCTTTCCAGGCGTGCCGCCAGGTTGACGCCGTCACCAATCATGGTGAAGTCCATGCGTTTCGGCGAGCCGATGTTGCCCGATACGATCATGCCGGTGTTGAGGCCGACGCCGTGATCGATGGGCATGTCCCCCTGGCCTCGCGGACTTTGTTCCACTCCCAGAGCTCTGTGATCATGGCGATGGTGGCCCGCACCGCCCGGTCCTCGTCGTCGTCATGGGCGATCGTGATGCCGAAGGCGGCCATGATGGCATCGCCGATGAACTTGTCCAGCATGCCGCCTTCGCCGGTGATGATATCGACCATGATCGTGAAATACTCGTTGAGCATGGCGACCGTGCCCTGGGCGCCCAGGGTCTCGGTGATGGTGGTGAAACTGCGTACGTCGGAGAACAACACGGTGGCTTCCGTGCTCTTGCCGCCGAGGATGTCCTCGCCACCTTCCAGCAGCTGGTCGGCGAGGCCCGGGTCCATGTAGCGCGACATGGTCGACTTCATGCGCTTCTCGGAACTGATGTCCTCGATCATGACCATGGAACCGAGCTTCTTGTTCTCGGAATTGAGCAGCGGCAGGACGTTGACGTTGACCGATAGCTTCTCCTCCTCGAATTCCATCTCGCCATCCATGATGACTTCCGGTTCCTGGGTCTCCTCGACCTTGCGCACCTTATCCATGACCCATTCATTCGGGCCGACGAAGAACTCCTCGCAAAGGGTGCCTAGGGCCTCGCTGGCAGGAGTGCGTGTGATGCGCGCGCCGGCGGCGTTGCAGGTGACGATCTTGCCGTCCTCGTCCATGGTGATGACGCCATTCGACATACTTTCCAGCATGCTCTCGTTGTAGTTCTTCATGTTCTGGACGTCTTCGAAGAGCTTGGCGTTTTCGAGCGCGATGGAGACCTGCGCCGTAAAGGCCTTGAGCCGCGTCTCATCTTCGTCGGTGAAGGGGCCGCCGCGGCGGTTGAGGACCTGGGTGACGCCAATGCACTTGCCATCCTTGTTGACGACGGGCACGCAAAGGATCGAGCGCGTAAAGTAGCCGGTCTGCTTGTCAAAGGACGGGTTGAAGCGAAGGTCCGCATAGGCATAGGGGATGTTGACCGTGTGGCCCGAAGTGAAGACGGCGCCGGCGATGCCGGCGGTATTGGGCAGCCTGATCTCGCCGATGCCGTCACCCATGGCGACCCGGGAGAAGAGTTCGCCTGTCTTCTCATCGTTGAGGAACAGGGTCGAGCGGTCGGCTCCGAGCATGCGCGTCGCTTCCGCCATAACCTTCTTCAGGAGCGTTCCCAGTTCCAGTTCCGAGGTGACGTCGGCGACCACGTCGAGGAACTCGAGTTCCTTCTCGCGGGTCTTCTTCATGCGTTCGACAAACTGGGTGCTCTGAAGAGCAACCGCGGCCTGGGTGGTCATCGATTCGAGGAGATGCAAATCCTCCTTGCCGAACTCGCCGTCCTTCTTGTTGAGGACCTGGATGACGCCGATGGTCTCGTCCTTCACTGTCTTCACCGGCGCACAGACGATGCTGCGGGTCTTGAAACCGGTCTGCTCGTCGACGTTGCGGTTGAAGCGGTCGTCGGCATAAGCGTCGAGGATGATCTCGCCCGTGCTCGACTGGAATACGGCACCGGCGATACCGGTTGTGTTGAGGATGCGGATTTCGCGCGAGAAGTTGCCCTGGGCGACCCGCGAATAGAGCTCACCCGTCGCCGGGTCGTTGAGGAAAAGCGTGCCCCGTTCGGCGCCCAGTTCCCAGGTCGTCATTTCGACCAGCGTCGTCAGGATCTCATCCAGGCTCTCGATGGCGGCGACCTTGCGAGAGACGCTAAGCAGCATCTCCGCCTGCTTGAGCTTTTTGTCGGTGCGCCTCAACGCCTCGTCGGCGCCCTTTCCGCCACCGCCGCCGCGCCGCGATTTGATCGGGATCGGATTCTTCGGATCCGGTTTCAAACTAGTCGCCATTCTTCCCCTCGAGCTCGTCGCGAAGCGCCGCGATGATGTCCCTCAGCTGCGCGATCTCGTCGCGCGCCCGGCGCTCCTGTTCCTGCAGTTTGTCTTCGTACTCGAACTTAATGCCTTCCAATTGTTCGCGCAAAGCGCCCGACGTGTCCTTCAATTGCCGGATCTCGTCGGCGCTGTCGGCGATGACCTTCTGGACGCTTTTCTCCTTTTCGAAGCGCAGGTCCTCCAACTCGTCGCGCAATGCCGACACCGTTGATTTTAATTGCACGATCTCGTCATGGGAACCGGCGATTGCCGCCTGCACGGCTTCGTCTTTCTCAAAGCGCAGGTCGTCCAACGCATCGCGCAGGGCCTGCGAGGTCTCCTTGAGCTGCTTGATTTCGTCAGCCGAGCGCTGCACGGCGGCCTGCACCTCCTGGTCCTTCTCGAATCGAAGATCATCGAGGGCGTCGCGAAGGGCCTGTGAGGTTTCCTTGAGCTGCTTGATCTCGTCTGCCGAATGTTGGATGGCGGCTTGAACGGCTTGGCTTTTCTCGAAACTCAGATCATCGAGCGAATCGCGAAGCGCCTGCGCCGTTTCCTTGAGCTGCTTGATCTCGTCGGCCGAGTGGGCGACGGCCGCTTGCACGGCCTGGCTCTTCTCGAAACTGAGGTCATCGAGGGAATCGCGCAGTGCTGTTGCCGTGTCCTTGAGCTGTTTGATCTCGTCGGCACTGCGTTGGACAGCACCCTGGACGGCCTCTTCCTTCTCGAAGCGCAGGTCCTCAAGCCCGTCTCGTAGCGCACCGGCCGTGTCCCTGAGCTGTTTGATCTCATCGGCGGAGATGGCGAGGGCCTTTTGTACCGCCTCTTCGCGCTCGAAGGACATGTTTTCGAGCTCGTCGCGCTGCGCCCCGATGGTTTCCTTGAGGTGGCGCATTTCCATTTCCAAGGCATGGAGCTCGTCCCCTAAAGGGGATTCTTTATCGGTTTCGGTCGTCTTCTCAACCATTCGGCGATCAACCGTCATTTCGTCATCGGCATGGGTGGCAGTGTCGCCGTCACCTCGAAATTCGTCAAGTTCATGCGGCGCCTGTGGTACTGTCCGCCTAGACTTTCCAATCCGGATATCGGAAACCCAATCGTGCCGACGCTTTGCAGGGACTGCGCGACCAACATCGATTTTCAACCGCCCGGCACGACTTGTCCGAACTGCGGCTCGACGCGCCTGCTTTCCGACCCGGAACTCCATTCGCTGGCGATCGCACACATCGATTGCGACGCCTTCTACGCGACCGTTGAGAAGCGGGATGGTCCGGGCCTGCAGGGCAAGCCGGTGATCGTCGGCGGCGGACAACGGGGCGTCGTCTCGGCCTGCTGCTACATCGCCCGGATCAAGGGCGTGCATTCGGCGATGCCCATGTTCGAGGCACGCAAACGATGCCCCGATGCCGTTGTCATCCGCCCAGACATGGGCAAATACGGGATCGTCGGACGCCAGGTGAGAGCCCTGATGCTAGAAACGACACCCCTGGTCGAACCGCTTTCCATCGACGAGGCCTTTCTTGATCTCAACGGAACGGAGGCGCTGCACGGTGGCAGCCCGGCCAAGACTTTGATTAAATTAGTCAAACGGATCGAGGACGAAATCGGTGTGACCGCATCGGTGGGCCTCAGTTTCAACAAGTTCCTGGCCAAGGTCGCTTCGGATCTCGACAAACCACGCGGATTTTCGGTTCTCGGCACGGCCGGTGTCGATGCCTTTCTCGAGGACCGGCCCGTCGGATTGTTATGGGGCGTCGGCAAGGCACTGCAAGGTAAACTGAAGCGCGACGGTATCGCCACCATCGGCCAACTCAGGGCATTTGGAGAAGAGCACCTCGTTCGCACCTACGGCAGCATCGGCCATCGCCTTTATCATTTCTCGCGGGGCCAGGACGACCGTCGGGTGACGCCGGACAGTCCAGCCAAGTCCGTTTCCTCGGAAACCACTTTCAACCGAGATATCGCCGACGGGGCCGAACTGCGCCGCATCCTCTGGCGCCTCGCGGAAAAGGTATCCCGCCGCCTCAAATCGGCTGGGCTGGCCGCCGGAAACGTGACGCTCAAAATGAAACAGGCGGATTTCCGTCAATTCACGAGGACCCGGCAATTGCCGTTCCCGACCCAGTTGGCGGAAGAGCTCTTTCGCGGCGCCGAACCGCTGCTGGTCGCGGAAGCCGACGGCCGGCGTTACCGGCTGATCGGCATCGGCGGCGGCAAGCTGGGACCGGCCGGGACAGCCGACGAGGCGGATCTGCTCGATCCGGAACGCGACGAGCGGGCCCGTGTCGAGCGGGCCCTCGATACTGTACGCGAAAAATACGGGAACGAGGCGATCGTCAAGGGACGCGCCATCGATTCAGGATAAGTATCATCACCAACTTGGACACCGTTTGTTTTCGCGGCGATAATTCTCGGGTGTATCGATCCGCGCATTGGCGGCATCCAGCTCCCGGCTGAATTCTTCCGTCATCTGATCGATCGCCTTCTCCAGCCTTTTCCTGAAGGTTTCTTTGGCCTGTCGGACCGACGGCGCAAAAATGACCCCGGCTTTGTTGGCGGTCGTGGTCAAACGACGGCGCATGCGGTCGGCATATTTCGTCAGGTATTTCCGGTGGATCGCCACATGCGTATTCTCGTGTTGGAGAACGGTCCGGTACTGGCAACTGCCCTTCTTATACTTGCGGGCGATAAAGACCGTGATTTCCGCGTATCCGAAAGTGGCATCGACGGTTCTCAGCGCGGCGCAGACCTTGCCGGACTTCAATTCGGCGTACTGCAGTTCGAACCCCATGTTGGTTCCGTATTTGGTTCTCGTCAGGCCATTATTGAGCATTTCCCGGGACGATCGGATCTTGCTCTTTTTCCGCATCATAGCAGTCAGTTGCGCTTGGCTGTGGCGCCGGTTGACCTTTACCCGTCCCGGGTCCTCCTTGAGCGCAACCTTGACCCGTGTTTTCTTGACGGGGCAGGAATTCCGGGCGGCATTCGCGTCCGGGGGTGAGGCCAGGGCGGCGGCGGCAACCCCCAGGGCAACGACCCCGCAGGTTCGGCGAATCGAGCGAATCCAAGGGCCAATGGAGCCGCCGGTTTCGTGAACGAAATCTGTCAACGGAATTTCCGGGCCATCCAATCTAACCGGGCGTGTTGATCTGTAGCACACCAAACGATAACTTATCTGAAAATGGGAAGCCGCGAAACCTGAGACGGACCCCTCCCGGGAATGGACAAGTTTGACAGCAACTACCTGCTTGAGCTGGCTCGGCAACGCTCTGCCGCGAGCCGAAGCGAATTGGCGGCGATCATCTCCGATCTGTTCTCCGGTGAAGAGCACGTGCTCACGGAGCGCGAACGCATCCTCATGTACGAAATCATTCATCATGTGGTGCGTGACGCGGAGATGGAAATCCGCAAGGTCATCAGTTCGCGGCTTGCCGACCGCGAAGATCCGCCAGAGGACCTGATCAACTTATTGGCCAATGACGAGATCGAAGTCGCTTATCCGATCCTGACCGAGAGCAAGGTTCTTAGAGATCAAACGCTGATCGAAATCGTCCGCAACCGGACGCTGGAACATCAAATGGCCGTTGCCATCCGTCATTCGGTCAGCCCGGAAGTCTCCGAAGCGCTGGTCAAGACCGGCAACGAGACCGTCATCCGCACACTCCTGCAGAACGAGAACGCGGATCTCTCGGAAGCGACGATGGAGTTCCTGATCGAACAGTCGCAACGCATTGATTCGTTCCACGAACCGATCCTGCGCCGCAAGGAACTGGGGCCGGAGATGGCGAAGCGCATGTATCTCTGGGTTTCGGCGGCCCTGAGAAAGTATATCGTCGATCATTGTGGCCTGAGCCTGGCTGAAATCGATGACCTCATGGAATCGACTGTCATGGCCAAGGTCGACGACGCCATCAACAAGGACGAATCGAAGTCCGCCAAACTCGCCAAGAAACTCAAACGACAAGGAGAGATCAATCCCGATTTAATGATCCGGGCTCTCGAAGACGGCGAGGTTCGTTTTTTCGTTAATCTGGTCAGTGAGGAAACGGGGCTTCGTGACGATCTCGTCATGCGCTTCGTTCTAGAACCCGGCGGCGAAGGTTTGGCCGTTGCCTGCAAAGCCATGGCTTTCAGCGATTACGAGTACCAGCGCGTCTTCACGTTCTGCCGAAAATCCCGCCCGACCCAATCGGAGGGCACGGAAAAGTCGATTGCGGAAGCCGTTAAGTTCTTCCGCCACGTGGACCGCGACTCGGCCGATGAGGTGGTCCGCCGGTGGCGGCGCGACAAGAACTACCTGTCGGCCTTGCGCGACCTGGATATGATCTGACCCGGGGCTCAGAACTCAAAAAATACGGACAGTGGCTGGGTGCGGGAACCAATTGCGGGTCCTGCCGAACGGAGATCGAGACCATTATCGCCGACGCCCGCATACCGGCTTGACCCTTCCAGAAATCGCTACGCTTTAAAGCCATCACAAAAGGTTAATGCTGCAATGCAAAAACGTTTATTGCGATGCAGCATTAACCTACTAATATTTGATAGGTGATCGACGCGTCGCCCTTGCTCCGGCATCGAAGGATTGTCGCCGACGCCGAGGTTGGTTGGGCGGTGTGATCGAAGTTACGGGTAAGGATTCGGAGGCGAGAAATGTCGACGAAAAACCTGAGCAGCCTGTTCCGACCCGAATCGGTGGCCGTGATCGGTGCCACGAACAAGGAGGGGCGGATCGGCAACCTCGTCATGAACAATCTCCTTGAAGGCGGGTTCGACGGCCCCATCATGCCGGTCAACCCGAAACGCCAGGCCGTCGTCGGCGTCCTCGCCTATCCGGATATCGACGCCTTGCCGGTGGTTCCCGACCTCGCCATCATCTGCACGCCGCCGGCGCCGATCCCCGGTCTGATCGCGACCCTTGGAAAACGCGGAACCAGTGCCGCCATCGTCCTCACCGCCGGCTTGCAGCGCACCGAGACGGATGACGGGGTGACGGTCAAGGAAGCGATGCTGGCCGAGGCCCGGAAATCCGGCCTGCGAATCCTTGGTCCCAATTGCCTCGGCCTGATCGTGCCCGGAATCCGGTTGAATGCCAGCTTCGCCCACGCGCAGGCACACCCCGGCAAGATCGCTTTCGCCTCGCAATCCGGTGCCATGTGTACCGCCGTCCTCGATTGGGCCCGCGAACACGAGATCGGTTTTTCCCATTTCGTCTCGCTCGGTGACTGCGCCGACGTCGATTTCGGCGACACCGTCGATTTTCTCGCCACGGACCCCGGCACGACAGCGATCCTGCTCTATATCGAAGCCGTCCAGGACGGCCGTAAGTTCATGTCGGCCTGCCGGGCGGCGGCCCGCAACAAACCGGTTGTGGTCATCAAGTCGGGTCGCGTCGCCGAGGGAGCCGAGGCCGCAGCCTCGCACACGGGCGCGCTGGCCGGTTCGGACAATGTCTACGATTCGGCCATCCGCCGCGCTGGCATGCTGCGTGTCGACGACATCGATGAACTGTTCGCAGCCGTCGAAACCCTGGCCCGGGCCAAACGGACACCCCCATTAACCTCGCCAATTTGGCGGTTTTGTGATTCGATGGCTTTCCGAGGGGGATGCCATGAAACAGCTTGGATTTTTCGACCTTCCGGATCATATGCGACGTCTGTCTGAGACCGGCGATCGGCTGGAAGAGATGTTGCGGGTTATT
>Ga0209561_1000298_pt1 | contig 11843 bp, 9 predicted proteins | sample WorMettrBAHAMAS2_FD_187393 | JGI IMG/M metagenome (GOLD analysis project Ga0209561, IMG submission 187393) | Marine gutless worms symbiont microbial communities from Max Planck institute for Marine Microbiology, Germany - Inanidrilus... | ecosystem: Host-associated > Annelida > Digestive system >... | reverse complement strand
TCGACAACATGATGGACTACCTGTCGCTGCCCATCGTCGCCACCATCGGCGGCTCGTGGATCGCCACCAAGCAGCAGATCGCCGACAAGGATTGGACGGCCATTACCCGCCAGGCCCGGGAAGCGCTTGATCGCGCCGGGTGATCACCCACCCTTTCTGCGGTCGGGTCGCGCTCCCTGAGCGGGCCGTCGGGCGCCATCAGCGGCGGCGCCTGTCGCTTTGACCGGCGATTCTCGCTCTTCCCGGCCGCCATACCGATACGATTCCGAAATAAAGTTTCCAGATGTTTGTGGAACGTTCTCACAACAAGAATGCATTTATTTGTTGTTTTTCAGTGAGTTATTTTTGAGTTTGAAAAAAAGAACAAAATGCGTACAAATACACGAATTGAAACGGAACAACCCTTGTGAAATAAGAGAGAGCGCACATGTCGAACGCAGCTTTACGTCTCGTGGAGAAAGACCAGGTGGATAAGAACAAGGCGCTGGACGCCGCCGTCAGCCAGATCGAACGGGCCTTCGGCAAAGGTTCGATCATGAAACTCGGCCAACGCGAGGTCGTCGAGACGGACGTGGTCTCCACCGGTTCGCTCGGCCTCGACATCGGCCTCGGTATCGGCGGTCTGCCGAGGGGCCGGGTCGTCGAGATCTACGGACCGGAGAGTTCCGGTAAGACGACGCTGGCGCTTCATGCCGTCGCCGAGGCGCAGAAAGCCGGCGGAACCTGTGCCTTCGTCGATGCCGAACATGCGCTCGATCCGGTTTATGCAAAGAAGCTCGGCGTCGATGTCGACGAACTCTTGATCTCGCAGCCCGACGCCGGCGAACAGGCGCTTGAGATCGCCGATACCCTGGTCCGCTCCGGCGCCATCGATGTGCTGGTCGTCGATTCGGTGGCCGCCCTGGTGCCGCGGGCCGAGCTTGAGGGCGAGATGGGCGACACCCACGTCGGCCTGCAGGCGCGGCTGATGAGCCAGGCCCTTCGGAAACTGACTTCGTCGGTGTCGAAATCGAACACCCTGATCATCTTCATCAACCAGATCCGCATGAAGATCGGCGTCATGTTCGGCAATCCGGAAACCACGTCCGGCGGTAACGCGCTTAAGTTCTATTCTTCCGTGCGCATGGAGATCCGCCGCATCGGCGCCATCAAGGACCGCGACGAGGTGGTCGGTAACCAGACCCGGGTCAAGGTCGTCAAGAACAAGCTGGCGCCGCCGTTCAAGATGATCGAGTTCGATATCATGTACGGCGAGGGCGTGTCCAAGATGGGCGAACTCCTCGACCTCGGCATTAAGGCCGGCATCGTCGAGAAGTCCGGTTCCTGGTTCTCCTACGACAGCCAGCGCATCGGCCAGGGCCGCGAGAACGCCAAATCGTTCCTCCGCGAAAATTCGGAGATCGCCGACGACATCGAACAGAAAATCCGCCAGAACGCCGGGCTCATCTCGGAGGAGATGATGGTCGGGCCGGGCGAGATGGCGGAAGACGCCGAGGCGTCTTCGGATGCCGGCGAAGACGAGGCGGCGAGCATCGAGTAATTCCGGGAGTACCGCCGGAGTAAATACCGGTTTTCAACTGGTTGGGCACCAACGCGCGGCTCCCGGAAACGGGGGCCGCGTTTTGCCGTTGAAGGCGCTGGTAAAGGCGCCATTGAACGCCGCCCTTTCTCTCGCCAGCTTCCTGGACAGGCCCCGGGAGAGCGGGTAAAACCGACCGTTTGTTGGGGGATGGCGCCGGGCCGCTCGGCGGGTGCTGGTCAAGATTGAATCGACACGGGGTTGGAGAGGTCATGCAGACCGTCAACGATATACGCAAAGGGTTCCTCGATTTCTTCGCGGCCAACGGCCACGAGATCGTCGCCTCGAGCCCGCTGGTGCCGCTCAACGACCCGACCCTGATGTTCACCAACGCCGGCATGGTGCAGTTCAAAAACGTCTTTACCGGGCTCGAGAAACGCGACTACAACCGCGCCGTCACCTCGCAGAAATGCGTGCGCGCCGGCGGCAAGCACAACGACCTGGAAAACGTCGGTTATACGGCGCGCCACCACACTTTTTTCGAGATGCTCGGTAATTTCTCCTTCGGCGATTACTTCAAGGAACTGGCCATCGAGTTGTCGTGGAACCTGGTCACCAAGGAATACGGCCTGCCCGCCGACAAGCTGCTGGTCACCGTCCATTCCTCGGACGAGGACGCGGCGGCGTTGTGGTGCAAGGTGGCGGGAATTTCCGATGACAAGGTCATCCGCATCCCGACGTCGGACAATTTCTGGGCCATGGGTGATACCGGACCCTGCGGGCCGTGTTCCGAGATCTTCTACGACCACGGCGACCACATCCCGGGCGGACCGCCGGGCTCGCCCGACGAGGACGGCGACCGCTTCATCGAGATCTGGAACCTGGTCTTCATGCAGTTCGAGCAGGTGACGCCCGACGAACGCATCGACCTGCCGAAACCCTCCATCGACACCGGAATGGGCCTGGAGCGAATCGCTGCCGTCATGCAGGGCACCCACGACAACTATGAAATCGACCTGATGCGGGCGTTGATCGAAGCCTCGGCCGACGGTTCCAACACGGAACCCGACGGCAAGCACGCGGTGTCGCACCGGGTCATGGCCGACCACGTTCGGGCCTGCAGCTTCCTTATCGCCGACGGAGTGCTGCCGTCGAACGAGGGGCGCGGCTACGTGCTCCGGCGCATCATGCGCCGGGCCATGCGCCACGCCCACCTGATGGGCTGCGAGGAACCGTTGATGTGGCGCCTGGTACCGTCGTTGGTCGACCAGATGGGCCACGCCTTCCCCGAGCTGGTGCGCGCCGAGGCCCTGGTCACGGAAACCTTCAAACTCGAGGAAACGCGGTTCAAGAAGCTCCTGGGCCGCGGCCTCAAGCTCCTGGACGAAGCGACGGACGGTATGGAAGACGGCTCGTCGTTGGACGGCGAGACCGCGTTTCGCCTCTACGACACCTACGGCTTCCCCCTCGACCTGACCCAGGATGCGCTCAGGCCGCGGGGCATCGCCGTCGACACCGGCGGTTTCGACGCCGCCATGGCCCGCCAACGCGAGGAGGCCCGCAAGGCCTGGTCCGGTTCCGGTGACGCGGCGACGGAAGCCATCTGGTTCGACCTTCGCGAAGAGGTCGGGGCCACCGATTTCCTCGGTTACGAGACGGAATCCGCCGAAGGCCAGATCGTCGCCCTGGTCAAGGGCGGCGCGCGTGTAGATACTTTGGCGGAAGGCGACGAGGGATACGTCGTCGTCAATCAAACGCCTTTCTACGGGGACTCGGGCGGCCAGGTCGGTGACACCGGCGTGCTGACGGGCGGCGAAGATGCCGTGGCCCGCGTCGCCGATACCCTGAAGAAGGTCGGCGACCTGCATGTCCATGTGGTCCAGATCGAACACGGCGCTTTTGGCATCGGAGACGACATCGCGCTCCGCGTCGACGGCGACCGCCGTCGGCAATTGCGCGCCAACCATTCGGCGACCCACCTACTGCACGAAGCCTTGCGCCGCCATCTCGGCGACCACGTGACCCAGAAGGGATCTCTCGTCGCACCGGATCGTCTGCGCTTCGACATCTCGCACCCGAAGGCCGTCGAGGCCCACGAGATCGCCCAGGTCGAACACGACGTCAACGCCAAGGTCACCGCAAACACCGATGTTGTGACCCGCCTGATGGAACCGGATGCGGCGGTCGAAGCCGGCGCCATGGCGTTATTCGGTGAGAAATACGGCGACGAGGTGCGCGTCGTCTCCATGGGTGACGACGAAGATAATGCCTTCTCGACAGAGCTTTGCGGTGGTACCCACGTCAAACGCACCGGCGACATCGGGCCCTTCAAGATCATATCGGAAGGCGCCGTCGCCGCCGGCGTCCGGCGCATCGAGGCCTTCACCGGCGACGGGGCATTGGCCTATTTCAAGGAAACCGAGCGCTCGCTATTGGAAGCCGCGTCGATCCTCAAGGCGCAGCCGGGCGACGTGCCGGACCGCGTCCAGGCCCTCCTCGAAGATCGCCGCAAGCTCGAGCGCGACCTGGCCGAGGCGCGCCGTCAGATGGCGACGGGCGGCGGATCGTCGGCCCAGTCCGAGACCAAGGATGTCGCCGGCATCGCCTTTGCGCCAAAACTGCTCGACGGCGTCCCGGCGAAGGAACTGAAAAGCCTGGCCGATGACCTGAAGACCCGTATCGGTTCGGGCGTCGTCGCCGTCGTCTCCAACACGGATGGCAAGGCGTCCTTGGTCGTCGGCGTCACCGACGACCTGACCGGGCGTATCAGCGCCATCGACTTGGTGCGCAGCGGCTCGGCCGCCGTCGGCGGCAAGGGCGGCGGCGGGCGCCCCGACATGGCGCAGGCCGGCGGCCCCGACGGCGCCGGTGGACAGGCGGCCCTCGATGCCATCGAGGCGGCGATCGCCGAGGCCGGTTGAGGCTCTGTTCGCCCCTGGTTCGGTCGGTGAAGTAGCGTTCAGGCGTCGTCCCCAGCACGGGCGCCGGTCAGGCGCCGTCGCGATCGGTGAAGTAGCGTCCCGGCGTTGTCCCCAGCGACTTCCTGAACATGGCGATGAAGGCGCTCTGGCTTTCGTAGCCGAGGTCGAGAGCCACCGTCGTCACCGGATCGCCGTCGGCGAGACGGGCCAGGGCCTCCAGGAGCCGCACCTGCTGGCGCCATTGGCGGAAGGTCATGCCGGTCTCGGCGGCAAAGAGCCGGGTCAGGGTCCGCGAACTGGCGCCGGCGGTTTCGGCCCATTGCTCCAGCGATCGGGGATCGGCTGGGTTGTTGGAAAGCGTCTCGGCGATGACCCTTAAACGGCCGTCGGTGGGCATCGGCAGGTGCAGCGGCGCCTCGGGCAGGGTCAGAATCTGGTCAAGTAAGACGCCGATCAAGCGCCCGTCGGCACCGTTTTCGTCATAGTCGGCCGGCAAGGCGACAGCGGCCAGGATCAGCTGGCGCAGAAGTTCGGAAACAGTGACGACGGCGCAGGCCTTCGGCATGCCGGGCACGATCGACGGCGTAAAATAGAGGCTGCGCAGCGACAACGGGCTGCGCGCCAGGACCGCGTGGTCGACAAAGGCCGGAATCCAGACAGCCCGTTGCGTCGGCACCACCCAGATCCCCTGGTCGGTCGACACCACCATGGTGCCCTGCGACGCGAACAACAGTTGGGCCCGCCGATGGTGGTGGGCTTCGATCAACTGTCCTTGCGGTAATTCCCGAGAACGGCTGGCTACTGGCCGCGGGACCCGGTCGATTCCGCGGTCATCGTCAGGGCTCTGCCGGGCGGGCCCGGCGGTCAGGAAAGGGTGAGGCAGTATCATGTCCGTTTGTCGATATAAATTGTCTTTATTGTCCATATACGCCAAACGGCGACTGCGGTAAAGTCGCCCTTGTTCACTGAGGCATAAGTAGGAACAGGCATGAACGTCGCCAACAATCCGAGCACCGGCTGGAGACGGGCCGAGGTCTTCCTGATCCTGACGGCCATTGCCATGCCGATCAGTTTTTCGACCTGGCAGGCGCTGTTCAACAACTTTGCCCACGACCAGATCGGGTCGGGGGCCTGGGAGGTCGGGCTGATCCAGAGTCTGCGCGAGGTCCCGGGTTTCCTGTCCTTTACGGTCATCTTCATTTTATTGGTGTTTCGCGAACAAACCTTTGCGCTGTTTTCGCTGGCGCTCTTGGGCCTCGGTATCGCCGTAACCGGATTCTATCCCAGCTTTTGGGGCCTGATGCTGACGACCTTCCTGATGTCCGTCGGTTTCCATTATTTCGAGACCCTGCACCAGTCCCTGGCCCTGCAGTGGTCCGACAAGTCCAAGGCACCGATGGTGCTCGGGCGTATCGTCAGCGCGCGGTCTTTCGCGGCCCTCGTTTCCTTCGCCTTGGTATACGTCGCCCTCGACCTCGGCGGCCTCGAGTTGAAATGGGTCTACCTGATCGGCGGCGGCGTGACCCTGGCGATCGCCGTATTCTGCTGGACCGCCTTTCCCCGGTACGAGGCCAAGGTCGGGCAGACCAAGAAGATCGTGCTCAAAAGGCGCTATTGGCTGTGGTATGCGCTGACCTTCATGTCGGGCTCACGGCGCCAGATCTTCATCGTTTTTTCGCTTTTCCTGATGGTCGAGAAGTTCGGTTTCGACCCGGCGGCGATGAGCCTGATGTTCGTCGCCAGTACCGGCATCACCATGTTCGTGGCTCCGAAGATCGGTAAGCTGGTGGCGCGCTTCGGTGAGCGCCGGGCCCTGATCTTCGAGTATATCGGCCTAATCGGGGTGTTCGCCGCCTACGCCTTCGTCGACACCGCCTGGATCGCCGTCGTGCTCTATGTGCTCGATCACCTTTTCTTCGCCTTCGCATTGGCCATCAAGACCTATTTCCAGAAGATTGCCAACCCCGAAGACATCGCGTCATCGTCGGGCGTCAGCTTCACGATCAGCCATATTGCCGCCGTCTTTATCCCGGCGCTCTACGGCTATGTCTGGGTCCAGCATTCGGCTTCCGCGGTGTTCCTTTCGGCGGCCGCCATGGCCGGAGTTTCCCTTGTCCTCGCCTTTCTCGTCCCGCACAATCCGCGCATCGGAAACGAAACCGTTGTCGGCGGCAGCGCATCGCAGGCGGCGCCGGCGGAATGAGCGGACGGCAGGGCTAAGGGAACGGATCCCATATGAGTTCAGGCAGGTTTGACGGAACCGAAACCTACGTCGCTACCGAGGACCTGAAGGTCGCGGTCAATGCGGCCGTCTCCTTGGAGCGGCCGCTGTTGGTCAAGGGCGAGCCCGGGACTGGCAAGACAGTGCTCGCCGAGGAGATCGCCAAGGCCCTGGGCGCGCCGCTCCTGCAATGGCATATCAAGTCAACGACCAAGGCGCAGCAGGGTCTTTACGAATACGACGCCGTGGCCCGGCTCCGTGATTCGCAGCTGGGTGACGAGCGGGTCCACGATATCGCCAACTACATCGTCCGCGGCAAGCTGTGGGAGGCCTTCGAATCGGATGTGCGGCCCGTGCTGCTGATCGACGAGATCGACAAGGCCGACATCGAGTTCCCCAACGACCTTCTGCTCGAGCTGGACCGCATGGAGTTTCACGTCTACGAAACCCAGGAAACGGTGCTGGCCAAGGCACGCCCGATCGTCGTTATCACGTCCAACAACGAGAAGGAACTGCCAGATGCCTTCCTCAGGCGCTGTTTCTTCCACTACATCCGGTTTACCGACGACGACACCATGCGGCGCATCATCCAGGTCCATTTCCCCGATATCCAGAAGCGGCTGGTGTCTGAGGCGCTGAATGCCTTCTACGGGCTGCGTGACGTTCCCGGTTTAAAGAAGAAGCCGTCGACGTCGGAACTGCTCGACTGGCTGAAGCTCTTGATGGTCGAGGACATCCCGCCGGAAGCTTTGAAGAGCGACGACGCCAAGGCGGTGATTCCGCCACTCTACGGGGCACTCCTAAAGAACGAGCAGGACGTCCACCTGCTCGAGCGTCTGGCCTTCCTGCACCGCCGGGAGAAGGGCTGATTCTAGGGGCGCCCGGACGCCGATTGGCGCGCCGCCATAAAACCGCCTATTCTGGTCGGGTGCGAGGGCTGTGGGTGTGAGGAACACCGCGTGATCAAATTCGACGACCTGACCGACCCCGCCAAGATCGAAGCCTGGATCCTTCAGGTCTACGCTTGGCTCGACGCCAATGTCCTGGTTTTGTCGACGGTGATCCAGGCACTCATCGTCTTCGCCGCTTTTATAGTCGCCTGGGCAACCGCGGCGAAAGCCCGGGCGCTTCTCGAAAAAGGTTGGAACGTACCCTGGTACCGGAAATACGGAAAGCCGGTCGCCGACGCCCTGGCGCCGCTGAGCCTACCCGTCGTCTGGCTCGTCCTCCAGTGGTTCTCCGTTTTTGCCGCGGCCGAGGCCGCGTGGCCCCATCACCTGATCAAAGTCGTCGTTAGTTTGCTGACGGCCTGGGTGGTCATTCGTCTGGCGGCGACCCTGATCCGCGACCCGCAGTGGTCCCGCGCCGTCACCATTGCCGCCTGGGTCATCGCAGCGCTCAACATCACCGGCCTCCTGGCGCCGACGAGTGCCGTGCTCGACAGCATGGCCATGCAGATCGGCGAGGTCAGGATATCGATCCTCAGCGTCATCAAGGCCGGCATCGCTTTGGCCGTATTGCTGTGGCTGGCCGGATTCTCGGCCAGACTATTGGAACGCCGGTTGGCCGTCATGCCGGCCGTATCACCTTCCGCCCAAGTCCTGTTCGGCAAGCTGTTCCGGGTCCTGGTCTTCACCATCGCCGTCGTCATCGGCCTCGAATCGGTCGGTATCGACCTCACCGCCTTCGCCGTCTTCTCGGGTGCCGTCGGCCTTGGCGTCGGATTCGGCCTGCAGAAGGTCATCTCGAACCTGATCAGCGGCATGATCCTGCTGATGGACAAGTCGGTGAAGCCGGGCGACGTCATCGCGCTCGGCCAGACCTATGGCGAGATCAAAACCCTGAACGCACGCTATGTCTCGGTGATCACCCGGGACGGCACGGAGCATCTGATCCCCAACGAGGAACTGATTTCGCAGCGGGTGGAGAACTGGTCCTTCTCGCATCGATTGGTACGCCTGCGCCTGCCCATCGGCATTTCCTACGAATCCGACGTCGAGCGCGCCCTGGATCTCGCCATCGAGGCGGCCAGCGCGACGACCCGCGTCCTCGACAACCCCAAGCCCGTTTGCAACCTGACCGGCTTCGGGGCGAGCTCCGTCGATCTCGAGCTGCGCGCCTGGGTCGGCGATCCGCAGAACGGCCTCGGCAGTGTCAGGAGCGCCATCCTTCTCAAGGTCTGGCATCTCTACCGCAAGAACGCCATTGCCTTCCCTTATCCGCAACAGGACATCCACCTGAAGAGCGTACCGCCGGAACTCCTCGGAGACGTCGTCGCCGAGCAACCGGAGACGCTCGACGACAGCGGTGCCGAGGAGGGCGCCGTCGCCCGGGTCACCGCCCGGAGTGCCGCCGGTTCAGGGGGAGGCGAGTAGGGCCGTCATGTTCATCGATTTCTTCTTCAAGCTCCGCGAGGCACGGGTCCTGGTGTCTTTGCGCGAATACCTGACGTTGATCGAGGCGGTCGAAGCCGGTTTGGCGGAAACGGACGTTGAGCGGTTCTACTACCTGAGCCGCAGCGCTTTGGTGAAGGATGAAACCAACCTCGACAAGTTCGACCGGGTGTTCGGTGAGGTTTTCGAGGGCATCGAGTCGACGCCCGAGGGCGAGGCCTACGAGATCCCTGAAGACTGGCTACGCAAACTGGCCGAGCGGTTCCTAACGGAAGAGGAAAAGCGCGAAATCGAGGCCCTTGGCGGTTGGGATAAATTAATGGAAACCCTGAAGAAGCGCCTGGAGGAACAAGAGAAACGCCACCAGGGCGGGTCGAAATGGATTGGCACTGCCGGCACCTCGCCCTTCGGCGCCTGGGGTTACAACCCGGAGGGCGTGCGTATCGGCCAGGACGAAAACCGCCACAACCGGGCGGTCAAGGTGTGGGACAAGCGCGAGTTCCGCAATCTCGACGATGGCATCGAACTGGGGACACGCAACATCAAGGTGGCGCTACGCCGGCTCCGGCGATTTGCCCGCGAGGGTGCAGCCACCGAACTTGACCTCGACGACACCATCCGATCGACGGCCAAGAAGGGCTGGCTCGACGTGAAGATGGTGCCGGAACGTCACAATGCCGTAAAGGTGCTCCTGTTCCTCGACGTCGGCGGGTCCATGAATCCGCACGTAAAGACCATGGAGGAATTGTTCTCGGCGGCGCGGGCCGAGTTCAAGCATCTCGAATACTTCTATTTCCACAACTGCCTCTACGAGCGGGTCTGGCGCGACAACGTACGCCGCCACAGCGAGGTCATGGCGACCTGGGACGTGCTCCATACCTTTCCCCACGACTACAAGGTGATCATCGTCGGCGATGCTTCCATGAGCCCTTACGAAATCGTCTACCCCGGCGGTTCCGTCGAACACTGGAACGAGGAAGCCGGCGCCGTCTGGCTCGAGCGCTTGCTGCATGTTTATTCGAAGACGGTGTGGCTCAACCCGGTACCGGAGCGTTGGTGGCGACAGACCCAGTCGGTGGGTATGATCCAGCAGATCATCGGCGGCCGCATGTATCCGCTGACGCTCGAGGGTCTGGACGGGGCGATCCGCGAACTGAGCCGTTGACGTTCGGGCTGGTGACATTTCAGTGAACCGCTGCGTCGTTCGATTTCAAGTGCTTCCCTAATAACCCTACTTTCCTTTAGGATATGTTCGTTCCGGCGGTTCGGACCTGGGAGAGCAAAATGGAAAACAGAATAGGAATCGCGAAAGCGGCGAAAATGCTCGGGATCGACCGAGCCGAGCTGAACGAACGGTTGCTGTCCGCCGGCATCGAATCCTTCGAAGGCGAGGTCGACTTTGAAAGCGTGAAACGGATCGCTCCGTCACTCAACTTGAGCGAATCCGAAATTATGAGACGCGTCAAATACATTCGGGAAAACTGCGCCAAACTGTCGGAGCTAAGCCCGGGGCGCTCGACCGAGGAAGAACTCGAATGCCAGCTTCAGAAAATGATGACGGAGCTGATGGTCGAGACCCGCCGCGGCGACCGCTACCGGCACATCATTGATGACGTCATCGATAAGCTCGGCGAACTCCAGAAATCCGAGGACGAGCGCACCCGCGAATTGGCCCTCGAACTGAGCAGCTGGCTAGTCGATGAAATCGAAGCCTGAACGGGCCTAGATTCAATCGACGTCGGCGGCGACCCGCAGGGTGACGATATGGTCGGGATCGTCGACCACACCGTTCGAATTGGGATCGCCGCGCTTCAGCATCGACACGAATTTCATGCCTTCGGTGACACGGCCCCAGACCGTGTACTGACCGTCAAGCCAGGGTGACTTCTTGAACACGATGAAAAACTGAGAATCGCCGCTGTTCGGGTTCGACGAGCGAGCCATGGACACGATGCCGCGGACATGCGGTTCGCTCGAGAACTCGGCCGGGATGTTCTGTCCGGAACCGCCGGTGCCATTACCGTCGGGGTCGCCGCCCTGCGCCATGAAGCCGGCGATGACCCGGTGAAAGGTCAGGCCGTCATAGAACTTCTGGCGAACCAACTCCTTGATCCGCGCCACGTGTTTCGGCGCCAAGTCAGGGCGCATCTCGATGACGACGCGGCCGTGCTCGAGATCCATGTAAAGGGTGTTTTCGGGGTCGCCCGCGTCTACGGTTTCGGTCACGGCAAAAACTCCAAAAAATAGTAGGGCAGCAAACAGGTATCGGTGCAAGGCGGCTGTCCGCATTCGTCAGTCTCCGTATGTCGGATCGTTGAAAGGCGGGGCGAATTTACACCATCGGAACGGCGTCGCACAGGGACGAATTGGCACAAATAAAGGGAAATAGTAGGGCGATCCCGCGTCAGTCGAACAGGGCGTCGATGTCGTCTTGGGACAGGCCTTCGCCCCCCAGCTGTGGGCCTTGCAACAGCTTTTCTTCCTCGGTCTTTTTCTGGAGCTCTTGGACGATGACGTTTTCGATGACTTCGCGGCCCCAGATTTCGACCAGGGCCGTGACCCTGTCTTCGACATAGGTCAGTGACTTGACCAGCTTGTTGACCCGCTGTCCCGTAATGTCCTGGAACGAACAGGCCTGGAAGACGTCGCCCGAATTGTTGGCGGGGCTGACCCAGATAACTCGGAATTGGGGTTATCATGGGGACTATGCGCAAGAGCCGATTGAGTGAGTACAAGCAAGACCGCCTGATGGAGCATTTCGTATCTGGATCGACAGCCCGGACGGCGTC
>Ga0209561_1000292_pt1 | contig 12033 bp, 11 predicted proteins | sample WorMettrBAHAMAS2_FD_187393 | JGI IMG/M metagenome (GOLD analysis project Ga0209561, IMG submission 187393) | Marine gutless worms symbiont microbial communities from Max Planck institute for Marine Microbiology, Germany - Inanidrilus... | ecosystem: Host-associated > Annelida > Digestive system... | reverse complement strand
GCCAAAAACCGCCGCAGCATCTGCCAGTGGCGGCGAATAAACGTCCGCTCTTAATAGAAGCGGACGCCCAAAACACTCTTTCGGACGAGTTTATCAACGATATCGGGGGTGTCCGTCTGCTCTTATGGGGCAAAATGTCAACTTCGGGGGGGCACGGTCATCACGCTCGCTGGTCGCCGATGTCCGCTGCCCGGACTCACCGCCCGCCAGGCCCTGCAACGCCGGGTCTTACCCCAACCCTACTCCGCCGCTTTCGGGATCACCGTCTTGACGATGGAGCCGTCGAGGGCCTCGTAGTCGAAATAGCCGATGAGCTCGTAGAGCTCGGCCCGAGTCTGCATGCGGTCTTCCAGGGCCTGGGTACCGTCGGCCTCCTGGATATGGGCATAGAGCTGTTCCATGGCCTTGGCGGCGACGCGCAGTTGGGAGACCGGCCAGATGACGATCTTGTAGCCCATGGCCTCGAACTGGGCGCCCGTGTAATGGGGCGTGCGGCCGAACTCGGTCATGTTGGCCAAGGCCGGCGCCCCGACGCCGGATGCGAAGGCGCGGAAGTCGTCCTCCGTCGCCAGTCCGTCGGCGAAGACGGCGTCGGCGCCGGCCTCGACATAACGCCTGGCCCGCGCGACGGCGCCCTCGATACCCTCGGAGGCCAGCGCATCGGTCCTGGCGATGATGCGGAGGTGCCGCCGGGCCTTGGCGGCGGCGCCCACCTTCAGCGCCATGTCTTCGGCAGCGATCAACTGCTTGTCGTTGAGGTGGCCGCATTTCTTAGGCAGGTGCTGGTCTTCCATCTGCATGGCCGCCGCACCGGCATCCTCCAGTTCGCGGACCGTACGCATGACGTTCAGCGCCTCGCCGTAGCCCGTATCGGCGTCGACGATCAGCGGCAGGTCTGTGGCTCGGTAGATGGTGCGGACGAAGAAACAGAGGTCTTCGAGGGTCATGATGCCGAGATCGGCGAGGCCGAGGCTGGCCGAAACACCGGCTCCGGAGATGTAGAGCGCCTCGAACCCGGCCTTCTTGGCCAAGCGCCCGGCGAGCGCGTTATGGGCGCCGGGGGCGCGGATGATGCCGGGCCGGTCCAGCATGTTGGCCAGGCGCTCGCCCGGCGGCGTCCTGTCCATGGCATCGCCTTCAAGCCAGGTCATACGGCAACTCTCCTTTTCCCGAGCCGATGCGCATTTTATACCGACGCGGCGCACGGGACGCGATAAAATCTCGAAACGCTGGATCAGGGGGGAGCCATTCATGCACCGCATCGCCGTGCTCGACGACTATCAGAACGCTGCGCTGGCCGCCGCCGATTGGGAGAGCCTGGCCGGCTGCATGATCAGCGTCTTCAACCGCCACCTGGGCGACGAGGACGCCGTCGAGGAGGCGTTGCGCAATTTCGACATCATCGTCTGCATGCGCGAGCGCACGCCGTTCCCGGCATCGCTGCTCAACCGACTGCCCAATCTGAAATTCCTGGTGACCACCGGGCTCCGCAACTTTTCCATCGACATGGCGGCGGCGCGCAAACAAGGGGTCACGGTATCGGGTACGGAGATGCTCGGCTATCCCGCCTTCGAGCACACCTGGGCCCTGATCCTCGCCGTCACCAAACAGATTCCCTTCGAGGACCGTACCATGAAATCCGGCGGCTGGCAGCAGGGCTACGGCGTCGGGCTCAACGGCAAGATCTTGGGCGTCGTCGGCCTCGGCAAGCTCGGCGGTAAGGTCGCCCGTGTCGGCCTCGCCTTCGACATGGATGTGATCGCCTGGAGCGAGAACCTGACCGACAAACGGGCGGAGGAAGTCGGGGTCAAGCGGGTCGACAAGGAAACGCTGTTCCGGGATTCCGACATTGTCACCATCCACCAGGTCTTGAGCGACCGCACCCGCGGGCTTGTCGGCAGGGCCGAATTGGGGGCCATGAAACCGAGCGCCTATATCGTCAATACGTCGCGCGGGCCGACCATCGACGAGGCGGCCCTGATCGACGCCCTCGAGGCGGGAACCATCGCCGGCGCCGGTCTCGACGTCTACGAGACAGAACCGCTGCCGGCCGATCATCGGCTGCGGGCGCTGGACAACGTGGTGTTGACCGGGCACACCGGTTTCGTGGTGCGCGAACTGCATGAACTGGCCTACAGCCAGGCCGTCGAGAACATCGCCGCCTGGCTCAAGGGCGAGCCCATGCGCGTGCTCAACGCCGCTGAGGATTGAGAAGGACTGAGAAGACCGATGACCAACCCGATCCTGACGACGCGTGAAGGCGCCATCGCTACCGTGACGCTGAACAATCCGGAGAAGCGCAACGCGCTCACCAAGAACGCCTGGATCAGGCTGGCTTACGAGATCGCCGGCCTCAACCGCGACGACACGCTTCGATGTATCGTGGTGCGCGGTGCCGGCGACGAGGCCTTCGCCGCCGGCGCCGACATCGCCGAGTTCCCGGCCGTACGATCCAATGCCGAACAGGCCCTGGCCTACGGCGAGGGCGTCAAGTCGGCGCTCGGCGCACTCCGCCACTGCCGCCATCCCACGGTGGCCATGATCCGCGGCGCCTGCACCGGCGGTGGCCTCGAGATCGCCGCATGCTGCGACATCCGCATCTCCGGGCGGTCGGGCAAGTTCGGCGTGCCCATCAACCGCATCGGTCATGCCTTCGCACCGACCGAGATGAAACCGATCATGGACCTGGTCGGCCGGGCGTTGGTACTCGAATTGCTTTTGGAAGGCCGCATCCTCGATGCCGAGGAGGCGCTCTCGCGGGGGCTCGTGAACCGGGTCGTCGCCGACGAAGCGCTGGAAGACGAGGTCGCCAAGACGGCGGCCCGCATCGCTCGTGGCGCGCCCCTGGCGGCGCGCATGACCAAGAAGCTTGCCATGCGGCTCCTCGACCCCACACCGATGAGCGAGGACGAGATCCGCGAGAGCTACGGGCCCTGCGATTCCGAGGACTACGCGGAGGGCGTGCGCGCCTTCCTGGCCAAGGAAAAACCAACCTTCAGAGGACAATGAGAGGCGACGGACACCTTCATGAACGCACGCGAGAACCTGCAGGACCTGCTCGACGGTCCCGACATCATCACGGCGCCCGGTTGCTTCGATGCCCTGTCGGCGCGTCTGATTGAACGGGCCGGCTTCCCGGCCACCTTCATGGGCGGTTTCGCCACCTCGGCGGCGCGCATCGGCGCCCCCGATACCGGCCTCATCTCCTACGCCGAGATGGTCGATCAGGCCCGCAACATCGCTGCCGCCGTCAAGATCCCGGTTTTGGGTGACGGCGATACGGGCTACGGCAACGCGGTCAACGTCAAGCGCACAGTCCAAGGCTACGCCCAGGGCGGCCTGGCATGTGTCATGATCGAAGACCAGGTCGCGCCCAAGAAGTGCGGCCATACGGAGGGCAAGCAGGTGGTGTCCCGCGACGAGGCGCATCGCCGCATCGAGGCCGCCGTCGATGCCCGCGACGAGGGCGCCGATATCCTGATCATGGCGCGCACCGACGCCAACTACACCGACGGATTCGAGGAAGCTCTGGCCCGCTGCCGGGATTTCGCCGAAATCGGCGCCGACATCACCTTCCTGGAGGCGCCGCGCGACTTGGAAGAGATGCGGCGGTATTGCGACGAAGTGCCCGGCGCCAAGATGGCCAACATGGTCGAGCAGGGGAAGACGCCCTTCCTGACACCGGCCGAGCTCCAGGAAATCGGCTACACCGTCGCCATCTATCCGGTGTCCCTGATGCTGGCCGGCATCCGCGCCATGCAGGGCGTGCTCGCCGATCTTCCCGGCGGCCACGATCCTGAAACCATCACCACCTTCGAGGAGTTGAAGGAAATCGTCGGCTTCCCCAGCTATTACGAACAGGAAAAGCGCTACGCGACCGATTGATATCGAGAGGAAATGGTCATGACCGCCGTCACCCGTACTCTGGCCGAATTCGCCGCCGAGCTGTCCTACGAGGACCTGCCCCAAGAGGTCAGGGAGCGCACCAAGCTGCTGATCCTCGACGTCATCGGCATCACCATCCGGGCCCGGCATGACGCCGAATCGACGCCAAGCCTGATCGCCGCCATGGACCGCCTCGGGCAAACGTACGGCGACTGCTCGGTCCTCGGCGACCCGGGCGGTTACGCGCCGACGGCGGCCGCCATGGTTAACGGCACGCTGGCCCATTCGCTGGATTTCGACGACACCCATGCGGAAGGTTCGATCCACTCCTCGGCACCGATCGTGCCGGCCGCCCTTGCGGCGGCCGAAATGACCGGCGCTTCGGGCAAAGACCTGATCGCCGCTTGTGTTGTTGGTTACGAGGTGCAGATCCGCCTGAGCCTCGCCCTCGACCCGTCCGCCCATTACGACCGCGGCTACCACCCGACGGCCACCTGTGGCGTCTTCGGCGCCGCGGCGGCGGCCGGCAAGCTCCTCGGCCTCGACGCCGACGGCTTGGAGAGCGCCTTCGGCATCGCGCTGAGCCAGGCCGCCGGCTCCATGCAGTTCCTGGCCGACGGCGCCTGGACCAAACGCTCGCACGTCGGCCAAGCGGCCGAGAACGGATTGCAATGCGCCGTCCTGGCGGCCGAAGGCTTCCAGGGTCCGGCCGAGGCCTTCGAAGGCAAATGGGGGTTCCTCCATGCCTATGCCCCCGACGCCGATCACGCCAAGGCAACCGCAGGCCTGGGCGACACCTGGCAGACCCTCAAGCTCGCCGTCAAACCCTATCCGTCCTGTCGCTACAGCCACGCCGCCTTGGACGGCTTGATCCGCTTGAAGGACGAAAACGCCATCGCCGCCGACGACATCGAGGCCGTCGAGATCGGCCTGCCGGAGACCGGCTGGAAGATCATCGGCAACCCGGAGGACGCCAAGCACAACCCCGAAAGCGTCGTCGACGGCCAGTTCTCCATGGCCTTCTGCGCCGCCGTGGCGCTCCGCGAGGGCGGCATGGTCTGGGACGACTACGCCAAACACCTGAAAGACGAGCAGACCCTCGGCCTCTGCCGCCGCGTCCACACGAGGGTCGACGCCCGCGCCGAGGCCATGTTCCCTGAAAACATGAGCGGTTCCGTCCGCATCCAGACCAAAAGCGGTGACTACGAGGCCTTCATCGACTGCCCCAAGGGCGAGCCCGACAACTTCATGAGCGAGGCCGAATTCCGCGACAAGTTCCAGGGCCTGGCAGGCCCCTATCTCGGCCCCGAGCAGGGCGGCAAGCTGATCGACTCGCTGCTGTCCCTGGAGGACGCCAACCGGGTCGAGTCGGTGCTGGCGCTGGGCAAGCCGGGTGGGTGAGGAACTAGCGCGGGTTTTTCGTGATCGCGAAACTAAGATGCGCCTAGCTAGCCACAATTTCGACGACGCCGGCGCCCCGCGCAGCAATCCCACCAAATACCCGAAGTCGGGCCAGGGGCCGCAGGGTGACGTCGGGCGTGTTTACAACCACGCGCGCCGCGTTCGGACGGCGGGGTAGTTGTGATGGGGCTGTTCGACCGCTTGGCGGACCACATGTTCGAAAAGGATCAGGAAGGCCGAGACACCTTCCTTCCGTTCGGCATGCTCGCGAAAGGGCGTCTCATTGAGGATAAGGACGACTTTCGACGTTTTAGAACGATGACCAAGTGGACGCAAATTGGGTTTTTCGTTTTCTTGATCGCCGCAGTAGCCATCGATTTAGGGGGTTGGGAGTGGCTCGCATTCTTTGCCTTTGTCGTCGTGGCCCAGATTCTACAACTGAAGACGGCCAGTCGCTTCCCGATCTCCGACCACCCTTCACCCGGCTTTATGCGCTCGGTTCAGAAGTTGAGCGTCTTAGTGGGAGGAGCGGTCTTGTGGGGAACTCTCGTTTTCAACGTGGTGATCGCGGGCCTCTTTACCGTCGGCATTGTCGGACCGGCCCTTGAGCCGGAGCAATACGAACCAGTCACCTGGGATATCGTGGCGGTTGTCGTTTTGCTTTGGTGCGGTGTGCCCCTTTGGTGGTGGTTGATCCGGCTGCGGAAACGGACTCTCGCGTCGCCGGCCCCGCCGATTGGGCGTGACGAAAACCCGGACCTTTGATATTCGTGGTGGCAGGCGGGGCCGGTGCTGGCGGCCCTGTTTTATCTGACAACCCGGCCCCGTCGGGGCCTTCACGAGGGGGATACCATGAAGTCCTTGAAGTCGCTGGCGCTCGGCGCCGCTCTGATCATTGCCGCCGGTGCCGCGCAGGCGGAAACGCGGGTCACCTACAAGTCGGCCAAGTCGACATCGTCCTACTACCAGATGGCGGTGCAGATCGCCGAGGCCATGAAGGCCGGCAGCCAGGGCGGCGTCATCGTCACCGTCGAGGAGAGCCAGGGCTCCGTGCAGAACGTGCTCGAAGCGGCCGTCCGCCCCGGCAACTACGTGTTCACGACGCCGCCGGTATTGGTCAAGCTGGCCCAGGGCGGCAAGGCCATGTTCAAGGACAAGACCAACCCGAAATTCGGAGACATTCGGGCGCTGTTTCCGATCCCGTCCCTGACCATGCATTTCGTCGTGCGGTCCGACGCCGGCATCAATGATTTCGCCGGCCTCGAGGGCAAGACCGTGCTCATCGGCAAGGGCAGCTTCGGCGCCAAGGAAGGGGCCAAGTACCTCAAGCTCTTCGGCCTCGAGGGCAAGGTCAAGCTGGCCGACGTCGAGCTGTCGAACGCCGTGCCGGCCCTTAAGAACGGCCAGATCGACGGCTTCGTCACCGCCGGCTCGTTCCCGGCGCCGAACGTCATCGAGGCCGCCGCCGGCACCGGCGTCACCGTGCTGTCGCTCTCCGACGAGCAGATCGCCAAGACCAAGCGCACGCGCCTCGTCATCCCGGCCGGCACCTACGCCGGGCAAAAGGGCGACATCGTCACCACGTCGCTGCCGGTCGTCGCCTACACCACGACCAACATGGACGCCGACACCGCCTACCAGTTGACCAAGACCTATTGGGACCAGAAGGGCGCCATGGGCAAGGGGGCGGCCTGGTGGAACGGCGTCTCGGCGGCCATGCTCGACAACGTCACCGGCAAGATCCACCCCGGTGCCATCAAGTACTACAAGGAAGCCGGCGCCAAACTGGCCGATCACCATATGTGATCGCCGGCCTCGTCGAGATGAACCGACCCGGGCCGTTCGTGCCCGGGTCTTTCGTTAGGACAACCGTTTCGTCATGTCGGTACAGGTACGCCTATTCTGGTCGGCCCTGGGGGCGGTCTCCATCGCCTTCCATTTGTGGCTGATCTTCTCCGGCCTGATCCCCAACTTGGTCAGCCGACCCCTGCACATGGCCCTGGCCCTGCCCTGGGCCCTGGTGTTCATCGCCGAAGGGCGCTGGGCGCGATTGAGCGGGATTGTGCTCTGCGCCATCGGCTTGTTCGCGACGCTGTGGATCGCGCTTAACGCAAGCGCGCTGAGCGACCAGTACGGGTTCCTCGCCGGGCCCTTCCAGACGGCCATCGCCGTGGCCTTGCTGCTCATTGTTCTCGAAATGGCGCGCCGGGCCATCGGCTGGCCGCTGCCCCTGGTCGCGGCCCTGGCGCTCCTTTACGGCCTCTTCGGCCAGCACATCCCCGGCGAGTTCGGCCATCCGGGCACGCCGCTGTCGAGCTATCTCGGCACGCTGACGATTGCGGAAGGGGGGATCTGGGGCAAGCTGACCGGCGTTTCCGTCAACATCGTCGCCATATTCGTCATCTTCGGCGCCGTCCTCAACGCCGGCGAGGCCGGCCAGGGGTTCATGAACGTGGCGGCGGCCGCCGCCGGGCACCTTCGTGGCGGTGCCGCCAAGGTCTCGGTCATCTCCTCGGCGCTGTTCGGTTCCATCTCAGGGTCGGCCTCGGCCAACGTCGCCTCCACGGGTGCGGTCACCCTGCCGGCGATGACGCGCATCGGCTACCCCCGCGCCTTGGCCGGTGCCGTCGAGGCGGTGGCCTCGTCGGGCGGGCAGATCATGCCGCCCCTGATGGGCGCCGGCGCCTTCGTCATGGTCGAGCTCACGCGGGTTCCCTACACCGGCATCATGGCCGCCGCCCTGTTGCCGGCGGTGCTCTACTTCTGGGCCGTCTGGATCGGCATCGACGCCTTTTCCCTGCGCCACGAGTTGAAGGGCCTGCCGGCCGACGAGCGCCCGCCGGTGCGCGACGTGGTCATCACGTCCGGCTTCTTCCTGGTGCCCTTCTCGGTGCTCTTATGGGGCATGTTCGCCATCCTCGCCGCCGCGTTACTCCTTTTTCTCGACGGCCGCCTCAAGGTCGATCTCCGCCGCACACTTCAGCGTTTCGAGACGGCGTTCATGACCGCCGGGCGCCAGATCGCCATGATCGCCTCGATCATCCTCTGCGCCTCGATCATCATCGGGGTGCTGGGCATCACCGGCCTCGGGGTCAAGATCACGTCGCTCATCCTGTCCGGCTCCGGCGGCCAGCTGTGGCCGGCGGTGCTGCTGACGGCGATCGCCTGCCTGATCCTCGGCATGGAAGTGCCGACGACGGCGGCCTACGTGATCTGCGTCTCGGTGGCCGGGCCGGCGCTCATATCCTTAGGCCTGGAACCCCTGCAGGCCCATCTTTTCGTTTTTTGGTTCGCGCTCATCTCGACCATCACGCCGCCGGTCTGCGGGGCGGTGTTCATCGCCGCCGGCATGGTCGACGAGGATTGGTTGAAGGTCGCCGTCGCCGCTATGGCCTTGGGCCTGGGCCTCTACCTGATCCCGCTCGCCATGATCGCCGAGCCGGCCCTGATCCGTCTCGAATCCGCACCCGGCGCGGCCCTGCTGGCGGCGGCCAAGACCGCCGTCGCCCTCGGCGCCGTCTCCTTCGGCGTCATCGCGCCGAAGGCGGCGTGGCTGCGCGCCGTCCTGATCATCGCCGGCGGGGTCCTTCTCTTCGCGCCGCTGCCCGGTTGAGATCGGTCCGGCGCTGGAAAAAACCTATGTGCGTTGTGTCTGAGCTTTGGCGAAAGCCGGCGCGCCTTCATCATCGGTAACGGGGTTTGGCTCGCCGATGTTCCGCCACCAGGGCTCGCGCGGCAGGGGGTCCGACAGCCTATAGGCTTGCCCCACCATGGGCGTCGCCAGCATCACGCCGTGCTCGGCGGCGGCCCGGATCAGGCGTTCGACGGGCTCGTCCCAGGCGTGCACGGAGAGGTCGAACTTGCCCCAATGGATCGGCTGCAGGGCCCGGCCGCCGAGGTCAAGATGCGCCTGCACCGTTTCCTCCGGCATCATATGGACGTTCGGCCATTGCACGTTGTAGGCGCCGCATTCGAGCAGCGTGACGTCGAAAGGCCCGAGCCGTTCGCCGATCTCCTTGAAGGCCTCGAAATAGCCGGTGTCGCCGCTGAAGAAGAGCTTGTCGGTCGACCCTTCGATGACCCAGGAAGCCCAGAGGGTCTGGCCGGCGTCCTTGAAGCCGCGCCCGGAGAAATGCTGGGCCGGTGTGGCGGTGAAGGTTAGGGGGCCGACGGTAATGGATTGCCACCAGTCGCGCTCGTCGATTCGGTCCGCCGGCACACCCCATGACTTCAGGTGTTCGCCGACACCCAACGTGGTCACGAAGCGCCCGGCCTTAGCCGCCAGTTTGCGGATCGACGGATAATCCAGGTGGTCGTAGTGGTCGTGTGAGAGCAACACTACATCGATTTCGGGCAGGTCGTCGACGGTGACCGGCGCCGTGTAGTCGAAGGCCTTCGGCGCCAGCGGTCGCAGGGGAAAGATGGCGCGGCTGAACACCGGGTCGGTGATGACGGTCAGGCCGTCGATACGGATCAGCACGGTCGAGTGGCCGAGCCAGACCAGTTCCGTCGGTCCGGGTTCCGGCCCGCTCGCCTCGGTGGACAGGCCATCGCGGCGCACGGGAATCAACGCCGGCGGGCGGCGGGTTCCGCCGGTGAACAGCAGATCCTGCAGTTTCTTGCCGCGCGCCCGGCGGCTGCCCGGTGATTGCGGCGGCTTCCGGGTGTAGGTGTGCAAGTTGCGGAAGCGCCCGTCGCGGAAATTCGGTGATCCGTCGTAGCGATAGAGATCGGCCCCTTTCCTGCGCGCACCGAATTCGCGCAGCCGCGGAGCCACCCACAGTGCGATGGCGGCGACAAGGACGAGAGGAATGACGATGATCGGGTCCATTAGGAAGCCTTCTTATGTGCGTGGGGAATTTCGCCTTGAATGTCGCGGACGAAGACGGCGATGGCATCTTTGAGCGTCGCGCGGAAATCGAAAGGCGGCTGGGCCAGTTCGGGGCGCTCCATGACCTTCTTCATCACTTCGCCCGGGTTGGCGAAAGGCCACAGGCCGGCGGTCAGGCCATGGACACGTTTGAACAACTGGGTGCCTTGCTCGGGTGTCATCATCGGCAGCGGTGTGGCCAGAGCCTCGACGATATGGCCGATCATCTGATGGGCGTTGAGCTTGAAGTGGAACAGCGCGTCCTCCGAAACGTTGCGCTCCAGCGCCAGGGCCAGGAGCGGGATCAGGTCCAGCATCCTCTCTTCTACGAAAAGACTGTCGACCCAGATTTCCGCCAAACGATCGGCTGACGTGTCCGGTGGCAGGGCCTGGAGCGTTTCGATGAACCCATCGGCCCACTCGGAGAAATCGACCAGGAACAATGTCAGGAAGATCTCCTCGCGCGAGGCGAAGTAGCGGTAGATGTTGGACTTGGTGAAGCCAGCCTCGTCGGCGATGGCGTTGAGGCTAACGGTCTCATAGTTCATTTGGCGGAACAGGGTCGCGGCTGCGTCGAGGATTTCCTGGCGTCGCTCTTCCTGCTGCTCCGGCGTGCGGGCACGTTCCCAGTTCATGGTTGCGCCTCAAAATAAGTGACCGATGGTCTTTAAATAAGAGACCGTTGGTCTTTTGTCAAGGAGCGAGAGCAACAGTTTCCGTTTTCACCATATAGTCAATAATGTTGACTATATGGTGTCTGCCGCTATGATGGACCGCGATTTGGAGGAAGCCTATGCCAATGGCGCGAATTGAAATCACCAGGAGGACCGCCATGTCGTGGTTGGCAACCGTGTTGGGGGAAACGGTGGCGTCCTCGGCTGCGGCCGGGAGTTCGTCGCGGACCGTCGAGGCAGACGGGATTTCCTTCACCTGGTCCCACAAGGCGGGGCGTCTCCATGGCCGCTTGAGCGCCGCAACGACCGGCTGGCTGGCCGTCGGTTTCAACGACCAGCGGAAACTGCGCGGCACGCGGTTCGTCATCGGCCGCGTGGTGAACGGGAGGGCCCACGCGGAAGTGCATATCGCCCGGGTCCCCGATCACGCCGAGGTCGGGTCGTTCGGCGGCGTTTCGGGTCTGGCCGATGTCGCCGGCGGCCGATCGGGCAACGAAACCTGGTTGACTTTCAGCCTGCCGCTCCGGAGTGGCGACGATTTCCAGATCGACCTGTCGCCGGGGCGAACTGTCCACCTGATGCTGGCCTGGAGCATTGCGCCCGACTTCGACCATCACTCCCGGGTGCGGGAGCATCGGGACGTGGTGCTCTAAGGGACGCCATTCTCTCTTTTCGTCGTGGCGTAACTGTGGAATCGTGAGCCTTCCGGGTTTGTTAGGGAGGGGCAAAGCCATGGTCGCCGAAGCGAAGGAAGTGGGACCGAACCGCTACCGCGAATCCTATGGGCGGTATCTGGAGGACTTTCAGGTCGGTGACGTCTACGAGCACCGCCCGGGCCGCACCATCTCCAAGAGCGACAACACCTGGTTCACGCTTCTGACCATGAACCAGCACCCGCTCCACTTCGATGCCGAATATGCGGCCAAGAGCGAGTTCGGAAGACCACTCGTCAACTCCTGCCTGACCCTTTCCATTGTCGCCGGCATGAGCGTTTCCGACATCTCCCAGAAGACCATCGCCAACCTCGGCTGGGACAAGGTCAAGATGCCGGCGCCGGTTTTCAACGGCGATACGCTGATATCGTTGATAAACTCGTCCGAAAGAGTGTTTTGGGCGTCCGCTTCTATTAAGAGCGGACGTTTATTCGCCGCCACTGGCAGATGCTGCGGCGGTTTTTGGCTTTGGTTGGCGGTTTCGCTGGTT
>Ga0209561_1000291_pt1 | contig 12036 bp, 13 predicted proteins | sample WorMettrBAHAMAS2_FD_187393 | JGI IMG/M metagenome (GOLD analysis project Ga0209561, IMG submission 187393) | Marine gutless worms symbiont microbial communities from Max Planck institute for Marine Microbiology, Germany - Inanidrilus... | ecosystem: Host-associated > Annelida > Digestive system... | reverse complement strand
CCTATGTGGATGCGACCGATGCCGGCAAGCGGCTGCGCCGGGGCGCGCGGCTCTGGACCGTCGCCGTCTCGACCTTCAAGGCCGAGACCTATCGGTTTTTGAGGCTGGACCGGCCAACCGACGAGGAGTTGGAGGCGGGCGCGGCGTTCGCGCCCGGCACGGTGCATCTGCCCGGCTGGGCGGACACCGAATGGATCAAGCAGCTTGCCGCCGAGCAGCTCGTGACGGTCAGGAACCGACGCGGCTTCGCCAGGCTGGAATGGCAGAAGCTCCGGGAGCGCAACGAGGCGCTGGACTGCCGGGTCTACGGGCGCGCCGCCGCCTGGATCGCCGGCGCGGACCGCTGGTCCGAGGCGACATGGGCCGATCTGGAAGCGCAGCTCGGGGTTCCGAGCGGGAATGACGCTCCGGCCGGGATAATCGGGCGCCCGGCATCGCAGCAGCAAGGCAAGCGCCGCTCCGACTGGCTCGGGCGGCGGGAGGGATGGTTCTGATGGCTGATTGGACCGACGCGGAACTCGCGGCGCTCCGCCGCGCCTATGCGAGCGGGACCACGCGGGTGAGCTACGACGGCAAGACCGTCGAGTACGGATCCGCCGAGGATCTGCTCGGGCGCATCCGGACAATCGAGCGCCAGATCAATGGAGACGTCAATCGCCCGATCGCCGGCTTTGCCGGCTTCTCGCGCGGGGACCGCTGATGTCGGTGTCCTGGTTCGACCGGGCCATCGCGACCGTCGCCCCACGGGTGGCCACCCGGCGCGTCCTGGCGCGGCAGGCCTTTGAGGGACTTGCCCGCTCCTACGAGGGCGCGGCCCGCGGCCGGCGCACCGATGGCTGGCACGCCCCGGGATCCTCGGCGGACGCCGAGACCGGACGGACGGGCGCGCTGCTGCGCGACCGGATGCGGGACCTGGTGCGCAACAACCCGCATGCGGCCAAGGCGGTCTCGGTGCTGGTCAACAACGTCGTCGGCGCCGGGATCATGCCACGCGCGGCGAGCGGTGATGCCGTGCTCGATCGGGAGGTCGACCGGCTGTTCGAGATCTGGGCGCGGGCCTGCGATGCCGACGGCCAGCTCGACTTCTACGGCCTGCAGACGCTCGCCTGCCGCGAGATGGTCGAGGCCGGCGAGGTTCTGGTCCGACGCCGTCCGAGGCGTTCAGGAGACGGGGTCAAGCCGCCGGTGCAGCTGCAGCTGCTCGAGGCCGACTTCCTCGATGCGTCACGCAATGGGGCGCTCGGCTCGGGCGAGGCGGTGCAGGGCATCGAGTTCGACGCGCTCGGCCGCCGGCGGGCCTACTGGCTGTTCGGCGCCCATCCGGGCGACGCGATGCACGCCCTGACTGGCGGGTTTACCAGCCGCGCGATCCCGGCGAGCGAGATCGCACATGTCTACGAGAAGCAGCGCACGCAGGCCCGTGGCGTGCCTTGGGGCGCGCCGGTCATCCGCGCGCTTCGGGACCTCGACGATTACGAGGTCGCCGAGATCGTCCGCAAGAAGACGGAGGCTTGCGTCACCGCCATCGTCTTCGGCGAGGAGGAAGCGCAGCACGGAATTGCGCCCTCGGTCGTGGACGCCGATGGGAACCGTGTTGAGCAGTTCGAACCGGGCCTCATCGCCTATGCCCGTGGCGGCAAGGACATCCGCTTCAACCAGCCCGCGGCGACTGGTGGCTATGGCGAGTACAAGCGCGCGAGCCTGCATACGATCTCGGCCGGGTTCCGCGTGCCCTACGAGCTGCTGACCGGCGATCTGAGCCAGGTGAACTACTCGTCGATCCGGGCGGGGCTCGTCGAGTTCCGCCGGATGATCGATGCGGTGCAGTGGCAGCTCTTCATCCCGATGTTCTGCGCGCCGGTCTGGCGCTGGTTCACGGAAGCTGCGTGGGCAGCGGGACGAATCCCGACGCCCGACGTGCCGGTCGAATGGTCGCCGCCCAAGTTCGAGGCGGTCGATCCGCAGAAGGACGCGATGGCGGACCTGCTCGCCATCCGCTCCGGCACCATGACGCTGGCCGAGGCCATCGCCCGGCAGGGTCGCAACCCCGATGCCGTGCTGGCCGAGATCGCCGCCACCAACGCCAAGCTCGACGAACTCGGTCTCGTCCTCGACAGCGACCCGCGCCGCGTCACCAAGACCGGCAGCGCGCATACGAACGACCCGTCCGAACCTGACCGTGTAGCCGATCCGGATGACCCGGACGGCGACGAGACCTGATCCGAGGAAATCCTGATGGAGCAGACGATTGAACTGCCGGCCCTGCGCCGGGCGGCGGAACTGTCCCCGAACACGATCGATCCCGAGACACGCAGCGTCGAGGTGATCTGGTCGACCGGCGCCCGGGTGCGGCGTCTCTCGCTCTTCGGCGATCCGCACGACGAGGAGCTGAGCATGGCGCCCGATCATGTGCGGTTGGAGCGGCTGAACAACGGCGCGCCGTTCCTGAAGGTGCACGATGCGGGCGATCTCGATGCGGTGATCGGCTCGGTCGTGCCGGGCTCCGCGCGGATCGAGAACGGCCATGGCATCGCCCGGATCCGGATCTCCGAGCGCGATGCGGTCGGCGACATTTGGAGCGACATCGAGGCCGGGCACATCCGTGCGATCTCCATCGGCTACCAGGTCCACCGCTACGAGGTTTCGAAACCCGAGGCCGGCCGTGAGCTGTGGCGCGCGGTCGACTGGACCCCGTTCGAGATCTCCGCCGTGCCGGTGGGCGCCGATCCCGCCGCCGGCTTCCGCGCCAACCAAAACCTCCATGACTGCGTCCTGCAGCGCAGCGCCGCAGGCCAAACCCAGCAGAGGACCAATGTGATGCACGGCACCGATCAGACCGAAGAGACGACCCGCGACTCGACCGACGCGCCTGCGGAAAAGGCTACCGAGGCGAAGGACACCGAAAACCGCCAGAAGCCGAAGGAAACGAGTACCCGCAGCCAGCCGAAGGCCGCATCCGATCCGAAGCCCCAGGAGCAGACTCGCAGCATCGACACGGACGCGCTGGTGACCGAGGCCCGCGCGCAGGAGCGCGAGCGCGTCTCCACGATCCACGGTCTTGCCGAGAAGCTCCACCTCGAGCGCGGTTTCGCCGACGACCTGATCAAGCGTGGTGTTTCCATCGACGAGGCGCGCCGGCTGATCCTCGACCAGGTCGCCGCACTGTCCGACGAGACCCAGACCTTCGGCCATGTCTCGGTACCGCTGGGCGGCCGCGACGGGACGGTGACCCGCCGCGAGGCCGTCGCCAATGCGCTGCTGCACCGCTACAGCCCGACGCTGTTCCCGCTAGAGGATGCGGCCCGCGAGTATCGCGGCATGACCCTAATGGAGCTCGCCCGCGAGAGCCTGGAGACGGTGGGCGCCAGCACGCGCGGGCTCTCCCGCGACGAGGTGGCGACCCGGGCACTGCACTCGACCTCGGATTTTCCCGAGATCCTGGCGGCCGTCACCAACAAAACGCTCAGGCAGGCCTACGAGGCCTATCCGCGGACTTTCCCGCTCTTCTGCCGCCAGGTGCTCGCCACCGACTTCAAGGCTATGCACCGCGTCCAGCTCGGCGAGGCGCCCCAGCTTCTCAAGGTGGGCGAGAGCGGTGAGTTCAAGCGCGGCACGCTCGGCGAATCGAAGGAGAGCTACCGCATCGAGACCTACGGTCGCGTGGTCGCCATCACCCGGCAGGTACTGATCAACGACGATCTCGACGCCTTCACTCGGATCCCGGCGATGTACGGCAATGCCATCGCCCAGCTGGAAAGCGATGTGGTTTGGGACATCGTCACCTCCAACCCGGCGATGGCGGACGGAACGGCGCTCTTCCATGCCAACCACAAGAACCTCGCCAGCTCCGGCGCGGCGCTCGGCGTGGACAGCGTCGGTGCGGCCCGCGCAGCCATGCGCAAGCAGACCGGGCTCGACAAGAAGACGGTGCTGAACATCCGGCCCGCCTTCCTGATCGTGCCGGCGTCCCTCGAACTCAAGGCCGAGCAGCTGGTGGCGCAGAACCTCGTGCCCGCGCAGAGCGGGAACGTGGTGCCGCAGTCGATCCGCACGCTGTCGCCGATCGCCGAGCCGCGGCTCGACGGGGCGAGCGAGACCGCCTGGTATCTGGCCGCGAGCCCCAACCAGATCGACACGATCGAGTACGCCTATCTCGAGGGCCAGCAGGGCGCCTATATCGAGACGCGCAACGGTTTTGACGTCGACGGCGTCGAGATCAAGTGCCGCCTCGACTTCGGCGCCAAGGCCATCGACTGGCGCGGTCTCTACAAGAACCCGGGTGCATAAGCCGGACCGACCACTGACATCTGAACCCTGACGAGACGGGCGGCCATCGAGCCGCCCTTCGTCTTTTCAAGAGGACACCAGCGATGAAGAACTACGTTCAACCCGGCAACACGATCACCCTCACCGCTCCCTACGACGTCGCGTCCGGCGACGGCCTGCTCGTCGGCTCCATTTTCGGCGTTGCCGTCGGAAACGCCGTGAATGGCGAGATGGTCGAGGCCGCACTCGTCGGCATCTTCGATCTGATCAAGGCGGCGTCGCAAGCCTGGGCGGTCGGCGACAAGGTCTATTGGGACAACACCGCCAAGGTGGCGACGAAGACCGCCTCCGGGAATACGGCGATCGGCGTCGCGGTGGATGCCGTCGGCGGCGGTGCGTCCGATACCATCGGCCGGGTGCGGCTCAACGGCAGCTTCTGATGTCGGCCATCGCCGTTGTCCTTGAGGTGTTGTTCAACGATCCCAACCTCGCGCGCTCGGCCCTCTATCGCCCGGGCGGGATCGGAGACGGCGTGCCGCTGCGCATCTTCGCTCGGCGTCCGGATCAGGTCATCGACTTCGGGGAGACCCGGTTGCACGCCGAGACGTCGCTGATCGACGTGCTCGTCGCGTCGATCGAGCAGCCGCGACCTGGCGACACCATCGAGATCGATGGCCAGACGCTGGTCGTGCAAGGAGAGCCGGTGCGCGATCCCGAACGGTTGATTTGGACCCTCGATGTCCGGCCGCAGTGATGGCGAGCAAGATACTCCCGAGCTTTGCCGCTCTCGGCGAAGCGGTCCGCCGTGATCTGGAAGCCGAGGCCGGCCGCATCGCCAAAGCGGTCGAGGCTGGTGTCGGCGATGCCGGGGAGGGTCTCAAACAGGATCTCCGCAAGCAGGTCCTGACCGCTGGTCTCGGGGTTCGCCTCGCACGGGCCTGGCGGTCGCGGACCTACCCGAACAAGGGCATCGACGCGGCAAGCCTGGTCTGGTCGAAGGCGCCGCATATCGCGCGGGTGTTCGACGAAGGGACGGTGATCAAGAGCCGCAATGGGTTCTGGCTCGCCATTCCGACGCCGGCGGCTCCGAAGCGTGGGGTCGGCGGCAAGCGCATCAACCCGTCGAATTTTCCCGAGCACCGGTTCGGACCGCTGCGGTTCGTTTACCGGCGTGGCCGGCCGTCGCTGCTGGTGGTGGACGGCGTCCGCGTCAACGCTGGCACCGGCCGGGTCGGCCGCCGCGCCAAGGGCGGGGCCTATACGAAGTCAGGTCGGCTAAAAGCCGGTATGTCCACGGTCGTGATGTTCGTACTGGTGCCGCAGGTCCGCATGCCGAAGCGTCTCGATGTCGAGAGGGCCGCGGCAAAATGGACACGGGCGCTGCCGCGGCTGATCGACCGGCACATGACCTCGGAGTAAACCATGGCGTCCCGATCCGAACAGGTGCTGATCGCACTGGTAGATCGCCTGCGTCAGCTACCGGACATCGGCGTCGAACGAAACACGCCGCTCCCGGAACGAATCCCGGAGGCCGGGCTCGTGATCCTGCGCGACGGTGATGCCGGCGAGCCCGAGCAGGCGCTCGGCGGGTTCGAGCCGGTCTACTACCGCCATGCGGTGGAGCTGGAGCTCTATGCGGAGTCCGGTGACCAGGCGATCCGTGACCAGACCTTCGACGAGCTGGCCACGGCCATTGGTACGGCGCTCGATGCCGACCCGACGCTCGGCGGGCTGGTCTTCGGCATGACCTACGGCCGGCCCGAGGTCATGACGGACGCCGTCGAGGGCGGGCCGGCGATCAAGACCGGCACGATCACGCTGGTGCTGGACTACGAGGCGCCCAGCCCGCTCGGCTGAGGCCCATCAGCAACATTCAGGAGAACATGTCATGGCGCGAGCCTATGGTTCGAGCGCGACGCTGCTCGTCGCCCGCGAGAGCACCTATGGTCAGGCGGCGGCGAGCGGCTTCCGTCGCATGCCCTTCAACCGCTGTTCGGTCGGCTCCGAGCAGGGGCTGATCGACGATCCGGTCCTCGGACAGGGGCGCGATCCGCTGGCGCCGTTGCGCGACGCCATCATGGACGAGGGCGACATCGTCGTGCCCGTCGACATGCGCTATCTCGGCATCTGGCTCACCGGCCTCTTGGGCGATCCGGTCACCACCGACAATGGCGACGGCACCTACGATCACGTGTTCGCCTCCGGCCAGGAGAGCCTGCCGAGCTACACCGTCGAGGTCGGCATGCCCCAGGTGCCGGCGTACTTCCAACACACGGGGCTGGTGGTCGGATCCATGGCGCTCGACTTCCAGCGCTCCGGCGCCGCGGCGGCCACGCTCCAGTGCGTCGCGCAGGGCGAGAGCCGGTTCAACTCCAGCCAGGGTGGGACGCCATCGACACTCGCCTTCCAGCGCGTTAGCCAGTTCCAGGGGGCGATCAGCCGGGGCGGCTCGTCGATCGCCAACCTGACGGCGGGCTCGCTCACCTACTCGAACAATCTGGAGAAGATCGAGACCATCCGCTCCGACGGCAAGATCGACGGCGCGGACCCTACCGTTGCGGCGTTGACGGGGCGGATCGATGTGCGTTTCGCCGATACCACGCTGATCGATCTGGCGACGGACGGAACGCCGGTCGACCTTGCCTTCTCCTACAGCCTCGGCGCCGGCCTCTCGGTCGCCTTCGAGGCGCACGAGGTCTATCTGCCGAAGCCGAAGCTCGCCATCGAGGGTCCGGGCGGTGTTCAGGCCAGCTTCGATTTCCAGGGGGCGCACAACCAGGCGGCGGGGCGGATGCTGACGGTGACCCTGGTGAACGACCTCGACGGAAGCGATTACCTGTAAGGAGACGGGCATGATTTCACTCAAGGCGTCGCGCGAGCCGTTCGAGATCGAGCTGCCCTATGGGGTTCGGGCCTCGGTAAAGCCACTCACCACCACGGCGATGGCCGCCGCACAGTCGGCGGCACGCCGCCTGCTGGAGCGGATCGAGAGCGATATTCGCGAGCGCCGGGAGAACGGCTTGTCCGTGGAGGAACTTCCCGCCCTCGACGACGATGCGGCGCGCGACGGACTCTATCAGGCGCTGCTGATCAAGGAGCTCGCGCGCCGGCACATCGTCGGCTGGGACGGTGTCGAGGGCGACGACGGGCCGGCGGAGCCGACGCCGGAGAACGTCGCCGCCCTGATGGATCTCTATCCCGTTGGGGAGCGGTTCTTTCAGGAGTTCACCCTCCGTCAGGTGCTGCTCACCGCGGCAAAAAACGGATCCGGGCTCTCTGCCGCTGGCACTTCGGCGGAGGGCCCGACTACTGCGAAGGGTGCCGCCAAGAAGGAAACCCCTGCGCCGAAGGCGAAGATGTAGGCGCGACCGAGCGCTGCCCCTACCGGGAGCACGCGCCTCGATCGGAAGAGGAGCACGCCCTCCTTCTGCTGGTGAGCGAACACGGCAGCCAGCTGCGCGTCGGGCCGACCGGTCAAGTCGTCGGTTTCGACCAGCCGGCCTTGCTCGACATCGCGCGTGCCCGCGGCTTCGACGCGACCGTCCTTTCGGAGCTTCTGCCTGCCGCCGAACTCGGGATGCTCGAAGCCTTGAAAAGCCAGCGACCGGACTGACCCATGGCCAAGACGACACATCAATACGCGGTGCGCCTGAGCGTCGACGGCGGCGTTCGGGTCCAGGCCGAGCTGCGCGGAGTTGGCGAGAGTGGCGACCGGTCCCTCAAGAAGATCGACCGCGCCTCGGGCGTCGCCTCGCGCGGGCTGGGGTCGCTCGCCGAACGCGCCTCGTCCCTGCGCAGCGGCATCCGGCTGCTGGGCGGCGCGCTCGCCGGCATCGCCACGGTCGGCGGTCTGTCGGCGCTGATCAACCGCTCGCTGGAAGCGGCCGACGCCATCGGTAAGACCGCGGACAAGCTCGGCATCGGTATCGAGGCGTTGCAGGAACTCCGCTACGCGGCGAGCCTGGCGGGGGTCGAACAGAACACCCTCGACATGGCGTTGCAACGCTTCACGCGCCGGGTCGGGGAAGCCGCGCGCGGCACTGGCGAGGCCAAGGAAGCGCTGGCCAGCATGGGGATCGCGCTACGCGACCAGGACGGCCATATCCGGCGTTCGGAAGATCTGCTCGACGATGTCGCTGAAGCCTTGCGTGCGGTCGAGGATCCTGCCGAGCGGCTGCGCCTCGCCTTCAAGCTGTTCGACAGCGAAGGCGTCGCCATGGTGAACATGCTGAACCGCGGCGCCGATGGGCTCGCGGATATGCGCCAGCGCGCCCGCGATCTCGGCATCGTTCTCGAAGAGGACCTGATCCGCAACGCCGAGAAAGCCAAAGACGAACTGGACACGCTGGGCAAGGTGATCTCGGCCAATCTGACGCGCGCCGTCCTCGATCTGTCGCCGCTGATCGCCGACCTGTCTTCGGGCCTTGCGGAACTCGCCGCGGATGCCGGCGTCGCCTACGAGCAGCTGAAGCTTGTCCTGCAGGGGGACTTCAACTTCGAGGGTCTGAGCCTGCGCTCGACCCGGCGCATCGTCGAGGAACGGCGTCAGGAACTGCAGGAGATAGCCCGCGAGCTGAACGAGATCGGGGATGTCTCCTTCCTCGACGACCCGATTGCGTGGGGACGCCGGCAGGCGCTCGAACGCCGTCTTCAGGAGCGAGTCGAGCAGTATCGTCAATGGGCGGCGAAGCTCGCCTGGATGCAGGCCGAGGCCGAACGTGACACTCCGCCCCCGGCAGCCCCCGATACGGGCACCACGCCGGATGCCATCGAGGGCGATGTCGCCTCGGCGGAGGAACGCGCGCGGCGTATCGCCCGGATAGAGCAGGATCTGCAGCGCCAGCTCTTCGAAGCCCGTCACGAGGGCGCCGAGCGGATCCGCGCCGAGTATGAGCGCCTCGTCGCCGAGATGCAGTCCCTGATCGCGCCGGACGGCTCGAACCTCGACCGCGTCGAGCAGATCATGCAGGACGCCGCCGCGCTGCGGGATGCGCGTCTCGCCGAGCTCGCCCGCCGCGAAGAGGAGGCGGCGACGCGCCAGCGTCAAGCCAACCAGCGGGTCATCGAGGGCCTCCGCGCCGAACGCGACGAGCTTGCGATGACCGACCGGGAACGTTTCGTCTCACAAGCGCTGCGGCGGCTGTCGGCGGAGGCGACGGAGGCGGAGCGCGCGCGGGTGCGCGAGCTGGCGGGGGCGCTCTTCGACGAACGCCAGGCGATCGAGGCCCGCAACAAGGCCGAAGAGGAGGCGCGCAAGCTCCGCGAGAAAGGCGAGGCGCTGACACGCAGCCTGCGGACGGCCCAGCAGGCCTATGCCGACGAGATCCGCGAGCTCAATGCGCTGCTCGAGGCGGGCGCGATCAGCCAGGAAACCTTCGCCCGCGCGACCGAAGACGCCTACGACCGGATGCTGCGGGCCAGCGGGGACTGGTCGGCGGGCGTCATTCGGGCACTTCGGGACTATGGCCGGGAGGCAGGTGACGCGGCGCGGCAATTCGAAGACGTCACCTCGAGCGCCCTCAAGGCTTCGGAAGACGCCTGGGTCGAGTGGGCCCGGACCGGCAAGTTGTCGGTCGGCGATTTCTTTTCGACCCTGGAGGAGGCGGCGCTGCGGGCGGCCTGGCGGCTTCTGATCTTCAAGCCCATGGAGAGCTTCCTCGAAGGGCTGATCGGAAGCGTCAGCTTCGACTTCTTCGGATCTGCGGGTGGCTCGTCCACGGCTCCGATCCTCGATGCGCCCGCCTATGGCACCGGCGGCTACGCCGTGGCGCATTCGGGCGGGGTGATCGGCAGGACGCCGCTGCCACGACGTTCCGTGGACCCTCGAGTGTTCGACGGGGCGCCGCGCTTTCATGGTGGCGGCCTGGTGGCGGGCGAAGTTCCGGTTATCGCCAGGCAGGGCGAAGTGATCGGCTGGCCGCGCCAGATGCGTGAGGCCTTCGGGTCCGAGGTTGTGGTGCAGGTGATCGATCAGCGTAGCAGTGGCGCCCGACCGGAGGTGTCCAGCGAACGCGGTCCCGATGGAAAACGGCTGATCCGGGTGCTGATCCGCGACGAGGTCAACCGCGGCATCGCCCAGGGAGCGTTCGACCAGACCATGAGCAGCGCCTACGGCATCAATCGACGGGGCGTGCCCCGATGACCAATCCTGTTTGGCCGGCGAGCCTGCCGCAGCAACCGCTGGCACAGGGGTTCAGCGAGCAAGCGCCGAACACGGTGATCCGATCGCAGATGGAAGCGGGTCCGCCCGAGGTGCGCCGGCGCTTCACGGCGGGAATTCGGAACATCGAGTGCCTGGTGCGTCTGACGCCAGCCCAGGTCGATCTGCTCGATACGTTTTTCGACGCGACCATCGCCGGCGGGGCGCTTCCGTTCGACTGGAAGCACCCGAGAGACGGCCCGGCCGTGACCTTCCGGTTCGTCGAGCCGCCCGGCTACACGCCCGTCGCAAGGGGCACGCTGTGGCAGGCGTCCCTGCGCCTGGAGATATTGCCGTGAGCCGAAGTCTGTCTCTCGCTGCCCGTCAGGCGGTGAACGCGCAGGAAACCGAGGAGGTCTTTCTTCTGCTGCTGACCCTCGATCACGAGGATCTCGCCGTGCCGATCCGCGTGGTCAACAATACGGAAACCGTCATCAGTCGCGGCGATACCTTCGTCGCCTATCCTTTCGAGATCGCGCTCCCAGACGAGGACCCGGAGAGCGTCGCCCGCGTCACACTTCGCATCGACAACGTCGACCGGGAGATCGTCAAAAACCTGCGGGCGATCTCTTCTCCCTTGTCGGTCGGCCTCGAAGTGGTGATGGCCGCGTCGCCCGATACGGTGGAGGCGGGGCCCTTCAACATGACCCTGGTGTCGGCCGAGTACGATGCGCTCACCGTCACCGGCGAGCTCGCCTTCGAGGACGTGCTCAACGAGCCGTTTCCGGGGCACAGCTACGTGCCGAGCGAGTATCCGGGGCTCTTCTGATGTTCCCCAGTTGGGTGAACGCCTATGTCGGCCTGCCGTTCAAGGCGCATGGCCGCGACCGGGACGGCGTCGATTGCTGGGGCCTCGTCCGGCTCGTGCTCGCCGATCAATTCGGAAGGCGGCTGCCGTCCTACGCCGACGGTTATGCCTCCGTCGAGGACGCTGAGGATATCGGCCGTCTGATCCGGGGCGAGATGGGCCCGTGGCATCCGGTGGCGCCCGGCGCGGAACGGCCTGGTGACGTGGTGCTCATGCGCCTCATGAACCAGCCCATGCATGTGGGTGTGGTCGTTGCCGCCGGATGGATGCTGCACATCGAGGACGGCATCGACGCCTGTCTTGAACCTTATGACGGCGCCAAGTGGCGCCGCCGTGTCCTGGGACTCTATCGCCATGACGGTTGACGAAAACGCTCTGCGGCTGATCGCCTGCCCACGCCCGTTTTCCGCCGAGCGCATCGATCGGGCCGTGCCGGTGGGCGGCTCCATCGCCGACATCATGGACTCGCTCGCGCTCGACCCGATCCTCGTGGCCCATGCCCATGTATGGATCACGGACGGGGCGATGACCTCCGACCCGGTCATGGTGCCTCGGGACCGATGGGCGCGCGTGCGTCCCAAGGCCGGCGCCGTGGTCACCCTGCGTGTCGCGCCGGGCAAGGGAGGCGGAGGGGGTAAGAACCCGCTTCGCACCATCCTGACCATCGCCGTGGTGGCCGCCGCTTTCGTGCTGGGGCCGGCCGTCGGCGCGGCCATGGGGCTGCCCACCGAAGCGGTGATCTTCGGCCAGACCATCAATCTGG
>Ga0209561_1000290_pt1 | contig 12068 bp, 13 predicted proteins | sample WorMettrBAHAMAS2_FD_187393 | JGI IMG/M metagenome (GOLD analysis project Ga0209561, IMG submission 187393) | Marine gutless worms symbiont microbial communities from Max Planck institute for Marine Microbiology, Germany - Inanidrilus... | ecosystem: Host-associated > Annelida > Digestive system... | reverse complement strand
CCGTCAGGTCGCTCGGATAGCGACCACCCTTGCGGTCGTAAAGCGCGCGGTTCTCGACTGTCCACATCGGGCATCCCTCCACAAAAATCAGAAGATGCCCTCTTCAATCATGACCTATTCTAAAAAAACCGTTAACTTGCCGGACAGACACTGAAGACGACCGAGCCCGCGTGATATACTAACGGTTTCGTTGCAGAGCGCCGGTCCGTGCCGACAGCGTCCACCGGCATCGTGGGACGAGACATGCCGCATCTGACCACCGGGTCCGGTTTTTCCGTCGACATGTCGGTCGGGGGGACTTTTTACGACGTCGACCCGGGGGACGTCACATACGCAGACTCTTCGACGATCATCGTCTCGTCCCCGTTCTCGACCATCCAGACCTATTCGGGGTCCTTCACCTACACGATCATCGATGGCCTCGCCTACCTCACCGGCGGAACAATCCAGGGGTTCCGGGAAGACACCCTGGGCGGGCAGAAGATGTGGGAGATCACCAGCCTCGGCCTCCCCGTGACGACCTACAATTCCTACGCAAGCAACAACGATTTCGCCGGACTGACGGTATTTGCGCTGAGGAACGCCGACCTCATGCAGGGCGCCGGGCTGTCGGACGTCCTTTACGGCTACGCCGGCAATGACACCCTGCAAGGCTTCGGCGGCAACGACACCCTCGGCGGTGGCGCAGGGAACGACCGCCTGGAAGGCTTCGGCGGCAACGACACCCTCGGCGGTGGCGCAGGGAACGACCGCCTGGAAGGCGGCAGCGGCAACGACACCTACCTCTACAGCGCCGGCGACGGCAGCGACACCATCTCCGACAGCAGCGGCAGCGACGTCATCTCCTACACCGGGGGGGGCGGTTCTCGAAAACGTCCGCCGCGCCGGCAATGATCTTGTGTTTGATCTGTTGGACGGCAGTACGCCGCGCGTTGCCGGCCACTTTTCCGGTACGCCGGTCGAGCAGATCAGCGACAACGGCACCGTCTACAACCTGCTGACCGGGCTCACCGGCGGCAGTGGCCAGGACGTGATTGCCGGAACCGATTCCGCGGAAACGCTGTCCGGGGGCGGTGGCAGCGATGGACTCTACGCGAACGGCGACGACGACGTGCTCGACGGTGGCGCCGCCAATGATCTTCTCGAAGGCGGCAGTGGCGCCGACACGCTGACCGGTGGCGATGGCGATGACACTGTCGATGGCGGTGCGAGCGACGTCCTGTCGCTCGACAGCATCGCGACGCTGGTCAGCGGTGCTCGCGACGGCGACGATGCGGTGCTCGACATGGCCGGCGGCGGCTCGGTGCGGATCCAAGACCAATTCGCCACAGCGGTCTCCGTCGTCGAAGCGGTGTTCGCCCCCGACTCGCCGGGACTGCGGCTGTCGTCCGCCTTTGCGGGCCCGGCGGGCGGCGATCTGCTGCTGGGCACCGACTCGAACAATTTCTTCGGCGCGGGCGCCGGCGACGACCTGATCGTCGGCGGCTCGGGCGCCGGCAACGACGTCCTCGACGGCGGTACGGGCATCGACACCGTGACCTACGCCAGCGCGACGGCGCCCGTCGGCGTCGACCTGAGCGTCAATTTGGCGAACGACGGCCAGGGCGGCTTCGACACCCTCTTCGGCATCGAAAACATCATCGGCGGCAGCGGCGGCGGCGCCCTGGTCGGGAACGACGGCGCGAATGCGATTACGGGCGGCGCCGGCAACGACCGGCTCGCGGGCCGTGCCGGCGCCGACACCCTCGACGGGGGCGACGGGGGCGATACCCTCAGCGGCGGTGCCGGGAACGACACCGTCCTCGGCGGAGCCGGCAACGATGCACTCTACGGTTTCGACGAGTCCGCCGTGCCGCGGTCGCTCGCCGACACCGGTGTGTTCCCCGAGATTGCGAAACTGGTGGCGATCGGCGACCTCCCGTCGCCCGGAGACGGCGCGCTGGGCATCGTCGCCGACGACACGTCGCTGGGCGGATTCGACGTCATCGCCAAGCTGACCTATGTGGGCGGCATCGCCGGATATGCCAACACGGTCGGCGTCTACACCGTCGCCGCCGACGACACCATCGGCCCAGTGTCGGTTGCCTTCCAGGACGCCCAGGCCCTCAGCCCCGGCGATATGGCGAACGTCGCCGTTCCCGGCAGCGGCAGCGACTTCGGCCTATTTCTGATCGTCCACGGCGCCCGCCTCAACAGCGGCTACCAGGGCCTCGACTTCGAGACCGGCACGCTGAGCTTCGTCCACGACCTCGACGGCGCCGGCGAGCGCGCCGCCAAGATCACCGATTCGGGCACCGATCTCTCTTTGGTGTTCGAGGACGGGGAAACCCAGACCGTTCTGCAGGGGCCCGTCGTCCACTCGACCGAGCGTGGCGGCGCGACGGTGCTCAATGCCGACAACACGGTACATGTCGCCGCCGGTCGGCTCAGCGCCGGCAACGAGACGACGCTCCGGGTCGGCTTCGAGGACCTGCCGGGGGGCGGGGACTCGGACTTCAACGACGTTATCGTCGACGTCGAGATCCTGCCCGATATGGCGCCGGCCACCGATACGCTCGGTGGCGGTGCCGGCAACGACACCCTGACCGGCGGCCTCGGCGGTGATGTTTTCGTGTTCGGCGCGGGTGGCGGTACCGACCGGATCACCGACTTCGAGGTCGGCAGCGATGTCTTCGACCTCCAGGACGGCGTCACCATCGCCACCGTCGACGCCGACAGCGATGGCTTCACCGACGACACCCTCGTCACCCTCTTCGACGGCGCCGTCGAACTGATCGGCGTCACCGGCATCACCGAGGCCGACCTTCTCGGCGCCTGAGCAGACCTGCGACCCGCAAAAACGATCGTTTGTGTGCTCGCGGCGAGTCACTGAACGTTAAGACTCGTGTGCGACCATCATCGTTTCCGGGTTGGGACGCTTGTGGGCAACGCCTGTGGAGGGCGGGATGAACGCGTTCAAGGTGTGCACGGTGGGGCTTGTCGCGCTGGCGCTCGCAGCCTGCGCGGCCGATCCGGCGGAAGAATCGCCGTTCGGTCCGGTGGTCGGTACCGAATTCGAGGCCGACGAAGCCATGCCCGCAGAGGCGGCCGGCATCCCCGCCGGAACCTACGTGGGCAGCGGCCTTGGTCCGGATCTGGTGCCGGACGACCGGACGTACATGCGTCGCTACACCCAGGATGCCCTCGAATACAATCGCCTTTGGCAGCTTTCGGCGTGGCGCAATCCGGTTTCGGGCGCCAACGGGACCGTGATGCCCGTGCGAACCTACAGGAGCGATCAAGGCCAGCATTGCCGGGAGTTCGAGACAACGCTCTCCGTTGATGGTGACGATCCGTAGCGCGCCATCCGCCGCGCCTGCCGCGAATCCGACGGGACTTGGCGGCTGATCCCGTGACCGTGGAGTCCACGGTCTCGAGACGAATCGAACTGTCGGATTAGTTTACAGATTCCGCGCGCCCGTCGCGCAGGCGGCCCCTCAATACGTTGGTTTTGTTTCCAAACCGCGCTTGGCGCGGAATTTGCGAGTGTGTCTCGACAACGAGGGAAGGGCGCCAACCGCGCCGAAACAACCGGTTTTCGCGCATGTCGGAAATTCAGGACAAACGATCGAACGCCGAGCGCCGCGCTTGTCTGGACCGGCGCACCAACGGCGACCGTCGGTCCGGCCTCGGCCGGCGCCAGGTGCGGGACGGCGAGGCGGGCAGCGAGTGGGAGGATGTCGAGCGCCGGCAGGGCCTCGTCGATCGCCGCGCCCAGTTTCTCTCGGACCGCCGCGCGCCGGCCGACCGGCGCTCCGCAGACAGACGCATGGGCGACCGGAGATCGACCGACGCGTCCCGCTCCCATGATGGGCACCTCGGCGACCGCATTCGCTGAACGCTCGGCCTGATCCCTTTCGGGCTGCCGATATCCCGTCCGGTAATCATCCGGTAACCATCCGCGGGCTAGTCTTCGGTAGCAGTTCACGCGAGCCAATCAAAAGGGGAAGAGATGTCGCTCGGGCTTCACGAGGACAGGCATCAGCGCCGCCGGCGCGCGCGGATCGCCTTCCTCAAGACCACCATTGCCGTCGGCGTGATCGCCGTCGCCGGCCTCTATGCCTACGAGTCCGGGTCCACGCTGGCGGAAAGCGAGGTAACGGCGCTGAAACGCGAGATCGCCGAGCGTGACACGGTGATCGCCGGGCTTCGGCAAACCGACACCGAACTGCGGGCGGCCATCGCCGCCGAGCGCGCCCGCGCCGAGGAGTGGCGCGAGAGATACCGGCGCGACGTCCCCGAGGGGGACCGCCAGGCGCTGCTGCAACTGGTCGATGCCCGCCTTGCCGCCGGCGTCAGCGTCGAGCGGCTGCGGTTCATCGTCCGCACGCCGCTGCACAGCGGCGCCAACGACTCCGTCGACTTCGGCGGCGGTGCCGTGACCGTCACCGCAGAGGGGAATTCGGCCGCGGATACCAACGGCAACCCAGAAGCGTGGTTCGACGCCGCCGCGCCGATCACCCTGCGCGCGACGTTGATCGACGGTTCGGCTTCGGAAGCCATTGGCGTGCTGCCGCTGCATCATGCCGTCGTTGCCGGCAACCGCGAGCACCGCTTTGCGGTGACCGCCGGAGCCACCGGTTTCGTCAATGTCGCCGGTGAAACCTGCACTTATCCCTGAGGGCCGTGTTCCCCGACACCGATCGGCCGTGATATCCTTGCCCATTGCCCCGAAAGAAGGCCGCCTCAAGGCGGCCCCAAGGGGGTGGGGGGGGACTCCGATGAGCACAGCCATCGACTCGGACTCGCATCTCGCGCCGGGGACGGCGAATTACGCGGCGCTGACGCCGCTGTCGTTCCTCGCCCGCGCCGCGGCGGTCGCCGCCGACAAGACCGCGGTCGTCCATGGAGAAACCGCGTTCACCTATGCCGATTTCTATGCCCGGGTTCGCCGCTTCGCCTCGGCGCTGACGGCGCGCGGTATCAGCGAAGGTGACGTCGTCTCGGTGATGGCGCCGAACGTGCCGGCGCTGTTGGAGGCGCACTACGCTGTACCGATGGTCGGCGCCATCCTCAACCCGCTAAACTATCGTCTCGACGCCAAGACCATCGCCTTCATCCTCGAACACGCCGAATCAAAGCTGCTGTTCACCGACACCGAGTTCTCGGCGACCATCGGGGAAGCGCTGACGGCCATGGACGCGCCCCCAGAGGTCATCGACATCGACGATCCGCTGTTCGATGGCGAGCGCAAGGGCTTGGGCGACACCGACTACGAGGGGTTCCTTGCGGAGGGCGATCCAGCCTTCGCCTGGGCACCGCCCGAGGACGATGGCAGTCCATCTGCCTCCTCTATACATCGGGGACCACCGGCAATCCCAAGGGTGTCCTGTACCACCACCGCGGCGCCTACTTGAATGCGCTCGGCAACGCGCTCGCTTTCGGGCTGTCGCCGGAGTCGGTCTATCTGTGGACGCTGCCGATGTTCCATTGCTGCGGCTGGACCTACACCTGGGCGGTGACGGCGGTCTGCGCCACACACGTCTGCCTGCGCCGGGTCGAGCCGGACCTGATCTTCCCGGCCATCCGCGCCCAGCGCGTCACCCACATGTGCGGCGCGCCCATCGTGCTGACCATGCTGATCCACGCCCCGGACGACGTCGACCGCCGCTTCGACCACCTCGTCGACATCGCCACCGGCGGCGCCGCGCCCGCGCCGGCGGTCATCGCGGCGATGGAGGACATGGGTTTCCGCGTCACTCACCTCTACGGTCTGACCGAGTGCTACGGCCCGTCGACCATGTGCCGGCCGAAACCGGAATGGACGGAACTGGGCCTCGCCGATCGCTCGGGGCTGATGGCCCGCCAGGGCATTGCGCACTCGACGGTCGAGGCGGTAATGGTCGCCGATCCAGATACGGCCGATTCGGTGCCGCCCGACGGCGAGACCATGGGCGAGATCATGCTGCGCGGGAACACGGTGATGAAGGGCTACCTGAAGAACCCCACGGCCACGGCCGAGGCATTCGCCGGCGGCTGGTTCCGCACCGGCGATCTCGGCGTCCAGTACCCGGACGGCTACATGCAGGTGAAGGACCGCAGCAAGGACGTCATCATCTCCGGCGGCGAGAACATCTCTTCGCTCGAGGTCGAGGACGTGCTGTACGCGCATCCGAACATCATGGAGGCGGCGGTGGTGGCGAAGCCCGATCCGAAATGGGGCGAGACGCCGTGCGCCTTCGTCACCTTGAAGCCCGGCGCCGAGGTTGCGGCCGAGGAGATCATCGCCTTCTGCCGCGACAACATGGCCCGTTTCAAGGTGCCGAAGACCATCGTCTTCGGACCGCTGCCGAAGACCTCGACTGGCAAAATCCAGAAGTTCATGCTGCGCGAGCGCGCCGCCGAGATGGCATGACCGCGAGCGCGTTCGACATCGCCGGCCGCGCCGTCCTGGTCACCGGGGCGTCGTCGGGGCTGGGCGAGCATTTCGCGCGCGTGTTGGCTGGCGCCGGCGCGCGGGTGGCGATCGCGGCGCGGCGCACCGACCGCATCGAGGCGCTGGCCTCGGAGATCGGCGGCGGGGCAGCAGCGGTCGAGATGGATGTCACCGACGAGGCGAGCGTCGCGGCCGGCGTCGCCGAGGCGGAAACCGCGCTCGGCCCCCTTGGCATCGTTATCAACAACGCCGGCGTGACCGTCACCAAAGCGGCCTTGGAGGTGAGCGAGGACGACTGGTCGCGAGTCATTGACACCAATCTCTCGGGCTGCTGGCGGGTGGCCCAGGCCGCCGCCCGGCGAATGGCCGAAACCGGCGGCGGCAGCATCGTCAACATCGCCTCCGTCCTCGGACTGCGCAGCGCCGCGACGGTGCCGGCCTACGCCGCCGCCAAGGCCGGGCTGATCCATCTGACCCGGGTACTGGCACTGGAATGGGCGCGTCATAGCATCCGCGTCAACGCCCTGGCGCCCGGCTACGTGATCACCGACCTCAACCGGGATTTCCTTGCGAGCGAGGCCGGGAAGCGGCTGGTGGCGCGCGTGCCGCAGCGGCGCTTCGCCGAGCTTGCCGATCTCGATGGGCCGCTTCTGTTGCTGGCCTCGGAGGCGTCCGCGCATATGACCGGGTCGGTCGTCGTCGATGGCGGCCACAACTGCAGCACCATCTAGCGGGACGGTCCATCAGGACCAGGGGGAAACACATGGACTTCACATTGCCGCCGGACGTCGAGGATGTGCGCCGCCGCGTCGCAGACTTCGTCGCCCAGGAATGTCTGCTGGTCGAGGACGATCCAACCGCCTGGGGCGAGGGCGAGAACATCCGCCTCGACCGCCTGGACGTGATCCGCGCCAAGGCCCGCGCCGCCAGGCTGTGGGCGCCGCAGATGCCCAAGGAGGTGGGCGGCATGGGTCTTCCGACGTTCGGCCGGGCGGCGATCTACGAGGAAGCGGCGCGATCGCGCTTCGGGCCGGCGGCGATCAACTGCGCGCCCCCCGACGACGGCAACATGATGCTCCTGGAGAAGGTCGGCACCGAGGTCCAGAAGGAACGCTGGCTGCAGCCAATCATCGACGGCAAGGCGCGCTCGGCCTTCGCCATGACAGAGCCCATGCCGGGCGGCGGCTCCGACCCCTCGGCGATGCTGACCACCGCCGAGCGGGAAGGCGACACATGGATCGTGCGCGGGCGCAAGTGGTTCATCACCGGCGCCGACGAGGCCCAGTATTTCGTCCTCGTCGCCAAGACCTCGGACGATCCGCGCCGCGGACTCACCGGCTTCATGTTCGATGCCGACCAGCCGGGCTGGCGAATCTTGCGCCGCATCCCGATCATGGGGCCGGAAGAGCACGGTGGCCATGGCGAGCTGGAGTTCGACGGCCTGGAGATCCCCGACTCCGACCGCCTGCTGGAGGTCGGCGACGGCCTCAAGGTGACACAGATCCGCCTCGGCCCGGCGCGGCTGACCCACTGCATGCGCTGGCTCGGCATGGCCAAGCGGGCGATCGAAATCTGCACGCCCTACGTCCGCGAGCGGCAGAACTTCGGCATGACCCTTGCCGAGCACGAGGGAGTGCAATGGCTGCTCGGCGGCGCGGCCATGGACATCCAAATCGGCCGGCTCTTGACCATGCACGCCGCGTGGAAGCTCGACCAGGGCGACTTCGCCCGCAAGGAGATCTCCATGGCCAAGGTCGCCGTCGTCGACGTGCTGCAGAAGGCTATCGACACGGCCATCCAGCTCATGGGCGCCAAGGGCTACAGCCAGGACACGCCGCTCGAATGGATGTATCGCTACGCCCGCCAGGCGCGGCTGGTCGACGGCGCCTCCGAGGTCCACAACATGGTGCTGTCGCGGTTCCTGCTCAACGAGGAGAGGGACTTCTGGCGATGGGGCTAGAAAAGCCGGTCGTCGGTGACGCGCTCGAAGCGTTTCTCGCCGACGCGCTGGGCGAAACGGCGGCCGAGATCGTCGGCTTCGCCAAGCTCGGCGGCGGCACGGTGCAGGAGAACTGGGCGCTGGACGTGCGCCTGCCGGATGGCGGCACGACCGAACTGGTCCTCCGCACCGATGCGCCGTCGGGCGTGGCCGCGAGTCATTCCCGCGCCCACGAGTTCGCTCTGCTGCGGGCCGCTCACGAGGCCGGCGTCACCGTGCCGCGGCCCATCGCCGTCTGCGAGGATCCGTCCGTGTTCGGCAAGCCGTTCTACGTCATGGGGCGCATCCATGGCATTGCCGCCGGGCACATCCTCACGCGCGAGGACAAGTGGCCGGGCGACCGGGTGGCGCTGGCCGAGCGTCTCGGCGAGGAGCTGGCGAAGATCCACGCCATCCGGCCGCCGAGGCCCGATCTCGGCTTTCTCGTCCGGCCCGAGGGGGCGCCGGCGCAGGCCCTGATCGACGAGTACCGCGGCTGGCTCGACGGCTACCGCGATCCGCGCCCGGCAATGGAATGGAGTCTGAGCTGGCTCGAAGACCACGCGCCGCCTGCGGGCGAGCTGGTGCTCTGCCATCGCGACTACCGCACCGGCAACTACATGGTCGCCGATGACGGGCTCAGCGGCATTCTCGATTGGGAGTTCGCCGGCTGGGGCGACGCGATGGAGGATGTCGGCTGGTTCTGCGCCCGCTGCTGGCGGTTCGCCGAACCGGGCCGCGAGGCGGGCGGCATCGCCGCGCGCGAGGACTTCTATCGAGGCTACGAGCGGGCCGGCGGAGCCGTCGACCGCGAAGCGGTGTTCTACTGGGAGGTCATGGCCCACATCCGCTGGGCGGTGATCGCACTCCTGCAGGGTGAACGCCACGTCTCCGGCGAGGAGCCGTCCCTTGACCTGGCGCTCACCGGGCGTATTGTCGCCGAACTGGAACTGGAGCTTCTCAGGATGACCGCACCCGAGGGGAGGGACTGATGCGCGACCATCCGTTTGGCGGCGAACTTCTCGCCGTCGCCCGCAAGACCTTAGCCGAGGAGGTACTGCCGGCGCTTCCGGCGGACCGCCGCCTCGCCGGGCTGATGGTCGCCAACGCGCTCGGTATCTTGGGGCGGGAGCTTAACGCCGGAGAGGCACCCGAGCGGCAGCTCGCCACCGATCTCGCCGCCCTTTACGATGCCGACGCCGCAAACGCCAATGCCGAGACCCTGCTCATGAGGGTCGCCCGCGACCTCCGAGACGGCGCGTTCCACGACGATCCGGACCGCACGGCCGAGGTCCACCGCATCCTCGAAGCCCACGCCCGCGCCCGCGTCGCCGAAAGCAACCCGAAGTACCTCGGATCTCAGAAACCGTAGAGCGCCGCCGGGTTGTCGACGAGGATGCGGTTGCGTGTCGCCTCGCCGTCGGCCCAGTCGAGCAGCAGATCGAGAAGGTCGGCCTCGTCGGGCGGTGCCTTCTGGCCCGGATGCGGCCAGTTGGACGCCCACAGCATGCGCTCGGGCGCGGCGGCGACGAGTGCTCGGGCGAGGGAGCGCACGTCGTCCCAGCCCGGCGGTCCGGCGGCCGAGGATTCGTAGGGCGCCGACAGTTTGACCCAGCAGCGCCCGCCATCGATCAGGCCGAGCAGGGCCCGGAACGCCGCGTCGTCGGACGCTACCGGCGGCATGAACCGGCCGACGTGGTCGACGACGATGGGCGTCGGCAGGTTCCGGAACGTCCCAGCGCGCTCGGCGAACTCGCGGCCCTGGAACTGGAGCTGCAAATGCCAGCCGAAGGGCGCGACGCGGGCGGCGGTGTCTTCCAGCGCGTCCCACGGCAGCGCGCCGCCGGGCAGCATGTGGAAACGGGCCCCGCGCACACCGAGCGCGGTCAGCCGCTCCAGATCGGCTTCGGCGACATCCGCGCCGGCGACCATGACCCCTCGGGCATCCTCGCCGAACGCCTCCATCGCGGCGAGCTGGCAGGCGTTATCGAAGCCGTAGGTGGTTGGCTGCACGACGACGACCCGCGAGAGCCCGAGCCGTTGCCTCAGCGCCCGGTAGTCGTCGATCCAGGCGTCCGGCGGAGTGATCAGCGCGGTCGGCGCCGACGGCCAGCGGGCGTTGTAGAAATGCATGTGGGTGTCGCAGGCGCCGGCGGGGGCGGTGAGGCGGGGCGTCTTGGTCATCGGTGCGGTCTCCGGCGGTGCGGATCGTCGTTCCGGTTTACGCGGAGTGGCCACCGCCGTCGAGGGGTGGTTGCACCGATCGCATCCACGGGCTCTGATGACGCAAGACTGCAAGCGGAGCGGCATGCCTATGCCCTGGCCATCGGACGCCAACATCACCAAGGACCGCCCGACATTCGTCACCCACTTGGAGTGCTCGGCTACGGGCGAGCGGGTGGCCGCCGATCAGGTCCACGGCCTCTCGCCGGCCGGCGCGCCGCTGCTGGTGCGCTACGACCTGGATGGCGTCGGCGCGGCCATGGACCGGGATGCGCTGGCCGACCGGCCCGAGAACCTGTGGCGGTACCGCGAGCTCTTGCCGGTGCGCCGCACCGCCGACATCGTCTCGCTCGGCGAGGCGATGACGCCGCTGGTCTCGGCACGCCGACTGGCCGAGCGCCACGGCGCCGCGTCCTTGATCGTCAAGGATGAATCCCGCCTACCCACCGGGTCGTTCAAGGCCCGTGGACTGGCGCTGGCGGTCAGCATGGCCAAGGCTTTCGGACTTCGACGCTTGGCCATGCCGACCAACGGCAACGCCGGGGCGGCGATGGCCGCCTACGCGGCACGGGCCGGTATCGAGGCCTTCGTGTTCTGCCCGGCGGACACCCCTGAGGTGAACGTCCGCGAGATCACCGCCCAGGGCGCGCGGGTGTGGCGGGTCAACGGACTGATTGATGACTGCGGACGAATCGTCGACGGCGGCAAGGAATCGGCCGGGTGGTTCGACCTGTCGACGCTGAAGGAGCCCTACCGCATCGAGGGCAAGAAAACCATGGGCCTGGAACTGACCGAACAGCTCGGCTGGCGGCTGCCCGACGTGATCTTCTATCCGACCGGTGGCGGCACCGGCCTGATCGGCATGTGGAAGGCGTTCGCCGAGATGGAGGCGCTGGGCTGGATCGGGCCGAAGCGGCCGAAGATGATCGCCGTGCAGGCCGAAGGATGCGCGCCCATCGTCCGCGCTTTCGAGTCCGGTGCCGACCACGCCGAGCGCTGGCAAGACGCACAAACTATCGCTTCCGGCATCCGCGTTCCGGCGGCCATCGGCGACTTTCTGATCCTCAGGGCAGTGCGGCAGAGCGGCCTGATCCTCAGGGCAGTGCGGCAGAGCGGCGGCTTCGCCATGGCCGTTACCGATGCGGCAATCGCTGACGCGCAGGCTGAACTGGCCGGGACGGAAGGACTGTTGATGGGACCGGAAGGAGCGGCGACCTATGCGGCGTTCCGAAAAGCCCGGGACGAAGGACGACTCGCTGCGGGCGCGGAGGTGGTGCTGTTCAATTGCGGGACGGCTCTCAGTGTCTGTCCGGCAAGTTAACGGTTTTTTTAGAATAGGTCATGATTGAAGAGGGCATCTTCTGATTTTTGTGGAGGGATGCCCGATGTGGACAGTCGAGAACCGCGCGCTTTACGACCGCAAGGGTGGTCGCTATCCGAGCGACCTGACGG
>Ga0209561_1000286_pt1 | contig 12119 bp, 15 predicted proteins | sample WorMettrBAHAMAS2_FD_187393 | JGI IMG/M metagenome (GOLD analysis project Ga0209561, IMG submission 187393) | Marine gutless worms symbiont microbial communities from Max Planck institute for Marine Microbiology, Germany - Inanidrilus... | ecosystem: Host-associated > Annelida > Digestive system... | reverse complement strand
GTAGAAGAACTTGCCCTGGTCGTCCGACAACCGCCCCATCATCGTTCCGCCCTCCACCGAATCACTCGGGAAACGGAATCACGATCTCAGAAACCGATCAACAGGGGTTTATCAACAGTATCCCTCAAAGGGTGATGGGGTCCGGTTGGCCGGACCCGGGTGGGTTGCCGCCCGGCCGGACGAGGTCCGGCCGGATCGGTCCCAAAGCTCGGGGGCACGTGACCCCCGGTGAAAACTCAGTCGTGAATGACCAGGTTTTCGGCCGAGGACTTACCGTTCTGTCCAGGCACCAGTTCGTAATCGACCTTCTGGCCTTCGCGCAGGGTCGAGGCGCCGGCGCGTTCGACCGCCGAGATATGGACGAAGGCGTCCTTACCGCCATCCTCCGGCTCGATGAAGCCATAGCCTTTCGTCGGGTTGAACCATTTTACTGATCCGGTCGGCATATTCGTGTCCTTTACATAGTCGTCATCACATTCCCGCTCACCTCACGGCATCACGGGTCGAAGGTTTCACACTTTCTCGGGGTAAATCGGCGAAGCGCCAGGGCGTTTCATACAATACGCCAGGATCCTGTGGAACCGAGGGCCGCAGACTGCCCGAAGGGGGTTCATGGAGCAAGCAATATCTTTCTCACACTCAAGGCCGCCACGGGGTCCAAGCGAGCTCAACATCTTTGGTGTCAGGAAAACCGTCAAATGGATTAGAACAAAATCTTAATTGTTCATCAATCTGTTGGACCGACACTGTCATTTCATGGCCCGCGTAAAAGACGACTTCAGAAACCTCAGAGGCATGCAGAAGGCGGCGATCTTCATGCTTGCCGTCGGCGACCGCCATTCGGCGGTGATGTTCGAGAAGATGGACGACGAGGAGATCCGCGAACTATCCCAGGCGATGTCGTCGCTGGGTTCGATCAATGCCAATATCGTCGAACGCCTGTTCGTCGATTTCGCCGACCAATTGTCTTCGGCTGGTGGCCTCGTCGGCTCCTACGGTTCAACGGAACGCCTGCTCATGAATGCCCTGCCCGAGGAGCGGGTCAACCAGATCATGGAGGAGATGCGGGGTCCGGCCGGCCGTACCATGTGGGACAAGCTGGGCAACGTCAGCGAGGCGGTACTGGCCAACTATCTCAAGAACGAATACCCGCAGACGGTGGCCGTAGTGTTGTCCAAGGTCAAACCGGACCATGCGTCGCGAGTGCTGGCGATCCTACCCGAGAACTTCTCCATGGAGTGCATCATGCGGATGCTGCGCATGGAGGCGGTGCAGAAGGAGATCCTCGATCACATCGAGCGCACCCTCCGCGCCGAGTTCATGACCAACCTGGCCAGGACCGCGCGCCGGGATAGCCACGAACTGATGGCCGACATATTCAACAACCTGGACCGCAACACGGAAAACCGCTTCATGACGGCCTTGGAGGAGCGCAATCGGGAGAGCGCCGATCGCATCAAAAGCCTGATGTTCACCTTCGACGATCTCTCCGCCGTCGACGGCGCCGGCATCCAGATGCTGCTGCGCCAAGTCGAAAAGGACCAGCTGGCGCTGGCCCTGAAAGGGTCCAACGAAGAGGTCCGAGATCTCTTCTTCGCCAACATGTCGGAGCGCGCCGGCAAGATGATGAAGGAAGACATGGAGGCCATGGGCGCGGTCCGGCTGAAGGACGTGGATGATGCCCAGGCCGCCATCGTGCAGACCGCCAAAGCCTTGGCCGACGCCGGCGAGATCGTCATCGCCAGCGGCGGCGAGGAGGACGAGTTGGTGTTCTAAGGCGGCTTCTTCCGTCAACCAAACACCGCTGTTCAATCATTCTTACGATCTCATCTAAATGAGTGGTTGACAGTACTTTCGATTGCCGGTTTTGAAGGAAGACGTTAGGCTCGCAATAGTCGCATCGGTCACGGTGCCGAAACTATAAGATAGAATATCCCTATTATGCGTTCCCCAGTAATTTTCGCACTTCTTCTTGCCGTCGTACCAGGCTTGGCCCATGCCGGTTTCGACGAAGAAAAGTCGCAATGCCTGGCTGGCGATGAGGTTCCGGCCGTCGTCATTAATTCCTGCACGCAAATCCTGGAAACAGGTGATTTGGATGACACCGACCTCGCTGTTGCCTACACCAATAGGGGGTGGGCGTTCGCCCAGTCGGGCCTGGTTGAACAAGGTACCGAGGACTTTGGCAAAGCCATCCGACACAAGCCGAATTTTGCCAAACCATACCAACTGCGCGGGGCCTATCGGCTCGTAAACGGCGAGTTCAAAAAGGCCATCCAAGACCTAGACCAAGCCATCCGTTTGGACCCGCGCGATGCAGATTCCTTCGTAAACCGGGCCAAAGCCAACTATGCGAGCGAAAACTACCTGCTTGTTGTCGGCGATCTCGACAAGGCGTTAGAGCTGGATCCGAACAACGCCGATGCGTTGCTCAACCGCGGCATGGCCCATTACGTGACCGACAATTCCGACAAGGCGATCGCCGATTTCAGTTCATTGATCGAGATCGATCCAGACCATAAGGACGCATATGCCTTCCGCGGTATCGTCTACGAATTCGAAAGGAAACTGAACCTTGCCAAACGGGATTTTCAGAAAGCCCATGACCTCGGTCTTCGCTCGCCGCTTATTCAGGATTACGTGCAGAAATACGATCTGAGAAAGTAGTCCGCCGTTTGAAACACTCTTCGTACTAACAACTCCCGGAATCGTCATTGCCCGGGTATAATCCTTGGGCGAGGTAATTCGCACCCGCACGATCCACTCACAGGATCACAGAGAGCGGCCAAAGCGAATGCTCACGATTGCCCAATCTCTTGTTGGCACTATCGCGATCGCTTGCATGTTTGCGATCGCCGCCAATCCGACCCTCGCCGCCAAGGGCTCAAAGCGCACACTCGCCGAACAGCAGGCCATGGGCCTGATCGATACCGGCCTCAAGCCGACCTATCCGACGGCCGATACCTGCCTCGAGGTGTCCTCGCCGTTCGGGTCGCGGACGCGTTACGACGGCAGCCTCCGGGTCCTGTTCTCCAACAACGGCTATCACGGCGGTATGGACATCACCATCGAGGTCGGTGAGCCGATCCTGGCGGTCGCCGACGGCGAGGTGATCCACGCGGCCACCGGCGGAAGGCTCGTCGGCAACATGATCATGCTGCGTCACACACCTCGGGACACCGGGCTCGACCAGTGGCTGTTCAGCAAATACCAGCATCTCGACGAGCCGGCGACATTGAGCTCCGGCGACCGGGTCAAGATGGGCGACGTCATCGGCATCGGCGGACGCACCGGCACGACCGGGGGGCACTATGGGACCTCCGGGTACCCGCACCTCCATATGAACATCTATGTCAACGGGACGGGACGCTACAAGGTGCGCCGCGGGACCAAGGTCGGGATCAAGGATTTTGTCTACGTCGATCCCTTCGCGCTCTATCTCGGCAAGTCACTGGACAGCCACCAAATCCGGGCTTTGCCTGACGATCAGAAGGCCTTCACCATCCCCTATGTGACGACGGACGGCCGCACCGAGCCGGCCGATACGCGCTTCGTCTGGCCGATCCGCTGCCGTCCGAAATGAGACGGTTCAGTCGATCCGCGTTGCCGCGGGCATTTCCACGGATCGTCTATCGATCTCGGCGCGTCCGGCGAAGGCCGTCTGACAACCGACCTTGAGGCAGGCTAGGCCGCCGCCGACACTGCCCAGTCTCATGGCGTCCGGAAGGTCGGCGCCCTCGGCCAGGGCGGCGGTCAGGGTACCGACGAAGGCATCACCGGCACCGGTACAGTCGAGGGCATCGATATCGAGCGTCCCGACCGACCAATGGCCGTCGGCGGAGAAGGCCCGGGCGCCACCGGGGCCGAGCGTAACGATGGTGGTGATGCCATGGCGGTCGTAGAGGCTCCGCGCCGCCGCGATCGCATCCGTTTCGCCGCCGGCCACGGCCGTGGCTTCGATCTCGTTGACGATCAGATAGTCGCAGCGAGCAATCGCTTCTTCCGGCACGGCCATGGTCGGCGCCGCGTTGAGTACGACCCGGGCGCCGCGAGCCTTGGCCCGTTCCATCAGTGTCCAGTTCTCCTCCACCGTCACCTCGAGTTGCAGCAACAGCCAGGTATCCGGGCCCAACAGGTCATCGGGCACCTGATCGGCGCGACTTTCCCGATTGGCGCCGGTGGCCAGCACGATGCTGTTCTCGCCCGACGGCACGATGCCGATGGAGGCGACCGCTGTCGGCAATGACCCGAGCGTGACGTATCGGGTGTCCACCGGGCTTTGGTCGATAACAGAGAGCGCCTGATCGGCGAAAGCGTCGGAACCGACGGTGCCGATCATGTGAACCGGCATGCCCGTGGCCGATGCCCGGGCCGCGGCGACCGCCTGGTTGGCCTCCTTACCGCCCGGCACCAACTGGTAGTCCGGGCAGAGCACGGTCTCACCGGGCCGTGGGAAGCGTTCGACCCGTTTCAGCATATCGACGACCAGGGATCCGAATACGACGATCATGGCCCCGATCTTACGGCGGAAGGGCGCCAGAGCAACCGTCGAAGCGCCGCTTTACCCCTGCCCTGCGATCGCCTTTAATCGCCCGGTCTGAAAACTCGTCAATCCGGTGATCCGCCCATGACCGCCTACCCCGCCCTGCTTTCACCCCTCGATCTCGGCCCTTTCACCATCCCCAACCGGGTGCTGATGGGCTCCATGCATACAGGACTGGAAGAGATCGACGGCGGCATGGAACGCCTCGCCGCCTTCTACCGCGAACGGGCCGAAGGCGGCGTCGGACTGATCGTCACCGGCGGGTTTTCGCCCAACGCAGAGGGTCGGCTCAACCCGCACGCGGCGACCCTGGAAACATCGGAACAGGCGGCCGAGCATAAAGTCGTGACCGACGCCGTGCACGGCGCCAAGGGCCGCATCCTGCTGCAAATCCTGCACGCCGGGCGCTACGGCTATCACGACGACATCGTCGCACCCTCGCCGATCCAATCGCCGATCAACAAAACGGCGCCGCGCGAAATGAGCGATGCGGATATCGAACGCACCATCGAGAACTTCGTCAATTGCGCCCGAATGGCCCGCGAGGCCGGATACGACGGTGTCGAGGTGATGGGGTCGGAGGGTTACCTCATCAACGAATTCACGGTGCCGCGTACCAATCGCCGCAACGACGACTGGGGCGGCAACGCGGAAAGGCGGATGCGCTTTCCGGTCGAAGTCGTCTCTCGCATGCGCCAAGCGCTGGGCCCGGATTTCTGCATCATGTACCGGCTGTCCATGCTCGACCTCGTCGAGGACGGCGCCAGCTGGGAGGAAACCGTGGCCCAGGCCAAGGCCGTCGAAGCGGCCGGCGCCACCCTGATCAACACCGGCATCGGCTGGCACGAGGCGCGCATCCCGACCATCGCCCAGGCCGTGCCCCGCGGCGGTTTTACCTGGGTGACGGCGCGGATGATGGGTGAGGTCTCCCTGCCCCTGGTCACCACCAATCGCATCAACATGCCGGACGTGGCCGAACGCATCATCGCCGGCAAGCAGGCCGACATGGTCTCGATGGCCCGGCCGTTTCTCGCCGATTCCCAGTTCATCGCCAAGACGGCGGCCGGCGAAGCGGAGCGCATTAACACCTGCATCGCCTGTAATCAGGCCTGCCTCGATCATTATTTCACCGGCCGCACGAGCACCTGCATGGTCAATCCGCGGGCCTGCAACGAAACCGAGCTTAACTGGGGACCGGCGGAACCGAAAAAATCCATTGCCGTCGTCGGCGCCGGCCCGGCCGGCATGGCGGCGGCGGCGACGGCGGCCGAGCGCTGCCATCGGGTGACGCTCTATGACGCGGCCGATCGTATCGGCGGTCAGTTCAATCTGGCCCGACGCATCCCCGGCAAGGAGGAATTCGACGAGACGCTCCGTTACTTCCGCGGCGAATTGGCCCGCCTTGGGGTCGACCAGCACCTGGCGACACGGATCGACGCAGGAACGTTGACATCCGGCGCCTACGACACCGTCATCCTGGCGACCGGCATCCGCCCGCGCCGACCCGACATCCCCGGTATCGATCACAGGGCCGTCGCCACCTATATCGACATCCTGACCGGCAGCAAAACCGCCGGCGAGAGGGTCGCCATCATCGGCGGCGGCGGCATCGCCTATGACGTTGCGCTCTATCTCTCGGAGGGCGGCGAAAAGGCCCACCTCGATCCGGATACCTTCAAAGCCACCTGGGGGATCGGCCAAGAGGCAACGCCACCACACCCGGGCCACAGGATCACCATGCTGCAGCGAACGCCGGGGCGCATGGGAGCGCGACTCGGCAAGACCACAGGCTGGGTGCACCGCTCGGTGCTGGCGCGAAACGGCGTCGAACAACTGACCGGCGTCGCCTACGAGAAGATCGATGACGCAGGTCTCCACATCCGCATCGGCGACGAGGCCCGCACCATCGCCGCCGACACCATCATCCTCTGCGCCGGTCAGACACCGTTGGACGAATTACGCCAACCCGTCGAGGCGGCGGGGTTGCCCGTATACGTCATCGGTGGCGCCAAGGAGGCCACCGAGCTCGACGCCAAACGGGCCTTCGACGAAGGGACGCGGTTGGCGGCGGTCCTTTAAAGGCCGACACGGCACCCGCGTCCGGCGCAAACTTGTTCCCCTCTGGGGATAGTGGAATACTACGCCCAACGGTTGTTGACGGTCCGCGACCGGCAGGGGGTATGCGTGGACGGGCAGAAATTGCGTCTGTTGTTTTTGAACGTCGGCCATTTTGTCGACCATATGTTCATGTTGATCTTCGCCAAGGCGGCGTTCAGCGCCGGCCTCGCTTTCGGCCTGGCGGAGGGCGGCGGCAACGTCGGCTGGCGTTTGGGCGCCAACGGTGTGTGGGGCAACATGGGCGTCGCCGCGGCACCGTTGATCACCGGATTCATTTTGGCCGGCTACGATTGGCGCCTCGCCTTCATGGTTCCGGGTGTCATATCCGTATTGATCGGGGTCGGGTTCATGGCCTTCGTGCGTAGCGGCCGGGCCCGGGCGCCGGAGGCGACGGCCCGCGAAAAGGCCATGGTCGGTTTTGCCCCCGGCTGGAAGCGAGCCTTGCTGGCCTTGGCGATGGTCACAGGTGCCGGCGGTTTCGTCTTCGGCACCATGACCTTCGTGATCCCGCGGATGTTCGAGGTCAGCATGCCGGGCGTTTCCGTCGACGTGGCCGTCACCGGGACCCTGGCCGCAATCGTCTACGCGGTCGCCGCCTTCGCCCAGTTGATCGTCGGTCGCATCATCGACAAGCGGCGCGTCAAACCGGTACTGGTCACGGTTGCCATTGGGCAGCCGGTCCTGATCGCCCTGATGGCCTTGCAGACCGACTATGCCCTGTTTTTCAGCGCGGTGATCGCCATGGGTTTCGTATTCGGGCAGATCCCGATCACCGATGCGGTGTTGGCCCGCTATGTGCCCGAGCAATGGCGGGCCAAGGCGCTGTCCGTGAAGTTCATGCTCAACCTGGTGATCGGCGCCCTGGCGCTGCTGAGCGCGCGGACCATCCTCGCTTCGGGCGGCGGTTTCGACATGGTCATGGTGATGTTGGCCGGGGCCGCGTCGCTGATCGTGCTCGCGGCCCTGCTGTTACCGGCCCGTTCCGGTGCCGAATGGCGCCCGCCCCCGCCCCCGCCGAATGATGGGCTGAATTGCCGGCGGATTGGGATAGCGTTGCCGTCTTTCCAACGGATAAGATACCGACAAGGCCTTTAAGGGGATCACGATCGTGGTGCTGACCAAAGCCGACAGCTATGAAGCTGTCTACGATAATTTCACCTGGGACTTTCCGGCCACCTTCAACATGGGGGTCGACGTTTGCGACAAGAACGCCGAAGCGACGCCGGACAAGGTTGGACTGATCGTCGCCGAGGAGGACGGCACGGCAACCGAATACACCTTCACGGCCTTAAAGCGCCTGTCCAACCCCAGTTGGCCAACATGCTGATCGCCAAGGGGCTCGGACCGGGCGATCGCATGGGCATCCTGTTGTCGCAATCGGTCGAAGCGGCGATCGCCCACGTGGCGGCCTGGAAGATGGGGGCCATCTCGATCCCGCTGTTCACGCTGTTCGGCGAGGACGCGCTGAAGTTCCGGCTCGGCGATTCCGGGGCCAAGATCCTGATTACGGATGCCGGCCATTTCGGTCGCATCGAGGCGATCCGCGACGAACTGCCGGGTCCCGAGACCGTGCTGGTCGTCGGCCTCGGATTGGACGGCGCCGGAACGGCGGATTTCTGGGATACCTTGGAAACAGCTTCCGACACGTTTGCGCCGCGGGTCACCTCATCCGAGGACCCGTCCTTCATCTGCTACACGTCGGGAACGACGGGCAACCCGAAAGGCGCTTTGCACGCGCATCGCACCCTTTTCGGTCACCTGACCGGCATGGAGATGTTCCACGACTTCCTGCCGCAGCCGGGCGACCTGATGTGGACACCGGCCGATTGGGCCTGGATCGGTGGCCTGATGAATTGCCTGGTCTGCTCCTGGCATCACGGCGTCACCAATCTCGCCTACCGTGCCAAGAAGTATGATCCGGAAGCGGCGCTTTGGCTGATGGCCAAGTACAACGTCCGCAACACCTTCATGCCACCGACGGCCCTGAACCTGATGCGCGCCGTCGAAGACATCCCGTCCTATACGGCACCAACCTCAGGACCATCGCCTGCGCCGGCGAGCCGATGGGAGCCGAATTGTTGTGTTGCACTGGGGGCGCGAGGCTTTCGGCCTTAACTTCAACGAGTATTACGGCCAGACCGAATGCAACCTAGTGGTTGCCAACTGCCAGGCGATCATGGAGGTCAAGCCGGCCTCCATGGGACGGGCCGCGCCGGGCCACCGGGTCGAGGTGATCGATGCCGGCGGCAACGTCCTCGGCCCCGGCGAGGTCGGCGAAATCGCCGTCAGGCGCCCCGACCCGGTGATGATGATCGAATACTGGAACAACCCGGAAGCGACCCCCGGAACAAGTATATCGACGATTGGCTCCTCATGGGGGATGAGGGCACCAAGGACGAGGACGGGTATCTGCGTTTCGTCGGCCGCGCCGACGACGTCATCACATCCGCCGGTTACCGGATCGGCCCCGGAGAAATCGAAGACTGCCTGACCAAACATCCGGCCGTATCGTTGGCCGCCGCCATCGGCGTGCCCGACCCGGTGCGCACCGAGGCCATCAAGGTCTTCATCAAGCTGATGCCGGGTAACAACGGCGACCCTGCGTTGGAGGAAGATATCCGGAACTTTGTGAAGACGCGGCTCAGCCCTCACGAATACCCTCGCCTGATCGAATTCGTCGACAGCTTGCCGATGACGGCGACCGGCAAGATCAAACGTAAGGAATTGCGCGACGCGGAGCGTGCCCGGGCGGCGACGTAACCTTACATGTGCGAGGCGACGACTGCGTCGATGACGAAGCCGTCGTCGGGGGGAAAACGCTGTGCAATCAGGTGGCGAGCTTCGTCTTCGTCCTTGGCAATGACGTCACGGACCTGAACGTCGGCCCAGTAATCATCAAAGTAGTTGTGGCTTTGGTTCTCTTTCACCAAGGAGCGGACTTCCTTGTTGTAGATGGAAACCTCGAAGACTTGACTGCCATGGCGTGGCATTTGCAACATTTTCCAGACCCTTTATCCGGTTGTTATTCCGGTTGCCCCTTTTTGAGGCCTTCCCGCTTGCCGTTCCGACCGCGTTGCCCTCACCCACCGAGCGGCGAGGAATGGGTCGGTATTCCGGTATCGCTCACCTTATGCCGGAATTGTTAACAGAGCATTGAATTAAATCAATAAGCGAGAAGTATTAGGATCAACTTTTTAATGCGACTAATAGAAGGTAAACCGTTTCTTTCCCGGAACCGTCGCTATTTGGCGATCGGGCACCGCCCGGTTTTCGGGTGGATTGCTTCCGCAGCCGTTTCCATCGTCACTTCAAGATGTGCTAGACTGGAACTCGTTCCGGCGTTAACGGCGATTTAACCCCGGGACGGGAAAATCAACTGAAACCGGACACGGGGGTCGTCATGGCCGACGAAACCACGCAACGACCGACCGATTTGGAAGCGCTCCTCGACGTCAACGTCGAGATCAGTGCCGTCCTGGGCACGCCGCAGATGCCGATCGCCCAGATCCTGAAACTGGGACGCGGCGCCGTCCTCGAACTCAATCGCAACGTTGGCGAGGATATCGAGGTTCATGGCAACAACCGATTGGTCGCCCACGGCGAGGTCGTCGTCGTCGAAGACAAACTGGGAGTCAGTCTCACCGATATCGTCCGGTTGAGTGAGGTCCAGACCAAGTAGCGATACCATGGCAACCGAATCAGAGATTTTCCGCACCGCCAATCTGTTGATCCAGGAATACGGCGATTTCGCGCCGGCCGGGGCCAAAATCCGAGCCGATCACCTGCACGCGCTCGGCGACGACCGCGGGCAGGCCGTTTGGATGCGCGTCGCCAAAGCGGCCGAACGGCTGCTGTCCGAAGATCTTCCGTCGAACGCATCCGTCCACTGACCCAAGTTCTTTTTGCGGAAACCGTTTGGCGTGACCGTCACGGTTTGAGGATGAGTTTGTCCCCCTCGACCGCGTAACCGGAAAGACGGCTTAGGAAACTCATGCCGAGCAAGGAGCGGTTCATGTCCGCCTCGTTGACAGATGCGCGAACATCGGTCACCCGGATCGGACCGATGCTCATCTCGGAAAGGCGGACCGGCGCCCCGCGTACGGTGCCGTTGGCGGTCCGGTAGAACTTCGAGAACCGGAGACTCTCCGGACCGAAACCGAGGCGTTTAGCATCCGCCGGACTGAGGACCACGTCGCTGGCCCCGGTGTCGACGAGAAACCGCACGTCATTGCCGTCGACCCTCACCTCGGCAACGAAGTGGCCATGCTGGCCGGCACGGATGACGACATCGTTCCCGACCACCTGCGGCGCATGGGGGACCAGTTCGGCCGTCATGCGATCGAACAGCGCCCCGAATTCGCCGCGGAAACTGTAGAGCCCGAAGACGACGAAGCCGATCGCAGCCCAGACAACGATCCCTTTCAGCGCACTGCCCGGCTCGAACCGTCGCGACAGGAGCAGACTGGAACCGACGAGCGCCAGAATGGCCAGCGACTGGGTCAGGTGGATTTGATCGTCGCGGTCCGACAGGGCCTCTGGGTAGATCCAGACGAGAGCCAATACCAGCGCCGCCACCACGGCTACGAAGCCCCAGGCCATCCATCCGCGCGTTCCGCCGTTACCCGCCATCGCATTCACCTTCCGGGTTCACGGCGTCCGGCATTCGAAGGTGCTGGTCTGCATGTTGAGGAACAAGTAGCTCGGATCTCCCGAAGCCGGCGAGGTCATGACGTGAACCGCCTTGCGCCCGTATACCCGGCAATGGTCGTCGGCAGCCATTTGTGCCGTAATCAGTTTGTCGGCCATGTGGCGCACGGAAACCGTGTCGCGGTCGCCGGTCACCGCACAACCGGCAATGGCGAAAACAAGAACCGCGATGAACAGCCGTCCCGACATCCGCGCCCGGCTCACCGATCGCCCTCCTTCGGTCCATCGTCGTCCCCGGCGCGCAGTTCGGCGACGCCGTCGACGTACTCGTTAAGCCCCATATATAGACCTTTGACGGCGCCGGCGGCCAACATCAGGGCCGCGCCGTTGAAGACGAGATCGCGGAAATTCCAACCCTCCGGGAAGGCCTGCAGCTTTTCCCAACTGGCGACATCGATATCGAACAACCAGATGGCGCCAACAGCCACAAGGGCGCCGCCGATCAGCGATATCAGAAGGATCATGGCTTTCGTCACCGGGTTCAAAGGCCTCCAAACGGAAATTAAGGGGCGATGGCGATGCCGCCGCGTCGACATATGAACTATATAATCCGCTCGAGGCGCTGCCGTAAGCCCGAACGAATGATGATACCGGATAATTGTTGGGAAAGGTCCGGAACCAGGGGATACTGTTGATAAACCCCTGTTGATCGGTTTCTGAGATCGTGATTCCGTTTCCCGAGTGATTCGGTGGAGGGCGGAACGATGATGGGGCGGTTGTCGGACGACCAGGGCAAGTTCTTCTACGACTT
>Ga0209561_1000284_pt1 | contig 12225 bp, 13 predicted proteins | sample WorMettrBAHAMAS2_FD_187393 | JGI IMG/M metagenome (GOLD analysis project Ga0209561, IMG submission 187393) | Marine gutless worms symbiont microbial communities from Max Planck institute for Marine Microbiology, Germany - Inanidrilus... | ecosystem: Host-associated > Annelida > Digestive system... | reverse complement strand
ACAACTTCCAGCGCCTGATCTTCCATGAACGAAGACCGGCGACGGGATAGCTGCGCCCGGAGGCCGGAAAACACCCCGAAAACCGGCAAAACGACCGCTCGAAACGGTCATTGCAAGCCCAAATCGTCCCCAAAGCCGCTTTCCGCACCCCAATCCTGAAAAACGTCGGGTAGATGGGGGTGTCCAAATGTCTTTACGTCTATCAAAAACCCAATCACCCACATAAGCCAAGGCACAGGAACCATTGCTGTGCCGAACTTGCGCCGTTGCTCACACCATTTAAGATCAACGCAGATCTTCTTGTGAAACTCATCACGACGATTTTTCAGATATTCAAGCACCTGCTGCTTGAACTCTTCTTCATCCGGCGGCTCGTCGCTCGGCGCCTTACCCGTTATGGTTTCACAAAGCTCGTAGTAGGCTGCGTGATAGATATGCAACCTTGCATTCTCAATAGCGAGCCGTTGGTTCGAGTCTAGCTCACCGAGGAGGAGTCTGTACGCCTCAGCATCGCTTTGTCCGCCACTGCCATTAGAGGTATCTGCCATTCTTCCCTACCACGACAAACCAATGCTCTGACGATCATTGATTGCTTCCGGGCTGTCAACGAGGAAGACGCGAGGAATAGCCTTCGTTAGCGCGCCTATCGTCGCCTCAATTGCATTTCGCATTGAGGCAACCGAGCAATGGCGCGGCAACAGCAAAAGCATGATGGAACGAAGGGACAGCGGCGCGCTGCGAGCCGTTCCTCGTCGCTTGATCCGCGGCTGGTAGCGCTGGTGAAATACCTTGCCCGGTGTGCCGCCGAGCGCGATTATGAAGCCCTTCAATCGCAAATGACTAACCAGACCAAAACGCCCGAGAATGAAGCTCAGGGCGCTGCGGGAGCGGATTCATGACCAAAGTAGCGATCTATGCCCGGTATTCCTCTGACCTGCAAAGCGATGCCTCGATCGAGGATCAGATCCGCCTTTGCGAAGAGCGCGCGCAGCAAGAAGGCTGGCAGCTCCACGACTGCTACACGGATCATGGCAAGTCCGGCGCAACGCTGCTTCGCCCCGGCGTGCAGCAGCTCCTCCAGGATGCGCTCGCTGGCCGCTTTGAGATCATCTTGGCCGAGGCGCTCGATCGCCTCTCCCGCGATCAGGCGGACATTGCCGGCCTCTATAAGCGCCTCAATTTTGCCGGCGTGAAGATCCTGACGCTCGCCGAAGGGGCGGTGAACGATCTTCATATCGGCCTTAAGGGGACGATGAACGCCCTTTACCTGAAAGACCTTGCCGATAAGACCCGGCGGGGACTTCGAGGCCGCGTGGAAGCCGGCAAATCCGGCGGCGGCAATGCCTACGGTTATGAGGTGGTCCGCAAATTCACGGAAGCGGGTGAGGCGATAAGGGGCGACCGCACGATCAATGAGTCGGAAGCCGCGATCGTAAACCTCATCTTTGAAGCCTATGCAAACGGCGAGTCTCCCCGCGCGATTGCCAAGCACCTCAATGCCGAGGGGATCGCTGGACCCTCTAACAAAGCCTGGGGGCCTTCGACCATTCATGGCAACCGGCAGCGTGGCACCGGCATTCTCAACAATGAGCTCTATATCGGGCGGCTGGTTTGGAACCGGCTGCGTTATATCAAGGACCCTGAGACCGGCAAGCGGGTCTCACGCCTGAACGCGGAAGCGGACTGGATCATCCAGGACGTGCCTGATCTGCGGATCGTTGATCAGGAATTGTGGGACCGGGTGAAGGCGCGCCAAGGGGCGCTCAAAGCCAAAACCTCCGCCGCTGCAAAACATGGCGCGGGGGATGCCGGCTATTGGGATCGCAGGCGCCCCCGTTATCTGCTCTCTGGGCTCATGAAATGCGGGGCCTGCGGTGGCGGCGTGGTCAATCTCAACACGCATCGCGTGGGCTGCGCCTCTGCCCGCAATAAGGAGACCTGCGACAACACCCGCACGCTGCGGCGCGATGATGTGGAAGCGCGCATCCTTGCGGGACTCAAAGACCATCTGATGCACCCCGAGCTCTTTGCGGTGTTCTGCGAGGAGTACACGCGTCATATGAACACGCTGCGTATCGATAAGAATGCGGTGCGCTCTGGCATCGAAGCACGCCTTGCTAAGATTGACCGCGATCTGGAGAAGTTGGTCGAGGCGATCTGCGAAGGCATCCCTGCCGCTAAGGTCAAAGAGAAGATGCTCGCGCTTGAAACCGAAAAGGCAGAGCTTGAGACCAAGCTTGCCGCGACAAGCGAAGAGCCTGTCCTGATCCATCCCAATATGGCCGAGACCTATCGGGACCAGGTGGCGGCGCTGCATGAGGCGCTCAGCGATGAGACGCGCCGCGCGGAAGCGGTGGATGTGATCCGCTCGCTGGTGGATGAGGTTGTGCTGAGCCCCGTGATGATCGGCGGCAAGGAGACACTTGCGATTGACCTGAAGGGCCATCTGGCGGGGATTCTGACGCTTGCTGCTCAAACGAAAAAATCGCTCTCCGGGCAGGACAGCGGCTTTTTCGATGAGTCTACAAAATTGGTTGCGGGGGCACGCAACCAACTTTACTTACTTTTCGCGGCTCATGGCCTTAGTAGGCGTTTTCAATAGGTTATGATTACCCGAGGATTCGAAGCCGGTTGGCCAAAAACCCATCGACCTATTAAGGCGGGATTCTGCATACGAGAGCCCGGACCACGTAGCGGGGGCGCGAAGACTGGTTCACACGCTTCCAGAAACAGAAAAGGTCGTCTCCGCCAAGATTACATTGAGGAGCATGTTTGTGGAAAAATGACACGCAAGAGTGGAATTAAGTTTCAATCAGGAGCGAGTTTTCTATTCTAGGGAATCGATGTACCCGTATCCGACCAAAGACTTAGTCCCCAACCTCGCGTTCGCCATCATGGGCGAACTAGCGAATTGCTTTGGGCGCTGCCGCCGGGACAATGGCCACAAGCGGGTACCGGCACCGCCGGACAAGATGACCGGATGGATGGAATTGCTCATGCGACCCGTCTTACCACCGCCGACCAGACACGCTTAAAAGAACCGGCAATAGAAAATTGTTCGCAAGACGCCGAACACGTGATGAGCGCGGATCTTTTTTCCTTCCTTGAAGGTACGGCCGTGATAGCTGATCGGCACTTCATATATGTTCTGGGCGTTCTTGCGGGCGATGGACAGGATCTCGGCGTGCTGATCCCATCCCATGCGCCTGAGCCCGCCGGCCGGCACCAAATCGCGCCGGAACAGCATGTAGCAACTGTAGATGTCCGTGAAGGTCGTGTTGTTGAGAACGTTGAAGAACAGGGTGATCAGTAAGTTGCCCACCTTGTTCCAAAAATAGGCGACGCGGGTGAATTCGGGCGCGGCAAAACGGCTGCTCATGACCAGATCGGCGTCGAAAGCAAGGACGGGTTTCAGCAGCTTGGCGTAATCCTCGGGGCTGTATTCCAGGTCCGCGTCTTGGAATAACACGTAATCGCCGCTCGCTTGCCCCAACCCCGCCTTGACCGCCGCACCCTTGCCTCCGTTGCGCGGCAACTTGATGAGATGTGAATAAAGTTCGGGGTTGGCTTCCAGTAGCGCGACAGTAGCGTCCTTGGAGCCGTCGTCGACGACTACGACCTCGGTCTCGACGCCGTCGAATTCCTGTGCCCGGACCATCTCAAGAATCTCCACGATGGTCGCTTCTTCGTTGTAAACGGGAACGATGATGGAGAGCTTGAGCATGGGCGATATTGAGTGCCGGCCTACTGTTTACCCGTGTAAACGGTGTCGGACCAATCGAGAAAGCGTTTAAGCCCATCGTCGAGAACCACTGCCGGATCGTAGCCCAGTTGCAGGCGCGCCTTGCGGATATCGGGCGCGCGGCGGTTTGGTTCGTCCGCAGGGTAGCTGTCGGGATACTCGACCACATCGTAGGCTGTGGGACGCGACGATACCTTCTCGATGCGTTTCACAAGGTCAAGCATGGAGATTTCCGGTTCGGGATTTCCGATGTTATAGGCCTCGCCGGCGACGCCCTTCAGTACGACGAGCATGAACCCGACGATGGCATCGGTGATGTAACAGAAGGTCCGTGTCTGGTTGCCGGTGCCATAGACGTGGAGCGGCAATCCGCCTTTGATGCGGCTGGCGAAGTTGGGCAGGACACGGTAATCGGTTTCCTGCATGCCGGGTCCGAATACGTTGAATGGGCGGATCGTGTTCGTATGGGTGCCGTTGCTGCCATGGAAGATGTAGCACAACGTTTCGCCGACGCGCTTGCTCTCGTCGTAGCACGCGCGCGGACCCTGACAAGATACGTTGCCACGATAGCTTTCCGCCATGGGAACGTGTTTGGGATCCGGGTCACCATAGATTTCGCTCGACGAGAAGAAGGTGAAACGGGCGTCGCGCTTGTCGGCTAGTTCCAACATCCGCCTCGTGCCGGTTATTGCCACCTCAAGGGTTTCCAGCGGAAAAGCGCGGTAGTAGAAGGGGCTAGCTATGCCCGCAGCATGGATCACGTAATCCAGAGGCCGGTCCCACTCGAACGGCTGAATGACGTCATGTTCGATGAATTCGACGTTGGGCAGATCAGGAATCTGCGCGCCTACCTCACCAGCGGTGATCATGTTGTCCATGGAGACCAGGGTCACTGGATCATCGAGAACATGCTCGTTTAGGGCGCCGAACACCGCCATGAAATAACGACCGAGGAAACCCCGCCCCCCGGTCAGCAGGACGGTTTTACCGGCAAAGGCTTGCGCTTCCGCGCTCAAGCGGTCGGTGATTTCTGCAATATCGGATTCAAGAAGGAAACTGCTCATGATCGGGATATTTTAACTTTCGGCAAAGGCACGATGAACGTACCCCCTTGGTTCAGGTATTTGTCATGGTTGCGCATGATCGGCTCGGCGAAATTCCAAGCCAGAATGATCACTGCATCGGGCTTTTTGCTGTATATGGCCGACGACGGCAAGACCGGAATATGCATACCCGGCGAATAAAGTCCCTGTTTCAAGGGGCTGTCGTCGACGATGAAGTCGACGATGTCCGGGCCGATACCGAAATGATACATCAAGGTTGTCGCCTTGGCCGGCGCGCCAAATCCGGCGATGGTCTTTCCCGCCGCTTTCAACTCGTGCAGCCGGGCGGTGAGTTCCGACTTGACCGCATTGATCCTCGCGCCGAAGGCATTGAGGGTATCGGCCCGGTCGAGGCCGAGAGTTTTCTCAAGCGCAATGAGGTCGGCTACCGAGGGTTCGACAGTGCGCGGGCCGCCGGCCACCTGGGCTACGCCGCGTAGCGAGCCGCCGTGCGATGATATCCGCTCGGCAGCAATCAGCTGCATGCCGTGGGCTGCAAAAAATGCCACCAATGGTCTGACCGAATGATAAGCCAGGTGTTCGTGATATATGGTATCGAACAACGTCTTCTCGAAGACGTCGACCAGGTAGGAAACTTCGAATACGAACACACCGTCCGGCGCCAACAAAATCCGAATGCCGTCGGTAATATCGCCAAGGCCGTCAGCATGGGCAAAGACGTTGTTGGCGGTGACGACCTGGGCCGCACCGCGCTCGGTCCGGATTTCATCGGCCAGCGCTGCATTGAAGAACGTCGGCAGGGTTTCGATGCCTTCTGCGCTGGCCTTTGCGGCAATGTCTCTTGCGGGATCGACACCCAGCGCCGTCATGCCGCGGGTCTGGAACTGCTTCAGCAGCGTGCCGTCATTGGAACCGATGTCGACGACGAGGCCGCCGCCTTCGCCGCTGCCGTATTTCCGAAGAACCGTATCCACGCACTCTTCGAAGTGTTTAACGAAGACCGGCGAGGTTCCCGAAACGTACACGTAATTGGCAAATAGCAATTCGGGGTCGACGACATCAAGCAGCTGCACATGGCCGCAGCTCTCACAGAAATGCACATCCAATGGAAACGCCGGCTGCTCTTCATCAAGCCCTGATTCGTCGACGAAACCGTTGGCCGGTGGCGTTGGCGTCAGCGCCAGAACCTTGGTCAACGCATCGCCGCCGCACAACCGGCAGGATGTGCGGCGATGACATGGTATGTCATTCAACGGTCGTCGCCTTCCGGACCGCGGGATTGTTCGTCGCCCGGCTTCCAGGTTTTCAGACCATCCGTAGAGACGAACTCGACGCGTACGACATCCGCCTCGTAGGTCGCTTGATCGCGCGGGTTGCGGCCCAGCGTCAGAAACACCGTGTCAACCGGAAACAACATGCCGTGATCGACCATGGGCGGCGTGAAAACCATTTCGCCTTCGTTGACGATAATGACCTCCGGTTCGGCATTGGAGCCGGTGGGGCGGTGCAGGTATTCGATCTGGCCGGAGACCACATAACAATAGTGCCAGTCGGTCTCATGATAGTGGTTGGCCCGCAGAGAGCCGGCTTTCGACTCAATCATCACCGCCGATCGCATCATTTCGTCGACCAGCGGTTGGATCTTGCCGCGCGCGTCGATGAACGGCTTTTCGAGTTTTACAACGCCGTGCGCCGGCCAGCGGGCGCGTTCTTCTTCGGTGACGGGGGGAATATGGGGTGCGGTCATGGCTGATCTCAACGTGGCGGGCTCAAGTCGATGTCTATGGTTGCCTCAGCGGCATCGCGGTTCGTGTTGCGGCTTTGTCAGAGGCTCTTATTGGTAAGTGCATGTTTGCGGCGTCAGCCGTACCAACGTCAATCGGTTTTTTTGCCGGCCCAACAGCGACAAAGTTCGCGATACCATGGCAGTAGCCGAGATCTTTTCGATCACGGTGAGACATTGGTGTTTAAGAAGAATGTTGGCCATACGCTGGTAGGGCGTTCCGCCGGCAGGCGAAGCGTTGAGTTCGAACGGTAAAAGAATGTGCGAAATCTTCTGGTCCTGGAGTTGCCGCCATAAGCCTTCCGGATCTCGGACCTTGCCATGGATCGCGATGACAGCTTGTTCCATGGGGTTCGCGTAGAACACCGGAACGTCGAAAAGATAAACAAGTTGGCGGCTGGACACCACGACGCGGTCGTCGGAACTCAGATGCGGCATGGACGCCACGACGGCGTCATATTCGGAAACGTTTCGGAGCAAAAATTGCTCGCGATCCTGGCCGGATAGATGATAGGTGGCATAATTCATGGCAAAGACACCGGCACCGGCTATTTGGATTCCAATGACGGCGAAAAAAGCCGTTTTCAGAGGTGCTGAGAAACCCGGAAAACGGTCTGCGGCTTTCACGGCGGCGACGCTGAAACAGATCAACAACAACGGATAAACCGGCAGCAAATGGCGCAAACGCTGCGACGGCCCAAACAAGAACCATATGGCGTAGGTGATCAAGCAGGCACCGCCGAATATAAATAGGGGATGGCGAAAAACCTGTTCGCGATAGATCCAAAACCCGATGACGCTAAACGGCAGTAGCATCAAGGTGGCCGGACCGAAGCCAACACGCAGCGATTCGAAGGCCGGGTGAGCATCCAGGATGGCCTTCAGGGGATAACCGAACAACCAGAAGATATTTGCCGGCAACGGCTTTTCGGTGATTGTCGAACGATAGGCTTCGTGAATATCAGCATCCCACGGCACGTGCGCAGGATAGTCGATTGTCCCGAAAAGCAACGGGAATACGGGATCGCCGGTATTCGCGAAATTCCAAAAATACCATTGGCTTCCAAAGATTAGTAACGCCGCGCCAAAGGCGAGTCCGTGGGCCAGCCAGCGTTTGTGGAACAACAACATGCAACCACAGGCAAATGCGAATATCAGACCGGTGTATTTGCTTGCTATGAAGAAACTTGCTGCAATACCTGCGAGGAGAGCCAAGCGGAAATCGTCCGAGCGCCGTGCTTCAGCCGCAAACAATACGGCCGCCAGAACAAACATGGCGTTCCGAACCTCGATATGGCCGCTGCCGGCACTGTATGTGACTGCTGGCGTACACAGAAAAACCAGAGTGACGGCGAGCGACCAGTTGGTGCTCAGAAACCGACGAGCGATGACGTACATCAACCACGCCGCACCCCAGCCGGTGGCCATCGTCCACAAGGTCATCAGACCTTCTCCGCCAATTCCCAGCGCGGCAAGGTAGGTCATTTGTTGCATGAGGGGGATGGCGCCCTCGATGGCTTGGTAGACGGGGAAAAGGCCGCCCGCGGCCAGGAAGGATTTCGGCAGGGCAAAATGGTAAGCAAGGGAATCGCCGTCGGCCGGTGGTGCAAGACCCTCCATGACATCGACGCTCAAAACCAAGGCAACGCCGAGCCATAGAAGAGCGCGAACACGGATGTCGCCCGGCAGGTCGGACAGAACGGCGGCCGCGTCGCGTTGGCCACCCTGACCCTTGACGATAGGGATCAGGAAAACCGATCCCAGGGCCAGAACGGCAAGGACGGCGACGAGATGGAATGGCTCAATGAACCCTGCCAAGGCCAGGAAGAATACGACCCAACCGATCAGCCCCACTCCGAGCGCAAAGGCCAGGGTGAAAATCTCGCGCGGCGGAAAGTGTCCGATCAAGCCGCTCCCGCGCAATAGCAGCGAACCGCCGCCGAGGGCAGCCATGATCATCAGTAAAAGATAAATGAGAGACATGGCTTGATGAAATCCGGCTAAGTCGCGCCGTGATGGGAGAGCGCCTTCGTGGCGATAACGCTAAGGTGGCGACGGCGCTTGCTATACAAAAAGTCCAATCCGCCCTCAAGTAGAAGTTTCTGATAGGGTAGGGGCGCGGCCGGTGAGATCGAATCTGCGCTCACAGCCATGGCGTCACCATCGGCGCCGTTGGCGCCGCGTAAACCGCTACGGCAATGGCGAAAACGTGACGCGATGACACCTAAGGCGGCGGTGTTGATGCTGCCGATATCACCGAAAGCGTAGGCGTACCATCGGGTGGTTTGTGACAGGCGTTCGTCCATGAGATCGGCCGCCGTGATGATCTCTTCGGCCAGGTCCACCGGCTGCAGTTCAGACAGGCGACGATGAAGCATGCCATGGCAACCGATCTCATGGCCGTTTTGTTTCAATTGGGCCAACTCGTCCCAGGTCATTAATCGGGTGGACGGTGGAAGCGATTCGGGGCCAATCCGCCCCTCGAAAACACGTTCTGCGACCGCCGCCCGCTGGGCTTCGCCTGAAAGATCCGTTAATCCCGGGCAAACGAAAAAAGGGCCTTGACCCCATGGTGATTGAGGATTGAATTGGCGACTTGGAAGTTCGAGGCGAAGCCGTCGTCGAAGGTAAGCAGGCACGGCGCTTTCCATGATGCTGAATTAGGCCTCGGCGGCGGTCCCCGCTCCAACCACGCGGTTGCCTCCTCCGGGGTTAGCGTGCCGTGTTCCGTGGCGATGTAGCCGATCAGCCGATCGAACGCGGCTAGGTCGTAGTCGGAAATATCGTGGAAAAGCAAGGCGCGGAATCGCCCGTCGTGGGGACGTCCCAATCGGGCTAACCGGTGGGTGCCCCTTAGAGCCGGTGCGAGCAAGTGACGAAGACGTGCCATTTAACTCAAACGACCGCATGAGAGAAGACCGAGAACCCGCCATCGAGTTCCCGGTCCAAAGGCCAACATCCCCGTCGTTCGTGTATCGTCAGCCACCAAGGACCTTTGCTGTCAGCGGACCGATGAAATCGCGAAACTGAAACAAATACGCTGCAATCACGGCGATCACCCAAACCCACAACAGGAAGGTCCAGTTCACGGGTTTACCAAGCATGACTGTTTCCGGTTTTTGGTCCGACTATCATGGCTTATTCCCAGTTCAGGGAGGTTTCGACAATGATATCGAGATCGGTGTATTTCGCCAGCCGGCCCAGGGTATGGCGCGACCTGGCGGAGTTAGCTACGAAAACTGGTGCGCCGTTCTTGACGGCTGTATCGATGAACGGATTTTCACCCAAACATTTTACTCCGGTCTCGTTTCCATGGCTGCAACACCGACAGCGTTCCAAACAGAAGGGCTCGCGGGTTGAGTGGGAAAATCCTCAGGCTTTCGAGAAATCGCCGTCGCGCATCGGCGTATTGCCGTGCGGCGGCAAATTGCCGTGCTGCCCCGTAAACGACCATCGAACGGCGGAACCGAAAGCGAAGACCGTCCAGAGGCCGTTTCGGGGTCAACTGTCGAAAATGTTGCTCGATGGCATACAGGCCCGCGTTCATGTGGCGCAACACTGCGGCACTGGAGTTCCCTTCATGTAGGCGGTAAATGGACTGAACCGAATCGATGAACCGAACCCGGACCGCCAAGGCCGCGAGCCGCAGCCAAAGGTCATAGTCTTCGCAGGTCACCAATTCCGGATCCTCCCGAAATCCCCTGACCCGTTCCAGTATATGCCGCCGCACTAGGACCGCTGTGGGTGAGAAGCAATTGCCGTTGAAAAGGAGCTGTCGGTACCCGGCATCCGACACCTTGCAATGCGGCGACACGCGAAGTGTTCGACCGTTCCGAACGGTCTTCTCTCGGTGGCAAATGAGATCCGCTGCTTCGCTGTCGGCCAGGCAGACTTCCAACTTCCCCGGCTCCCAGAGATCGTCGGAATCGAGAAACGCGATCCACTCTCCACGAGCCCTTCGAATGCCTTCGTTGCGTGATGCGGCAATGATACCGTTATTGCGGAAATCGATGAGCCGAAACCGCGAGTCGGCAAACGAGTTGACCACGGCCTTAGTTTCATCTTCCGAATGGTTGTTGATGATCACGGCTTCCCAATCACGCTCTGTTTGTGCACGCACGCTTTCCAGCGCCAGCCGCAGCAACCCTGCTTGGTTGTAGGTGGGGATGACGACGCTGACCTTAACCATTTCCGAACGTCCTTCGGCAAAATTCCAAAGTGGCGTCAATCTCGCCGGTGAGGTCGGCGTCCAGTTGGAACCCGCTGGCACTTAGTCGGGCTGTGGATATCTCGATCGCCGTCGGTCGGGCTCCGTCATCTGGAGCATGATCAATGGGCCTCATATACCCGTCAATCCGTGCTGCCCGCTCGGCGATCAGACGCGCCAATTCAAAGCTGCACATTGAACGTCCGGCGGCAAGGTTGAAAAGCCCGTTACCCAGGGCGTCGGCATCGAGTTCAAGAAAGTGCCGGATGGCCCTTGCAATTTCAACAACTGGAACGAAGTCGCGTTGCTCCCAGCCGGTGCCGCGCAAGACCAGTCGCCGCGTTTCGAAGGCTTGCCGGCAAAGGTCGTTGGCGAGCAGCATCCAGCAGTTCGCGAGCGAGTCCATGGGCGCGCCGACGCCATTGGCTAGGCGTAGCGTAACTCCTTCTATGTCCGCTGCTCTGCGAACAGCGGTTTCGGCCGCCAGGTGGGTGGTTGCGTAGGGGTGGGTGTTTTGCGTGGGCGAGGTCTCGTTCAGTCGTCCTGCAAGAGGGGCCCCGTAGACGTGCGCGGTAGAAAGGTAAATGATTCGCCCGACACCCACCGCATTGGCGGCGCGGAGCAATTTTTCGGTTCCTTGGATGTTCACACGTTCGGCCGCGGCCGGATCCTTGGCGCAATCACCTGCGTTCAGGGCCGCCAAATGGACCACCCGATCCACGTCGTCGAGGGAATTCGTCAATGTCGATTCGTCCGTCAAGTCGAGGTCTGCGACGTTCATGCCTGCCGCCCATGGCGGACGACGATCTTCTCCTCCGCGCACGAGCAACCGAACCGCATAACCAGTGCCGGCCAAATGGTTGGCGATACGCCCTCCCAGATAGCCGAATCCGCCGGTGATGGCGATCGTTGGGCTCATCCGTGCTTGATGGCCCAGTCGTAGCCGATGGCGGGATCGAACGGATCTCGACGAGAGATCTCTTCAGGGTCGTGCGGAATAGTTGCGCAGTTGGCGACGATCGCGGTGTGGTCACCGACGCCCTTGAAGCCGTTCCAGACCATCGGCGGCACCGTTACAAGGACGTAGTCAGCAGGGCTCATGAATATCTCTTGAGTTTCGCCGCGGGTGGGACTGTTGTCGCGGTCGTCGTGTAGGACGAACTTGATCTTCCCGTACGGCACGGCGTAGTTCAGAGTCATGATTTTGTGAATGTGCCAAGCCTTCACCACGCCGGGATGAACGGTAGAGAAATAGATCTCCCCAAACTGCTGAAACACGGGCGAATCGTTCCGCAACATGTGGATATCGTTGATAAACTCGTCCGAAAGAGTGTTTTGGGCGTCCGCTTCTATTAAGAGCGGACGTTTATTCGCCGCCACTGGCAGATGCTGCGGCGGTTTTTGGCTTTGGTTGGCGGTTTCGCTGGTT
>Ga0209561_1000282_pt1 | contig 12248 bp, 10 predicted proteins | sample WorMettrBAHAMAS2_FD_187393 | JGI IMG/M metagenome (GOLD analysis project Ga0209561, IMG submission 187393) | Marine gutless worms symbiont microbial communities from Max Planck institute for Marine Microbiology, Germany - Inanidrilus... | ecosystem: Host-associated > Annelida > Digestive system... | reverse complement strand
CAGGCGGCTCCAGGGCGAAAATTCGGCTTCTTTGACCGATCCCTTCGTCTCAAGAATGCATGGTGCGGCTCAGTGGGTAAGAAGTTTCAAGCCGAATTCTCCAGACCGAGTTTATCAACAGTATCGGGGGTGGGCTGCCGAAATCCGGACCGTCGAAACGCGTCTGCTCGCGGCTCCAGGGCGGAGAATAACTGTGCCGGCGGGGGTCTCATCGACCAAGATCTCCGGGACTTCCCAACTACAGTCCAAGCGCCACAATTGATCAAATGACGGCTTTCTGATCTGAAGGCCAGTATTGGAAACCGGCAGTCGATGGTTCCGAGAAGCCGCAAGACGGAGCGCTTACTCACCCGTCGGAAACAGCAAGGCGACGATCTGGGCTTGATCGGCGTGTATCCGTGTTGCCTTGTAGGTCCCGAATCGTTGGGCTGGAACAGGATATCTTGGTTTGAGGACAAACACAGGCTCAGTCGGATTTGGTGCGCAAATTCGCCAATCGCCCTTCTTTGATGCGACGCTCCGATGGGGCGCGAAAGGGTTTTCTGTCTACAACCACATGTACATACCCCGTGATTTTGGCGATCCGGTAGACAACTTCCGGAATCTCGTGGAACGCGCCATTCTCTGCGACGTATCGGTCGAGCGCCAGGTGGAGATCACCGGTCCCGATGCGGCTCGGTTCGTTCAACTGTTGACGCCCCGCAATCTCTCGAACTGCCAGGTCGGTCAGTGCAAGTATGTTCTGCTGACCAGTCAGGATGGCGGCATCATCAACGACCCGGTGCTTCTTCGGCTCAGCGAGAACCACTTTTGGCTCTCCCTCGCCGATAGCGACGTCTTGCTTTGGGCCAAAGGGGTCGCCACCTTCGCTGGGATGGCTGTCGAGATCCGCGAACCCGACGTATCGCCACTTCAATTGCAGGGCCCCCGGTCCCTCGACATCATGAAGGCGATGTTCGGTGACGACATCGAAGCGCTTAAGTACTTTTGGCTGATCGAGACGACATTGGACGGTATTCCGGTGGTTGTCTCCCGAACCGGCTGGTCGAGCGAGCGGGGCTACGAGATCTATTTACGAGACTTCCGGCATGGCGACCGGCTATGGGAGACGATCATGGCCGCCGGCGAACCGTTCGGTCTCCAACCCGGGCATACTTCCACGATCAGACGGATCGAGGGCGCCATGCTGTCCTACCATGCCGATATGGACATCAATACCAACCCCTTCGAGCTCGGACTCGATCGCCTCGTCGACCTGGACATGGATTCAGAGTTCATCGGCAAGGAAGCATTAAGAGCAATCCGGGCCGAAGGTGTAACCAGGCTGCAGGTCGGCCTTGAAATCGAGGGCCAGCCCCTTGCTCGGCCCAATGCCAAGCACTGGCCACTCAGAACAGGTAATCAAGAAGTCGGCTACGTAACATCGGCCGTCTATTCACCCCGCCTCGAGAAAAACATCGCCCTCGGCATGGTCAGAATAGGTCAGAGCCGGTTAGGAACTGAGCTGTTGACCCTTGGTGAAGGAGTGGAACGTGCGGTGACCGTGGTGGAAAAGCCGTTCTATGACCCCACCAAGAAAATCGCGAGTACCTAGAGGCCGTTCAGAACACGCCCGCCTATGGCCAATCCCGGCGTACTAGGCGCCCAGCGATATCGGAAAACTGATCTAAATCCGATAATTGCTGCGAGCACGCCAAAGTGACCGCAAAGGGGGAAGGCAGCGGCACCGCCGCCAAGGTCCTCTCGCTTGTTCCTAGGAAACGCCGACCTTCCATGCATTCCTGACGTCGTTACTACCCACGGCAAGATCCGGTCGATGCGGCCACCGTCTTCACGTTTGAGGGACCGGACGGGGTGGAACCGGCGCCGGCGTCGGCCGGTGGTGAGCCCGCTGGCTGAGCCAGACGCTGGCGAGAACGATCGCGGCGCCGGTCAGGGCAGCGAATACCGAAAGGGCGAGGGTCGGGGTTCCGAACAGGGATCGGGCCAAACGAGGGCGACCATGGCCTGCACGGCGCCGACGAGGGGCTGCGCGTCATCGAGGCGGCGGTCACGGCCCATGTGGAAACCCAGCATAACCTGACCGCGGGCCTGTCTGAGCCGGAACGCGAAGACCTCGACAGACTCCTCAAGACCTACCTCGCGAACTTCGAATAACCGCCGTCCATGCTAGGATGACGCCTCGACGGCCAGTCAGGAGGTCGCGATGACCGGCAACCGGCATTGGGCGCTGTCGCGGCGGCGCTTTCTCCAGACGACCGGCGGTCTTGCGGCCGCCGCCGGGACCAGCGGCCTGTTGCCGGGCTGCGTCACCACGACCGCTGCTTTGGACCCGGCCACGATCGGCGATACCCCCCCTCAAGGAGCGCACCGACAAGTTCATCGTCGGCACCCACATCGACCGTGAATACATGTTCCACCGGACCTACCGCGATACCCTGGTCCGCGATTTCGAATTGATCATCGAGGCCGCACCGGTGCTGTGGGGGGTCGTCGAGTGGACGCGCAGCCGCCGCGACTACTCGAAGGCCGACCGCATCCGCGATTTCGCCGACGAACACGGCCTTTTGCTGCGCGGCCAGTCCCTGATCTGGCACCAATACGTTCCGCCGTGGCTGGAAACGGCGCTCGGCCACAAGAACCCGGGCGCCGAATGGATCATGAGCGAGCACATCCGCAAGCTGGCCGGGCGCTACGCCGGGCGCATGCAGTCGTGGAACGTGGTCAACGAGGCCATCGAACCGGCCGACGGACGCGGCGACGGGCTGCGCGACACCCCGCTGCTAAGAACCATCGGGCCCGATTACATCGACAAGGCGTTTCGCGCCGCCGCCGAGGCCGACCCCAAGGCGCGGCTCGACTACAACGAATACGGCCTCCATTGGGCCTGGCAGAGCGGCGCCGACCGGCGGCGCCACACGCTCAAGCTGCTCGAACGCCTGCGCGCCCGGGACGTGCCGATCCACGGCCTCGGCCTGCAGGGCCACCTGTCGCCGGACCGCGACAGGTCGTTCAATCCGCGAGCGCTGCGGTCGTTCTTAGGCGAGGTGACCGATCTCGGCCTCGACATCCTGGTCACCGAACTGGATGCGCGGGACAGCAAACTCACCGGCAGCATCGAAACCCGCGATGGCATCGTCGCCGACGCTTATCGGCGCTACCTCGATGTGGTCCTCGACTTCGACGCGGTGACCCAGGTTTCCGTCTGGGGTTTCAGCGACCGCGTTTCCTGGCTCACCGAACACGATCCGCGCGCCGACGGCGGCCTGGTGCGCGGAACCCCCTACGACAAGGACTACCGCAAAAAGCCGGCCTGGTATGCCCTGGCCCAGGCCCTCGGTCAGTCCTGACCGGGTTCAATCGTCGCGGGGTTCCGGCTCGCCGGATTCCGCCGGCACGGCCGGGCTGATGCGGATGTTGGGACCGGCGACGATGCGCCCGCGCGACCGCAGCACCGGCGTGTTGGCCGAAACGTCTTTGCGGCTCTCGCGGACGACGATGTAGATGCCGCTCAGGATGACGATCGCCGCGCCGAGCATTGTCCGGCCGTCGGGGATTTCGTCGAACAGCAAGAACCCGAACAGCGTCGCCCACAGGATCTGCGAGTACTGCATGGGCGCGACGATGCCCGCCTCGCCCGCCTTGTAGGCACCGATCATGCAGTTGAGCGCGATGAAGGCGAGGAGCGACATCAGGGCCATGGCGCCGAGGTCGGCGAGCGGCATCGGTTTGTAGGTGAAGGGCATCAGGGCCCCCATCACCAGGAAGCTGCCGAGCATGGGGAAGACCAGCAGGACGACCTCGCGCTCGATGCGGCCGACGCGGCGCACGGTGACCGCGGCAACGGCCGAGCTGACCGCGGCAACCATCGCCGCCCCGTGACCGAGCGTCAGGTCGACCGCACCGGGCTGGACGACGACGACGACACCGATCAGGCCGAAGACGACGGCGCCGCCGCGGTGCAGGCCGACGCGCTCGCCGAGGACCGGGATCGCCAGCAGGGTGACCAGCAGCGGTACGGCGAACAGGATCGAATAGACCTGGGCCAGGGGCAGCGTCGAGAAGGCGTAGAAGTTGCAGACGGTGGAAACGAGGATGGCCAGCGTGCGCAGCGCCGTCCAACCGGGGTGGCGCGGGCGCAGGTTCTCGGCGCGCACGTCGTGGACCAGCATGAACGAGACCAGCGGAAAGCCGAACAACACGCTGAAGAAGACGACCTGGAACGGCGCGTAAGTCGCGCCCAGGTATTTGACGATGACGTCGTGGCTGGCGTAGATGGCGAAGGCCAGCAGGCCGAGCAACGCACCTTTTGTGTTGGGGTTCATGGGACGGTGGCCTCCAGCCGGCCAAAGGCGTTTCGTGATCGGTTGAGGATTACACCGAGTGGCGCCGGTTTGACCCGTGCAAAAACCGAATATCAGGGTCCCGAGGGCCCGCACCTGAGAAGCGGGCCCGGGCGGGGCTGGCTTCAATCGCCGCCGAAACGCTGGGCCAGCCGTGCCCAGTCGGCCGGCGTCAGTTCAGCGACCAGGCGGAACCCGTGCGCGGCCTTCCCGTCGGCGATGAAGACCCCGGCCCCGGCTTCACCGGGATAGGCGCCGGTGGCGGCCCGCGACAGGTTGCCATGCGCCGTGATGATGACGTTGGTGCCCGCGGGCGGCGGCGTCGCCAGCACGGTGCGGGCCCGGGCGATGACGGCGTCACGCCCGCCGACCAGTTCGGCGGCCCGCATGTTCATGATATCGAGCGTCGTCTCGATCGGTGCCACAGCCATCAGTTTTCCGGTCTCTACGGCCCGGCAGTATTCGCTGCTGAGTATCCGCCCGACCGGGATCTTGAGCGCCCTGAGCGCCTCGCCGACCCGCCGCGCAGTCTCCCGGCCGATGTCGGAGAGCTGACGCACCTTGGTCCCGTCGCAGCTTGTCCAGTCGCCGGGCTTGGAAACATGGTCCTGCTGGCTCCAATCGGTCTCGGCATGGCGGAAGTAGATGGTATGGCCGCCCCCGCGCAGCGCCTGGACGAGCGCCGCGTCGTCCGGCTGCGCCCAAGCGGAACCGGAGGCGAGCGCCAAACCGATGACCGCGACCCAGACAAAGGCGGTGCGCCATCTGGGGATCGACAATCCCCTCATCGGCCTACCCCGCCTGCCCGGACGCGCAGGGCCCTTGCGCCAGTCGTACCCGGCCCGGACCGAGGGACGCCGGATCGACTTGCGCCGTCGCCTCCGCCGGGCGCGTCACCGCGCGCGCGGTGACGCCCTTGAAGATCCAGTCCCAGTCCCCCTCGGCGCCGCGCGGCCGGCGTTCGCGGGTCGGCCGGTCGAGGGGCTTGAGGCCGTCCGCCATCTCTTGGGCGAGGGCGAAGCGGAACACGTAGTTGGGCGTCAGGCCCATGCGCAGGTCGGCCATAACCAGCTTGTCGCCCTGCATCTCAAAGCGGTAGAAGCCGTCGGTGAAGCGCGCGAGCTTCTTATAGGCCGGGTCGTCGGCCAGGCAGGCGCTGAGGGCCATGTGGCGCGGATGGGCGTAGGTCATGATCCCGTCGTCGCCGCCGAACACCGGCACATAGATGTTGAGGTAACGGTCGCCGTCGACGGCAATGGCCTTCCAGTAGAGGATGGTGAAGGGTGCGGGGATGGCCAGGAGCCGCTCCGCCGACACCCCTTGACCCGCCAACAGGCCTTCGGCGCGGGCCTCGATCCGGGCCTGGACCAGCGGTGTCGACACCATGTAGAGGGTCGATAGGGCCAAGGCGCCGCGGACCCAGGCCTGGTAGCGCGCCGACCAGGTCTTGACGAAGAGGGCCCAGACGACGACCACCAGCAGCGGCAGGGTGTAGAGCGGGTCGATGATGAAGATCGAGCCGACCCCCAGCGGCTCCGGCCACAGGGGCCAAAACAGTTGTGTGCCGTAGACTGTCATGGCGTCGATCAGGGCATGGGTGGCAAAAACCAGATAGACGGCGGCGTAGGTCAGAACCCGCTTGTCCTTGAGGTCGCGGAACAGGCGTACCAGGGGCTCGGCCAGGAGCGGCGAGTGCGTCGCACCCCGGTGCCCGGTGAAGGCGTCGACCGCATCGGCGGCCGGCAGGAAACTGTCGAGATCGGGGAGCGTGCCCAAAGCGCCGCCCAGCCGCATCGCCCGGCGGGCGCCGATGCGGGGCCCGAGCACGGCCGTTCCGACGGCGGCACCGAGTGCGAATTGGGTGAGTGAGTCCATGTTCTCCTGTATGGGGTGCGAAGACCGGCCGCGCAAGGGCCCCGATCAACTGCGGGAAAACCGCCTCTGCAACCAGGGGCGCAGCGGCAAGAACAGTCTGTAGGCGCCCTCGAGCAGCGGGGTGACGGGCGTCAGGAGAGCGGCTCTCCCGAGCCACCGAAACCGTGACAGGGCCGACCACATCACCGCAAAAGCGCGGGCGCCGGAAACGATCTCACCGCCGCTCGACACGTGGAACCGTGCCATCGCCCGCTCACGGCTGAGACCGTGGGGCAGGCGGTCTTGCCCGTCCTCGCTCACATCGACCCAGCGGAGATCGCCGGCGCCGACGTGTTTGCGGTAAAACGCGATTTCCCGGGTACAAAGTGGGCACGACCCGTCGTAGAAGACGGTCGTCGTTGCGTTTTCCTTCTCAACCCGATCTGCCATGGCGCTGGTGTCCCTGATGTTACGCTGGAAATCCGGCCCGGAAAGGCTTCGGGCCGCTCTACAGGTATACGGACCGGCGGGGCGATTGGACCATCGAACCGACGCCGCACCCGGGACCCGGGGTGTCCCTCGGTCCGAAAACCGGCGGGACCGGCTTGGCCAAACGGTGCGGCCGCGGATGCCGGATTTGATTGGCGTTCGTTTCCCTGTAATAGCACGTTAAAATTGTTATGCTCTATTCAACCGTCGCCGTCGCCCGGCGATGCAGGGGTTTGTTCATCAGGGAGTTTTAATCATGAAACGCGGGATCATCATCGGCGTCGTTGCCGTCGTCGCCGTCCTCGGCATCGGTGTTTTCGTCCTCTACTCGTCGCTCGGCGATCTCATCAAGGCCGCCATCGAGCGTGTCGGCTCGGAGGCGACCCAGGCCAGCGTCACCCTCGATGGAGTCGATCTCGACGCCACCTCGGGCAAGGGCGCATTGAGAGGTTTCAAGGTCGGCAATCCCAAGGGCTTCGAGACCCCGGCCGCCTTCACGCTCGGTTCCGTCAGCCTGCATGTGGATGCCGGCACGGTGACCAGCGACCCGGTGGTCATCAAGGAGATCGTCATCGCGGCGGCACTCACCGCCGGCAACGCCTGCGTCGTCAAGACGCCGGAACTTGATCCGCTGACCGGCGCCTATATGGCGGAGGCGGCGGAAGCGGCGGGATTGCCGGCCGGTGCGGTCAACATCCTCTGTGGTCTCGGACCCGAGGCCGGTGCGGCGTTGGTCGCCCACGCGGGCGTCGACCAGATCGTCTTCACCGGCTCCGTCGAGACCGGCAAGTCCCCATCGCCCGGGCCGCGGCCGACACCATCGTGCCCTGTGTCCTCGCATTGGGCGGCAAGTCGGCGGCCATCGTTTATCCCGATGCCGATATGGACGGACTCATGAGCTCGGTGCGCTGGGGCATCTTCTTCAACGCCGGCCAGGTCTGCTCCGCCCTGTCGCGGCTGATCGTGCACCGCGACGTCCATGACGAGATTGCGGACCGCGTCGCCGATCTCGCCAAATCCCTCTCCGTCGGGCCCGGTATGGAGCGGCCCGATTTCGGTGACAACATGGGCCCGATGATCTCCGAGAAACAGCTGGAGCGGGCCGAGGGCCTCTGCCGCCAGGCGGAGTCCGAGGGCGCCGCTGCAATAACCGGCGGTCGACGGCTCAACCGCCCCGGTTATTTCCTGGAGCCGACCGTATTCACCGGCGTCAGCCCGGAAATGACCATCGCCCGGACCGAGGTCTTCGGACCCGTGTTGTCGGTACTGCCTTTCGAGGACGATCGCCAAGCGATCGAGATTGCCAACGGCACCGACTATGGCCTCGTCGCCGGCGTCTTCACCTCCGATCTCGATCGGGCGACGGCCGCCATGCGCGATCTCAAGGCGGGCCAGATCTTCGTCAATGAATGGTATGCCGGCGGCGTCGAGACGCCCTTCGGCGGCTACAAAAAATCCGGCTACGGCCGCGAAAAGGGGCGCGAAGCGCTCTGGAACTACGTGCAGACCAAGGAAAGAGAGCCGCGGCTTGTCGTCGGTCTCCGGGATCTAGGTCTCGGGTGCTGACGGTCCCGTCATGTGGGCTCTTTACCTACCAGTTCGACGATTTCCATCGGATGACCGTCGCGATCTTGGCGGATGTAAACGGGTATTCCGTTTTTCCAGAAATACCAGGCCATCGTACGGTAGAGATCCATTTGCAACTTCACGAAATCACGGGTCACCTTTTTGTCATGCGGAAACAACCCGCTTTTCCCACGTATAGTACGGCCCTCAAAGACGAGCTGTTCGTCCGGCAGGATAAACTCGAACACGTAGTGCTCCCGCCAGTTGGTGCCGAGAAACCAGGTCTTGGCCGGCGGGATCAGGATCCGCTCGAATTCGATGACCAAGTCGACCGGATTCTCGAGCCACGCCTTATCGAGGACGGCCAGGCCTTCGTCGTACCCGACAAACGGTATGCCAAGGTGAATTTCCCGCGGCCGGAACGTCAACGCCTGGGTCCGCCACCAACGCGGCATTGAAAGGTCGATATATCCTTCGTATGGCCAGCCGTGGATCTTCCCGATCAACGTGCTTTTGCCGACACCGGGCGGGCCCGTAATCAGGAATTGCCTGAACTTCGGTTCCTTCGGGAACGGGACCCCGCGGATGTCCTGGAGGTCTTCAATCGGCGCCAGCTTGAGATCGTTTGCGGAGATCATTTTTCTAAATCTTTTCCGGTTTCTCGGCCCGGTGCGTAGTCCTGGCGCTGAAATCAACCCCGTTTGGTACCCCGTGCGATGGCTTTCGGCCGCCTCAATTCCATCTTCCGGACTTCCTGATGGCGGCTCTCGGCGGCGTCGATCATGGCCTGCTGGCAGCCCCGGCGTTCACCGGAGGCGTCGTCCGGCATGCGATGCACGTAGCTTCCGTCGGGCAGCATTTCCCAGACGTCGCAGGTATCGTTGAGCTGGGCCTCGAGGAACTCCCGCAATTCGTCGCGCATCCGGTCGTCCTCGACAGCGACCACCACCTCGGCACGATTTTCCAAATTGCGCATCATCAGATCGGCCGAGCCGATAAAGAACTCCTCTTCACCGCCGTTGCGGAAGTAGAACACCCGCGTGTGCTCGAGGAACCGGCCGACCACGCTGATCACGGTGATATTGTCCGACATCCCGGGTATGCCGGGACGGATGCGGCAGGTGTCGCGGATGATCAGCTCCACCTTCACGTCGGCCCGCGACGCTCGGTAGAGCGCTTCCGTGATGTCCGGGTCCTCGAGGGCATTCGTCTTCAAACGGATCAGGCTCGGGGAACGGCTGGAATGTTTGGAGATTTCCCGGTCGATCTTGGCCAGAAGCTGGTCCTTCATGTTCCGCGGCGACACCAGGATCTTCGAATAGCGCCGTATCGGCTGGCAGCCCGAAGTCAGGAAGTTGAAGAAATCGACCAGGTCCGAACCGACTTCGTTATCACTGGTCAGCATGCCGAAATCGGCATAGAGCCTGGCCGTACCGGCGTGGTAGTTGCCGGTGCCGATATGGGCATAACGCCTGAGGCCGTTGTAGTCGCGGCGGATGACCAGGACCAGCTTGGAGTGGGTCTTCAGCCCGACGACGCCATAGGTGACGTGGATGCCCGCTTCCTCCAGGCGGCTCGCCCATTTGATGTTGGCGCTCTCGTCGAAGCGCGCCTTCAGCTCCACCGACACCGCCACCTGTTTGCCGTTCTTGGCGGCCTCGATCAAGTAGTCGACGATACCCGTCCCTTCCGTCGTCCGGTAGAGCGTCATCTTGACGGCCATGACCTTCGGGTCCTGGCAGGCCTCGCGGACGAATCGAACGACCGAGGTGTTGAACGATTCGTAGGGGTGGTGAAGCAGGATCGGACCCTTGTTGCGGATGATGTGGAAGATGTTCTGGTTGTCGTCGAGATCGACGTTGTCGATGGGATGGTGATCGGGATCATGGAGATGGGGAATATCGATCCCGGCGATTTCCATGAGGTCCCGTTGACCGAGCATGACATCGCTCTCGAACACGTCTTCGTCTTCGTCCAAACCCAGCTCCGCGGCCAGCATTCCCCGGTGCGTCGGCATGATGCTGTTCGTCGTCTCCAGGCGCACGATGGGGGCGAACTTGCGGTCGCGGACTTCGCTTTCGATCATCGCCAGAAGATCGTCGGCGGTATCCTCGTCGCGCTCCGTGTTGGCGTTGCGGGTGACCCGGAACACCTCGCAGTCAAGAATCTCGACTTCCGGGAACAGGACGTCGAGATTGTTGGCCATGACGTCCTCGAGGGGAACGAACTGGTGCCCGTTACCGACCTGAATGAACCGGGATACCGCGTTGCCCATGGGCACCTTGACCCGGGCCAGCATCGGTGTCGCCTCCTCGGGGGTGCGCAGCGTCACCAGCAGGTTGAGCGACAGGTTGGAGATATGTGGGAAGGGATGCGCCGGGTCCATCGCCAAGGGCGTCACCAAGGGGAAGATGTTCTCGAGATAGTATGCGCGGACCCCGGCCAGTTCTTCCGGTGACAGTTCGGCGCAGGAGGAGATGGTGATGTCGTAGTCGCGCAGCTCTTCCTTGAGGTCGAGATAGACCTTGCGGATGCTGGCTTGGATCTCGCGGACAAGGTCGACGGAGTCGTGAATCTGTTGATCGGGCGTACGGCCGTCGACGGTGAGGTCGTGAACGCCGGCTCCGAGCTGCTGCTTGAGACCGCCGATCCGCTTCATGAAGAACTCGTCCAGATTGGACCCGACAATGGCCAGGAACTTGACCCGCTCGAGGATCGGATTGGCGTGATCCTCCGCTTCGCGCAGCACCCTCTTGTTGAAATTGAGCCAGGTTAGCTCACGGTTGAGATAAAGCTCGGGTGCCTTGAGATCGGTGCCGGTTTCGGCCTGGGCACGGGCCGCTTTGGCGGCGGCAGCAGCGGCCCGTTTGGCGGCCCGGTCGGCTTCCGCCTTCGATGCCGCAGCGGCAGCGGCGACAGCCGCGGTCGTTTCCATCTTCTCGGCCGCCTTGGCCGAGGCCCGGGTCGTGTCGACGGCATCGCGGGTCTGTGTGCGGGCACGGCCCGCCGCGGCGGAGGTCGCGGAAACGGTCTCTTTCGCAGTCGCCGGGATTTCCTTCGCCTTTTCTTCGGCCTTGCGCGCCGCGTCCGCGGTCCTCTTGACGGCCTTGGCCGCCACCTCGACCTTGGCCGCCGCGGCATCGGCGTCAGCTTTGGCGCGGGCGGCCAGGGCGGCAACGTCCGCGGCCGCAGAGGCCGCTTCCGATTCCGCCGTCTTCGCCAACTGGTCGAGCTTGGCAACACGGGTTTCGATGTTTTTGCGGACCTTTTGGGAAAGTTCCTTGTTTCGTTCGGCCTGCACCGCTTCGATTTCGGCGCCCCGGGCCCGGGCGCGCGCCTTGATGGCGGCGGTTTCCTTCTTGCGGGCGACACCGGCCGCCGCTTCGCTTTCACGGGCCAGTTTGGCGGCGCGTGTTGCGTATTCCACGGCCGCGGCCGCCGCCTTGGCGGCGCTTTTGGCTTCCTTGTCGGCTGACGTAATGGCCTGAGTGACCTTGTTGCGCGAACCTGCCGTTTCCACCTCGGACAGCACCCTCTTCGTCGTTCGTTTGGTCTCGGCGACGGTTTTCGCCGCTGCCGTCGTCTGATCGGCCGCCTTGGTCGCCTTCTTCCGGGCCTTGGTCGCCGCCTTCGATGTCAGGCCGGCGGTTGTCTTGGTCTTGCGAGATTGCGGCGGCAGCAGGTTCTTTTCGAGATCGTCCGCGTTCATCGGTCGAAGCGGGCCGCTGTCTTGATTCGGCATGGTCCTCTCCCAGTAAATGGACCCGTGAGGGCTATTGTATGACTGTTTTTTGACATTCTAACAGGATTGGCCGTGCGATGAACTGAATCATGTCAAGTGGACACCCCCATTAACCTCGCCAATTTGACGGTTTTGTGATTCGATGGCTTTCCGAGGGGGATGCCATGAAACAGCTTGGATTTTTCGACCTTCCGGATCATATGCGACGTCTGTCTGAGACCGGCGATCGGCTGGAAGAGATGTTGCGGGTTATT
>Ga0209561_1000281_pt1 | contig 12255 bp, 10 predicted proteins | sample WorMettrBAHAMAS2_FD_187393 | JGI IMG/M metagenome (GOLD analysis project Ga0209561, IMG submission 187393) | Marine gutless worms symbiont microbial communities from Max Planck institute for Marine Microbiology, Germany - Inanidrilus... | ecosystem: Host-associated > Annelida > Digestive system... | reverse complement strand
TATCAATGAACGCAATCGTTCAGACCAAGCGTATTCTTCCGGAAGAGAGGGCTAAAATCTAGAATCAGGTAACGAGAAAAACGGTGGCAATCGGAATGATTACCGATGAATCCATCTACCCTATCATTTCAAAAATCACCACTACCCTCTACCGTAGCTCCCAGAACTAAAGTGCCTCTTCGCACAGATTCGCGTGATTCGTAGTTTACTTCTTCGTGCTTGGTCATTTGCTCAGGATCATCAGCTGGGCATCCAACCACAGGATGCCTGACGTGAAAAAGGGAGCGGCCGCGGTCAGACTGTCGATACGATCGAGCATCCCGCCGTGCCCGGGGAGCAGCTGTCCCGAGTCTTTCAGATCGCGGCTGCGTTTGACAAAGCTCTCAAACAGGTCGCCGATTACCGAGACGAGGGCCGTCAGGACACAGAGCACGACCAGTAGCACTCCAGGTCCGGGCGACAACCCCAGCGACCAACCCAACAGGATTCCGCAGAGACTGGCACCGACCAGGGCCCCATAGACACCGGCGTGGGTCTTGTTCGGGCTGAGCAGGGGCGCCAGCTTTGCGCGTCCCCACCGGCGTCCTGTGAAGTAGGCCAGGATATCCGTTACCCACACGAGCACCAGCAGAAAGAGCACCAGATAGGGACCTACGGACGAGTAGGCATGCAGGTACGCGATGGCGAGCCAGGGAGCGATGAGTGCCACCCATCCCGCCGCGGCCAGCGTCAGGTCAAACCCCGACCTACGCTCGATGGTACGCAACCGGAACAAAACAAACGCGACGGCACACCAGAAGACCGCTGCTGCCGCGGTCAAATGCACATACCACTGGCGCAGTGAGGGTTGCCACAGGACCAGCAGACACAAGGCCACCGCGGCCAGGTAGGACAACCGTCCGGCACGGGACACGATGCCGGCCAGGGCCGACCACTCCCAGACCGCCGGCACCAGGACCAGCCCCAGGCATACGGCAAGGTAGGGGGTAGGCAGCAGAAGGACGGCCGACACCGGCCAGGGTACGACGAGCAAGGCGGTTAGGATCCGCTTCTGCAGCTTGCTTACGGGCACAAACGCTCCTAATCGACCCTGCCTTCAGCGCCAGTGTCGGCCTAGTCGTCGGTCGAGCCGAACCGACGCTGCCGGCGCGCAAAATCGGCCAACGCTTCCCGATAGGCGACGATGCCGAAATCCGGCCACATCAGATCACTGAAGTAGAGCTCGCTGTATGCCGATTGCCAGAGCACGAAGTTGCTGATCCGCTGCTCCCCGCCGGTGCGGATAAACAGATCGGGATCCGGCAGATCAGGAAAGGACAACCGGGCGGAGAAGAGCCGCTCATCCACCTCCTCCGACGTGACCTTACCGGCGCGCGCATCCGCGACTAATCGCCGAGCTGCCTGCACGATGTCCCAGCGCCCCCCATAATTGGCGGCGATCTGGAGCAATATGGCCTCGTTGGTGTAAGTCGCTGCCTCCGCTTCGGCGATGAGACGCTGCAGCTTTTCCGGAAAGGCCGTGCGCTCGCCGATGATCCGCAGCCGCACGCCGTACTCGTCGAGCCGGTCCACCTCCGTGTGCAGGGCACTCATGAAGAGCTCCAGCAGGAGGTTGACCTCGGCCTTGGGACGGTGCCAGTTTTCACTGCTGAAGGCAAAGAGCGTCAAGGCTCCGATATCCTGATGAATGCTCTCTTCCACTACGGCCCGCACGCTTTTGATTCCTGCCCGGTGCCCGGCTGTACGCGGCAGCCTGCGCCGCGATGCCCAGCGGCCATTCCCGTCCATGACGATTGCCACGTGTCGCGGCAGGCACAGCCGGGACTGGTTGCTCGAAGACGGTGATGTGTGGTCGTCCAAGACGTGAAATCCAAAGGCTACCCGAAGGAGCGGATCAGATCGACATCAGGTCCTCTTCCTTCTCGGTGAGGACCTCGTTTATGTTTCGGATGTACTTGTCGGTCAACTCCTGCACCATTTCCTCACCGCGGTGTTCCTCGTCCTCGGAGATCATCTTTTCCTTCGCCGCTTCCTTGAGCTCGTGATTGGCATCACGCCGGATGTTGCGAACCGCTACCCGCGCCTGCTCGGCTTCGTGACGGGCCACCTTGATCAGGTCCCGCCGCCGCTCCTCCGTCAGGGGCGGCATGGGCACCCGGATCACCATCCCCGCCGTACTGGGATTGAGCCCCAGGTCGGACTGCATGATGGCCTTTTCCACCGCTTGGACCATGCCCTTTTCCCAGGGTGTGACCGCGAGGGTGCGGGTATCCTCGGCCGTGACGTTCGCCACTTGTTTGATGGGTACGTCGGAGCCGTAATAGGAAACGACCAAGTGATCGAGCAGAGCAGGATGTGCACGCCCGGTACGGATCTTGGCCAGCTCGTGCCGCAGGGATTCTATGCTTTTACCCATGCGTGTTGCGGCGTCTGCCTTGATGTCCTCGACCATTTCATTCCCCCGGTTCCATGAGGGAGCCGATCTCGCTCCCTCCGACCAGCCGCATCAGCGCGCCCGGCTCGTAGATATTCATTACCCGCAGTGGGAGACCGCTGTTCCGACACAGGACCAGGGCCGTAGCGTCCATGATCCTTAAGTTTTCCCGCAGGGCCTGATCGTAGGTCAGACGCCGGTAGAAGACCGCTGCAGGGTTCTCGACCGGATCGGCCGAATAGATGCCATCGACCTTGGTCGCCTTGACCAGCAGATCGGCGTCGATCTCCACTGCCCGCAGGCTGGCCGCCGAGTCCGTGGTGAAAAAAGGGTTGCCGGTCCCGGCGGCGAAGATGACCACCCGCCCCTTCTCCAGATAACGCACGGCGCGGCGGCGAACGTAGCCCTCGCAGACCTGATCAATCCGCAACGCCGACATGACCCGCGCCGGCACCCTGAGACGCTCCAGCGCGTCCTGCATGGCAAGCGAGTTGATGACGGTCGCCAACATGCCCATGTGATCGCCGGTGACCCGGTCGATGCCCTCCTGGGCCAGACCCACACCACGGAAGATATTGCCGCCGCCGATCACCAGCGCCGGTTGCACGCCGGCAGCTATCAGATCCCGTATCTCGCCGGCCAGGCGACCGAGCACCCTGGGATCGATGCCGTAGGTACCATCCCCCATCAGTGCCTCGCCACTGAGCTTGAGGAGGATGCGGCGATAATGGTTAGTATCCTGTTTCATCTTATTTCCGCACGCGCTCTGGAACCTGAAAGCCAGCGGAATCAGTAGAACCACGAATTAACACGAATCGACACGAATGTTCCCATTCCATATGCGCTGGGGCATTCGCCGCCCTCTCCCCCAGGATTGGTTTTTTCTCGATCACAAAGCCACAAAGATTTTTCCTTATCTTTATCTCCGTGTGAGTTTGTAGGCTGGGTTGAGGAACGAAACCCAGCCTACGCCGATTCCACTATGAGGTCGCATTGAAGGAGTCGATGAATTTTGTCTTGATCCCGTCCTCCAGAGGGGGAGGGGAGCAAATACGCCGGCGCGTCGGGAATGGAAACATTCGTGTTCATTCGTGGTTCTTGTTTCCTGAATTTGTACGCAGTCGTATCAATCACCACGCACCTGCACCATGACCTCGTCGGCGAAGTTCTCCTGCTTCTTCTCGATCCCCTCGCCGACCTCGAAGCGGGCAAAACGCATGACCTTGGCACCCGTCTGGGCAAGCAGGTTGTCCAGGGTGATGTCGGTGTCCTTGACGAAGGCCTGGCCGAGCAGGGTCACCTCTTCCAGGTATTTGCGCACCTTTCCGGCGACGATCTTCTCTACAATCTGCTCGGGCTTGCCGCTCTCCAGGGCCTGGGCACGGAAGATCTCCTTCTCCTTCTCCAGGACGGCGGCGGGCACTTGGTCGGCACTGACGCACAGGGGATTGGTAGCGGCGATGTGCATGGCGATGTCCTTGCTGAGTGTCGGATTGCCGTCTGCGATTTCCACCAGGACCCCGATGCGCACTCCATGGCGGTAGCTGGAGAGCTGGCCCTTCACGCCATCGAAGCGGACCAGACGCCGCAGCCGGATATTTTCCCCGATCTTGGCCACCAGATCCGCGCGGGTCTGGGCGATGTCGGTATCCCCACCTTCCTCCAGGGCCATGGTCTCCAGGGCCTCGACATCTGCCGCGTCGCTCGCCAAGGCACGCGCCGCCACCATCTCGGCGAAGGTGGTGAAATTCTTGTCCTTAGCCACGAAATCGGTCTCACAGTTGACCTCGACCATGACCCCTGCCTTGGCATCCCCGGCGACGGCGATGACCACGACCCCGTCGGCGGCGATCCGGCCTGCCTTCTTGGCAGCCTTGGCCTGTCCGGATTTGCGCATCATCTCGATGGCGGCTTCGAGGTCGCCCTCGGTCTCGACCAGCGCCTTTTTGCACTCCATCATGCCGGCACCAGTACGTTCCCTAAGTTCCTTAACCAACGCGGCTGTAATCGCCATGCTTGCTGCCCCCCTCATGAATGCGCAGTAGAACCACGAATGAACACGAAAAAAGTACCCCTTCTGCCGCACTCATTCCTGGTTGGAATGGACAGAAAAAATATTTTGCGTATAGTAATTAATGATAATGGGTAAAATACCGACAGTCGCAAAAATTACTATTAAAAAACCTTCTGTTTGTTTAGAAGAAGTGAAAACGAAAAATTTCCCGAACCATCAATTAAATAGATCGTCAATAGTAGTAAGAAAGAAGGTAGGATGGATATCGATCTTTAACATTCAGTAAAAAATCGCATTCAGGATTTCGTGAAGATCGGTCGTTCGCTGGCGTCTAGTGGTATAGGGTTTGATCTCATCAGAAACAGGCTGGAGAATTTCCCACTCTTCATCAATGGGGTCGCTCGGGTACCTGATAGGAGATTGAGTCTTTTCAGGAGTCATATTGGAATCCGAAATAGAAGCGCTCACAGTTACTATACCACCAGAAAATCTGGTCTTTTTATCATTAAAAATCAATAAGTTTTTTTAGTCAGCCTCTTATTTTGTGCTTTGTCGCCGATATATCCGCCTTGAGACGGTCGGTTTGCTTATTCCCTAAAACCCCGCCACCAATATCAATGCAGCCCGAGGAGTCTTTCGTGCCGCCGCCATGAATAAAAAAGGGTCTAGATAAGTTTAAGAGTGGATTTTCTCGCAGCAGAGTTAGTATTCTATCAGAGAGATTTTCCTCTCGGTGATGAAATCTAAACTCACATTCCTTGATGTGTAAATGAAACGTTTATCGGGGAACACCGTTGAACTTTGCAAGTCTTCGTTTGGCATATGACCAGAATGATTCAATGCCATCGATATGGCAATTACTACGGGCAAATTCATTCTCGCCAGGATGCACTCGGAAATGCTTTTTGTACCCCATGTCCACCAGCCCATTGTAGCCTCTCCAGCCGTCCGGGTGGATGATGCTTCGAGGGCTGCCTGGCCCCGGATCGCAGACTGTAGCTGCTTTTTGGAGGCATCTGGGACGATCTCGGTGTAGACCTTTCCTTGCCGTTCCAGGATCCCGAGGACAATCGTTTTACCGCCTGCTCCACGACCCTTCTTCCCACGGACACGGCGCACACCAAAACAGGATTCATCGACCTCAACCTCGCCCGAGAAGGGCGATGAAGCGTCCCAAAGTAACTTCGTAGAGTAGCTTGTTAATCGTAGGGGGGGCTTACATCACTCAGCTCAGCGATTTTCGAGGCCGGAAAATCAAGCGCAAAAGAGCGTATAGTCACTCTGAATTTGGCTTCGGAAAGGCATGAACGCCTAAAATACCTGTTTTTTCCTTGCATAACATAACCTTAGCATGCAGGTACAGATGCTAAAGTTATCTAGACCCTAAAAAAGCTAGGTAGTGGTTAAATTCAAAGTGACATGGTTGTGCGACTTAACGATTCGACCCCCACTGCTTTTGCCATCCCTGGCACCGGCAGATTCCGGCAATCCCTGCCGGAATGATGGAGTAGGGGTCGTCAGACTTCATCACTTGAAATTTAGCCACTACCAAAAGTTATTCCTTCCATGTGTATTGGTTATTTTCGCGGGTATTAGCTGAATACACTAGTCACCACAATCACCAGTCAGCCTTCTTGCAACATCCCGAACGAAATTCGGATCATTCAGATCTTTTAGATCGAGATGGTATATCCCCACAGGGATTGGACCTTCAAATGCAGCTCTTTGGCATTCTTCAGAAGAGACGTTCCGACACTTACCCCTCCCACTGGTTGCAAAGATCGTATACGTCATTCTCGTTCAATCAACCACTATGGACTGAAAGTCCATAGTCTGGAGGACTAAAGTCCTCATCCGTGGATAAACCACGGACTGAAAGTGAAGGGACTTAAAGTCCATAGTTTCAACCATGATGCGCTTCGCGCACTATTTAAGTTATTGAAGCAATGGACCCCTCTGTACAGAGGATAACACTTCAGAGCGCCTTAGAAAAAGGCGCCCCCAGGCAAATCCTCACCGACCGAGGCTCACGTCGCTTCACGGGTCGCGGTCTCCTCGGCTGGCTTATCGTTCAGCTCGACGAACTCACCTTCGTGCCCAGCCGCGACCGCGACGGCGGTGGAGCGCCCGTCCAACACCGCGGAGGCCGCGCCCTCGATATAGAGGCCTACCGCCCGGATGGCATCGTCGTTACCGGGAATGACATAGTCTATGAAGCCCGGATCATTGTTCGTATCCACGACACCGACCACCGGAATCCCGAGCTTGTTGGCCTCGGTGACGGCGATCTTTTCATAGCCCACATCCACGATGAACAAGGCATCGGGGAGCCCTTCCATATTCTTGATCCCGCCCAGACTCCGCTCCAGCTTCGTGCGTTCACGACTTAAGCCCAGGGCCTCCCGCTTGCTGAAGCGATCGATGCCGCCGTCCTCGAACATCGCATCCAGCTCCTTGAGGCGCCGGATACGGTTGCGGATCGTCTTGAAGTTAGTCAGCATACCACCGAGCCAGCGATGGTCAACGAAGGGCATACCGCAGCGCAGTGCCTGCTCACGGATGGCGTCCCGCGCCGCCCGCTTGGTGCCGACGAACAGGACCTTACCGTTGTTGGCTACCAAGGACCCGAGATAGTTGATCGCCTCCTGAAACAGGGGCAGGGTCTTCTCGAGGTTGATGATGTGGATCTTGTTACGCTGGCCGAAGATGTAGGCCCCCATCTTCGGATTCCAATAGCGAGTCTGGTGCCCGAAGTGCACCCCCGCTTCCAGCATGTCGCGCATGGAAACTCCGCTCATTTATCGAGACCTCAGTCAAGGTTTGGGTTTGGCCTCCACGAATCCCGGTGGGTAACCCGCTTGCGGGCACCCGGCCCACCGTGTCGATGCGTGTGTGGTTTTTTACAATAATGGCCGTGACCTGTGTGCCGCTCCGGCCCGAGAATGGGCCAAAAATAGAGCAAAAAACGACCGTTTTTCGCTCCCGGAGACTGTCGGCATAGTACCCGCCGCCGCGACGGGCAACTGTTTGCCGAACCTCGAATTGTCTTATAACATGCTGGCCGGGTTCGAGCAATCCTCTAGGGAGCGTTTTCAATTAAGCCGGGTCATCGCAAAAACCAAGAAGGTAGCGCAGGCGTCTCGCCTGCACCCGTGGGCGAAACGTTCGCGTTCCGGCAGGTGGGACCCCTGTGCTACGTGGATTTAGCTTAATTGAGAACACCCCCCAGGTTTCCGCCGTGCCCTCGCGAACGACCATGGATGCAGCCTCCCGCAGTACGGGCGTACTCATCAAGACAATCGAGGAAATCGCCCAGATGCGTGTTGCCGGCCGCCTGGCCGCTCAGGTCCTGGAGATGATCAACGAGCATGTTCGCCCGGGTGTCACCACCGGTGAGCTCGACCGTATCTGTCACGACTTCATCACTAGTGAGCAACGAGCCATTCCGGCCCCCCTGAATTACAAAGGGTTTCCCAAATCCATCTGCACCTCGGTCAACCACCAGGTGTGCCACGGCATCCCCGGCAACAAGCGACTGAAGAAGGGAGACCTCCTCAATATCGACGTCACCATTATCAAGAATGGATACCACGGCGACACCAGTAAGATGTTCTTCGTCGGTGAACCCTCCATCCTCGCCCGACGCCTGGCCCGGACGACCCAGGAGGCGATGTGGATCGGTATCGCCCAGATCAGACCCGGTGCCAACCTGGGCGATATCGGCCACGCCATTCAGAGCTTCGCTGAGGGGAAACAGTACTCGGTGGTACGAGAATACTGTGGTCACGGCATCGGCCGCGCCTTTCATGAAGAGCCGCAGGTGCTGCACTATGGTAATCCCAGCGAGGGGATCACCCTAAGGCCCGGTATGTGTTTTACCGTAGAGCCCATGATCAATGCGGGCAGGCGCGATATCAAGCTGCTGCCCGACGGTTGGACCGTGGTCACCAAGGACCGCAGCCTGTCCGCCCAGTGGGAGCATACGGTGCTGGTCACCCGGGACGGCCACGAGATCCTGACCCTTCGCGGCGAAGAACGCGAGAAACCGTCCGCCCCGTGAGCGACGACCGACCGCAATCCGGCATCCGGCTGGAAACACTCTGGACTTGTCTCCTGATGATACAGGATTAACAGGATATTGTAATTGATTATTCAGAAAACAATCCTGTTAATCCTCAGCATCTTGTTAATCTTGTCCTATTAGCGATTGGCACTATGATTATGTCAACAGCCCCTGGTACCCAGGCCGAACTGCAACCCCTCTTGAATAGCGGTGACGATTCCGTTGCTGCCTTTCGCCGAGCCCTGAACAAGGGTACGGAGTACCTGTTCAGGCGCTATGACCAGGGCGCATCGGTCGATGACCTGGTCCTCGCGCGCAGCCATCTGGTGGATCAGCTGCTGCAAGCGACCTGGCAACGCCATATGCCGGTGGGGGCGGGTGCGGCGCTGGTGGCGGTCGGGGGCTATGGGCGCCGGGAGCTGCATCCGGGTTCCGACGTGGATGTCATGATCCTGTTGGAAGATGCCGGGCAGGAGGACCTGAGCCGCGCCGGCGGGGAGTTGATCACCTTCCTCTTTGACATCGGGCTGAAGCCGGGGTACAGCATCCGGACCATCGAAGATTGCGTACAGGTGGCCGGTGCCGATGCTACCGTGATTACCAACCTCATCGAGGCCCGCCTGCTCACCGGTTCACCGAACCTGTTCGCGCGCATGCAGGTCGCCACGGCCCGCGACCGCATCTGGTCGAGCGAGGACTTCTTTGCTGCCAAGATCGACGAGCAGAAGGCCCGTTGGCACAAGTTCGGCGGTACCGCCTACAACCTGGAGCCCAACATCAAGGAAAATCCCGGTGGGCTGCGTGACATCCAGATGATCGGCTGGGTGGCCAAACGCCATTTCGATGCCGAGAATCTGCACGACTTGGTCACCCACGGCTTCCTCATTGAGCGTGAGCACCGGACCCTGATGGCGGGTCAATCCCTGTTATGGCGCATCCGCTTCGCGCTCCACCGCCTCACCAGGCGTAGCGAGGACCGACTGCTGTTCGACTACCAACGCACCCTGGCCCAGGAGTTCGGCTTCACGGACGAACGTGAAAATCTGGCGGTCGAGCAGTTCATGCAAGGCTACTACCGCACCGTGATGGAGCTCAATCGCCTCAACGAAATGCTGCTCCAGCTATTTCGGGAGGCCATCCTACTCCACGACCGGCTAGAGCCACCGGTCGCGATCAACGAGCGTTTTCAATCCCGCAGCAGCTTTCTCGAGGTGACCGGAGACGACGTCTTCCAGCGCGATCCGGTTGCCCTTATCGAGATCTTCAACATCCTGCAGACCCATCCGAAGATCGTAGGCATCCGGGCCAGCACCATCCGTCTCATCCGCGAGCACTGCCACCTCATTGATGGAAAGGTACGGGGGAATCCGCGCGCCCGCCACCTGTTCATCGCCATCATGCGTTACCCGGGGGTTACCTATGCGATGCAGCGGATGAACGAATACGGCGTGCTCGCCGCCTACCTTCCGACCTTTGCCGAGATCGTCGGGCGCATGCAGTACGACCTCTTTCATGTCTATACCGTAGATGAGCACAGCCTCCGAGTAATGCGCAATCTGAGGTCCTTTATGACCCCGGAATATGCCTCGGAGCCTGCCCCCCCAGGACACCCCCTGTGCAGCGCAATCGCCCGCACCATCCCCAGGTTTGAGTTACTGTGCCTGTCTGGCCTGTTTCATGACATCGCCAAGGGCCGCGGCGGAGACCACTCCCACTTGGGGGCCCGTGACGCCTGGGACTTCTGCCGTACCCATGGCCTATCCGACTACGACAGCCGACTAGTCGTCTGGCTGGTGGAGAAGCACCTCCTGATGTCCATGACGGCCCAACACCAAGACACCGGTGATCCGGATGTCATCCAGGCGTTTGCCGCGGAAGTGGGGGATTTAAGCCGCCTGGACTATCTCTATCTGCTGACCGTGGCCGACATCCAGGGCACCAATCCGGAAGGCTGGAACTCCTGGAAGGACACACTGCTGCGGGATCTCTACCAGAACACGCGGAGCGCCCTGGAACGCGGGCTGGACAACCCCCAGGCCCAGGACGACCTGATTCAACGGAAGCAGACCGAGACCCTCCGCCTGCTGTCCAAGGACGGCATAATCAGCGAGGACTGTACGGCACTCTGGATCAAGTTTAGTCTCGACTACTTCCTGCACAACTCCCCGGACGAGGTGGCCTGGCAGACTAGAACCATACTAGAGACTGCCGCGGAGACCTTGCCTCTGGTCGCCATCCGACCCTTGACCCACCGGGGCGGTACGGAGGTCCTTATCTACACCCGGGATCAAAAGCACCTATTCGCACGCACGACTGCGCTGCTGGACCGCTGGGGATTGAGCATCCTGAATGCGCGCATCATGACCACGGACGACTGGATGGCACTCAACACCTACTATGTGCTGGAAACGAAGGGATCGTCCCCCATCCGCGACGACACCCAGGTGCGGCAGATTCAGAAGGCCCTGGTACAGGAATTGTCCGAACTGAAGGCACCGAACCTCCGGGTCGCACGCCCCGTACCCCGCCAGCTCCACCATTTCCCGACCGAAACCCGGCTGCACTTCTCCGAAGACAAACGCAATTACAGGACCATCATGCACCTGGTCACCCTCGACCGGCCAGGCCTGCTCGCTGCCATCGGGGCTACCTTCGACGCCTGTGGCATCCGGTTGCAGAACGCCAAGATCGCCACCATCGGCGCTCGGGCGGACGATATCTTCTTCATAACTACCGCCGACGGTACCCTTATCACCGAACCGAACACCCTCGATTGCTTGGATGAAGAAATCCGCAGCCGCCTGGAGCAAACGGTTGACGGCTGACACATCTGAATCCAAAAATCCCTGCAACCTAAGAGTCTGTCTAAAAACTAACCCATTGATTTTAAGCCGGTAGGCTGGGTCGAGAGACGAGACTCGAAAACCAAGCTTGCCCGTAAACGCTGGGTTTCGTACATCTCAACCCAACATCTCATAGCCCATAAAAATCAATGAATTTTATCATTAATGTCCGGTTAAATTGATAATCATTATCATTGTTGTAACACGATGTGTTTTAAGGAGAGAATAGAAACTATAAAATTTTTTTATTCGCGCGGCTCCTGGGCAGTTCCAGCGTACAGTACCCGGCATTTACTACACGCCGGGGTACCGCATGGCCGAGAAGACTGTCTTCGCCCAATCATCTGCCGCTACGAGCTCAACAAGTGCGTCGAGCGTTACCGGGGGCACCACTGGGTGCGTCAGTTTTCGTGTTTGGGATCAATACTCAGTTACGGTTCAAAAATAAGCACTATATTTTATCACGAAAATCAATTGGAATAAACGACGTAGTTTCATTTCCCGAGAACAGGGTCGTGGCGAATAAATTGGAACCTATATATTTAACTAGCCAAGTTTCCCATTGAACCTGCAGAAAATGGTTACCTTTGTTCTAAGGAAGAGGAGATATAATCATGTCTGCAGGCGGCATCCTCAGCACTTCTGAGTTTTTTCAGTGCTTCCCAAACGAAGACGCTGCGCGGCTCTGCTTCGAAAAGCGTAGCTGGGGCAGTACGCTTCCCACCTGCGGGCATTGTGGCAGCGTCGACATTCGTGAGTGTAGAGACCACGAAGCCATGCCCTACCGCTGCAGGAGCTGCAGGAAACATTTCAGCGTGCGTACCGGCACAGTGTTGGCGGAATCCTGCCTTCCCCTGCAGAAATGGCTGCTCGCCATCTACATGCTCACGAGCGCCCGTAA
>Ga0209561_1000279_pt1 | contig 12302 bp, 9 predicted proteins | sample WorMettrBAHAMAS2_FD_187393 | JGI IMG/M metagenome (GOLD analysis project Ga0209561, IMG submission 187393) | Marine gutless worms symbiont microbial communities from Max Planck institute for Marine Microbiology, Germany - Inanidrilus... | ecosystem: Host-associated > Annelida > Digestive system >... | reverse complement strand
ACAATGCCCGCAGGTGGGAAGCGTACTGCCCCAGCTACGCTTTTCGAAGCAGAGCCGCGCGGCGTCTTCGTTTGGGAAGCACTGAAAAAACTCAGAAGTGCTGAGGATGCCGCCTGCAGACATGATTATATCTCCTCTTCCTTAGAACAAAGGTAACCATTTTTCTGCACGTTAAATGGGAAACTTGGCTAGTTAAATATATAGGTTCCAAATCCTATATCCTTCCTGTAGTTGGTACAGTTTGGCATCATTTCTTCTCCTCACGCGAATCCTCACGAACGAATTCACGCTGACTACGCGTGATTCGTAGTTTTCACTCTCTTTGTCGACCAATAACGCTTAACTTAACGGCATTGAAGTGTCAGGTCCAAGCTTTGGCTGTTGCCTTCTCGATATTGCGCGTGATGTGCCACTGCTGGGCAATGGACAGAATATTGTTGACCACCCAGTACAGCACAAGACCGGCAGGGAAAAAGGCGAAGAAAACGGTAAAGATGAAGGGAAGGCTCATCATTACCTTGGCCTGGATCGGATCCAGCGGGGTCGGGTTGAGCTTCTGTTGAATGAACATGGAAATACCCATGACGAGGGGCAGTACGAAGTAGGGATCGGGATCGGATAGGTTATTGATCCAGAGTGCAAAGGGGGCGTGTCTGAGTTCGACGCTCTCGAGCAGGACCCAATACAGGGCTATGAACACGGGGATTTGCACCAGGATCGGCAGACAACCGCCAAGGGGATTGATCTTCTCCTTCTTATAAAGCTCCATCATGGCCTGATTCAGACGTTGTTTGTCGTCCCCATACCGATCTTTGAGGGCCTGCATCCGCGGCGTCATTTTGCGCATGTTGGCCATGGATTTGTAGCTGGTTTCGGATAGCTTGTAGAAGGCCGCCTTGATCAGGATCGTGAGAATGATAATGGCCCAGCCCCAGTTGCCGACCACCATGTGGATCTTACTGAGCAGCCAGTAGATAGGCTGAGCCAGGATAGTCAACCAGCCGTAGTCGACTGCAAGCTCCAGCCCCGGTGCGATGGACGCGAGGGTATCCTGCAGCTTGGGTCCTACAAAGAGACGGTTCTCGAAGCTATGCGCAACACCGGGAGACAATGTCACCGGTTCGGAGTACTTGCCGATGATGTAGCGGGAGCCGTCGAGGACGTTGGTATAGAAGGTCTCCGGAGTACCAATGGGGGCAATCCAGGCCGCCACGAAGTAGTGCTGAATCATCGCAATCCAACCGTCGGAAACGATCCGCTGCAGCTTCCTATCCCGCATGTCGGAGAAGGACTCCTTGGTGTATTTGTCCTCGGGGCTGTAGTACACACCTCCCGTGTAGGTATAGATGAACCGGGAGGCATTAGGATCAACCAACTCGGTCCTCTGAAGTTGCTCGTAGGAGCGGATCGCCAACGGTGAGCCGGTGTTGTTGGCCACGGCCTGTGTGAGTCGGACCACATAACTACCGCGCCGGAATTGGTAACGTTTCTTCACCTCGACGCCGGAGGGATGGTTCCGGAGAAATTCAACGATGAGATCATCTTTATCAGGCTCAAGGACAAAGCTATTGCGAGTACTGGAAAAGGTTGCCTGGTGTGTCGGCAGCTGTCCTTTCTCGCCTCCGAGGAGCCCGGACTGGGCGATGAACATGTTCGGCAGCTGCGGCTTGAACAGCCGGAATTTGGTTTCCGGGTCCTCCGCCGTAACAGCATAGTCCTTCAGCCAGGCGCTGGTGATTGTGGCACCACGGCGAGAGATCTCCAGCTTCAACAGGTCGGTTTCCACGCGAACGGAGTCTCCGCCCTCCACTGCCCGCACAGATGGAACGGGAGTAGCAGCAACCACCGTCGGCGTGGGCGTGTCCGGTATCTCCGGGCTATCCGGGGTACTGCCCGGTTTCGGAGCCTCCCCGGCCGGGACAGGGTGCCGGACGGTCTCAGACGGAACAACTGAGTGTCCGTAATCCTTCATCCAGGCCTGATAGATCAGGAGCAGGACGATGGCAAGGGCAAAGAACAGCAGCAGGCGTAGATTATCCATGGGGAATGTCGTCGGATATTTCCGGGACCGGATCGTACCCACCGGGATGCCAGGGATGACAACGAAGGAGGCGTCGCAGGGCAAACCCGGTACCCTGTATTGCCCCATGAGCCTCGATTGCCTCGACAGCATAGTGGGAGCAACTCGGATAAAACCGACAATGGTTCCCGAGTAAGGGACTGACCAAATATTGGTAGCCACGGAGGAGCCCGATCAACAAACTACGCATAACTGCTCCCGAATGCATTTCCAGTGCACAGCCAAGGAGGAAAAAAGCCGATCATTGGGCAAGGTCACGGTACGACGGCGACACAACACTACCAGGTCGACATCACACAGACAGTGACGGTGCCGGCGAAAGCTCTCACGCACAACGCGTTTTATGCGGTTGCGATCGATGGCCCGCCGTGCGTATTTTCTCGAGACCGTAAGCCCCAAGCGTGCTGTTCTCCGGCCATTGAACCGGGCAAGAACCCTGAAGCAGGAATCGGCCGACGTCGTTGCGGGCTGTGCAAACAGATCCCGAAAATCCCCCGGTCGTCTCAGACGGGCCTGATGTGGAAGGCGTGCACTGGCAGGACAATTCCCAGGCAACTCGTCGGTCAGGTCGACAGACGCGCACGTCCTTTTGCACGACGCATCATCAGCACCTTGCGCCCATTGCGGGTGGACATGCGGGTACGAAAGCCGTGGGTCCGGGCGCGCTTTACTCGGCTCGGATGAAAGGTTCTTTTCATGTCTCGATTCCAAGGAGGAGGAGCCGACCTTATCAGCGGCAACCTGATCGGAAAAAGGGGTTGGATTATATTTTCTCGGTGGCCGTACGGTCAACGGCGACGAGTATCCCCGGAGCCTTAAGATGCCAAGGGTAGGGCGGACGGATACCGAATCCCGTCGACATTTATCCAGGCAACCTTCTTAAATCGACCGCTGGGCTCCAAATATCAACAGCTCCTCGGTACGGTTTTCCTCGTAAACAGGGTAACAATATACTTTAAGAATATCCGAAAATTACATGGATTTCAGCAGATCCCCCACCTCTAGGGTCCGTGCTTGTGGATAAGTGACGAAAACCGATATAGACTCCCCAGTGCTATAATATGGCTATTCCGTGGATCCCCCCGATCAGCGATGAGCTGCCGAACTTCCACGGATTTCCACCAGGCAAGAAACTCAACAGAACATAGAGGTCGAACAGCCGTGGGAGTCTGGAATCGATGTGTATCCCATCTCAAAGGTGATTTGACGACGGCCGACTACAACACCTGGATCCTCCCCCTGCAGGCAACCGAGGAAAACGGGCAGCTCAAGCTGTATGTCCCCAATCATTTCGTAATGGATTGGGTCAAACAACACTATAAACAACGAATCGTAGAGCTTTGTACCCGCCTGAGCGATGGCAAGATCCGCACGATTTCGTTCGCGATCGGCACCTTGCCGCAAATCCGTGATTCAGCGAAGACCGTGCAGGAAAGAACTGATCCAAAAACTCCCGTTTCTCCGACAGAAGCCGCGAGACACCGTTCCACGAGTAATTTAACCACCGAGTTCACGTTCGATACATTCATCGAAGGAAAATCGAATCAGATAGCCAGGGCAGCAGCGATTCAGATCGGCGACAATCCCGGAATTACTTATAATCCCCTGTTTATATACGGAGGTGTCGGGTTGGGAAAGACCCACCTGATGCACGCGGTTGGAAACATGATGTTGAACAACAACCCCTCGGCACAAGTAGTGTATCTTCACTCGGAACGATTCGTCACCGAGATGGTAAGATCTCTACAGCATAACCGGATCGATGAGTTTAAGAAACGCTATCGAACCGTCAATGCGCTGCTTATCGACGATGTCCAGTTCTTTGCAGGCAAGGAACGGTCACAGGAGGAGTTCTTCCATACCTTCAACACCCTCTTCGAATCCAAGCAACAGATTGTGCTGTCGAGCGATCGATTCCCAAAGGAGGTAAGCGGGCTGGAAGAAAGACTGAAGTCGAGATTCGGCTCGGGCCTCACCGTTGCGATCGAGTCTCCGGATCTGGAGACGCGTGTGGCTATCCTGCAAAGTAAGGCAATACACGTCGGTATTGATTTACCGGAAGACGTTGCCTTTTTTGTCGGAAGGCACGTCCACTCGAATATCCGGGATCTCGAAGGGGCACTGCGACGTCTAGTAGCGAGCTCAAGGTTCACCAACACACCGATAAATGTCGGGTTCGCTAAAAACACGCTGCGGGACATGCTCGCAGCTCAGGATAAGCAGGTAACCATAGAGAACATTCAAATGGTAGTTGCAAAATACTACAAAATCAGGTCTACGGACCTACTTTCCGGTAATCGGAGCAGATCTGTCACAAGACCGCGTCAGATTGCCATGACACTTGCCAAAGAACTTACCAATCATAGCTTACCTGAAATCGGCGGTGCTTTCGGGGGGAGAGACCACACTACGGTGCTCCACGCAAACAGGAAAATCACAGAGTTGCGAGAAAGTAACATCACTGTTGAAGAAGATTACAAAAACCTGTTGAGAAGTCTGGTAGCTTGATGTGGATAACTTTCAACAGCGGGATTTCGCACTGTAAATCCACAGATTATGCACAGGAAATTACCAGAGGTTTTGGCGACATACCTTCGGTAACAAGATGAAAAATAAAGAAAATAATTTTATCCAGTTATCCACAAGGCTAATTATAGATACAGTCTCTGATACGGAACAGGAAATACCAAAACAGGAAAACCAAAATGAAGATCCGCGCAAGCCGGGAAATCCTGCTGCCGGTACTCACGAAGGTGGGGGGAGTCGTAGAGCGGCGGCAGACACTCCCGATACTCGGCAACATGTTGATGTCAGCGGAAGACGATTCCGTACAGATCACCGGAACCGATCTGGAAATAGAAATCCGTGCGAAATCTGGCCTAATGGTCGAACAGCCAGGGGAGATAACACTACCGGCCAGGAAGCTCATCGAAATCTGCAGGGCACTACCGGAAGGAACGGAGATATCCTTGAAGGTAGAAAACGATCGTGCATCTTTGGTTGCGGGAAGGAGTCGCTTTACGTTAAGTGCCTTGCCGGCAAACGATTTTCCGATCATGGAGAAGAGTAAGGTAGCACAGAGTATCGATATTAAACAACAGACATTGAAGTACCTCTTCGAGAAAACGGCATTTGCGATGGCACACCAGGATGTCCGTTACTACCTGAATGGCCTTCTTCTGGAGCTGAAGCCAGATCGGCTGGTAGCGGTTGCGACCGACGGTCATCGTCTGGCCAAGGTGGAAGAAATGTTACCGCTGCAAGCCAGCGAGGAAGTGCAGATTATTCTTCCCAGGAAAACGGTATCGGAGCTGAACCGGCTTCTCGGGAGTGATGCAGATGCAGTCGTTCGGATAGACATTTCGGAGAAGATGTTTCGTACTACTATGAAAGATATGGTGATAACATCGAAGCTCGTCGATGGTCGCTATCCAGATTATGATCGGGTAGTTCCGCCGACCCCGGAACGGATTGCATATGCGGATAGGGATACGTTGAGGCAGGCACTGTTTCGGACATCGATTTTGTCGAATGAGAAATACCGGGGGGTACGATTCAGCTTGGGCCAGGGGGAGCTAAGGCTTCAAGCACAAAACCCGGAGAAGGAGGAAGCAGAGGAGGAGTTGGAGATAATCTATTCTCAAGAGCCGACAGTCATCGGATTCAACGTCGGGTACTTGATAGACATACTGAACGTATTGGATGAGGATGAGGTCGAGATTGGGTTCAAAGATTCGGACGGTAGTATAATTCTGCGAAATAAGGACAAGGAGAAAGAGACGTTTGTAGTAATGCCGATGAGACTTTGATTTGTAACCTTATGGCATTTCGTCGGACTGTAAGGCCAAACTGATGACTAACGCTAGAGCGGCAATGGTAGCCGGTACCTTCTATCCGGCAAATGCGCGGGAACTGCGGCAGGCGGTTCTTTCCTTTCTCGTAGCCGCTGAGACTGATCACGCCGAGACCCCGAAAGCCATCGTCGCCCCCCATGCTGGCTACATCTACTCGGGACCCGTTGCCGGCAGTGCCTATGCCCGGCTCGCCACATGCGCCGAGGATATCTCACGCGTTGTCCTGCTCGGCCCCTCCCACCGGGTCCTCTTCACTGGCTTGGCCGCCAGCACCTCCAAGGCCTTTCTCACTCCCCTAGGCGCGATTCCCGTGGACCGGGGTGCCTATGAACAGGTACTTAATCTGCCGCAGGTCTGCCGCTACGAGGTGCCGTTCGAAGGTGAGCACTGCCTCGAAGTGCAGCTGCCTTTCCTCCAGTTGTCCCTGCAGGAATTCCATATCGTCCCCTTCCTGGTCGGCACCGCCGATACCGAGGAGGTAGCCCATGTCATCGCGCGCCTATGGGGGGGAGATGAGACCCTGATCTTGGTCAGCTCGGACCTTAGCCACTACTTGGACTACGAGCGCGCTGCAGCCCTGGATGCCGCGACCAGTCGGGCTATTGAGGCCCTGCGTCCGGAGGCCATTACCCCTACCCAGGCCTGCGGTTGCATCCCCTTGAGCGGCCTGTTGCACGAGGCGAAGCGCCGCGGTCTCAAGGCTCGGACCCTGGACCTGCGCAGCTCCGGCGATACGGCGGGACCCTACGACCAGGTGGTAGGCTACGGCGCTTATGCCTTCAGCTGATCCCGATCTGCTCGACCCGGCGCAGCGGCGCAGCCTTCTGGTGCTGGCCAGGGAGTCGATCGAGCACGGCTTGCACCGGAGGTGCCCGCTCCCGGTTGTCCCCTCCGACTATTCCGCCGACCTGACGGTCCACCGAGCGAGCTTCGTGACCCTGCACACCCAGGGCACCCTATGTGGTTGCATCGGCCACTTGGAGGCTGTCCGACCCCTGGTGTCGGACGTCGCGGAGAATGCCTTCGCCGCCGCCTTCCGGGACCCTAGATTTCCTCCCCTCGCGTACCCGGAGCTGGTCAGCCTCTCCATCGAGATTTCGGTGTTGACGCCTCCGCAATCTCTTGCTGTCACCTCCGAGGAAGAGCTTCTGCGGATCATCGAGCCGGGCCGGGATGGCCTGATTTTTGAAGACGGGGCCGCGTGCGGGACATTCCTTCCCACGGTCTGGGACAGCCTGCCCGATCCACGCGACTTTCTGTGCTATCTCAAGCGGAAGGCCGGCTTGGGGCCGGACCACTGGTCGGACCGTACCCGGATCCGGCGCTACCGCACCGAGTCCTTTTCCGAATAGGCATCGGATAGTGGGTAGTGGTGATTTTTGAAGTGATAGAGTAGATGGATTCATCGGTAATCATTTGCTAGAGGTGGATGAGTTATGGTCCTTTGTCTTTTGTAGCAAAGACAAGGTTTGGGTCTGGATTTCCATGAATAGAGAGACCCGAGAAATCGTCGCCTCTGCCTGCGGTGATCGCAGTGAAAACACCTGTCGGATACTCTGGGATCACGTACCATCTTCTTATAAAGGAAACAGTTGGCACGCTTCCTACGTAAGGCGTTGTCTTTTTCTAAATGTGTTAAAATGCATGAGATTTGTTTAAAACTCTTCATACGCCGATATAATACCGAATTATTGCCGATTGTTGGCTAGATATTACTTCAAAAATCACCACTACTGGATAGTGAACACCATCTCCCTCCCCGGTCTATTCCTGTTCTTGTTGTTTCTGATCCTGCTTTCGGGTTTCTTTTCAGGCTCCGAAACCGCACTCATGACCATCAACCGCTATCGCCTCAGGCACCAGGCGGAGCGGGGCCACAAGGGCGCCCTCCTGGCGCGGGCATTGCTAGAACGTCCGGACCGCCTGATCGGCCTGATCCTGCTCGGTAACAACTTTGTCAACATCCTCGCCTCCTCATTGGCGACCCTCATTGCCCTGCGCATCGGTGGTGAGGGAGCGATCGCCGCGGCCACCGGTATCCTGACCCTGGTTATTCTTATCTTCGCCGAGGTCTCCCCCAAGACTCTCGCCGCCCTGCACCCGGAGCGCCTTGCCTACCCTGCCGCATTTCTCTATACTCCACTTCTGAAGATCCTCCATCCCCTGGTGCGGTCCGTCAACTGGGTGACCAACGGTCTGCTGGCGATGCTTGGGGTACGGCCAGAGGATGGGGGAGGCGACAGCCTGTCGCGGGAGGAGCTGCATACCCTGGTCAGCGAAACCGAGGCTATGCTCCCAGAGCGCAGCCGGACCATGTTGTTGGCGATTCTGGATCTGGAAAACGCCACCGTAGAAGACATCATGATCCCCCGCAACGAGGTGGATGGGATCGATGCCCGGGACCCCGAAGAAGAGATCATCAACCAGCTCAAAAACGCTGCTTATACCCGGTTGCCCCTGTTCGACGGTAACATCGACAGCGTCGTCGGCATCGTCCACGTGCGCGACGCCCTGCATACCCTGCTTGATAGAGGGCTCGATACGGACCATCTACGCGAGATCAGCCGCCGGCCCTACTTTGTTCCTGAGGGTACCCAGCTCTATCAGCAGCTGCTCAACTTCCAGCGGGAAAAAGAACCGGTCGGACTCGTCGTCGACGAGTATGGCGATTTCCTGGGACTGATTACCCTGACCGATCTGCTTGAAGAGATCGTCGGAGAATTCGCCTCGGACCCGGCACATACCATTAGTGAGATCCATCGTAGTGAGGACGGCAGCCTCCTGATCGACTGCGGGATTGGTATCCGGGAGCTGAACCGGACTCTACGCTGGAAGCTACCCACCAGCGGTCCCAAGACTCTAAATGGCCTCATCATCGAGCATATGGAAGCCATCCCCGAGCCGGGGACCAGCCTCAAGCTCGGCGATCACGCCCTTGAAATCATATGCACGGCCGAAAACACCGTCAAAACCGTGAAGTACTCCCATGAGTAGCGTAGGCATTCCGCCTGATGAATGCGGAATGATGAGAGGAATGGCTACGCTACGGGATTATTCCATGCCGTCAAGTTAAGTGTTACCGGTTAGCAAGGAAGAAAGAAGACTACGACAGGCAGACAGCGAACTGCATCTGTGGCTGGTGGGTGTGCCCAATATTATTCCGATGTCCGATAAAGAAACTGGCCGCATCCTCTGCATAAGCGTCACGCCCTGCCTGCAACGGACAATACGGTTCTTGAATCTCCGATTTAGCCAAGTGAACTGGGCACGTTCCGTCACCGTTTCGTCCGGAGGTAAATCCGCCAATGTCGCGCGCACATTGAAGACATTAAAGGAATCTCCCCTGGTAGTGGGATTTGCCGGTGGCGAAACGGGCAACACAATGGTTTCATTTTGGGGCAGATCGGGATCGAAATGGACATTGTCTGGACAGACCAACCAACCCGTATCTGCACAACGCTCATCGACGAAGCCACTGCCTGCGTGACGGAGCTGGTGGAGGAAGCACTGCTTCCTATGCCGGACGAGTGGTCACTGCTCGATGAGAAGCTTTCATTATTCCTGGCAGAGAGCGACCTGATGGTAGTAGCAGGTGCACCACCACCCAATTCACCTGAAGACATCTATGCCAAGCTCGCCCGGAGGGCTCAAGAGGTGGGAGTGACAGTGCTGATCGATGCCCGCGGTGAAGTACTGATGCAGGCGCTTGCTTACTTGCCGGTACTGGTGAAGCTGAACGACCAAGAGCTCGTCGCGACCTGCGGGGAGCTGATTAATACTGAGGGAGCACTCCGGGAAGCAGCGCAGATGCTGATAAGCGGGGGTGCTCAGTGGGTCCTCATCACCCAGGGGAAAAAAGACGCCTGGCTGCTGGATGAAACCCTTGCCTGGTGCTTCACACCACCGACAGTCAATGTCTTGAATGCAGTCGGGAGCGGCGATGCAACAACAGCAGGCATTGCTGCCGGACTAGTCCGCGGTCAATCCATGCCGAATGCCGTGCAACTTGGAATTACGTGCGGTTCCGCGAACGCCACGACACTCACCCCCGGTGATGGATCTCAGGCTGGTGGAGAAACTCGTCCCTGAGGTCTATGTTGCGAGCAGCAAGCTAGGAAATCATTCCATCTAAGAAGCACCTGCTTTAGTTAAAAGTGCTACAGGAGATCAGTGGACCTTTGTGTGTCGTAACGCAACACGTCCGGTCCCCCAAACAGTGCCAAATAGTTCAGGGCTGCTGTAGTAGACTTTGTATTGGGAGTCGGCCAGACAGTCGCTCCTGCAACTTTGTCGCAGGGGAGGAAAGTCCGGGCTCCGCAGGGCAGGGTGCCAGGTAACGCCTGGGGGACGCGAGTCCACGGAAAGTGCCACAGAAAACATACCGCCTAAATCCGCTTTAGGGTGGATTGGTAAGGGTGAAATGGTGTGGTAAGAGCGCACCGCGCCGGTGGCAACATCGGCGGCAGGGCAAACCCCACCCGGAGCAAGACCAAATAGGGGAACAGCCGGCTTCGATCCGCAACGTGCGGCCCGCACGGGTTCCTGGGTAGGTCGCTCGAGGTACACGGCGACGTGTATCCCAGATGAATGACTGTCCACGACAGAACCCGGCTTACAGGCCGGCTCCTACTTTTCCATTTCCACCATTCCCCACATCGTCGCATTGCCGCGCCGACATTTTTCTCCGCTTGATAAAAACACAGCATATTGTTGTTTTTTATATACCAACACATAATAGCTTGTAGCCGAGTCCTTGCCCCCTAACTTTTTGATGGATCAGTGAAAAAAGCAAATTATGCCTTGACGGGGAGAGTATGCTTGCCTACTGTCAGCAGAGGAAAAGTGGGGGGGGGAAGGGAAAATCCGCCTGGTTTCTCGTTTGGTCATAACGGTCGACCGCGACCGCTGCTTGCTGATCTATCCCGAACCTACCTAGTCGGTCACGCCTAGGAAGTCGATATGGACGGTCAGGGACGGGTGTTGTTACCGTCGGCATTGCGCAGTTTCGCTGCTTTGGACAAGCATGTCGCCCTGGTGGGTTAGGGCAAGAAGTTCGAGCTCTGGGACGAAGAGACTTGGAACGGTAACTGTGGTGATTGGTTGAACCAGGCCGAGCTTAACACATTTGGAAAAAGACAACGTCTTACGTAGGAAGCGTGCCAACTGTTGCCGTTGAGCCGCTTCCCCCGTTTCTTTACCCACAAGGCGCTGTTGCTCGCTCGGAATGACGGCTTGGTACGCGCTCCAATAATCACTGAAAACGATGGTTTCTTTATAAGCAGACGGTACGCGATCCCAGAGTACCCGACAGGTGTTTTCGGTGCGATCACCGCAGGCAGAGGCGACGATTTCTCGGGTCTCTCTATTCATGGCAATCCAGACCCAAACTTTGTCTTTGCTACGAAAGACAAAGGACCACAATTCATCCACCTCCAGCACAGGATTTTTTTGCACTCAACAGATTGTAGCGTCTCTTCAAGGGGTGGGAGGTCATTCGCCTGTTCTTTTAACCAGGCGCTCAATGTTCGGCGCGAGACCCCAAACGTCCGTCTTTACAGTGATATTGCGAGCTACCGGACGTATTTGTGCCATTTTTAACGAGATCTTCGCTCTGACATTTGCGACAGCTGTATACTTTAGTCTCGATAATCATAATTGAAAACTCTTCGGTTAGTTTTATTCAGTGAACGCAATCGTTCAGATCAAGTATATTATGCCATTGGCATATGACCAGAATAAATCAATTCCATTGATATGGCAATTACCGCTGGCAAATTCATTCTCGCCATGATGCACTCGGAAATGCTTTTTGTACCCTATGTCCACCAGCCCATTATAGCCTCTCCACTGTCGAGGGCTACCTGGCCCCGGATCGCAGCCTGTCGCTGCTTTTTGGAGGAATCTGGGACGATCTCGGTGTAGACTTTCCCTTGCCGTTCCAGAATCCCGAAGACAATCGTTTTACCGCTTGCTCCATGACCCTTCTTCCTACGGACATGGCGCGTACCAAAAGTAGGATTCATCCACTTCAACCTCATCAGAGAAGGGCAAAGTTATCTAGACCCATTAATAGGATTAAAAATAGGATTATTATAGCCTGATTTGAATAGCCGTCGGACTCTTCCCAAACCTCTGATGAGTCGTTTTTGATTCGTTCCGATGCTCTGGAGCACGGGAGCCAGAGAACCGCAAGGGCGCGAAGGGTGCAAAGGAAATGCCCACTGGCCCGTTCCCGCGCTCCGGAGATTGTGAAAGAATTCGTCGTTGTTGTTGGTACCGAGCGTACACTACGGGTCGAGTTCGATCCAAGGGACTGAACTTCATGGCAAGACGTTACAAGCAAGGCCAGGCCCGTACCCAAGAAGCCC
>Ga0209561_1000277_pt1 | contig 12405 bp, 14 predicted proteins | sample WorMettrBAHAMAS2_FD_187393 | JGI IMG/M metagenome (GOLD analysis project Ga0209561, IMG submission 187393) | Marine gutless worms symbiont microbial communities from Max Planck institute for Marine Microbiology, Germany - Inanidrilus... | ecosystem: Host-associated > Annelida > Digestive system... | reverse complement strand
CCGTCAGGTCGCTCGGATAGCGACCACCCTTGCGGTCGTAAAGCGCGCGGTTCTCGACTGTCCACATCGGGCATCCCTCCACAAAAATCAGAAGATGCCCTCTTCAATCATGACCTATTCTAAAAAACCGTTAACTTGCCGGACAGACACTAAGTGCCCATCGCGGCGATCGCCGAGTCGAACACGTCCTCGAACATCTGACGGGTCAGGCGTCCGGTGTTGGTGTTGTAGCGGGAGCAATGATAGCTGTCGGCAAGGCGAAGTCCGTTCGACAGCCGGTGAACAGCGCCGTGCCCGAACGGAAAGGCCGCCCGCCGTTCGCCGAGTGCCGCCAGCACGGTGCCGTGGGCGACGGTCCCCAGCGCGAGGATGACCCGAAGGTCGGTAAGGGAGGCGATTTCCGCCGCCAGGAACCGGCGGCAGGTGGTCGTTTCCTTGCCCGTCGGCTTGTTCTCGGGCGGGACGCAGCGCACGGCGTTGGTGATGCGGCATCCGACGAGACGCAGGCCGTCGTCCGGCGATGCTCCATAGCGGCCCTCGGCGAGTCCGAATGCGAGCAGGGTCGGGTACAGCAGGTCGCCGGCGTAGTCGCCGGTAAACGGCCGGCCGGTCCGATTGGCGCCGCGCAATCCCGGAGCAAGACCGACGATCAGCAGCCGGGCATCGTCGCCTCCGAAGGACGGGACCGGCGCGTTGTGCCAGCCGGCAAACTGATCCCGGTTGGCGGCGCGGAACGCCGCAAGGCGCGGACAGAGCGCGCAATCGGGTTCGGGAACGATCACCGCGTCCACGACGCCGACGGACGAGCGTTCAAGCGCTTTCGAGAATGTCCGGATCGGCGTCGGCGTCGTGCGGCATCGTGTTGCCGTTGGGCAGGTGATGGCGGTCGTCGCGATTGGCCAGCACCCGTTCGATGTCTGGCTGTAGGTCCTGGAGTTCGACGAAGTTGTCGGCCTGGCGGCGGAGCTCGTCGGCGACCATCGGCGGCTGCGACCGCACAGTGCTGACGACGGTGACGCGCACCCCATGGCGCTGCACCGCCTCGACGAGGCGGCGGAAGTCGCCATCGCCCGAGAACAGCACGACGTGATCGAGGTGGTCGGCCATCTCCATCACGTCGATGGCCAGCTCGATATCCATGTTGCCCTTGATCTTTTGCCGGCCCGAGGCGTCGGTGAACTCCTTGGTCGGCTTGGTGACCATGGTGTAGCCGTTGTAGTCCAGCCAGTCGACCAGCGGACGGATCGGCGAGTATTCTTGGTCGTCGACCAGCGCCGTATAGTAGAAGGCGCGGATCAGATGCCCCTTGTCTGCGAACAGTTCGAGCAAGCGTTTGTAATCAATGTCGAAATTGAGCGCCCGAGCGGCGGCATAGAGGTTCGAGCCATCTATGAACAAACCAATTCGCTCCTGAGGATAAAACACCATTCTCGAATTTCCTATTTGGTCGACATACAATTTGCGCCGTGCGAAACGCCGCTTCCGAAGCATAAACAAAGCCGGATTCCGACAGGGAGGCGACGCGGGATCAGACGCCCGGCGTTCGAGATATACGTAGGGGTCCGAGACTCTTGCCGCAAGAGCGAAAGCGGGGTGCCATAGCGTGATTCTCGTCGGCATCGGAAGCAATCTGCCGAGTCCCCGGTTCGGAGAGCCGACGGCGACGTGCGCGGTGGCAATCGGGGCCTTGGACGGCGCCGGTGTTCGGGTCGTTCGACGGTCGCGGTGGTACCGGAGCGATCCGGTGCCCGTTTCCGACCAGCCGTCCTATGTCAACGGCGTCGCCGTGGTCGAGACGGAGACCGGCCCCGGTCCTCTGCTGGCGATCCTGCATGGGATCGAGGACGACATCGGGCGCGTACGCGGCGAGCGGAATGAGCCCCGCATCATCGACCTGGATTTGCTGGCCTACGACGCGCACATTTGCGATTCCGAAGACGGGGTGGTTCTGCCGCACCCGCGCCTTCATGAACGGGCTTTTGTGCTCGTCCCCCTCGTGGAAATTGCCCCGGATTGGCGGCATCCCGTGTTCGGTGCGAGTGCCGAGGTTCTCCTCGACCGCCTGCCTCCCGGACAGATGGTTGAACCCTTGGAACGGGTGCCGCTGGGTCCGCCCCGGTGGCAACGGCCTTGAGTTATTTGGTCCTGGCAAATATATAAAGTCCCGTGGGGTGGAACCCCACGTCGTCCGTGTAGTTTCCGTGGAGACCGTGAATGGCTCGGGTAACCGTCGAGGATTGTGTCGTCAAAGTGTCGAACCGCTTCGAGCTCGTCATGCTCGCTGCGCAGAGGGCGCGGAACATGGCGGCTGGTGCGGCGCTCACCGTCGACCGCGACAATGACAAGAATCCCGTCGTGGCATTGCGCGAGATCGCTGACGAGACGATCGAGCTCGAAGAACTGGAAGGCAACCTGGTTCGCGGTCTGCAGAAGCACGTCGAAGTCGATGAGCCGGAAGAGGACGAGATGGACATCCTCGCCATCCAGCAGGAACTCAGCGCCGAGCAAGGCGAGCCCGCGCCCTCGGCGGAGATTGCCGAGGATGTCCTGCACATCGAAGACGAGGACGCCGAGAATCGTTCCCGACGACGACGGTTTCAAGCCGACCAGCGTGGACTTCAGCGGTGCCGCGGAAACCGATGAGGATTCCGAGTCCGGGGCCCTTTGATCGTCGTGGTGGCCCCCTGACGTCCGGGACCGAAGGCCGCCATGATTCGCCAATTCGAGCTCGTTGAAAAGGTCAAGGCTTACGATCCCACCGTCGACGAGGAAGTGCTGAATCGCGGGTACGTTTACGCGATGAAGGTGCATGGCTCGCAGATGCGGGCGTCCGGCGATTCGTTCTTCTCCCACCCCCTCGAGGTCGCCGGCATCCTCACCCATTATCGGTTGGATATGGCCTCGATCATCACCGCGCTTCTGCACGACACCATCGAAGATACGCCGGCCACCCTGGCCGAGATCGAAGATCACTTCGGCGATGAAGTCGCCCGTCTGGTTGACGGCGTGACCAAGCTGAATCGAATCGAGTTGCAATCCGAGCACGAGAAGCAGGCGGAGAACTTCCGCAAGCTGGTGCTGGCGATGTCCGAGGACATCCGGGTGCTGCTGGTGAAACTCGCCGACCGGCTCCACAACATGCGCACCCTCGAACACATCGAGAGCCACGACAAACGGCGCCGCATTGCCCTCGAAACGATGGAGATCTATGCGCCGCTCGCCGAGCGCATCGGCATGCAGGAGATGAAGAACGAGTTGGAGGACCGCGCCTTCGGGGAACTGAACGTCGATGCACGCCGATCGATCCTCGCGCGCCTCGAATTCCTGCGCGATCACGGCGGCGACATCATTTCGCGAATTCTTACCCAGGTCAGTACGACTCTGAACGAGCACGGTTTGGAGGCCGAGGTCATCGGTCGCGAAAAGACGCCGTACTCCATCTGGCGCAAGATGCAGAAGAACAGCATCGGCTTCGAGCAGCTTTCGGACATCATGGCCTTCCGCGTCGTCGTTGACTCGGTCGATGCCTGCTACCGGGCGCTCGGCATCGTTCACGGCGCCTATCCGGTCGTTCCGGGGCGCTTCAAGGACTACATTTCGACACCCAAGCCCAATGGCTACCGGTCGCTGCATACCGGCGTCTTCGGACCCGAGCGTCAGCGCATCGAGATCCAGATCCGCACCCGCGAGATGCACGAGATCGCCGAGTACGGCGTCGCCGCCCATTGGCACTACAAACAGGGCATTGGCAACACCGACGGCCGGCAATACCGCTGGCTCCGGGAACTGCTGGAAATCCTCGAGCACGCCGTCGGCCCAGAAGACTTCCTGGAGCACACCAAGCTCGAAATGTTCCAGGACCAGGTGTTCTCCTTCACGCCCAAGGGCGACCTCATCAACCTGCCGCTGGGCGCGACGCCCGTCGACTTCGCCTATGCCGTCCACTCCGAGGTCGGCGATACCTGCGTCGGCGCGAAGATCAATGGTCGGTTGATGCCCTTGCGCACCGAATTGCAGAACGGCGACCAGGTGGAGATCATCACCTCGAAGGCGCAAACCCCGTCGCCGACGTGGGAGCGGTTTGTCGTGACCGGCAAGGCCCGCGCCCGCATCCGCCGCTTCATCCACTCCCGTGAGCGCGAGCAGTACCTGGAGCTGGGCCGTTCGATCGTCGAGCGCGCGTTCCGCGAAGAGGGCTACGACTATTCCCTGAAGGGCGTGGAGGGAGTGCTCAAGAACTTCAAGCTCAATTCGGTCGACGACCTGTTTGCCCAGGTCGGTGCCGGCCATCTCGGCGGGCGCGCCGTCGTCGAAGCGGTTTTTCCGGGGGCCCGCAAGAAAAGCTTTTACGAGAAAGTGGTGCCGCTCGCGCGTGCGCGCAGCAAGCGCAAAGAAAAGGAAAAGAAGCAGCCGATCCCCATTCGCGGCCTGATCCCGGGCATGGCGGTGCACTTCGCCGGATGTTGTCATCCGCTGCCGGGGGATCGGATCGTCGGCATCGTCACCACCGGCAAAGGCGTGACCATCCACACCATCGATTGCGAATCGTTGGAAACCTATGCCGACACGCCGGAGCGCTGGATCGATGTGGCCTGGGAAGTGGAAACCGAAATCCTGGACATCCACGTCGGCCGGGTCCACCTCACCGTGCTCAACGAACCGGGAAGCCTTGGCAGCCTGTCGACAGTGATCGCCAAGAACGAGGGCAATATCTCGAATCTCAAGATCACCAATCGCACGCCGCAGTTCTTCGACATGCTCATCGACGTCGAGGTTCGAGACGTCCGCCATCTCACCGACATCATCGCCGCGTTGCGGGCGACACCGGTGATCAATTCCGTGGATCGCGCCCGCGGGTGATTGGCGGATCAAGGCGATCGCGGTCCGTAACGCTTTGACCTATTATTGCCGCCAAGATGTTTCGGCGACGTCAGAAGCTCAGTTTTGCCTCCCGCGTACGCGAGTTTTTCTGGCCTCGGTCAGGCTGGGGGCGGGCGAGCCGTTACGTGTTTCATCGGGTCGCGCGCATTCCCGGGACGCCTCATGATATTGCCGCCGGATTCGCTTGCGGTGCGGCGGTATCGTTTACGCCCTTTGTCGGCGCCCACATTCTGTTTTCGGTCGCGCTGGCCTTCGTGCTCCGCGCCAACCTGGTTTCCTCGGTCATCGGAACCGTGGTCGGCAATCCGTGGTCCTTTCCGTTCATCTGGATCCTGATCTATCGGCTTGGCCGCTGGGCCGGATTCGGTGAGGGGCCGGGGGACGCCGACATGCTCGATTTCGCCGCCCTGTTCGGACGCATGTTGGACGCCGTGCTGAGCTTCGATTTCGTGTATTTGTTGGAAACGGCTTGGCCGGTGTGGTGGCCGATGATGGTTGGTTCGGTTCCCACGGCCATCGTCGCGTGGTTTGCATTCTACTACTTGATCAAGGCACCGGTGAGCGCGTATCAGCGGCGGCGCGTGCGCTTCGTCCGCATCGCCAATGCCCAGGGGCACCAGGAGCCTTGAACATGACCCACCATCTCCGGTTGGGAGTGAACATCGATCACGTGGCGACGATCCGCAATGCGCGCGGCGGCCGGCATCCGGACCCGGTGCGCGCCGCGCGAATGGCGGCCGCCGCCGGCGCCGACGGCATCACCGCGCATCTGCGCGAAGATCGGCGTCACATCTCCGATGGCGACATCACCGAACTGACGCGGCAGATCGATCTGTCGCTGAACCTGGAGATGGCGGCGACCGAGGAAATGCTGGCGATCGCCATGCGCCACCGTCCCCACGCCGCCTGCATCGTCCCCGAGCGGCGCGAGGAGCGCACCACGGAAGGCGGGCTGGACGCGGTCGGTGGCAGCAACCATCTGGCGCCGTTCGTCCGGGCGCTGGGCGAAGCCGGCATCCGCGTCTCCCTGTTCATCGAGCCCGCGAAGGAGCAGATCGAGGCCGCCCGCCACCTCGGTGCGCCGGTTGTCGAACTGCATACCGGCGCCTACTGCGATGCCGACGGGGATCGCCGGGACGCCGAACTCGCGCGCATTGTCGAAGCGGCCGCCCACGCCGAAGCTCTCAGCATCGAATGCCACGCCGGGCACGGGCTGACCTTCGATACGGTCGGTCCGGTGGCGTCGATTCCGACTATTGTCGAATTGAACATCGGTCACTTCCTCGTCGGCGAGGCCATCTTCTGCGGATTGGACCAGAGCATCCGCATGATGCGGCAAGCCATGGACGCAGCCCGCGGCGGCGTCCCGGCGCCTTAGCTGGGCGGAATCCGGATGATCATCGGCGTCGGCACCGATCTCATGGACATCCGCCGGATCGAGAAGACCCTCGAACGGTTCGGTGCACGATTCACTGGCCGCGTATTCACCGACCACGAGCGTGCGCGGTGTGAGCGGCGCCCTGATCCCGCCGCCGCCTATGCCCAGCGGTATGCGGCAAAGGAAGCCTGTTCCAAGGCGTTGGGCACCGGCTTCCGCCAGGGTGTGTTCTGGCGCGACATGGCGGTCGACAACCTGCCCTCCGGCAAGCCGTATCTCACCCTCACCGGCGGCGCCCGTCGCCACCTGGACAAGTTGACCCCGCCCGGAATGGACGCTGCCGTAGAGCTGTCGCTAACGGATGAGTACCCGATGGCCCAGGCGGTCGTGGTGATCTACGCGATCCCGTCGTCGGCTGGGTCAGGCGCGGCATAGCCGGCCCGAACCGCCTTGACTTCAGGTTAGGCGGCTGGCTTGATCGCGCGGGCCGGGGCGCGCCCGGCCGGAGAAGAAATCCAAAATCAGCGAGTTAGATATCGACCGCTTCATGGCACAGGGCAAATCCAGCGGCTTACGGGAACTGGTCAAGACGATCATCTACGCCGTGCTCATCGCGCTCGGCGTCCGGACCTTCGCATACGAACCGTTCAATATCCCGTCGGGATCGATGATTCCGACTCTGCTCGTCGGTGACTACCTGTTCGTGTCGAAGTTCTCCTATGGCTACAGTCGCTATTCCATGCCCCTGAGCCTGCCGGTTGTTCCCGGGCGGGTTCTGTTCAGCGAGCCAGAGCGCGGCGACGTTGCCGTGTTCAAGCTGCCGACGGACAACAAGACCGACTACATCAAACGGCTGGTCGGCCTGCCGGGGGATCGCATCCAGGTCATCGGCGGTCTGCTCCACATCAACGGCCAGGCCGTCACCCGCAAGCGCGTCACCGACTACGTGGCGCGGGGTCCGCTCGGCCACGTCAGGCGAATCTCGCGATACGTCGAGACATTGCCCAACGGCCGCCGGCACGACATTCTCGAGGAGACCGATCAGGGACCCAACGACAACACGGGTGTCTACGTCGTCCCGGAGGGCCACTACTTCGCCATGGGCGACAACCGTGACAACTCGCGCGACAGCCGCGACCGGGCGGTCGGCTTCGTCCCGCGGGAGAACCTCGTCGGGCGCGCCGAGTTCATCTTCTTCTCCATCGACGGCGAGATCTGGAAGCTTTGGCAGTGGTTCCAGTCGCTTCGGGGCAACCGCATCTTCGAAAGCATCGAATGACCGGGATGGAGGATGCGAGCCGGCGGCTGAAACAGGCGCTCGGGCATCGCTTCGCCGATCCGGGGCTGCTCGATGAAGCGTTGACCCACTCCAGCGTCGCCAGTGCCGGAGACCGGCGGCGGACCAATGAACGTCTGGAATTCCTCGGCGACCGGGTGCTGGGGCTGGTCGTCGCCGACATGCTGTTCGACCGTTTCCCGGACGAGGACGAAGGTGCGCTGGCGCGGCGCCATGCCGCCCTGGTACGCCGGGAATCCCTGGCCCGCGTCGCGGAAAGCATCGGCCTGGCGGAGAGCATCCGGCTCTCGCGGGGCGAGGAAGACGCCGGCGGACGAAAAAATCCGGGCCTGCTGGCCGATGCCTGCGAAGCGGTCATTGCGGCACTCTATCTCGACGGCGGTATCGACGTGGCGGCGACGTTTATCCGTGACCAATGGGACGCAATGATGGCCGAGGATGTGCGCCCGCCGAAGGATGCCAAGACCGAACTCCAGGAATGGGCGCAGGCGAGAGGGCTGGCGCTGCCAAGGTATCGCGAGGTCGGCCGCGAGGGCCCGGCGCACGCCCCGATGTTCAGCATCGAGGTTTCGCTCGCCGACCGAACGCCGGCGAGTGCCTCGGGACCATCCAAACGGGCGGCGGAGCAAGCCGCTGCCGAGGCGATGCTCGAGGAGCTCGGGCGAGATGCCGACCGGTCCTGAAACCGGAGGCGGGGCCGCGACCCGTTGCGGGTTCGTGGCCGTCCTTGGCGCGCCCAACGTCGGCAAGTCGACGCTGGTCAACCGGCTGGTCGGCGCCAAGGTTTCCATCGTCTCGCCCAAGGTGCAGACGACGCGTTCGCGCGTCCTTGGCATCCTCATCGAAGGGCCCAGCCAGATCGTCCTCGTCGATACACCCGGCATCTTCGCGCCGCGCCGGCGGCTGGACCGCGCCATGATCGCCGCCGCCTGGGGCGGTGCCGCCGACGCCGACGTCGTGTGTCTGCTGGTCGACTGCGCCAAGCCCGACAGCGACGATACCCGGCGCATTGTCGGTCAGTTGAAGAAGAGCCGGCGCGAGGCCGTGCTCGTCCTCAACAAGGTCGACCTGATCGAGAAATCGGCGTTGCTCGCCCTTGCGGCGAGATTCGACTCCGAAGGCCTGTTCACCGACACGCTGATGGTGTCCGCACTGACCGGGGACGGGGTCGGCGATCTGCTATCGTTGCTTGCCGGGCGGGTGCCGGAGGGCCCGTGGCTGTTCCCCGAGGATCAGATCTCTGACATGCCCGAGCGCTTGCTTGCGGCAGAGATCACCCGTGAGAAGCTCTATCTGCAGCTTCGCCAGGAGCTACCCTACGCGGCGACGGTCGAGACCGAGACCTGGACCGAGAACGCCGACGGCAGCGTGCGAATCGATCAGGTGATCTTCGTCGAGAAGCCGACCCAGAAAGCCATCATCCTCGGCAAGGGCGGCCAGCGGATCAAGGCGTTGGGGGCGGCGGCACGGACCGAACTGGAGGACCTGCTCGAACGCCGGGTCCACCTGTTTGTCTTCGTCAAGGTCCGCGAACGCTGGGGCGACGACCCCGAGCGCTATCGGGACCTCGGCCTCGACTTTAACGCCTAGGCCACAGGCGGACGATCACGCCCGATCCGCGGAAGAACGGAGATGAAAGGGGGCTAACTTCCGTTCAGCTTGAGAAGCCGTTGGGCGTTCCGGCGGTATATCCGATCACGCGCGACGTCGCCGATATCCAGGGAATCGATGACGCGGATGGTTTCGCGGATATACATCGGCCCCTTCTCGGGGTCGAAAGGCGAGTCCGAAGCGAACACCACATTGTCGACACCGAAGAACGCGAGTCCGCATTCTGTCGCCGGCTTCGAGCCAAACACCGCGGTGTCGGCGATGAACTGCCGGAAGTAGTCGATCGGGCGTTTTTTGAGGCTGCGGAGGAGGGCGCCGTAGTCCTCGTCCGACGTGCGGGTGCCGAGCTGGTCCCAGCCCGGGCCGACGCGGCCCTCGAAGTAGGGGATCATTCCGCCCATGTGGTGGGCGATGATCTTGATGTCGGGATGGCGGTCGAACAGCCCCGAGAATACCAGGCGCGCCATCGCCGCACTGGTTTCGTATGGCCAACCGAAGGTCCACCAGATCTCGTAGCGGGACTTGTCCTCGGTGGCGTAGTCGGCGAAGTCGGCGCCGCGCGCCGGATGCAGCCAGATCGGCAGGCCGCGTTCAGCCAACAGGTCGAATAGGGGCACGTACCCGGGGTCGTCCAGGGGACGCCCGGCAGCGTTGGAGAACACCTGTACGCCTCGGGCGCCGAGGTCGTCGATGGCGCGTTGTGCCTCCGCCGCCGCCTCGTCCGGGTCGCCCATCGGCAGCGACGCGGTGAACGCCGGGAAGCGGTCCGGATGGCGGGCGACCAGTTCGGACAATCCGTCGTTGGCGTGACGGGCGAGATCGGCGGCGACCTCGCCGGTTGCCAGGACCTCTATCGGCGGTGATGCGAGCGACAGGACCTGCTGATAGTCGCCGAAGCGGTCCATGACCCGAAACCGCTCGTCCAGGTCGACGAGGATCGGGATGTCCCGCACCCGCTTGCCCATGTCCCGATGCTTCGGTGCCACGGCCATCATGCGCTCGAAGTAGCCGCGCGGAAAAATGTGGTTGAACATGTCGATTTTCATGGTCGTGCCGTCCCTGTCCGATCGTTGCTCAGACTGTAGGAACAGGACTCACGGCCAAACAAGGCATGCAGGAACAACGTTCCGACCTGCGAAACGCAATGCCCTCCCCCGCATGGTTCAGTGGGCGGGACCGGCGGAGTCGAGGCGGCCCTCGCCCAGGATGTCGGATACGGTGGCGGCGAGGGCTTTCAGCTCGTCGACAAAGGCCTTTTCCGCCTGGGCCGCGGACATGGCGGATGCGACGGCCATCATGTTGACCGACGCGACCGCCGTACCATCGATGAGGATCGGCACGGCGACGGCGACGACCGACTTCAGGAATTCGTGGTCGCTGGTGGCGTAGCCGCGCGCGCGTACGCGCTCCAGGAGGCCGAGAACGGCCTTGCGTTCGCCGCTCCTGTCGCCCTTGGATCCTTCCGCGAGGCCGAGATGGTTGAGGGTGTCGCGCCTCACCTCGGGCCGGGCATAGGCAAGAAAGGCCCTCCCCAATGCCGTCTTCAACACCGGCAGCCGCGAACCGACGGAGCGGTTGAGCGTCATCGTCCCCGGCGTGTGGCTGGTGTTGACGATGACCATGGCGCCCCGGTCGAGAACGGCGAGGTCGGACGGCCACACGTGGCGTTCGCGGAACGCGTCCAAGGTCGGGCGCGCCGCCGCCAGCAGCCCGTCGACCGGATCGAACCCTTGCGAAAGCTCGATCACCTTCGTCGCCAGGCGATACCGGCCGGCGTCGGTTCGGACGATGTATCCGTCCTCGATGAGGGTTTCGAGAATGCGCACGATGGTCGGCTTGGGAAGGCCCGAGGCCCGATGAAGTGCGCGGACCTGGTCCATGCCGGGCTCGTTCAAAAGCCGGAGAACTTCGAGCCCGCGCTTGAGCGACTCAATGGTCCTCATCGGCGACCGTTTCGCTGTGAGAAACGCAACTCCATAGCTTATTGCCGCCTGATCGGCCGCGGCAATACCGTTGATGCAAAACGCCGGCGCGGTTGCGCACGAAACCGGCGACAACGTCCAACGATGGGGAGGAAATCAGTCATGACGCTCGTCAGAGTCATCGCCGCGGCGATCTGCACGGTATTGCTCGCGGCTACATCAGTTGGCGCCGCTGCGCAGACCTTCGGCGTCGGCACGATATCCCAGGGGACGATCACCTATTCCGCCGGTTCAGCAATCGCCAAGGTCGTTTCTCAGCAGGCCGGGCTTAAACTCCGGGTGCAGCCCTACACCGGAACCACCCAGATCGTTCCGCTCGTCAATGCCGGCGAGCTCGACTTCACCTTGGCCAATGTCCTCGAAGCCAGCAACGCGGCATCGGGGGGCGCCGTGTTCAAGGGTCGAGCGAACCCCGAGCTTCGGGTCGTGGCGGTTATTTACCGTCTGTTTGTCGGCATCTTCGCGCGCGAGGATTCGCCGTATCAGCGCGTGTCGGACCTTGCCGGAAAACGGTTTCCGATCGGCTACACAGGACAGGCGATGATCGCGCCGGTGGTCGAAGGCGTACTGGCCGCCGACGGTCTCGGGTTCGGCAAGGTCAAGGGAGTTGCCGTTCCCAGCATCGTCCGCGGCGCCGACGATTTCGCCACCGGCAAGGCGGAGGCGTTCTTCTTCGGCGTCGGTGCCGGCAAGGTCGCCGAGGTGGCGGCCAAGGTCGGCGGCTTGAGGCTGCTCAAGGTCGACGACACCGCGGCGGGCCTTGACCGCATGCGGAATCTTGTGCCGCCGTCCTATTTCACCACCATCAAGCCGTCAAAGCGCAACGTCGGCGTGGTCGAGCCCACTCAGGTGATGACCTACGACTACCTGTTCCTCGCCGGCGCCCATGTCAGCGACGACGTCGTCTACGAAGTCACCAAGACGCTGCACGGCAACAAGAAGGCGCTGGCTGCCTCGTTCGGCCTGCTCAACCGGTTCAATCCGGCCAGCATGGCGAAGAACCTGGACGTTCCCTATCACCCGGGCGCGATCCGCTCCTATCGCGAGGCCGGCCTCTGGCCGCCGAAGAAGTGACACCCGCGTGGCCTCGGACGGACCGACGCGTTCGGGCGCGGTCGTCGACGCGCTAAGAGTCCGTCCGGAAAGTTTATGAGTAAACGCAGTATCGTGTGATCCGCCGCAGCATGAGCCTGATGGAGGCGAGGCGGATGAAGGCCAGGGCGATGCGGTTGAGGTTTTCGTAATCCTTGGCGAGC
>Ga0209561_1000275_pt1 | contig 12492 bp, 12 predicted proteins | sample WorMettrBAHAMAS2_FD_187393 | JGI IMG/M metagenome (GOLD analysis project Ga0209561, IMG submission 187393) | Marine gutless worms symbiont microbial communities from Max Planck institute for Marine Microbiology, Germany - Inanidrilus... | ecosystem: Host-associated > Annelida > Digestive system... | reverse complement strand
GAACCGCCAAACGAAAGGGCCGGAAACGGATAGGCTGGGTCTACGGTCACGCGAGCCCGCTCTCTACTCTACTGGATAACAGGTTTGTGCATGGCACAAAAAATTCACGCCTCGTCGGTCTGAGGCGATGCCTCACCAGGAGTCAGAATATCAGACTCATCATGACCATCATCACGATCAGGAACAGGAGGGTCATGATGCCCCCGGCCCGCATGAAATCCGGGACCCGGTAACCACCCGGTCCCATGACGAGGGCATTGACCTGGTGGGTGGGGATCAGGAAAGAGTTGGAAGTGGCGATGGCCACGGTCAAGGCGAATACGGCCGGGTCCGCACCCACGCCGATGGCGATATTCACGGCTAGAGGTACTAGCAGTACGGTGGCACCCACATTGGACATTACCAGGGTGAAGAAGGTGGCCAGCACGGCCACCGCTGCCTGGATCACCCAGCCGGGCGCGCCGCCCACTACGACCAACACCTGTTCGGCAATCCACTTGGCGGTGCCGGTGGTCTCCACCGCCAGGCCCAGGGGGATCAGGGAAGCCAGCAGAAATACCGTCTTCCAGCTCACTGCCTGATAGGCCTCTTCGATGGTCAGCACCCGTGACAGGATCATGCCCATAGCACCGGTGAGCAGGGCCACGGACAGGCGCAAATCGGTGAACAGCACTAGCCCCAGGGCGACGAAGAAGAAGATGCCGGCGGCCGCGACCTTGTTCGGGCGCAGCTCTTCATGGGGATATTCGGTGGTCACCACCACGAAGTCGCGGTCCTTCTCCAACCGGGCCAGGGCCTCCCAGGTCACATGCCCGACGATGGTATCGCCGGCCTGCAACGGCAGGTCACGTATGCCCTCCCCTTCGTGCAGGGTCTTACCGCCACTGTGCAGCGCCACCATGGAAAGACCGTAGCGCTTGCGCATCCACACATCGCGGGCACTCTTGCCGATCAATGAGGATCCGGGCGGAATGACCACCTCCGCGATACCGGCCTTGGTCGGGGCCAAGGCGTCACTGAAGACCTCGAACTCCTCGCGGATATGCAGGCCATACTTCGCGGCGAAGGCCGAACAGTTTTCCGGTGAGGCCACGACACCGATGGCGCTGTTGGGCTCGAAGGGGATGTCGCGGGCGACGCCACCGGGGCCGATGGCCAAGTCGTTGCCGCCGCGAGCCATGGCCACTACCCGGATCCTGTTAGCCCGCTCGACGTCGTTCAGTACCTTCCCCACCAGCTCGCTGTCCTTGGGGATCACCATCTCCTTCATGCAATACTCTACGCCGTAGGTTTCCCGGATATACTCCATGGGATCCGTAGCCTTGCTGCCTTCGGCCTTGGTGATGGGCAGCACGAAGCGGCCTGCCACCACGAAATAGAGGATGCCGGTCGCCAGCAGGACTAGGCCGATCGGCGTGACGGAGAACAGATTCCAGGTCTGCATCTCGGCGACGCCCTGCATTTTCAGGCCCGTGTTGGAGGTGAGAATCAGGTCGTTGAGCAGGATCAGCGGCGAGGAGCCCACCATGGTCACGGTGCCGCCGAGGATGGCGCAGAAGCCCATGGGCATCAGCAGGCGCGACATGGGCAGCCCGGAGCGGGCGGAGATCCGGGATACCACCGGCAGAAACAGGGCCGCCGCCCCCACGTTCTGCATGAAGGAGGAGATGATGCCGACGGTGGCGGAGATGATCGGGATGATGCGCCTCTCGGTGGTACCACCGATCTTGAGGATAAAGGAGGCCACCTTACCCATAAGGCCAGTCTTATCGAGGCCGGCGCCGATGATCATGACCGCGATAATGGAAATCACGGCGTTGGACGAGAAGCCGTCGAACAGGTGCTGGGTATCCACCAGCCCCTGCTCCAATCCCATGAGCGGGGCGAACAGGGAAGTCAGACCCAGCAGCACCATCACCGTGGCGGCGGCCACGTCCACCTCCACCACCTCGAAGGCGAACAGGTAGACGGTGAACAGGAGGATGCCGGTCACCCAGGCGATCTCGACCGTAGGCACGATACTTGCTAGGTACAGGGCCACTACCCCGAACAGGAGGCCCGCGATCAGCTGCTTGCGGCTCAAGGGTCCCATGGAAGCAGCAGTGGTTACTTCATCCGCAGGATTGCTCACGACAGTCACTCCTTAAAGTTCTTATACTCAATGTTGCGATAATCGGGATAATCGGTGACGGCGTGCGGGATCTGGCCTCACCCCGGCACCAGGCAAGGGATGCTTGCGCATACGCAGTCTACCTTTTTTCGCGCTATGCAGTTCAATTAGTAAATTCTAATTTAATGGGGCTGGTTATGGATTCCGGACAGCTTCTCAAGGCCGTTGAGAGTGCTCGGCCCCTATCTCGGCCATCTCCCGCAAGCCGATGACTTCGATGCCCGCGGCGAGTAGAAACCGTTCCGTCCCCGAATAGACGACAAAACTGTCGGTGGGCTGAATATCCGCCTGGGCTTGATGAAAACCCTTGTCGATGCCGGGAGACAGTCCGCGTTTGATCTCGATGGCCGACCGCTCCTCCCGCGATATGGGAAGTACGAGATCAATCTCGGCTCCGGCCGAGGTGCGATAAAAGCTGGGGGGTTCGGGTCCGGACCAAAGTCGAGTAAGGTCTCGATCACGAACCCCTCCCAGCTCGGACCGACAACCGGGTACCCTAATTAAAGTCTCCCGGTCTCGGATGCCGAGTAAGGTGTGCACCAAGCCGCTGTCGCGGATATACACCTTCGAGGACCTGACCAACCGCTTGCGGGTATTGGCGTGATAAGGCATCAGGCGGCGCACCAACAGCAAATCGACGAGCAGGTCCGCGTAGCGGGCCACGGTCAGCCCCTTTACTCCTAGGCTCCCCACCAGCTTGGAGGCATTGAACAATCCCCTTTGCGCATGCGCCAGCATGGTCCAGAAGCGGCGCAGGGTTTCGGCCGGTATGCGGGAGCCGAATTGTGGGATATCGCGCTCCAGATAAGTGCGTAGAGAATCGGCCCGCTAGGAAAAACTCGTCTCCTCGTCCGCGGCCAGATAACCCTCCGGAAAACCACCCCTCATCCAGGACCTCTTCGTGCGTGCCCTGCGGCCGGATTTCCAGAAGATTCAGGGGTGGCAGCTCAATATAAGAGACGCAGCCGGCAAGCGATTCCCCGGATTGCCACAGGAGCTCCATCGAGGCCGAACCCAAGAGTAAAAAACGGCCGGTTCTGTGCCCCTTCCGTCATCCCTGGTCGATCAGGCCCCGCAGTATCTCGAAAAGCTCTGGGAAACGGTGCATCTCATCAAGGATCACCAGCTTGTCTTTGTGCGATTCCAGATAGAGTTCCGGATCGGAGAGCTTTTTTCTATCGGAGGGGGACTCCAGATCGAGGTAAACCGATGGCTGGGTCTCGGCGACCTGCAGGGCCAGGGTCGTCTTGCCCACCTGCCAGGGTCCGAGTAGAACCACGGCGGCTTGTCGGGATAAACCCTGAAGCACCGACGGCAGGATATTACGCTCTATCATCTCTGCAAATTTACCACCTATCGGTAAATTTACAAGGAAAGTCACGGCGAACGGGAAAAGATCGTCCGCGCCTTTTACTCTTAAATCCGCGGATTACGCAGATTCTCACAGACTATTTCGTTTTTCATCTTGTTTGGGTAATTCAAAACTAATCGCTATGATTCAACTAAGGGTCTGGATAACTTTAGCATCTTGAGAGTATGCCAAGGTTATGTTATGCAAGGAAAAACAAGTATTTCAGGCGTTCCACACCTTTCGGAAGCTAAATTCAGAGCACTTATACGCTATTTCGCGCACGATTTGCGGGCCTGGAAAATCGCCGAGCTGAGTGGTGTAAGCCGCCCGACGATTAATCAGCTATTCATGAAGTTACGAATCAGGATCGCCCAGGTTTGTAACGCTTCATCCCCTCTATCCGGTGAGGTTGAAGTCGATGAATCTTATTTTGGTGCACGCCGTGTTCGCAGAAAAAAGGGGGCGCGGAGCAGGCGGTAAACCGATCGTCTTCGGAATCCTGGAACGCCATGGGAAAGTGTCGGAAATCGTCCCTGATGCCTCCAGGAAGCAGCTACAGAGCGCGATCCGTGGTCAAGCCTTCTGGACAGCATCATCCACTCGGACGGTTGGAGAGGCTACAATGGGCTGGTGGACATGGGGTACAAAAAGCATTTCCGGGTGCATCATGGTGAGCATGAGTTTGCCCGCGGTAATTGCCATATCAATGGCATTGAGTCATTCTGGTCATATGCCAAACGGAGGCTTGCAAAGTTCAATGCTGTTCCTCGAAAAACGTTCCTTTTACACCTCAAGGAATGTGAATTTAGATTTCATCACCGAGAGGAAGATCTCTCTGATAGAATACTTACTCTACTGAAAGAAAACCCACTCTAAAGTTATCTAGACCCTAACAATAATCTGCGGAAATCTGCGTAATCTTCGGATAAAAGAGAAAATGTGATCTTTTGCGACCGATTTGCGTTCATTGGCGTTTGCCTTTGCGGCAAAAAAGAATTCTCAATCGGTCTTTCGGGACAAGTGTTCATAGAGCGCAACCAGGGTCTGTTTGTCGCCGAACGCACCGGCCTTGGTGACCACGGGCAGGCTGTCGGCCATCCCACCGACCCAACGCCCGAGCACCAGGCCAGGTAAGACCTCCCACTGCAGCTCGATGGCCTCACCGCCGGCTGCGTGGCGCAAGGCATCGGCGATCTCACCGCCGGAGAGGAACAGCCCATCCACCGGGCCGGCCCGCATGACCTCCGACGCCAGGGCTGCCAAGCCCGCGACGACCCGTTTGGGGTCCACTGCAGGGTCTGCCGGCAGCAGGGATCGGACCCTGAGCGCCAGGACCCCGCTGCTCCAGGCCGCAAGCAGATCGGCCGCGCATCGCCGGCCCTCCCGGACCGAAGCCGAGATCAACCACTCGGGCCCTAGCTCGTGACACACACCGGGATACTCGTTCAACAGGGCGTCCAGTTGTTCGCGGGTCACCTGGGCCCCGGTCCCGCAGACCATCAGTAGCCGTTTCAGGCCAGGTGCGAGCGCAGGCCCAACCGTCCGGCGGGGGGAAAGCTGTCCGACCAGACCGGTCGCCAGGCTGGCCGAGCCCACCGGCAGCAGGCGATCCGCGTCCCGGACCACCACAGCTGCGATCCGATCTAGGTGCACCTGCTCAGCCGCGTCACAGACAATCAGCCGACAGCCACGCTCGCGTTCTCCCTGGACCGCCCGTTGCAGACGCCCAGGATCACCATAAGCGTCCACGCCGACCCGGCCGATTTTACATCGGCTCTGGTGCGCCAGAATCTCGGCAACCGACGAGCAGGTGAGGGGCGTAAGCGGATCATTTGCGAATTGGGTCTGTGCCAGCGGTGTACCATATACCCTGTGGATGCCGCCGATCGTAGTCCGGCCCTGGGCCGGGAGCGCCGGGGCCACCAGGGCCGCCTCGAATCCGAGCACATCGAGCAGGGCATCAACCTCCGCGCCCAGGTTGCCGCGCAGACAGGAATCGATCTTCTTATAGATCCACCGCGGGTGCGGGCCGAGCAGAGTCTGCGCCACCAACCGCACACGTTCGGCAGCCGCCGGTGGAGACAAATCACGGCTGGCCGTGTAGACACTGATGCCGCTCGCCGTGGCCATCCACGGGCGCTTGAGCGACAGGGTCGCCGCGGGCATCAGATAAACTGGCTCCCCGCTGGCAGCGAATTGCACCCCGGTGTCGGCGGCACCGGTCAGATCATCGGCGATAACGGCTACATCCGGACCGGACGGCATAGACTACACCCGTCGTAGATGGGTTTTGCGACAAGCAAGGTGGGGGCTAGGGTGAGCGCGTATAAACTTCCCCGAAAACATAGCCTTACAGCGGTTCGACCGCTGTAGCGCAGGTGTCTCGCCTGCAGGCGAGACGCCTGTGCTACGGCATCCTACGGGCTTTGCCCAACATCTCATAGCCTAAGCAAGGGACGCAAGCGCGAACCTCTCCTGCTTACAGGCGCAGATGTCCCCTAAGATCATGTTTTCAAGAGGATTTATACACGCTCGCCCTGAGGTTGGTGGCCGGGAGCCGATCCGGTCTACACGTTAAACATGGCACTTCAGCCAAGCGGTCAGATCGCTTGTTGCGTGGGAATCCAACAGGGCCTCGGCCAGCGCGGCCAATCCGTCACGATCCAGCCGACGAGTCCGTTGGCTATCGTTTTCCAGGATTTGCCCAACCGCACGTCGGAGCTGGCACAGAACAAACGCCAGCTTACCCTCTTCCCGACCTTCTTCCCGCGCGGCGCCCAGATTTGCGTAGCCATACACCGCTATAATACCGAATTATTGCCGATTGTTGGCTAGATATCACTTCAAAAATCACCACTACCCATTTTTGGTCGCACCGCTTCATGCCTTCCATTTTATGGAACAGCCCACACTCGGAATCTGCTCCCTGGGACCCTCGCCGGTCTCGGCTACCTGCTTCATGGACTCGAACAGGTCGCGGCGCACGTCTTGCGGAGCCGGTTCTCTGCGACTCGCATCCAACCGGCCCCGGTATTGAAGCCACAATTCCCTGTTGTAACCGAAAAAGTCCGGCGTACAGATGGCCCCATAGGCCCTCGCGACTGCTTGGGTCTCGTCGAACAGATAGGGAAACGGGAAATCATAGTCCTCGGCTACCCGCTTCATATTGTCGAACGAGTCCTCCGGATAGTTCGTAGGATCGTTGGACATGATAGCCACGCAGCTGATACCGTGGCCGGCAAGATCTCGGGCATCACGCAGGATACGGTCGCGCACCGCCTGCACGTAAGGACAGTGGTTGCAGATGAACATGACCAGCAACCCCCACTCGCCTTTGCACTGATCGCGGGACCAAGTCTTTCCATCCACACCCGGCAGAGAAAAATCCGGTGCGGGCGTTCCAAACGCGCATATCGGAGTCTGAAGTGTAGCCATTGATCGACTCCCAACACTACTCAAAGGACACAAATTCACGGCATAGTACCGGAAGTGGGAAAAAAGTCAACCTAAGCTCGCAGCCGCTAGGAAAAACTGGTACCGCGGATTATTATTCAGGTTTCCGAAGATCCTTAGGTAGATCACCAGCTCGAGCTGGAGTCCGGTCCGGACAATCCAACGAGACAACAGGCGCGCTACCGATGGCAAGAGATTTCATCTTCACTTCCGAATCCGTTTCCGAGGGACATCCCGATAAGGTGGCGGACCAGATTTCCGACGCTCTGCTGGACGCTATCCTGACCCAGGACCCAAATCCCGAGCAGGCACGTGTCGCCTGCGAGACCATGGTCAAGACCGGGGCCGTCATCATCGGCGGCGAAATTACCACCAGTACATGGATAGACCTCGACGATTTGGTCCGCCGGGTGGTAACGGATATCGGCTACAACAGCTCGGACGTGGGCTTCGACGGCTCGACCTGTGCCGTCATGTCCCTCATCGGCAAACAGTCGGGTGACATTGCAATGGGGGTAGATCGGAGCGACCCGGAGGCACAGGGCGCAGGCGACCAGGGGTTGATGTTCGGCTACGCTACCAAGGAGACGGACGTGCTCATGCCCGCGCCGATCACCTATGCCCATCGCCTGGTGCAACGCCAGTCGGAAATGCGCCGGTCCCACGTATTGCCCTGGTTGCGACCCGATGCCAAGAGTCAGGTAACCCTACGCTACCGGGATGGCAAGGTCTCCGCCGTGGACGCGGTGGTGCTCTCCACTCAGCACGACCTGGACGTAGACTACCAACACCTGCGCGAGGCGGTGATGGAAAACATCATCCTGCCCGTGTTACCTGAGGAGTGGCTCCACCGTGACACCAAATACCACATCAATCCCACCGGCAGCTTCGTCATCGGTGGCCCGGTAGGTGATTGCGGCCTGACCGGACGCAAGATCATCGTCGATACCTACGGCGGCTCGGCCCGCCACGGCGGTGGGGCATTTTCCGGCAAGGACCCGTCCAAGGTCGATCGCTCCGCCGCCTACGCTGGGCGCTATGTGGCTAAAAACATCGTCGCCGCGGGCCTCGCCGAGCGGTGCGAGATCCAGGTCTCCTACGCTATCGGCGTGGCCGAGCCCACTTCCATCACCATCGAGACCTTCGGCACCGCCAAGCTGCCCGAAGACCGGATCGCGACCCTGGTGCGCGAGCACTTCGATCTGCGTCCCTACAATATTATCCGGATGCTCGATCTGATCCGGCCTATTTACCGCAAGACCGCTGCCTACGGCCACTTCGGGCGCGAGGAGCCCGAGTTTACCTGGGAGCGGACTGACAAAGCGGAGGCGTTGCGCAAAGCGGCGGGGCTGTGACCGGGCAATGATGAGTGATGAATGATGAGTGATGAATAACCTCATGTTCATCCACTCACGGGAGAGAGCCCGCCCCGGGCGCAGCGAGGGTGCTTAGGGAGAGGGTGATTTGAAGGGGTGAGGAACGAACCCCGACGTCCTTTGATCATTGATCAGCGCGTTCGTGAGGATAACTTATGCCACTCCGGTACCCGGCATTTGTTAACAAGCAGGTGAGACAGGCTGCTTTGAACTTACCCCCGATGCGTCAGGGTGCGCGCGGTGGGGGAGTCGCTATTCTCCAGGCAGCACTAATCGACTCGGGATACTCGATGCCTGTCTCTACTCGGAAGACGGGGATTCCCGATGGGGTCTACGGGCGAGAGGTAAAGGCGAAGGTAATCGCCTTTCAGGATAAACAGTCGCTGGTTAAGGGCGGAATTGCAGGGCGGAGAACATTCAATCGGTAAACCCAAAACACGAGCAAGCGAGCGTGGGCAAGTCCGCGCCTACACAAAAAATTCACACATCTAAGGGTCTTAAGGCGAAGCCTCGTTAGTGAATGGTTTATTCCGGCAGGTGCGGGAAACACTATCCACTAGCACAGCCTTCCCACCGAGGAGCGCTGCAACCCCGCTGCGTGATCGGCGATCGGTTTTAGGGTGCCCAAACCCGACCATACATGCCGATTCAGGAGGGGGCCAGGCTCGGCGAGGATGTATCTCAACAACGGCGCTCACTCTGATAATCATTGGAGCTGACTACCATGAGTGAGCACACCGACTACAAGGTCGCCGACCTCTCCCTGGCCGCTTGGGGCCGCAAGGAGATCGCCATCGCCGAGACCGAGATGCCCGGTCTCATGGCCCTGTGCGAGAAGTATGGGACCCAAAAACCCCTGGCCGGTGCCCGCATCTCCGGCAGCCTGCACATGACCATCCAGACCGCGGTATTGATCGAGACCCTGGTCAAGCTAGGTGCCCAGGTCCGGTGGGCCTCCTGCAACATCTTCTCGACCCAAGATCACGCCGCCGCGGCCGTCGCCGCCGCCGGCATCCCGGTGTATGCCTGGAAGGGTGAGACCTTGGAGAAATACTGGTGGTGCACCGAGCAAGCCCTGAGCTGGCCCGACGGTGCCGGTCCCAATATGATCCTGGACGACGGTGGCGATGCCACCTTTCTGGTCCATAAGGGGGTGGAGCACGAAAAGGCCGGCAGCGTGCCCGCACCCGCCGCCGACGAAAATGAGGAGTGGACGGCAGTACTCGGGGTCCTGAGGCGCACCTGCGAGCGCGACGCGCGCTACTGGCACCGAATCGCTGCGGGGATCAAGGGCGTTACCGAGGAAACCACCACTGGCGTGCACCGCCTGTACGAGATGGCACGGGAAGGCTCGCTGCTATTTCCAAGCATGAACGTGAACGACTCGGTGACCAAATCCAAATTCGACAACCTGTACGGCTGCCGCGAATCCTTGGTGGACGGCATCAAGCGGGCCACCGATGTCATGATCGCCGGCAAGGTCGCTATGGTCTGCGGCTACGGCGACGTCGGCAAGGGCTGTGCCCAGTCCCTACGCGGCCTGGGGGCGATCGTCCGGGTGTCCGAAATCGATCCCATTTGCGCCCTGCAGGCGTCCATGGAGGGTTTCAAGGTGGTCACCATGGAAGAAGCGGCACCCGTGGCGGACATCTTCGTCACTGCCACCGGCAACCGGGACATCATTACCCACGACCACATGGCGGAGATGAAGGACCAGGCAATCGTCTGCAACATCGGGCACTTCGACAACGAGATCGACGTCGCCTCCCTCGAGGACTATACATGGGAGGAGATCAAACCTCAGGTGGACCATGTCATCTTCCCCGACGGCAAGCGCATCATCCTGCTCGCCAAAGGCCGCCTGGTGAACCTGGGCTGCGCCACGGGCCATCCGAGCTTCGTGATGTCCAACAGCTTCACCAACCAGGTCTTGGCCCAGATGGAACTCTTCTGTAATACCGAGCAGTACCCGATCGGCGTCTATGTGCTGCCCAAGAAGCTGGACGAGGAGGTAGCCCGTCTGCACATCGGCAAGATCGGTACCACCCTGACCATCCTGAGCCGGGAGCAGGCGGATTACATCGGGGTGCCGATCGAAGGACCCTACAAGCCCGACTACTACCGGTATTGACGGGGGAGGATAGAGCAAACGACTGGTTGCTGTTATTTGAACCGCATCGATTCGAACCGCGAAGGCGCAAAGGGTACAAATGCGGAAGCGAAAACTACGAATCGCGCGATTCGTAGTTTTTCCTCTTTATTTGCGGCTAAAGAAGAGGTTCCCTACCATAACCGCGATCATTTATGAACAACAAAGCAAACCCAAGACCGACCTACAGCTTCGAGCTTTTTCCTCCCAAGACCCCGGAGGGCATGGTCAAGCTTGCGGACAATGTGCAACGGCTGAACGCTGTTGCCCCTTTATACTTCTCCGTGACCTATGGTGCCGGCGGCTCGACCCGCGAAGGCACCTTCCGGACGGTAGCCCTCCTGCGCGATCGGGGCATCGAGACCGCCCCCCATCTCTCCTGTATCGGGTCCACGCGGGCGGAGATCCGGGATATTCTGCGCCACTACCGGGCCCAGAATATCCGGCGCATCGTCGCCCTCCGCGGTGATCTACCCTCCGGTATGGGGGCCGTCGCCGCCGGGGAGCTGGCTTATGCAAACGAGCTAGTGGCCTTTATCCGCGAGGAGACTGGCACCGCGTTCCACATCGAGGTCGCGGCCTACCCGGAGGTCCACCCCCAGGCAGCGGACGCGCAGCGGGATTTCGAGTACTTCAGGCAGAAAGTCGAGGCCGGTGCAGACGCCGCCATCACCCAGTACTTCTACAATGCCGATGCCTATTTCGCATTCGTCGACGCCTGCCGACGACTTGGCATCGACATCCCCATCATTCCTGGTGTGATGCCCATCACCAACTATAGCAGGCTCGCCCGCTTTTCGGCCGCCTGCGGCGCAGAGATCCCGCGCTGGGTGCGCATGCGGCTGGAAGACTACGGGGACGACCTGGACAGCATTCGCGAATTCGGGCATCAAGTAGTCTTGAATCTGTGTCGGCGGCTTATCGAAGGTAGCGCACCGGGTATTCACTTCTACACCATGAACCAGGCCGCTCCGACACTGCGACTGTGGCGGGATCTCGGTCTGCCCGGCACCGGATCCCAGGTACAGAAGATTTAGCCGCAAATAAACGCAAATGAATGCAATTAGGCCAAGAACGTCGATGATGGCGAGTCGATTGCGACCGATTTGCGTTGATTCGCGTTCATTTGCGGAAAAAATAATCCTCAGGGCATACGCTGCACCACACTTTATCCCTTTCTCCGCGTTCTCGGCGTCTCTGTGGTTCAAAGGAGCGATTTTGGTATGGCACGAGGTTCGATCCGGGCAGGACATGGTCGTCGATCGCGTCTCACAACTGCCGCCCTCCCACTGCTGATCCTATTGTTTGCCGCGACCACCGTTGCCGCAACCAGGGTCTATCGCTGCACATATCTCTCCGGCGATCTTGAATTTCGTCAAACACCCTGCGCCGGTGGCACCGAGGAACGGAAGGTGTGGATCAAGGACCACAGAACGGGTTGAAAGCCGACGCAGATCAAGATTGAGCGGAAACCCAAACGCCTACCCCGCGCTGCTGCCCGCAAGCGCAAACCGAAGAAAAGAAACCACCCTACTCTGGCCCGACAAGAGGAAAAATGCTGGCACAGACGCCAGCTGTTGGAAGAAATCAACTGAAAGCTCAGACGTGACTATAGGCCCGCTACGGGGGTAAAGCTGCGGCTCAAACGGCGGGTTCACGAGGATTACATCCAGCAATTCTGTAAATGGTAGCTTCCAGTAAGGCAAGGCGAGCGCGTATAAAGTTGTATCGAACAAAGTAGAGTGGGGAAAGTAGGGGGAAACGGCATTTGGAGTTTTCCGCGTGACAAGCAGCATTGAAGAACATTTTTTCCAACTGGAGGATCCTCGGGTCAAGGGCAACCAACTTCACGGATTTGTGGATATTCTGATTCTTGTGATCTGTGCGGTCAGCAGTGGTGCTGAGGGATGGGAAGCCATCGAACAGTTCGGCAAGGCCAAGCTGCAGTGGCTGCGCCAGTTCGCGCCCTTTGCCAGGTGTCCCCTTTCACGAT
>Ga0209561_1000273_pt1 | contig 12537 bp, 12 predicted proteins | sample WorMettrBAHAMAS2_FD_187393 | JGI IMG/M metagenome (GOLD analysis project Ga0209561, IMG submission 187393) | Marine gutless worms symbiont microbial communities from Max Planck institute for Marine Microbiology, Germany - Inanidrilus... | ecosystem: Host-associated > Annelida > Digestive system... | reverse complement strand
ATATCAGATTATCAGTGTCTTCTTCTTTGGCTTGTATTAAAAATATTAATCCAGGAGCTGCGTAAATGTGCTTATATTTCACGATTTTGTAATCTACATTTAACGCTAAATCAAACGGTTCTTTTATGATTGCCATTTATTGGTAAAATAATAAATGCAAAAAAAATCAATCTAAATGACAATACAATTGCATGTAACTTAAACCAGGTTCATGCGGTTCGGCATCTATACAAAACAATCTATAATGTCGATATTTATTCTGTGCATCAATGTCAAAGTACTGAACTGTACTTCCCAAATATGTAGGATTTGGAGCTCTGTATATCGTAGTGAAATTAAGATCATCGTTAGATCCTTGGAATTTCCAATTATAAATTCTTTCAGTTCCACTGTTCCTTCCTCTTAGTGCAATTCTCCAAAGTCTTGTTCGTTCAGGGCAGCTAACTTTTATCCAAAAATTACTTGTCACTGAAGCAGTTGCCCATTCATCAGTAGTGTTACGTCTAACATTATACGGTTGAAAATCAGCATCATATGAAGAGCTTGCGCTTACAGTAAATCCTGTCTTGCTGTCGTTTTGTTCTAATAACGGTAAATATCCACAATAATTTTTCATCATTATGTCCCACGTAATCCACTGACCGTACACAAATCTGCTTCTGTACTCTCTGTTATCGTTCGTAATGTAAATATATAATTTATTTCTATGAATAGGTTGTTGGTATGTTATTGCAATTAAATATCCTTTCGTTGAATTCGGAAGTATTCCTCTTCTTGTTGTAGGTATATAATTACTATAACAACCGTATAATCCACTGGGTAATTCATCAAATTCAGACTCTGTTATATTTGGCGAGATTGTTTCATAACTTTGCCATTCGTATGCGTCAGTACCGGTTGCGTATGGTTTTTGTCCAAATGAATTTGGCTTTGGAATTGAACTATCGACATAATGTTTAGTTGCTGCGTCATGACTAACGATCGGATTCGCTAAATTATAAAGTGTGTTATTTTGTGCATCTAATCCTTGCATTAGATGCAGAGGCTTGTACGCTATTACTGTTTTATTATCACCTTCACCCACTCTTAAATAATCTTCATCATTCATTTGAAATAAAGTGCCATCAGTACTTAAAATTTTAATAGGCTGGGGTGAACTCTCTTGTTTTTCGTACTGAATTTGGTTTTCGGTTGAGCCCAAGAGTACACTAAATCCTGTCTCATCGTTCAAATCGTTACATCCCAGCACTCTAATATGATCGTTATTAATATTTAAGTATAAATCTCCATTCATCTGATCACCGTCTTTATTAACTTTTGTATCCATTTCACTGTTAACGTCAGATAAATCAACATCTCCACGTTCGTCTCCGCTATTACCCCATATATTAACGCTTGTCATTTATTAGTAAATATTGATCATAAAACTCTAAATTCGTTTAATATTCTGTTGCACTCATCTTCGTTCAGATCTCCATTACAACTGATCACATAATCTAGTCTGTCTTTTATCTTGTTCAGTTCTTGAATACTTCTTTCCAACTTATCCTTTCTTCTACGCAGATTGAACTTGATACTTACTCCAGTGGCTAAAGTTACCATTCCAGAAACAACACCAATTACAACTGGAGGAACTATTACCGAAGACAGAATGACAACAGTTGAACTTCCAATGACTGAAAATCCTATTAATGTTAAGTAAACAGTTTTAATTATTTTGTTTTTCTTTTTACGTTTATCGATTATGTTTTGACATTCTTTCAATTTTAATTGCAAGAAATTTTTTACTTTGTCGTTATCTGTCATTTACTATTTCTAATATTACATCCATAAAATTTTTGTCTCTATTTAATTCATTCAAAACGTGTAAACAATATTCAGAACAGTTAGTTTCTGATATAGCCTGAATCTGAAATGTACTGTACATTATAGGTGATTTTAAATACTTAACTAATTCTAGAGGTGGAGTGCATCCATATGAGTCGAAATATAGCTTTTTCTCGTTACTTTTCCACCAACAACAGTGATGTGTGCCGTTATTTGCACTGCTGTCTAAATTAATTATTCCACATTCGTAACTTAAAGGCGTTTCACCTATTAGCTCGTCTCTCATTCTATATTTAAAATTGGGCAGATTTAGCTTCTTGGCTACTTCCGTTATTTCAACGTTTGTCATACCGTTACCGTCGTTTTCTAGATCTACTTTCATTTATTTACATACTGTGTTTTTATAAAGAATTTATTTTGGGTGTAATGATATACCTTGAGCTCGATGTTTTCTAGATCTTGACTTCTGTTCACATCCTAAGCCGATAATCTTAGCCAAATTAGATACAATAGGAATATTTAAATCAGAAATAGGACCTTTACCTCTCGTATTCCCTTTACCTCTAGCTGTGTCTACAACGTTTTTAATTAAACTTGATGCACCTCCCGCTGCACCTAACACTGTTCCAATAATCGGCAATGCTGCCATTAATGCTGGAAGGAAACCTCCAGATTTAACTCTGGAAGCACTAATTGTAATATCATGAGTATGACCGCTCATAACTTTTTTATGCTCATTTGCAGTTAACATGAGTGGAATGCCGCTACTTACAATCATACTTTTGTTTAATCTCAAAGTTACAGGTTTCTTCATTTTGTATGCATCAGCTAATTTTCGCATTTGAAAATCAGTTAACTTGAAATGTACTGTTGTCATTTATATAACGAATTGTATCGTAAAATATTTTCTATTCGTAGTTAAACATCTGGATGATCTGTTTGTTATTGTCTCCAGTTAGAGTGTACATCGAATCGAAATATGTTACACAATAGGCAACTGTGTTATTTGGTGCTGCAGCTGCAAATGTCATGTTCAGCGTTACGTCGATCGTGGTATTTTTTAGTTTTTCTGGTTGATTAGACACATCAAATACATAAAGAGGAGCAACTTTAATGAAATCTACATATGATAGACATGCCTCGCCCATATTATCTCTGTTGTACTTATTAAAGAATCTCAGATATTCGTAGTACCACTTTGTATATTTGTTGGTTGCATAATCTGTTCCAACATCTGAATATGGATACCTTATTCCATTAAGAAGAACGTATGCAGATATAACGTTAAGGCCGTCGATATCGAAACTTGCGTTATTAGTTGTTTGATCTGCTCCTTTTCCAGTCTGAAACCCAAACACCAAAAACCTCGGTCGTTCAATGCCTCCAGTTAGTTGTAGTTTCCAATTAAATGTAGTTGCCTGAGGTACATGAACACTTTCTGATCTCTTATTTAGAAAGGCTAGTGGAACTGGCTCTCTTTCGTTGACTATACTCAGTAGCTCATCTTGCTTCGCTAGTGATGGAACTACATACGGCATAACCCATTTTAGTGTTGTAATGTTGACTGCAGCATCGTTTGCAATTGCAACAAGTGCAGGATAAATTCCAGAAACAGCAACTGCATTGTCAGTTCTAAATAGAGCTCTTGTGTTATCATTTCTTCGTAAAGATATTTTGTGCTGCATTCCGTAGATCACCTTTTTGTAATCATTACAGAAACAGAATATATCTCTGAGTGGCAGCGTTGCACTAAAATTCCAAACGCCACCAGCAGCTTGTGGATTAATGAGTAAATTTCTAATTCTCCACGATTCATTATTAGCATCTGCAGTTGCACTTCCTCTATCTGGAACCCAGAACCAATTGTCGCCCATATAATTTCTACTTTTTGTTAGATAATTATGAATCGTAGTAGTAATACCAGCATTTTCGAAATATTCTATCTGGTGTGTTCCTAGAAAATATTTAGCGTTAGAAAACAGAAACATTAATCCATTGTTTACAAATGCAACTGCAGAATTATTTGCAACGTTAGCATTAGCAGCAGTTTTGAACGTTCCTTCAATTCTCAGATAACTGTCACTCGGAAATAGCCACCCATCTTGATTTTGAAACGTGATAGTAAGTTCTGTTTGATTATTCAAACTCCCTATTCCTTGATCTGTATCTTTTTCTATGTACTGAAATGACTCTACACTGTCGTCGTTAATATATCCTTCCTTGATGGTTAGGATTTCTTCTGTCATTTAAATACGCATATATTGCATGAAAACTTTTTAAGCATAAGCAAAACCAGTACCGACAACGGGCTGTCTTAACTTGTTAATTCTTTTTACAATATCTTCAATTTCACTTGCAGCAGCAGGTGGCCTTTTATTTCTTATATGTTTAATAATATCTCGTGTATTTTTTCCAACATTAACAACATCTTTAGCAACTGATGCAACATTTGCGATGTCGTCTTTATGTTGAAGTGCTGTACTTATCAGCGTTGCAACCGGTTTAAATAAATCAAATATTCCATTTCCTTTCTTCCTGACTCTTTTATGCTGTATCATTTATATAACACATTTTAACATAAAATCAAATTTCTTTAAAACTTAACCTACAGGTTATAGTTTCTCCTCGAAAGTCTAGAAGATCACCATTCTGGTCAGTTAACCAAATTCTTATACTACCTATTTGATTGGAATTAACCGGTAGATATACCACGTTCACAGGATCTTGAACTACTTTATATCCCGGTTTAACGTTTGGAAAAAACGAATATAGCACCGGAAACTGACTTGTGTTTAAATAACTATTTCCGACAATACTACAGTTAACAAGAACTGAATTGACGGATAAAATTTTAACTATATTTGGAGAGATATTATATCCCTGACTTAAAACTACAGAACCAAAACCAAGAGTACTGGCTAATGAGTTTGAGACAGTAAAATCAACTTGATACTCTGGTGATGTTATCTTTACAACAGATCCGAGTGTATGATAATTAATAGAAATTTCAATTCCTGAATCTCCGTTTAGTCTCATCAGTCGCTGTATTTCTGAATTTATATGACTTATTTCATAACTACCAATATCAAGCGTTAACGACTTCCATGTTTCGCCCGAATCTGTCGAATACGTAAATACATTGTTTTTATTTGTGATGTTGGGAATGCTGTTGTAAGTTTCTAAAGATAGCAAACCGACAGTCCATCTCTTACCAGGTAATTCAAGAGGAGGATATATTTGAGTGGTGAAATCAGACGTCCGCGATGAAAGCAGCAGCGAATGTGAATGATTGCGAATAGTTGTACTAACAAGTTTTTTGAGTAGACCTATTATGGTGTCCATTTAATTATGTGATTAGCTTATAAATGTTTTTGATTTGCGGAAGCGTTAAAACTCCCAATCTTCTTAGCTCATCAATTATTGCACTAGCTTCACTCAAAACATTTGTATTACCAGCCTCTTTCTCTGCCACTAGAATGTTTAACTTGCTAAGCAGTTCTTTCGGATCTGACGACAGAAATTTGGTGGTCATTCCTTTGCCTCTTGCTTCTTTTTTTCTTGCCTCGATTTCGTTGTAGAATCTTGGATTTACTTCTCTGATAACAGTAAAAGGATATCTGCTTAAATCGTGAACAAAGTTTACGGAGTCTAAATATGCCAGAAAATTGGTGCGATTTTCTTCGATACTGAACTTGTATCCTATCGAGTCATCTCGGTGCACTTTTTCCTTGGCAAATTTTTTAACATTCATTAAGTCCACGTATATTTCTTCACCTATCTGCTGTGGCCTTTTCGTCTCGTCACTTGCCTCTAATTGGGATTCCGTTAATTGTTTTCTTGTTTCGCCACTAACAGATGACCTAGCTCCAGAATAAGCTGTCGATAATTCTTCTAACTTTCTGATTACAATATCACCTCTTTCGGCCGGTACTGTCACATAATAATCGATTAATACTCTCAGCATCTGATCATCTACATTTTCTAATTGTTTAAGAGTTTCCACTTCGCGCTGATTTAAATCACTACCATCTGATTTTCCACTTATAACGTCAATGACTTTTTGATGATTACTTAACGATTTAATTAGCGGAATAATTAACGGTTGCTTCTTGATTTCTTTAATTAGCTCAGTGTTTTTACCCAATAATTCTTGTAGTTTGTCGTCTTCAAGCATTTGCTGTTGAATTTCTGCTTGTGATGTTTCTTTTTGAGTTTTAGTTATTTCCTGAGTTTGTTCTTTCTGGGCTTCTAGTAGAGGTTTATAAGCCTCCTTGAGATTGAACTGCACTTTATCTTTGCCTATTTTGTCTTGAAGAGATCGACTGTATAATTGTTTCCTTAAATCTACAGCTGTTTTGATGATGTCTTGATTTCTGCTTGTCATTTATAAAGGTACTTATTATTTAAAACTTGGTCTTCTGTAGCTCTTGACTATAGAAGCTTCCGATTATTGGCTCATCATTTAAGTCTCTTATTTTATAGGTAATAGGATTTGTTTTCCTAACTTGTTCAATTACAAATATCTCTCTTGTCCAGTTTGGTTTATATCCTTTATCAAATATATTTTTATAACTATAGATTCTCACTCTATCGCCTTTCTTAAATTTGGCTTTGTCCTTTGTGGGTGAAATGTCTGAATATAGATTTTTTAAGACTTCATCTCTGTTTTCCGATTTTGATGCTTCAAACGGTGTCATTCTGATTGAAGCATGATGTCTATGATTATAATCGTCGATCAGTTTCTGTAATACATCTATGTATTTTGATGTTTGATTTGAAGTTAAATGTTTTTGAATCATTTCGCCTAAAGTTCTGTTGAACCTCTCAACAACAGATGCTTTACCTTCGTTGAAAACGTGATACAGTTCGATGTTGTTATCTTTCAAGAACTTTTTAAATGCATTGTTTGTAAATTCACTGCCTTGGTCTGTCCATAACTTTTTCGGTTTTCTTTTAGACGATGTGAATAAAGATTGAAATGCATTAATTATTTCGCTTGAAGATTTAGATTTTAAAGGTATCGAATAAGCAGTCCGAGAAAACAAATCAATTACATTTAGTAGGTATTTATAGTGTTTATTTTGTTTAGAAATCGACTGCATATCCTTCAGATCAGCCGACCATATGTCGTCTATATTAAATACAAACACTCGTCTTCTTGTGAATTTCCGTCTTATTGGTTTATGGAGTTCTTCAGCTTCTGACATTCCCAGTCCCAATTTATATTTCATCCATATCACAGGTTTAACTAGCGCATAGTCTACTTTTTCTCTCATATTTTTAGCTTCCATTGCAGCTAATCTGTCTAACATTTCCTTGTCGCATTCTCTTCTCGTTTTTCCTCCTTCTATATTAGAATCTCTATAGCAAATGTCGTGTTTCATCGCTATCTCATCTATTTGATTGAATGGTGTATAACCGGGTAAAGGATTATCACTATCATCTAATCTCTTATCAAGCTCAGTGAACGGACCAGTAAATTTATGCTTTGGTAGATGCCAGTTAGTCAGTGGTATTCCAAGTCTTTGAGATAATCTGCTTGCAGCACTAACAATGTCGCCACCTCTTCTGATGACCATTATTTATGTTGTTTATTTTGTCATGAAATCATTGTGATTTTCTGCTGAATTTTGATAAGTATTTTTTATAAATCTGTTTTTCTTTTTTCCACAAACACTGCAGTTTGATTTCTGTATCTTCCTTTCTGTACCTTTTGTCATTATTGTTTCGGTGCGAAAATTCTCATTAGGAGTGTAGCTTTTACATTTTAAACAATAGATATCCGATTTCGTAGTCATTTATTAAATGCAGTTTATTTATTAAAATGTTCATCGGGATAGTTTACATACAAGGAATTTCTGTATTTTAAACCCGAGTCATAATCTCTACTCAGATCGATAACAATATAACCGTATTTTTCCGACCAGCATTTCTTGCACAGTTCTTTAAACTGATAGATAGCCATGTCCACTGATGCGAAATTCCTGTGCAGTTGTTCAACAACCACAGGAGACGATTTGAAAAATATCATGAAATTGGCATTCGATCTTATTGTATGCAACGGCAGATGTGTGTAATTTTGAGATAAATAAATGGAATCACAGTTACAACTTCTACCTCTAGTGTAATAATTTTCAGCTGTCGTTTGTTTCTTGTCCGTCATTATGTCGTCAAATACCATTAAATTTCTAACCGATTTGTCTAAATCTGCAGGGTCTGGTATCATGTCCGGTGAGTTATAAAATTCTGCCTCTATTGTAGATGGCGATGTGCCTTGCTCATCATTATCCAGTCTTAAACCTAGAGCTAACTCCTCAATAGATGACTCGTTTTCTGTAATTAAATTTCCTACATTTAACATGTTCAAAATATCTGACTTATGAAGTTTATTTTTAAAACCTTCAGTCACACATTGGTATTCTGGTTGATGAAGCGATCTGGCAAAAATGTGTAATTTGTCGTAATTTAACAGCCCTGGCGTTAACAGTAAACGCATAAGAAGAACTGTTTTTCCGGCCCCTGACTGGCCAACTATTAACATTCTAAAGTTTTCCGGGAATGATTCATCATGAACGTTTCTCTTCTTATCAGTATAGAAAAAGTTCATGCTTGTATATTTATTAAACGTATTTTCTAATGAAAACTGATGGGCCTAAATAAAGTTGTCACAGATTGTTTCCGCCTAACGACATCGATTATTGTTGGTGTTGAGCGGTAGGTTCGTTTTGGATGGCCAGCAGCGGTTGCATAGCTCCCTCAACAGCTGCTTTCATTTCCTGTTCCTCTTCCAGCGCTGACTCTTCTGTAATTTTTCTTCTCTTCTCTTTCTTTCGCAGCTGTAGCACAAAAAAACAATAATTATAATCTTAACTTCTTGAGTGAATTCTACGAACTGCAGAGAAAAGAAAGACCCGAACAGTCTGTCAGTACGAAAGTTCATGTTGTTGTTATTACTGATATAAAACTTCGACGTACTAGTACCTCTTTTGCTGACTTCAGTCTTTTTTTCTCCGACTGAGCAAGTGAAACAAATGCTCTGAGCAAATCAATCCCATCAGTCGCATCGGAAACAGCTTTCTCAAGACTATCTGTAGTTGGATTTATCATCGATTTTGCGAGTTCTTGAACCTTGACATAAACTGTGCTTCCTCCTTCAGGATCGTCGACTTCTTCCTTAATTATTCTAACATACTTGTCAGAATTTCGTTTTTGACTTATAACATTACGTTTTATATTGGATGTTTTATTACTCATTTTTATGTGACAGAAAGTATAAGCACATGTACATAGATCTATGCTACGAGCCGGTATGATGTGTTGCCAATGCGCAGATTGGCCCCGCGATAGCCTGTGAAAAGCATAACGCTCATTGCCTGACTCAAAGGAAGGCTCAGAATGCTGCTCAAATGAGCACTCGGCTCAAAATCGGGCTCAATTGAGCAGCATTCTGAGCAGCGTTCTGAGCACTAGTTTTTATGAGTAGAATTCCGGCAGTGAATGTAGTTATAAGGCAGCAACTGCGCGCTGCTGTTGCACAATGGCTTTGTGTTAGGTCAGCAGTGTGAATGGTCTAGACGGGAATGCAGCGGTCCAGTGACTCTGAATAGATGAATGGGCTGTGTCTCGTTCAGTCGCTCACTAATAGCCGTATGGCAGCGAAGCAATGTCATTTTCTGCTATTATTCTGATCATTCTCTTGTCGAATTTAAATGCCCATTTTTTTGCCATGTGTTTCGTAACTATTTCACAATTATTTATATCGAACTTACTATAATTAACATTCACGTGATTAATTGTGCCTTTGATCAATCTTACTCTGTGTTCATTTGTCATTTGTTCTTCAGCGTCTGCATTCACTTTAAACCCTTTCACTTTTCCCACGTTTTTTCCATTATTTAAAATATAACCATAATCTTTTGCTTGTGCACAGCACCAGAAATCCATGTAATGTCCTTGAAGTTCGTCAGACCATTGTCCCAAACCATCTCCAATGTACTGGTCTACTATAGATTTCGTCTGTTCGTTTTCAATGTACACAACGCTGTCTGTGTCACAATAACATACATTTCTGTCTAGTTTTTCTAACATATCGTACAGTCTAAGTCTAGCCCACGACGAAGTGAAACATGCTATGTATATATTTGTGTTATAGCTGGTTTTTATAAATCCATCTTTCGTTTCGTAATTAGCGTAAATTATATTGTCATTTAAAAAGCATAATGATATTTGCTCTACTTTATCATTCAATATTACTCTGTAGAAATCTGCCAAGCTGTCAATGTACTCAGCATGTTTTACTTTTGGATTTTGTCCAAATTTTCCCCACAAAGAATTCAGGCACATTTTGGCTATGAATCTTAAGCCGGGGTTTGTCTTCAATTCTTCTAATTCAATTCCAAACTTTCTTGCTTTTTCTCGGTATTCTTCTTCATGGCATGTAAATTTGCTCGCCTCTAACTTAATTTTCAAAAACTTTCTTATGTACTCCTTCCACAAATCAGTACTAGTCTGTTCAAAGTGCAAGACTTCATGAATTTTGACAATCTGGTATCCCTTTTCTAAAGCCTTTTCCATTTCCGGTGTAGTCCATAGTCCTGTAATGGCTCTTTCTGAATCTGAATGGAGACAGTCTGAATTTCGTTCAACATAACATTGTTGGCAGTTTTGTTTGTTTATTTTTCTTGCAATCTTACACTCTTCACAACCCTTTATTTTACATTCTTTGTTACACTTTATATTACCTTTAGTTGTATTAAAATGTTTACATTTTGCATCAATACGGCCCATACATGCTTTACATAAGCCAAACAATAGTTTGGTAGATTGTTTAGTTTTCTGTTTGTATGGTAATACGGGTAAATACAGACCTCGAGGAGGCAACACTTTACAATGGATAAATCCAAACCAGTTCTTATCGTAACAGTCGGGTTTACAAATCTTTTCTGGATGACCGACTGGATATCTGTCATAGTACATTACTGTTGGGTATAAGCTGACAACATCTATGTATTTTCCTTTTACATGATTATTTTTGAAATCATATATAAGTCTAACAGGTTCACACCTTCCACCATAGAAGCCATCCCGAATTTTTGGAGGCTCTACGAGATCATATTCGTCCAATTTTATGTTCTTCATTTCTTTGTTTCTATCGAACTGGTGTTCCCAGATGGTCACTAAGTTATAGCCGTTGTTTCTTAGAACTTTATCGAGAGCCGCGGTTCTTTCATTAAGATATTTCATGTTATACTGGTTGAATTTGTTGACCGTGAGTTCGTCGTAACATGTGCTACAACCGTGCCAGTAACATCCGTGGAATTGATATATGGTGTTTGTTTCACTACAGTAACCATCCGCCTTATACGTCTTACCATTACATCTAATATACTGTTCACCTCCATGACAGGCATGTCTGATGTCAATGTTTTCTTCCTGTGCAATGTATTTTAACCACTTTACAGCTTTTACGGAATATGTGTCAACTTGTGTTTCATCACAGATACCTATCGTATCTTTTGGTAAAAATTCATTCATGTAAATGGCCTGGCACACGCTAGCTATAGTGATGTACTGAAATGGGTCTATGTTAGCGACCTGTATAAAGAGTTCTCTCAGTTTCAGACAACCTCTTCTCAGTATGTCTACATCACTCCTGCAATACGTGTACATTTCCTCTGCAAAATTAAAGGTTTCACCTTGTGTTGTTTCATACCACTCATCAAATTTTTCCCTGTCTACTTTCTTCATTTCATTGTACCCATAATAATCTTTATCAGGATATGGCCCTACATAATTCTGATTCTCGTCTGTATTAAACTTATGCGGGAAATAACCTTTAACTAACTCGGTTAATCCAAAGGTCTCTGGAAAGTCTTTAAGCGGTATCAGTGTAAATGATATGCTGTCTATGAATCTTATGTTATAACTGTGTTTTACCTCCAGCTGCAAAATTTTCTGTCCATTGTGTATTATGTTTGGTTTTACACCATGAGCAATTAACCATTCTGTTATAAATTGAAAATCATAGCCTTTGCCATAATGTGCAATAAAAGTATATGCCACGTGTTTTGGCTTGTCAAATACCCAAGTACAAAAATCGTTTATATTAGTAAATTTGTTTTCTTCTCCGTCAAAATAATGGGCTATGCAGAAATTTACTATATGTTTGTTAGTTGCAGGATCTAGTTTAGTTTCGAAGTCAAAGAACACATACTTTTCACTATGAGGTTTCACATCTTTCCGTAGCATGTAGCACTGATGACCTTTGTCAACGTACTTTCTACAGTTGTTACATTTTAGCTGATCACATTTATGTTCTTTCATAGGAAGGTCCTTCGTTTTATAAAATCTATGGCATATGTTACACTTGTAAGAATGGTCTTTACATCTTTTGTTTACTAAGTGATTATCAAAACATACTTTACCATAGAAACATTTGTGACACTCTTCACACGAGTGGATAGATTCTTTAATGTCACACTTAGGTTTACTATTACAAAGCTTGCACTTCTGATTTTCCGACTTATGATGTGATTCATTTGCACACGTGAAACCGTCAATGTTTGATATTACGTTGTAGTGATTTTCAGTCAAGAAAATGTATACCTTTACAGATTTTTCTAAACCTCTGTTGTAAATTTGACGTGACTCAGAGTCATATACTTGAATTTCAATGTCTAACTGTTTTTCAAATACCCTAACATCTTCAAA
>Ga0209561_1000270_pt1 | contig 12583 bp, 8 predicted proteins | sample WorMettrBAHAMAS2_FD_187393 | JGI IMG/M metagenome (GOLD analysis project Ga0209561, IMG submission 187393) | Marine gutless worms symbiont microbial communities from Max Planck institute for Marine Microbiology, Germany - Inanidrilus... | ecosystem: Host-associated > Annelida > Digestive system >... | reverse complement strand
AAGTCGTAGAAGAACTTGCCCTGGTCGTCCGACAACCGCCCCATCATCGTTCCGCCCTCCACCGAATCACTCGGGAAACGGAATCACGATCTCAGAAACCGATCAACAGGGGTTTATCAACAGTATCCCCCCATTTCGGACTCACCTCTCTCACGAAACGCGTTCAGCACTTTCGCGATTAAAGCTCCCCGAAATTATTGACTAAAAGGCCGCTCCAAGCGCGAACCCGACTTATGCGTCGTCCTTCTTTAATAGCTACCGAGCAGATAAAAGAACATGCGCGTTCCCTTGTCGTTGCCTTCGTTGGAGACGGCCCGGGTCAGCGGCTGGGCGACCTCGAAGCCGCCGAAAATGGACTTGGTGAAGCCGACCCGAATGCCGCCGCTGGCCGACGACAGGGAGTCATGGTCCCCAAAATCCCGGTTCTCCGGCGTGAAGACGATCCCGAAATCGTAGAAACCGTAAACCTGGTAGGAGTCGAGGAACGGCCACTCGAGGAACTGGCCGAACTGGAGTTCGGCCGAGGCCGCAGCCCCGTCGTCGCCGGAGATCTCGCCGGAATCATAAGCGCGGCCGTATTCGGAACCGCCGACGAAAAACTGCTCGCCGGACAGCATGCGTTCGCTCACCCTCTGGCCGGAGACCGCCAGTTGCACGGCGAACAGCTCGCCCAGCGGCTGGCGGCGGCTGGCCGATGCGGTGACCTTGTGGAACTCCGCCTTGCCGTCGGTGACCGAGGACGAGCGCGACTGGCTCGGGTACTCGCCTTCGGACGCGCCGAAGGCGTCGAAGCCGCGGGTGTATTCCAGGGAGAAGGCGTTTAAGCCATCCAGCTGATCGGTCACATCATAATCGAAGCCGACGCGCAGGAGGCGGAAGCGGTCATCGAAGTCGCGGGCGTCGTTCTCGTCCTGGCGCTGGTTGGAAAAGTCGATCTTGCCGAACAGGCTCAGGTTTTGTTCACGCGTGCGGATCAGCGGATAGCTGGTACCGAGGAAGATCCGCGTGCTGCGGCTGCCGAGGTCGCTGGCGGAAGAGGTATAGCCGGCATCGACGCGGCTGTGGGAAAAGGAGGCCCAGGCTCTCAGCCCCTCAGTGCCGAAATGCTGTTCATGGGTGAGATCGCCGTAGATCAGTTCCTTCGGCGAGCGGGGAATGGTGAACAGCGTCAAGCTGGTCCGTTCGCTGTCGGTCAGACCTAAGTTCAGGTTGGTGGTGACGAGGGCCTGGTATTCGCCGACCGAGCGGGTGCCGCGGTTGTCGATGCTGGCGTAGCCGTCGACGGCCTGATGCTCGACGGCGAGGACCAGTTCGAACTCGCCCTTGTCCCTGTCGACGGGTTTCAGCGAGCCGTCGACGGTGGCGCCGGGCAGGTCGTCGATCAGCAACATGTAGCGTTCGAGGGTCTCGAGGCGGGCCGGGCGCTCGGCCGTGATCTTGGTTGCAAACTTTTCGAGGCGTTCGGCCCTCCTGCCGACGTCGCCGGTGTAGCTCACCTTGGTGATGGCGCCTTCGCTGACCTTGATGCGCAGCACGCCCAACGCCAGGTCCTGCGGTTCCGCCATTGCGGTGGCCAGGAAATAGCCATCGTCCCTGTATTTCTGGGTGATCGCCTTGATCAGTTTTTCGATGGCCGGCGTATCGATCTCGCTCGCCAACAGGCCCTCGTAGAACGGCGCGAATTCGGAGATGGGATAGGCGCTGGCGCCGATGATCTCGACGCCGGTCAGGATGAAGACCTCGTCGAGGCCGTCCGGTTCCACGTAGGCCGGCGGCAGTTGCGGGGCCTCCGGTGCCGGTTTTTCCGGGGCCACGGCCGGGCGTTTCTTGATGCGGTCTTCGATCTTGCCCGGCTCGGCACCGGACGAACTCGTGGCCTGAGCGGCGGCGCGATCGCACTGCATGACCGCGAAAAGTAAGGCAGCGAAGAACAGGCCCGAGAACCTGGGTGCCCATCCCCGGGTTTTTCCGTGTCCGTTTCTTGCCTTCGTCAACGTCCTCTCGGCCCTTTGCCCTTTTTGGTCTTGTTCCGGTCTCCCTGGGCCACAACTACTAGGAGTTTAATTTATAGCGGTTCTATTTCACCCTTGTTGCGTTTCGTTACCGAAATGATATACTAGTCAAAGACTATACTAATAGAAAGTCCAAACCGGGCAAAGCGGCTAATGGCTGCAAGAATAACCGGTTAGCGGCATCCGGATAATACCGCCGATCGTGGCATGAAGCTCAAACCGATGCTCCAGTTGGCGGCGCGTTTTGAAACAATCGGAAACAAGCGATACACACGTCAGAAAGACGAGCTTGGTATAGTTAACGTCCAATAGAGCGGACACCCCATATTATGTCGTGGTGAATGTGCCCGCCAGATGTGCTGCGGTGCGATCAAGCGCCAGCGAGGGAAACCGAATAACAGGATGCCGGCTACGGCATCGGGGCGAAGTGGACGCGCGACGCCGGGCAGGCGAGCGCCAATGAACGAAGAGAAAATAGATGGCAAATCGTATTGGGACGCTGACGACACCTCTCTATCTGGTCTTTTTTATCGCCGCCGTATTGATGGTTTCCGGTTCCACCGCGTGGAGCCAGGAGGCAAAGTGGACCGTCGCCTCGGCTTCCAAGGCGCGAATCCTCGTACCCGGCGGCACCTGGCAGCCGCTGACGGTCGAGACCGCGCTGGCGCCGGGCGCCGAGATCAAGGTCGGGCCGGGCGGGCGCGCCGTCATTGAGCAGAACGGCGACATCGTCACCCTGTCGCCCAACAGTCACATGAAAGTGCCGGCGCCGAAGACCGCCGGCGGTACCAGCATCCTGCAGAAACTGGGCACCATGCTGTTCAAGGTCCGCAAGCGCGATCCGCGCCTCTTGAGCCTGGTCGGTACGGCGGCGGCCAAGGAAACGCCGTTCAAGGTGGAGACGCCTTATCTCGCCGCGGTCATCAAGGGCACCATCTTTTCCGTCAACGTTTCACCCCAGGGCTCAGCCCTGCACGTCACCGAAGGCCTGGTCGAGGCGATCTCGGTCAGCACCGGCGAGCGCGGACTTGTCCGTCCCGGGCAGACGGCGCGCATCTCATCCGTGCCGGGCGGCCGCCTGACCATCAGCCACGGCGGCAAGACGACCGGCGGGCGTAAGGGCAACAGCGGTAAGAAAGGTGACGACGACGGAACCGGTAACGACCAGGGCACCCAGGGCAACCAAGGTCAGGGACAAGGTCAGGACAAGGCGAACAAGGGCCAGTCCCAGGGCAATGCCCAGGGCCAACGGCAAGCCAAGGCGGTTGGCAAGGCCAAGGGCCTGAAGGCCGCGGTCGGTGGTGGTGCTTTCAATATCGCCCAGGCCAGCAAGGGGCTTCTTAGGGCCGCCGGCGCCGCAGCAGCCAAGGGCCCGAAGCTCAAGGCCTCGGCCAAGGGCAACGTGCCCGGAAAAGGTAAGGGCAAGACCAAGGTCAAGACGCCCGGTCAATTGTCGGCGGGCCTCGGCGGCGGCTCCATACCCGGTGTCTCCAATGCCGGCGGCAACGGCCGGGGCAACGCCGGCGGCAACGGTAATGGCAACGGGAATGGTAACGGCGGCGGCAACAACGGCAACAATGGCTGCAACGGCAAGGGTAAGAAACCGGGTTGCTGATAAGTTCCGGTGCTTTATCGGGCCTTACAATAATGGAATGATGATTTGATACGACTGAAGACGGGGTATCGGGGAACCCCGTCCGGGATTGGGGACGTGAGCTATTTTCAACCGGTGAACACCGGTTCGATCCAAGGCAGGGGCTGGACCCATAGGCTGCCGCATGCCGCCATCTTCGCGGCGGTCGCTCTCCTCTACGCGGTGGGCGGTCTCGAATGGCTCGAATACGGCCTTATGGACTCGCGCTTTGCCGTCTCCGATCGGGCGGCCTCCGGCAACACCGTCCACGTCGGCATCGACAGCCGCTCGATCCGTGAACTGGAAACCTGGCCGTGGTCGCGAAGCCGCCACGCCGATCTGATCCGGCGCCTCAGCAAGGCCGGCGCGGCGCGCATTGTCATCGACATCGACCTTAGCTCGAGAACGACGGCGGCGGCCGACGCCGATCTCGCCGCCGCCATCGCCGAGGCCGAAGGCCGGGTTATCCTGCCGGTCTTCAAACAGCGCGCCTCGGGGACCGCCAATACGCTCATCTATACGGAACCCATGGCCGAATTCCTGGAACATGCCCAGACCGCATCGGTCAACGTGCAGCCGGAAACGGACAGCCTGATCCGCCGCTACAACCGGGTCGAACCCTGGCAGGGGGCCTTCGTCCCGTCGGTGGCGACCCAACTGTCCGGGACGATCCCTAATCTGCTCGATTCCTTCTACATAGACTATTCCATCCGCCCCGAGAGCATTTCCTATTTTTCCTTTGTAGATGTGCTCGAAGGGCGTTTCCCGCGCCTGGCGATCAAGGGCAAGACGGTCTTCGTCGGTGCCACGGCGGTCGAACTGGGCGATATGCTGGCGGTTCCGGTCCACGTCGCCCTACCGGGGTCCATGATCCAGGTTCTCGCCTATGAATCGGTCGTCCTCGACAGGACCATCGAGCGCAGCACCCCGGCCTGGAGTTTCGCGGCAGCCCTTCTGCTGGCCCTGCTCGTCGGCCCCGCCTTTTCCGCCCGGGCCTGGCCGCAGGGCATGGGGCTGGGCCTCGCCGGCGGCGGATTGATCTACGGCGGTGCCGCCTGGCTGCAGGCGTCCATGGCCGTCAGCGCCGATATCTCGCCGCCGCTGCTGGTCATTTTCCTGAGTTATCTCTGGGGGCTGGCGCAACAGCTCGATGTTCAGTCGCTGCGCATCTTCAAACAACACATGGCGGCCGTGCACCGCCGCGCCATGATGGACGCGGTGGCCGGCGAAAGCTACGACGGCATCATGATCACCGACGCCGACGGCCGCATCGATTTCGTCAACCCTGCGGCCTGCAAACTGATCGGCCTTTCGGCGGACGAAATCGGCGGCCAGAACATCCTGCGCTTCCTGCGTCCGGACACCAGCGAGGAGGGCAAGCCCGGCTCGGCTGGTGAAACGGAAACACGGGTCCTGGTGCGCTCGAAAGTGAGCGAAATCGAAACCAATGCCGGGAAGCGGATTCCGGTCGAGTATTCGACGACGCTGGCCTCCCTGGCGCCGGGGCGCAGCCCGCTTGAACGGCGAACGGATACCCGGTCCGCCTACATCTATACGTTCCGCGACATGCGTGAGAGCCTCAGGGCGCAATCGGCCCTGCTCAACGCCGCCGACAAAGCGATCGCCGCCGACAAGGCGAAATCCGAACTGCTCGCCAACGTCAGCCACGAACTGCGCACGCCGCTGAACGCCATCATCGGGTTCTCCAACGTCATCAAGACCGAGTTGTTCGGCCCCGTCGGCAACGACAAGTACGCCCAATATATCGAGGACATCAATATGAGCGGGGAGCTCCTGCTCGAATTGGTCAACAATCTGCTGACCGTGTCGAAAATGGATTCCGGGAACTTGGAGCTCAGCGAACAGTTCCTGCGTGTCGACGCAGTGGTGGACGAATGCCTCAAGATGCTGGGCGGAGCGATCGGTTCCAAGTCGCTCACCTTGGAGGCCGATGTGCCCGACGACCTGCCGCAGCTCTTCGCCGATCCCAACAGCATCCGCCAGATGCTGCTCAATCTCATAGGCAACGCGGCCAAGTTCACGCCCGAGGGCGGCACCATCCGTATTCTGGCCGAACTCGAGCCGGCCGGTGAACTGGCCGTGATCGTCGCCGACAACGGCATCGGCATCGCCCAGGACGAACTGGAGAACGTCGTCAAACCCTTCCATCAGGTCGAAGACGCCATGCAGCGCTCGCACGGCGCCGCCGGTCTCGGGCTGCATATCGTCAACGGGCTCGTCGAGTTGCACGGGGCCGAGTTCGACATCCAGAGCGAACTCGGCGTCGGCACCAAGATCACGGTTCGCTTCCCGCGCGATCGCGTCGAGGGCTTCGAGAACGTTGTCCCGCTCTCCGACAAGAAGCCACGAGGAAACGATTAACGGTCGTTTGAGTTGGAAGCCCCTCGGTACAGTGCGCCGGTCGTTCTCAACGTTTTTTGTCAACACGGTCTTAAAGGATATCACGGATCATGACCTGTCATTCGCATATCCGTGTATCGTGAACCTGATCGTTTTGATACGAGCGCCTTGGGTGTCTGCTTAGGTCAAAACCGGATATTCGACTTCATTTACCCTTAAGGCTAAATCGGATGGACCGGAAGACTCGACCGTAACGGCGCAATGTCCGTGAGTGGGATACTCCAGCCTTATCGGCAGCCAGCGCGCCATGTCGCCATAGCGCCTGAAGCGGCCACCCAGTTCCTCAGGTGCGGGGTCGGCCGGATAAACCTCGGGTCACGGTACGGCGTTTTGATCCAGTGGCCGGCTGACGCGAACGCAGGTTATAGGACAATACACAATATAAAAGTAAAATATTCCTTTTTGTTCTTGAATTCTGCACGAGTATTTGTTATATTTTCCTATCATTGGTCTTAATCAAGGGTCGTTGTCTATGGCGATCAGGCAGGCGGGGCATAAAAACGGTCGGGCGGTTCCGGGAACGGCCGGCCAATGCTTAAGCGCGTTCCCGTGGCCATGGTCGCGCCCATTCGTTCCGGCACGGCACAGAACGAATGGGCGGCGAAAAAATGTTCATGGACATCCATGGACAAAAGTAGACATGCCGCCGCGACGTCCGGTCCCCGGTCGTGACCGGCGTTCATCAATGACCGGTCCCGCAGTCCCGGCCGCAATGGCCTCTAGCTCAGAGGCTCTTCAGCCACTGGTTGGCGGTGAAGGCGGCCTGCAGGAAGCGTGTCTGCAATGGACCCAAGGCGAGGGTCTTCGGTTCGCTGACCGGCAGCGGCAGGTCTTCTTCCCGACCACCCGACAGCAGCTCGGCCATGGCTTTGCCGAAGACGGTGCCGAGCGCGATGCCGCGGCCGTTATAGGCGATCGGTGTGTAGAGGTTTTCGGCGAGCCGATGGATACGCGGCAAGTGATCGGGGGTCATGGCGATGGAGCCGTGCCAGGCCTGTTCGAATTCGACGGGTCCCAGGTCGGGAAACACGTGCCGAAGTCGACGCGCCGCCCAGCGCCGCGACAGGCCGTGTTCGCCGCCGACGGCCTGGCCCATGGAACCGACGATGAGCCGGCCAAAGGCGTCGCGCCGGAGGGCGAACATGATGGTCCCTGTATCCCAAATCCCTTGCCCTTCACGGAGGATATCGGCGGTCCGCTCACCCAGCGGTTTCGTCGCCAGTTGGAAGAACTGAATCGTGGTGAACGTCCGCTTCAGCCCGGGCCACAGGTCGTCCGTATAGGCGTTGGTGGCGAGGATCACGGTCGTGGCGCGGACCCGGCCGTGACCGGTGTCGAGAACCCAGTCCTTGCCAGCTCTTTGCAGCGTCTGCACCCGAGCGCCGGTCGAAATCTTGGCGCCCTTGGCCAGTGCGATCCGGGCCAGGCCGCGGACGTAGCCCATGGGGTTGATGGTGCCGGCGCGGCGGTCGAGGAGGCCGCCATGGAACGCTCTGCTGCCGATCCTGTCGGCCGTCTCCTCGGCCGACAGCAGTTCGACCGGGGCGTTCAATCGCTGCCATTCCCCGGCGCGGCGGGCCAGGTCGTCCAGACCCTTGGGCGCGTGGGCGGCATGGATGGTGCCGTTGCGCACCGCCTCGCAGCGGATCTGATGGCGTTCGATAAGCGAAAAGACCGTGTCCGGCCCGGCACCCAAGAGCTCGATCAAGGCCGATCCCGCCTTATCGCCGAGGCGACGGCGTACGTCCTGGGGCGGCAGCCAAAGTCCGGCATTGACCAGGCCAACGTTGCGACCGGAACCACCGTAACCGATCTGTTGGGCTTCGAGGACATGGCAGTCGAGCCCGAGTTCGGCCGCATGCAACGCCGTCGACAGGCCCGTATAGCCGCCGCCGACGATGGCGACGTCGGTTACCGCATCGCCGCCCAAAGGCGCCGCATAATCGGCTTCCTCGGCCGAGTGATCCCACAATGACAGAAAGGACGCTTGTTTCATGAACGCCACTATAAGCCGCGTTGCGCGTCAGCTGAAACAGCCGTAGTCGCGGCGCGAACTGTGGATAGGTGAAGGGCCGCCCTGCGGGTGTTAGGGGTTCAGCAACCCTGTCGCCGCGGCCGCGGCACGACGGATCTCCGCGGCGTGGGGCAGGATCAGGGTGGCCGTCGTGCCGGCCCCGACCTTGCTCGAAAGGTTCAGCCGCCCGCCGTGCGCTCGCATGATGCCGGCGGCCACGGCGAGACCGAGGCCGGCGCCGTCTGATCCGGTTGCGGAGCCTCGATAATAGGCCTCCGTGATACGGTGCAGTTCGTCGTTGGCGATTCCGGGGCCGCTGTCGGTGACCGACACCCAGATGGCCTGTTCGTTGTCGATTCCGGCTTCGACGAAGACGTGTCCGCCTTCACCCGCGAAGGCCAGGGCATTGGCGACGAGGTGGCCGAGGGCCTGCGACAGTTTGTCGAAATCGCCGCCGAAGGTGATGGACCGGTCGATCTTCAGTCGATCCAGGGTGATGCCGCCTTGCTTGGCGTCGGCCTCGAAACCTTGGACGCAGCCGCGAACCAAGTCGGACAACCGCACCACGTCCCAGTTCAAATACACGTCGCCTTTGATATAAGTCTCGACATCGACCATCTGGTCGATCAGCCCCATCAATGTGGCGCCGGCCTGGCGGATGGCGCCCATATAATAGTCCATCTTTTCACGGTTCGAGAGGTTGACCAGGCCACCCATCATCATGTCCGAATAGCCGATCACGGCATTGGCGGGTGCCCTGAGCTCATGGTTGACGGCGCTGACCATCTCGGCTTTCGCCGTTTCCGCCGATTCGGCCCTCGCCCGGACCTTCTGAAGGTCGTCGGTCAACCAGTCGCGTTCGCGCTCCAGGCGCCGGTACCAGAGATAAGGGAGAATCAAGGCGAGACCGACAAAGACCAGGACCTGTAGCACGGACCCGGCCCCAGCCAGCACGTCGGCGGGACCGGCGACAAAACCGAAGAGACCGAGCACGGGTGCCGCCAGGAAAAACTCCCATACCGATGCACCGGCCGCCGTTGCCGCCAGGACACCTGTGGTCATGGCGGTATAACTCGGTTTTGGCGAACGGCGGTTCAATCCAGTCTCCCCACATTGGCTTGGTCTTTTTCTTGGACGGTAGGGTATCACCGGATGTGGCGGGGCGTAGAACAATCACGCGAATCGCCGACATAAGATCAACGTCCTGCGCAAATGTGAGGCCTAAACACCGTCGGCTCGGCTTCTCGTTTCTTTGCCTGCATTGAAATTCGCCTGCGAGTTGCCTGGGAGCGCGCCAGGGAGGCCGAAGGGCTACTCACGACCTTGCAGGTTCGACGATAATGGTCGGGAACTCGTCTGCCGAGGTCACTTCCTTGAGCGGCACCGTCGTTGTCACCGTACTGTGGACGCCGAGCATGTTAATGCTGTGCACGCCGGCAAAGATGTTTTCCGGATTGGTGAAAAAGTTGCCCGGCGAGTAGAGCGCCGGCGTGTGCCACCATAGCCGATAACCGGCCTCGAACAACCAGCTGATCAGCGCCGCCGACTTTTCTCGGTTGTCATTCTCCAGATAGATGTAGGGGTGGAACCGCTCGATCGACTTCTGGGCTCCCTTGAGGACCCGGAGCCCCATACCCTCGACGTCCAGTTTCAGCAGATCGAGACGGCTATGCAGGTAGCTGTCGTCGAAGCGTCGAACCGGTACCGGGATCGTCCCCTCGGGCAGCGATTCGAAGCTGATCCCGCCGAAGTTGTTGGCGACGCGGTAATCGATGGCCGGAAAGCGGGCCGTCTCTTCCGCTTCGGCAAGCGCGAAAGGATAACAATCGACATTCATCAGGCTGTTCAACGCCACGGTCGCGCAAAGGGCCTGGAAGACCACCGGCTGCGGTTCGTAGGCGACGACACGTCCCGAAAGACCGACTTGTTTGGCCATGCGCACCGTATGGGCGCCGATGTTGGCCCCGACCTCGGCGATGAATGAGCCGGGGCCGCACATCTGCTTCAGGATGTCGAACTCCTGCTCGCAGTATTCGCCGTACTCGATCAGCGAGCGACCGACGTAGGCGTCGTTCTCGTTGACCAGATAGACGGCGTCGCGACCGCGTACGATGCGGTTGAAGCCACTGAAACCGAGGATTTTGTCGTTGTCATCGCTCATCGTTCAGTGATCCGCCAGTCGCCGCGTTCGAGGGCCCCCGGATTGTCGTGCCGGAAGGAGCTGAGCACCAGCCCAGAAACATCCGCTGCGGAAAGAAGTTCTGCCTCCTCCCTCCGATCACGGTTGTGCCATTGTCGGGCGATGTAGAGGTTGACCGGTCAGGGCCGGGCCGTAATCACCGGCAATCTGTTCGGAGAGCGGCGCCATGCCGGATCCGTCGAGATAGTTCTGCAGGTATCCTTCACCCCGGTGCATCGGCCACAAGTCGAGCCACATGGACGGACAGCGGCTCGAATTTTGCCCAATAACAAGGTGATCGATCGTGCCTTCCGCGATCCAGCGTTGCCACTCAAGCGGCCAGTTGCCCAGAGGCGGTCCGATGATGTCGCCGCGGGAAATGCCGATGCCGAGCCTAACACCGATTTTCTGCATCTCTTCGCGCAACTCGATTAGGAATTGGCTCAAGTACGCGCCGTGCAGTTTTCGCCACGCTACCCGATCGAACGTTTCAAGATCGAACTCGTCATCTGTCTCCGCCATGTAGTCGGCGAGCACCGGCCGGTTGAATCCGAACCTATCGGCATGATCGGGTGGTTTCGACTGCGAGCGCAGGCATAGGAACAAGCCGTCAAATCCGGTGTCGTGCAGGAGGCCGATGTACTCGTCGATGAAATGACGGCGCACTTCCGGGTAGGCGAGACAGAAGACACCCCATTGCGGGGCGCCGTCACGATCGATGATCAGCCACTCGGAATGGTCGCGGCAGAAATCGCTCTGCCAAGCGACGTCACGGCCGTGTTCCGCGTTATGGTAACTGACCTGTCGTTCCGCCGGTTCCGGCAATGGCCGGCCCTGGTCCAGCAAGGTTACATAAAGCCAGGCTTCGAACCCGGCTGTATGGGCCCGGTCGGGGACCGCGGATCGCTCGTCGAAGGGAAGGGCGGCGGCATCGGCTCCGGCGATCGTCCGCCCGTCTCCATGGGTGACCGTACCGGCGAAACTCTGACGCATGGTGCGCCAATGGACGGCCGCGGCGTCCAATTGATCGCGCCAGGCGGACAGCCTCTCATCCAGGTCACCTACTGAAGCCAGCCGGCCCGTTCCCTCGCCGAACTGCAGGTGGTCGCCCCACGATACGCTGACGATATTCTTACCGGTCACCGGGCGGCACCGCCAAACCAGAATGCGTAAAGACGGGATTGGCACATCTTCAACCGCAACCTTACGGGTCGCTGCGCGGGTAGTCCCGAACCGGATTTCCAGATAACGGGGATGGCCGTTCCGTCGCGGCGTTCGATGCGCTCCGATACGGCCAGAACCTCGCCGGTTTCTGTGGCCAAACACTCGATCTCGGCCCAGCCATGGGCGCCGTTGAGATTGAGGTAGAGGTCGGATTCCACCCCGTCGAGTGGTCGCGTCAGCAGATCGCCGGGCCAGTGGCCGGCGTCCAGGCTGGCGAAACCGTCTAGGCGAAGCCGCGCCAATCCGATGGCCGAACGCCTGTACCGAAGGTCATCGTGGCGCACGTTGATGCCGCCGTAATAGATCCAGATCTCATCAGGTGCGATCGCAGGTGACACCAGCGGTTCGGAACCGGCATAAACGACGCCGGCGTCCCAGGACCCGCTCTCCCCGGCACCAAGCAAGACGCGCCGTTCGGCGACCCGGCTCTAAGTCGAGCCGCCCTGGTCCTCGGCCGCCAGTTCGATCTCGACCCGCTTGTCGTCGGGCGCATTCCTGTAGACCCATACCAAACCAAGGCGGTTGCCGAAGTAGTCGAAGCCGCTCATGCCGTAGAACTCGGTGCCCGGCGGGTCGCGCCAGTCGGGTTCCAGGACCACCTGCGGCTCCGACCAGATACGGAAATCCGTACTTTGCGACAGCCCGATGATACGGAAGTGACGATCCTCGCGACGACTGGTCTTGACGAAGGTCCGGTATACGCCGTCCTCGCCACGGGACATGGCGCTCGCGTCGCAGGGGCCGCCGGCGACCGGCCTCGGGTCGACGAGGCGCCACGCGAGACCATCATCTGAAACGGCGGCAAACAAGCCTTCACCGTCGACCGGGTGCCAGCCGGGCACCGCTGTCGTCGGCGGAAATGGCGAGCCCAACCGTTCGAAGTCGGCGGCTGACATGGCCCCGAAAAACACCATCTTGTACCGCTCGGCCGGATCGCCGCCGTCATCGATCACCACTGCCGGCGAGAACAGATGGACACCCCCATCTACCCGACGTTTTTCAGGATTGGGGTGCGGAAAGCGGCTTTGGGGGCGATTTGGGCTTGCAATGACCGTTTCGAGCGGTCGTTTTGCCGGTTTTCGGGGTGTTTTCCGGCCTCC
>Ga0209561_1000269_pt1 | contig 12669 bp, 14 predicted proteins | sample WorMettrBAHAMAS2_FD_187393 | JGI IMG/M metagenome (GOLD analysis project Ga0209561, IMG submission 187393) | Marine gutless worms symbiont microbial communities from Max Planck institute for Marine Microbiology, Germany - Inanidrilus... | ecosystem: Host-associated > Annelida > Digestive system... | reverse complement strand
AATAACCCGCAACATCTCTTCCAGCCGATCGCCGGTCTCAGACAGACGTCGCATATGATCCGGAAGGTCGAAAAATCCAAGCTGTTTCATGGCATCCCCCTCGGAAAGCCATCGAATCACAAAACCGCCAAATTGGCGAGGTTAATGGGGGTGTCCACCTATATCAAACTGTTGTTCCAGTCGGCGCGCTGACGAGGAATCGTTTAGTGATCCTCGGGCGGGACCTGGGTCGGATTATTTGAGCCCGCCGGCAAATCCGCGGGTCAGGCCCTTCTGGACGACACCGACAAGCGCCAGGATGGGAAGGGACGCCAGGAACCCGATCGCCGCCAGGCGTCCCCAGAACGTCTCGTCCTCGGTGATCAGGGTGGCGATATAGGTCGGTAGCGTAAACTTGGAAGGCGTCTGATGAACAGTAGCGCGTAGACGAATTCGTTCCAGCTCAGGATCAGCAGGAAGACACCGGTGGCGATCAGTCCGGGCGTCATGATCGGCAGCACAACGGTCGCCAGGCGGGCGAACAACCCGGCCCCGTCCATCAACGCCGCCTCCTCGTAACTGACCGAGACGTCGCGCACGAAACCGATCAGCATCCAGATCGCGAAGGGCAGGCAATAGACCTGATAGACCAGAATCAACCCGAGCAGGGTGTCGAGCAGACCGAGCGCCCTCAACACCTGATAGAGCGGGATCGCCAGGACGATCGGCGGCGACAGCTTGATGATCAGGACGAATAGGAGGAATGCGACATCGAGATGTTTCGGCAGGCGCAGCCGTACCAGGGCATAGGCGGCCGGGAAGCCGCACAGCAGGGCCAGGAAGGTGGACCCGAAGGCGACCACCAAGCTGTTGATCACCTTACCCAGGATGTTGTCGTCGATCAGTTGCCGGTAGTGGGCCAGGGTCGGCGCATCGGGAAGCAGGTCGATGGTCGGCGATACATACTCGATGGGTGGCTTCAGTGATGTCCCCGCCATCCAGACGAGCGGCAGCAGCATGACCCCGGTCACCCAGTAGACGAGAACGGGATGGAACGCCTTACGCCACACGGGACCGGCCTTTCACGATATTGATCGCGTAAACGGCCGCCAGCAGTCCCGCGACGATAATCATAACGACGGCGGCCGTCGAGGCGAGACCGACGTCGAAGAACTTGAACCCCAGTTTGTAGACGTACATGGAGAGCGTTTCCGTGGCCTGGCCCGGGCCTCCGCCGGTCAGGGCGTAGACCTTGTCGAAGATCTTGAAGCTGTCGATGCTGCGCAATAGCGCCGCCAGCAACATATGCGGCACCAGCAGCGGTAACGTGATCGTCAGCAGGACCTGTGCAGGCGAAGCGCCGTCCATGCGCGCCGCTTCGTAGGTTTCCGGTTGGATCGATTGCAGGCCGGCGAGCAGGATCAGGAAGGTCAGGGGTGCGGTCTGCCACAGGTCGACCAAGACCAGCGAGATCATCGCCAGATCCGGATCGAACAACCACTCAACGGGTGGCAGCGATAGGGAGCGTAGGAGGTTGTTGAGGAAACCGAAATCGTAATGGAACCAGGCGCGCCAAATTGCCGTCACCACCATGGTCGATAGAACGAAAGGGGCGACCAGCGTCGGGATGACCAACCACCGCCCCGGGAACCGGCGATAGACCATGAGGGCCAACATCAGACCCAGGGCCACCTCGCTGACGGTCGCCATCAAGGTGAAGGCGATGGTATTCCAAGTCGCCGTCTGGAAGAAGGAATCGCTCAGAAGGTATTGGTAGTTCTCGACGCCGACGAAATTGGCGCCTTCGAACCCGTAATCCGTCGTAAAGAACGAGAGGATCAAGCCGCGGCCCAGCGGATAAATGGTCAACAACGCGAACAAGGCTGCGGCGGGGCCGAGCAGCAAGAGCGATGTGAACCTGGATTTTCGCATGGCCGCTTTCAGGAAAATGACGGAGACCCGGCCGGTCGTGGGCCGGACTCCGCCATTCCCAGGGAGGTTCAACGTTTCAAGGCTCGGGCGATCTTCTTGTTCGCCTCCATCAGTGCCTTCTTGGGGTCCATCTCGCCGATCAGTGCCAGTTGCAGGTAGTCGCCCATGATCGCTTCGACCTTGGACCATTGCGTGATCCGCGGGCGCGGCTGCGCGTTCTGCAGGGCCTCGACCTGGGCCGGGTACCAGCGGTACTTGGCCACCACATCGGCGTCCTTGTAGACGGCGGCGCGGGTTGGCGGGGTGCCCAGTTCCAGGGCCAGTTTCTTCTGCACAGCGGCGGATGTCAGGAAGTCGATGAAGTCGCGGCCGCGCGTAGCGTTCTTGGCGTCCGCCGGCACGGCGACCAGCCACGATCCCAGCATCGGTGCCGGCCCCTGGACCTGGCCGGGTGCGGCCATGATCCCGATCTTGCCCGGGACCTTCGATTTCGCCGGGTCATCCAGAGACGGCGCCCAGGATGGCCACAGCTCGATGGTCATCGCCGTCGTTCCCTGCATCAGGGCGTCGCGTACTTCGGACGAGTTGTAGGTCTCGACACCCTTTGGTGCATAGGGTTTGAGAGACAAGTAGAGCTTCAACGCATCCAGGGCAGAATCGCTGTCGAGATGCGATTTGCCATCCGCCCCGACGATCCGCGCGCCGTGCGCCCACAGGATCGGCAGGAAGCCGGTGACGATCGGATTGGCTTTCTTACCGCGGAAGACGAGGCCCGACACACCGCTCTCTTTCTCACTGATGGCCTTGGCCGCGGCAACGACTTCGGTCCACGAGGCCGGTCGGCCGAAGCCATGTTTGGCTAACAGGTCCTTGCGGTAAGCAAACAGTTCCACGTTGCCGACGAATGGTACCGCATAGTGGGGTCCGCTTCCGACGGGGTAGCGCGATACGTCGCGGGCCGGTTTGACGAAGTCCTCGTCGATGCCGCCCCCGAGCTTATCGAGATCCGCCAACCAACCGTTGGACATGAACTCTACGGCCCAGGTGTCGTCGAGCATCACGACGTCATAGGCGCCGGCTTTTTCACGTAGTGATATCGTCGCCTTTTCCAGGAGCCCGCCGTAGGGCAATTCGAGCCTTTCCACCTCGAGTCCCGGGTTTTTCGCCTTGTACATCTCTACGGCCATGGCCAAGGCCTTGGCGTATCCGCCATCACGGCCGGCAATGACCAGTTTTTCCGCCTGTGCGGCCCCAGCGCCGAACAGAACGGCTCCCGCCACCAGGGCGGTCGTGAACAGTTTCATGACACTATCTCCCTTCTCCGTGACTCTGCGCTCGATCGCAGGGTCTTCGGCCGTATTATATTTTGCAAACGTTTCCATTTTCTATGAAATTGCTCTAGAAATCAAGAGGAAAAATCGCTAATATAGTATAATTCGCCTATTATTCTTGTGATAGAAAACGTTTGCAATTCATCGACTGAAACCCTTCGCCATGAAGAGAGTGACCATCAAAGACGTTGCCCGCGAAGCCGGCGTTTCAGCCGCCGCCGTCTCCCGTGTTTTCACCAAACGCGCCAGCACATCCAGCAAGACTCAGGAAAAGGTGGTGGCCGCGGCGAACCGGCTTGGCTACCGGCCGTCGATGGTCGCACGTGGCCTGGTCGGAGATCGCACCAATCTTGTCACGCTCGTGTCCGGGCGCATGGTCGACCCGTTCGACGCTCTCTTCCTGGACCTCCTCTCGGAAACGCTGGCCGACCGAGGAATCCGCCTGTTGCTGGCGTCGACGGGAACGTCGAAGGCTGGCGATAGCGGACTACTCCAGGCGCTCGATTACTTGTCCGATGCCGTGATCGTTTCCTCGGGAACCATGTCGTTGGACCATTCCGAAGCCTGTGTGCGCGCCGGTCTGCCGATCATCCTGGTCGGACGGGTCGTTGAACTCGCCGGTGTCGACTGTGTCGTCGCCGATAACGGCGACGGATCGCGGCAGGCGGCCGAATTGCTGCTTCGGACCGGATGCCGGCGATTGGCCTATCTGGGGCGTGGCGGCACCACGTTTTCCGATAAAGAACGGTTCGACGGATTTTCCGCCGCCGCCTCGGGAGACGGTGAGTCGTGCACGTTGCATTCGGTGGAGGGACCCGACGAAAAGAGCATTTTCGAAGCCGCCATGGCCATGCAATCGGCGCCGACACGGCCCGACGGCGTGTTTTGCGGCAGTGACTCCATCGCCTTTGGCGTGATCGAGGCGGCACGCGCGCTTGGTCTCGACGTCCCCGGCGATTTGTCCGTCGTCGGGTTCAACAACATTCCGCAAGCCGATTGGCGGAGCTTCCGATTGACCACCATCGACTACTCGATCCCGCATACCATCGACACCGTCATGGATCTGCTGGACCGGCGTTTGGCCGAACCCGACCGCGCGAGCGAGGTTCGCCGCATCCCAACCCGCTTGGTCCCCCGCGCCACGACCCGTGAACTCCCGCCTGGAGCGTAACGTCGCCCATGAAAGTCCTTTTGTTCAGCGATCTTCACTACACGCTTGGCCGGAAAATCCACGGCCGGTGGCCTGCGGAGTCCCTGCGTCGTGCCATCGCCCATGCGCGGGATCATCATGGCGACGCGGATTGTTGCGTGATCCTTGGCGATTTGACGGACAGCGGAATGGAATCGGAATACCGGGGCCTCGCGGACGATCTGGGTGCACTGCCGTTCCCGCACCGGATCATGTTGGGCAATCACGATGACCGGAACAACTTCGTCCGCGTATTCGGCACCGACGGCGTCGACGACAGCGGGTATGTGCAATCGGTCATGGATATCGGGCCCTACCGGTTCGTTCTTCTCGACACCCACACTCCGGGCCAAGAGTGGGGCACCCTCGACGGCGGGCGTCTCCTATGGCTCGATACCGCATTGGCACGGTCCGACCGGCCGTGTGTCATCTGCCTGCATCACCCACCGATACCGACGGCACTTCCCGCCTTCGATGGGATCGGTTTACGCGGATCGGACAGCTTTGTCGCGGTACTGGAAAAACACCGGCCGGTGGTTCGTCAGATCTTGTCGGGTCATTGCCACATGTCGATCGGCGGAAATCTGGCCGGGATTCCGGTTTTCGGCGTGACGTCCTTGCTTTACCAAGCCCTGCCCAACTTCAGTGACGACCACTTCCTGGATGGACCGGGCTTGACCGCTGCCTATGGTCTGGCGGTCGCCGATGAGGGCCATTTCACGATCCACACCGTTCCATTCGAATACTCAGGCGATGTCGTGTCGTCCGGTGAGCAACCCTGAGGAAGAACCATGGCGCATATCGAATTGAAAGGGGTCAGCAAACGGTTCGGATCAACCCAGGTCATTCACGGCGTTGATATCGCCATCGATGAGCGGGAGTTCGTCGTCATCCTAGGCCCGAGCGGATGCGGCAAATCGACCGTGCTCCGGATGATCGCCGGATTGGAGGAGGTCAGCGAAGGCGAGATTTCCATTGGCGGGCGCCGGGTCGATCAACTGCCGCCGAAGGACCGGGGGTGTGCCATGGTCTTTCAAAACTATGCCCTCTACCCCCACATGACGGTTCGCGGCAACATCGGCTACGGGTTGCGCATCGCCCGCACGCCGAAGGCGGAGCGTGAGGCGCGGATCGCCGAAACCGCTAAACTGTTGGACCTGACACCGCTCCTCGATCGCAAGCCGAACCAGCTCTCCGGTGGCCAACGACAGCGCGTCGCTATCGGCCGGGCACTGGCCCGCGAGCCCGAGGTGTTCCTGTTCGATGAACCGCTTTCCAATCTGGATGCCAAACTGCGAACCAGCATGCGCGTCGAACTGCGCAAGTTGCACGACCGCCTGGGGGCCACCTCGATTTATGTGACCCATGACCAGGTGGAGGCGATGACGCTCGCCGACCGCATCGTCATCATCAATGAGGGTGGCATCGAACAAATCGGTACGCCGAAGGAGATCTACCACACGCCGGCGACCAGCTTCGTCGCCGGCTTCATCGGGTCGCCCCAGGCCAACTTGTTGAGCGGAATCGTGACCGGCGGCGGCACTTTGTTCCGCGAAGACGGCGGTGCCGAATTCAGGTTCCCCAGACCGTTGTTGTCGGGCGAGGGTGATCGCCGGGCCGTACTCGGTGTCCGGCCCGAGGATATCGCCATTGGTGGGGACACGGCGGAATCCACCATCGATGTCGTCGAGGAACTGGGATCGCATCGACTCCTCTATTGCCGCTGTGGCAACGCTCCGATCACGGTGGTTGATGACAGCGATACGGAGAGGGAACCAAAAGACCGCTTATCTCTCCTGTTGCCGCCAGACAAGGTCCACCTGTTCGACGCCGACAGCGGCCATGTTCTGAGCCGACCCAGCGAAAAGGGAATGGTGCCATGATAGAGCGCGACCGGAACGATGATCTTCGTATGTATGTCGCCGAAACGGCGGCCCGCCAGGCCGGTGAACGGGCGCTCGACTACTTCCGCGATGCGGATTTGACGCGGCAAAGTAAGGGTCTCCAGGATTTCGTGTCAGACGCGGATCGTGCCGTCGAGGCACTGATCAGCGAGATCATCTTGGCCGCCTTTCCCGACGACGCTATCGTTGGTGAAGAAGGGGGCACGCGGCACGGGACCGACGAATACCTCTGGGCCGTCGATCCCATCGACGGAACCACCGTGTTCCTCGACGGCCTGCCCGGATGGTGCGTGTCAATTGCCGTCATAAAGGGCGACGCCGTCGAAATAGGGGTCGTGCACGATCCCTGCGCCGGCGAGATCTTCACGGCGCGGCGCGGCGCCGGCGCCTTTCTGAACGGGCGTCCGCTGCCTAAAATCCGAAGCCGCGATATTTCCTCCGGCATGGTCGGGATCGGATACTCCAGGAAGGCGGACCCCGAGGCGTTCGGGAGTTTCCTGACTGCCCTTCTGGAGAACGGAGGGAACTTCTACCGCAACGGATCTGCCGCATCCATGCTCGCCCAAGTCGCCGCCGGTCGTCTGGTCGGTTGCTACGAACCGCACCTCAGTGCCTGGGACTGTCTCGCCGGACTGTTGCTCATTGAAGAAACGGGCGGCGAGGCGTTGGATTTCGAGATGGCGGGTATGCTGGCCCAAGGTGGCCCTGTCCTTGGTGCCGCTCCCGGAGGGTTCGATCAATTGCTGAAAATCATTCCGGCCCGTTAACCCTTGATCACGGTATCGGCCAATGGCGAGCCTATAGCCGCAGGGCGGTGATTTCGGTCTTCCTGGGCTCGATAAAAAAACGGGGCCCGAAGGCCCCGTTTTCCTTAGGTATCTTACCGCCTTAGTAAATGTTCTGGGCGGAAACCATGGCGTAGAGCATGGGAATAGACAGCAGCGTGTTGGTTCTCGAAAACAGCATCGCCGTGCGGGCCGACGCCGCCTTCGTATCGGCGTCCAATTCGACAATGCCCAAGGCTTTCTTCTGGTTGGGCCAGATGACGAACCAGACGTTGAACCACATGATGGTGCCGAGCCACATGCCGATGCCGATCGCCATATGTTTGGGAACGCCGTCCACCAAACCGATCGTAAGGGCTTCGACGAGGTATCCATTCAACATGGCCAGGATAAGACCGGTGATGATGGTCGACATGGCGCCCCAGCGGAACCACCAGAGAGCAGCCGGCGCGATAACCTTGCCGATTGCCGGCTTCTGTTCGTCCGGGATGTTGGGCATATTGGGAATCTGTACGAAGTTGAAGTACCACAGGAGCCCAATCCACATGACACCGCTGAGCACGTGAAGCCAACGGAAGAAAAAGGCCCAATAGGAATGTCCCAGGTCCAGGCCTTCGCCAGAAATGCCGGCGACGATGCCCACAATGATGACGGTCAGGACGACCCCTGCGATAACGGTGTTTTTCAGGTCAGTTAGAATGCCTGCCATGATTCTCCCCTAACTTTCAGAACATTAGGTATTAGTCGAGATTTAGAATGAGTTTGATTGCGTTCATATATAGGAGGATGCGGTAATTGTTCAACGGAATTCGCCGAATCCGGGAGAATACGCCAAAAACCAACAGCTTATGGCAGTACGGTGCGGCCCGGTAGGCGCTCAACGAAAGGAAAACCGGGTCCGTGACCGAAGGTGATTCCTATTGTCGCAAACTGATCGCCCGCTTCGATCGGGATCGTTACTTGTGCACCCAGTTCGCACCTGCAGAGCGACGCGCCGATCTGTTCGCACTTTACGCCTTCAACCTAGAAATTGCCGGTGTCCGGGAATCGGTCAGCGATCCCCTGGTCGGGCAGATGCGTCTCAAATGGTGGTACGACTCCCTTGATGCCATCGTTGCCGGCTCACCGCCGAGACAGCCCGTCGCCGAACCTCTGGCGGAAGCCGTGCGTCGGCACGGTTTGCCGCGGGCCGAACTCGAGACACTCATCGAGGCGCGATCGGACGACCTGGAAGCCGAGCAGCCCGTCACCCTGTCGGAGTTCGAGGCCTATGCCGAGCGCTCGTCGGCGCCTCTCTTGCGACTGGCGCTAGCGGTCCTCGGCGGCGGCGGGCCGGAGGCCCAGGATCTTTGCCGCTCAACAGCCGTCGCCTGGGCGCTGGGCGGTCACCTACGAGCTGTGCCACACCATGCGGCACAACGGCGGCTTTATTTGCCGAGGGACCTGTGCCGGGAAACGGGACTCGATCACGAAGCGGTTTATGCCCGGCGTGCCGATGACCCCGAACCGGCTGGTCTGACTACGGTCGTTCGCGGTGTGGCCGATGCCGCCTATGGGCATATCGAAACTGTTCGGGCGTCCCAAACGACCATTCCATCGCCGGCCCGCTCCCTCCTTCTTTATGGGACCTTGACGCGACATTATCTGGGCCTCCTGGCGGCAGTCGGGTACGACCCCTACCGCATGCAAACGGGCCGTCCGGGGCCCGGCGTTTCGGGTTTGCTAAAGCTTTTTTGGGCGGGGCTCAGACGCCGCGCCTGACATCGCCGCGATGCTGTTGTCGATCCACCGCAGTTTATTAACATTGGTCAATGCGACGCTGTGATTTGCCATTAAACTGCTCGTTCATAAACGATCGCCTCGGGGGAGGCGCTGGAGGAGACGTTTGGGCGGATGATGTCGATAGGCAAACCGCCGGGCTGTGGCGTATGCCATTTGCTCCCGGTCAGCGATTGGAACGTTCTCTGCGACGAAGAGTTGATCGTGCTCGACGCCGGACATCGCCCGTTCGACTATGGCGCCGGCGAAACCGTCTACGCCATGGGTGAATCCAACCGCGGCGTTTACTGCGTATCGACCGGAACAGTCGGCATCCGCAAACTTGATGCGGAAGGCAATTCCGTGCTCCTGCAAATGGCCTATCCCGGTGACGTGTTGGGATACCGGTCGTTCCTGGCCGATGGAGAGCACCGTACCACCGCCGAAGCCCTCGGTCCGAGCCGCGTCTGTCTAATCGATTCATCGACGGTTTCGCAGTTACTTGGCGACAACCCCGATCTGGGAATACAGTTCCTCAAGCGGGCCACCGGCGAACTGGAACAGGCCCATGATGCCATCATCAAAGGCGCGACGCTCTCCAACCGGGCCCGGCTCGCCCATCTGCTCCTGGTCATGACGAAAAAGCACGGCCGCGTCGCCGATGACGGGTCGCGTTCCATCGATCTGCCGGTGTCACGCCGTGATCTCGCCTCCATGGTCGGCACGCGCCACGAGACCCTGTCGCGGATCATGGGTCGTCTCGAAGAAGACGGAATCGCCCGTTTCTCAGGACGCAACGTCGTCGTTCCCTGCCTCGACACCCTGGCCGCCGAGATCTCTGGATCAGCCTGACTACTACCGATAGCTGTACAAGCCAGAAGATTAAGCAAATTTAGCGGCAAAATTCGGAAAATTTGACGATCGTCAACGCTCTTTCCCATGGCGGGCAGTAGACAAAGCCAGCGGCGAGTTTGCGGAGAGAAGCGATGGACGCGAAAAGCGAGATTTCCGGTAAAGACCTGGATTCCACGAGTATAGAGGCTTGTCTCGGCAATAGACCGGACGAAGCCATGCACGAAATGGGCGGTGTGACAGGGCGCCAATTGTTCAAGTTCTGCGCCGGCGTGGCGGCGACCATGGGGTTGTCGTCGTCGGCCGGCGTGCGCATGGCCAACGCGGCGATGGCACCGGCACGCCCGCCGGTCATCTGGCTGCACGGCCAGGAGTGTACGGGCTGTACGGAGTCGCTGCTGCGCTCCTACCACCCGACCCTTGAGAGCCTGCTACTCGACGTCATCTCGCTCGACTACCACGACACGCTCTGCGTCGGCGCCGGCAAACAGGCGCTCGACTACAAGCACAAGATGATGGAGGAGCACAAAGGCAAGTACGTGCTCGTCACCGAGGGCGCCTGCCCGACCAAGGACGGCGGCATTCACTGCAAGGTCGGCGGCAAGACCCAGATGGATCTGATCAAGGAAGCCGCCGCCGGCGCCGCCGCTGGTGTTGCCGTCGGTGCCGGCGCCGTGATGCTCAAGAACATGGGCGACAAGAAGAAACAGGACGCTTCAGACGAGCAACAGGGGTGACGCCATGAATAAAGTCGACCGGCGACAGTTCCTGCGCGGCGCCGTTGCGACCGGAGTGGCCGGTGCCGCCGCGGCGCCAAAAACCGCTGAGGCCTTCACACCGCGGGCGCCCCTCCCGCTGCCGCCGAAGGCCGTTGGCATTCTCTATGATTCGACGCTCTGTGTCGGCTGCAAGGCCTGCGTCGATGCCTGCAAGTCGGCCAACGACATGCCGAACGAGATTCCGGCACACTTGAAACGCTGGAACGAGGATATTTGGGACACGGCCGAGGACCTCTCGGGCGATACGCTGAACGTGATTAAGACCTATCTCGACGGCGATGCCACGGAGAAGGATCGGCAGAAGGACGGCTACGCCTTCATGAAGCGCCATTGCCTGCATTGTGTCGACCCGTCCTGCGTCTCGGTATGCCCGGTCAGCGCCATGAAGAAGGACCCGGAAACGGGCATCGTCTCGCATGATCCGGACGCCTGCATCGGCTGCCGGTATTGCGTCTACGGTTGCCCGTTCGGCGTGCCGCAATACGAACTCAACGACGCCTTCGGCCAAATCCAGAAGTGCCAGTTCTGCGCCCACCTGCAGGCCAAGGGTGAGGTTCCAGTCTGCTGCGACGTTTGCCCGACCGGCGCCTCGTTGTTCGGTACGGTCGACGACCTGCAGAAGGAAGCCGAAAACCGTCTCGCCGGTAAGCCCGGCGACGCATACGTCTATCCGCGCGGCGAATTGGGCAAGGGCCGGCCGCCGCATGAGAAACCTCTGCCCAAATACCAGCCGGCCGTCTACGGAGTTGACGACGGTGGTGGCACCCAGGTGCGTTACCTTTCGGCGGTCTCTTTCCAAAGCCTGGGCCTGCCAAAATTGCCGAAAACCGCTTTCTCGGCTGTTTCCGAGGGCATCCAGCACACGCTCTACAAGGGCATGATCGCACCGATCGCGTTGTTGGCTGGGTTGGTGTTCCTCGCCCGGCGTAGCGCCGTTAAACATGCGGAGTCGGAAGGCAGAGAGGATTCGGGAGAGCGCTCATGAGCAATACGCCGTTAAGACCGCTCGGCGGTCGCCTTATCACACCGACAACCGTTGCGCTCGCCATCCTTGTCATCATCGGCGGTTACTTCATCGTCCAACGCTACATGCATGGCCTCGGTGCTGTCACCAACCTCAACCAAGGTTACCCATGGGGGCTTTGGATCGCCGTCGACATCGTCATCGGTACGGCGTTCGGCTGCGGCGGATTCGCTATCGCCTTACTGGTCTACATTTTCAATAAAACGAATACCATCCACTGATCCGCCCGGCACTGTTGGGCGGCTTATTCGGCTACACGCTCGCCGGCGTCGCCGTCATTATCGATCTCGGGCGCTACTGGCAGGTTTATAACATCGTATTGCCTTGGTACGCGCAGCCAAACTCGGTGATGTTCGAAGTGGCACTTTGCGTTGCTGCCTATGTCGTCGTTCTCTGGATTGAATTCGCGCCGGCATTTCTCGAACGGTTCGGCCTCACTGATCTAAGGAAAAAACTACAGAACGTGATGTTCGTTATCGTCGGCCTCGGAGTCCTGTTGCCGACCATGCACCAGTCTTCACTCGGTACCATGCTTTTGGTCATGGGCTCGCAGTTGTCGCCGCTCTGGTACACGACTTGGCTGCCGCTACTTTATCTGATGACGGCACTGGCCATGGGTTACAGCGTCGTCATGTTCGAGGCGACGGTGGTCAGCAACAGCTTCGGCCTTCCGTCGGAGCAACCCTTGCTGAGCAAGTTGTCAGTCGTTGTCGGCTGGCTGTTGGCTGCCTTCCTAGTCGTCCGTTTCGTCGACCTAGCCATCGGCGATGCGATGGCGGATGCCTACAAGGGCGACCTCATCGCGTGGTTGTTCTGGATCGAGAACTTGCTGTTCGCTGGTGCCGTGGCGGTCCTGTTGACACCGGCGGGCCGCGCTAGTCAGCGGGCCTGCTTTTTGGCTGCCGTAGCGATCCTCGTCGCGGGTTCGCTTTACCGGTTCGACGGGACTGTCAAGATAGTTTGTGCCTGGGCCGAGTTATCACACATTGACGAAGCGTTCGCCGAAGATGATGGCGAACTGTGTCTTCGCCTCGATCCATTCACGCGGCGGCCGCTTCCAAGACTGGGCCGCATGATTGAGCACCAGATATAGCAGCTTTGTCGCCGCTTCGTCACTGGGGAAGTGCCCCCGCGTT
>Ga0209561_1000268_pt1 | contig 12672 bp, 14 predicted proteins | sample WorMettrBAHAMAS2_FD_187393 | JGI IMG/M metagenome (GOLD analysis project Ga0209561, IMG submission 187393) | Marine gutless worms symbiont microbial communities from Max Planck institute for Marine Microbiology, Germany - Inanidrilus... | ecosystem: Host-associated > Annelida > Digestive system... | reverse complement strand
AACTGCTGGGATTCCTCCCCAACCTCTGCTTGGTTGCTGAGTGATGGATACCCCGCACAGCTCGCGCAGGATCGTCGGCACCTTGCGCATCGGTACCCCGATACCGTAGTGCAAGGCATGGGCGCGCGTGAATACGCCATTCCCCACACGGTGCGCCGTCGCTCCGTGTTGGCTCGGATCGACTTGCGGGTGTTGCCCGCATAGCGTGCGCCCGCAATTGCAGCAAGCGCGCTCAATGCGCAGCCGCAGAACGGGCAGCGATCCCCTTGCAACGGGCACTTGGACTCGGTGCGTGATTTCTTCTTCGGTTGGTAGATCGCGGTGGCTGAACTTGCCGGGTTTCCGTCCCGGCTTCTTTGGGTTCGCTTTCTTCTTACCCTTGGAGAAGGGTGCGGCTTGCCGCTTGGAGGAACGTTCTTTCTCTTCGAGTCGGCGCTTGAGCGCAGCGATTTCCGTGGCTAGCCGAGCCGCGCGTTTCGTTCTCGCAGCTCCATGACAAGTGCGATAAGCGTTTTGGACGCTCAGCTCTGACAGTTCCGCTTCGCTCATGTCAGGAAACGATACGCCTTCGGATCCGACTTTTCAAGTCGTTATGCTCAACTCCTCATACGTCAGACAAGATTACATCCATATCCTACTAATTACTAGTCACGCCTAGCCCTTCGGTGATCCTGGCTCGCTAATCAATTACGGCGCGGTAAAATGCCGATCTAACTCTCAAGCTCAACCGCCACTATTAGGAGACATGGTTGGCTTCGTCTTACGCCTGCGTACTCTGTGAAGCTCGTCTTCGAAATCTTGGAGGCTTCGGATCAAGGGATTTGGGTTCTCGATCCCTTTTCCGGGACCGCTACAACTCCTCTTTGTGCCACCTACGCCGGTAACACTGCAACCGGAAATGAGATGAAGAACTATCGAGGATGTCGAGCCGATTCCAACCGATTTATGATCGGCTCTGAATCCTATGCGGGTTGTGTAACGCCAGGCCTGCGGCGTCGATAAGCTGTTTCTGGAGATCCAGGACGGCAGCTTCCCGGCTCTATCCGCAGAAGACGCAGGGCGCGGCACCCCCTATGCCGAGGGGGCTGCGTATTTTTTAACGCAGCTGGCGCGGCTCGGTTTCAACGGCATCCAATTGGAACCCCAAGGTCTCACGACCCGGACAACCCCTCTCCATACAACGGCACCCTCTTCTCGCGCAATCCGCTGAGTCTGGCCCTATCCTCTCTGCAACGGGAAGGTCTGCTCGAAAAAGGCGACCTCGAATCCTTGCTCGCGAAGCGCCCGCCGGTTCGGGACCGGGTCCATTACGACTTTGCGCATGAGACTCAAAGACGCGCCATCAATATGACCTATCGGCGATTCGTTACGAATCCCTCGGCTTACCCGGAGCTGAAAAGGCAGCTGAACGAATTCTGGCGCACTCATGCCCACTGGCTGGAACCCGACGCCCTTTATTCGGTACTGTTCGAGCTGCACGGGCAACAAGGTTGGCACCGTTGGAAGACCGCGACCGGTGCATCCCACCCCGACCGCAACCTGTTCAATCCGGCGCCGGACCGGAAACTGCCTGCGCCGCTAGAAGGGCCAGGCTGCTGGAAGACCACCAGGAGACGGTCGAACGTTACACCTTCGGCTAGCTGCTCCTGCATCGGCAGCACTACCAGTTGAGGGAAGGCTGCAAAGCACTCGGGATAAAGCTGTACGCTGACCTGCAAATCGGGCTATCGGGGCAGGACGTATGGGCCCACCAGGGATTGCCTCTGCCCAATTACCGGATGGGGGCCCCGCCGAGCCGGACCAATCCCATGGGCCAACCCTGGGACTCCGCGGTATTGGACCCCGGTCACTACCGGACCGCGGACGGCTCCCCCGGACCCGCGATCGAGTTCGTACGCCGTCGGTCGGAAAAGATCTATTCCGAGTACGATACCGAACCTGCCGCATCACCCGGATTTGCGGGCCTTTTCCTATGTGGAGGAACAGCAGCTCGACACCGCAGGTGCCCTGCACGCGGACCACTGGGTAGAGTATCTGACCCCGGAGCAGGTAGACGCCTATGCCCAGGTCTTCTCCTGTCTGGTAAGCCCCGACGGTACCTCGAACTATCGCCATGACCTGGTGTGCGAGGTACTCTGTCCCTGAAGCAGGTGATGGAGCGATTCGGCCTCGGTCGGTTTCGGGTCTTGCAGAAGGCGGACCCGCACAACCCTACCAACGTGTATCGCAGCGATCAGGCCGAGCCCATCGATTGGATCATGCTCGGAAATCACGACACCCCGCCGATCTGGCAACTGGCCGCGCAATGGGTCAGGGACGGCAGCGCGCGGGACCGGGCCAAAGACCTGGAACGGCGGCTGGTTCCGGTAACCAAGGACCGAGAACGCTGGGTGACCGAGCACGCCGAACACCCAGCTGCGCTGGTGCATGCCTTGTTCGCCGATCTACTGATCAGCCGGGCCCGCAGCATCATGGTCTTCTTCGCCGACCTGCTCGGTCTCGAGGAGCAGTACAACAGTCCCGGCACGGTACAGGATGCCAACTAGTCGCTACGCGTTCCTGCCGACTACGAGCGGGCTTATCTGTTGCGGCTGGGCGATAATCGCGCCCTCAATATTCCTTATGCCTTGAGCATCGCACCGCGCGCTTCCGGATTTGACCTGGTGACGCCGCAGATACTCGCTCTGCTCGACCGGGAGGCCAAGTATTTGCGCGACCAGGGGCGTAGCTCGGCGCATCCGGCGGCGCTCGATTCAAGTCAACGCCATTAAGTTAAGCGTTAGGGGCAAAGATTATGTTTAAACAACTAACCGCCATCATTGAAAAAGAAGATGATGGATATGTAGCTCTTTGCCCTGAAGTGGATGTGGCAAGTCAAGGCGATACCGTAGGAGAGGCGCGGGCAAATTTGAAAGAAGCATTGGAATTGTTCTTCGAAATGGCTTCGCCGGAAGAAATCAATTCTCGCCTTCATGATGAAGTCTATATAACCCACGTGGAGGTTGCCGTTTGGTAAACTCAAGACCTTGTCTGGGAAGGATGTATGCGGAATCCTTCAGGAACATGGATTCAAAGAGGTAAGAAGAAAAGCAAGTCATGTTATCATGCAAAAATCAATTGCTGGAAGTACAATCACCGTTCTGGTTCCGGATCATAAAGAAATAAGAACTGGAACCTTGATGTCCATTATTCGTCAATCCGGTGTGCGGCGCACAGAGTTTGAATAGAAAAAGAAAAGCCGGATAAAAAATTCATGCGGAATGCCAACTGGTCGCTACGCGTTCCTGACGACTACGAGCGGGCCTATCTGCTACGGCTGGACGATGGTCGCGCACTCAATATTCCCCATGCCTTGAGCATCGCGCTGCGCGTCCCCGGTTTCGATCTGGTAATGCCGCAGGTACTCGCCATGCTCGATGGGGAGGCCTAAAAGGCTGTTAAAAACTAACTTATTGATTTTTAATGATAAAAAACCAGATTTTCTGGTGGTATAATAACTGTGAGTACTTCTATTTCGGATTCCAATATGGCTCTTGAAAAGACTCAATCTCCTATCAGGTACCCGAGTGATCATCATTGATGAAGAGTGGGAAATTCTCCAGCCTGTTTTTGATGAGCTCGAACCCTATACCACTGGACGCCAACGAACGACCGATCTTCGCGAAATCCTGAATGAGATTTTTTATCTGAATAAAACCGGTTGTCCATGGCGCTACCTCCCAACAGACTTTCCCCCTTACCGACTGGTTAACTCTTACTACAACAAATGGACGGACAATCGAACGTTGGAAAAAGTCAATACCGCGCTACGTCAGCAGTTACGTGAAAAAAAGTCGAAACCCAGACCCGACGGCAGCCATCATTGACAGTCAAAGCATCAAGGAAACCCCGGAATCCTGTCTGGAATCAGGGTTCGATGGAGGCAAGCCCATTAAAGGAAGAAAAAGAAATATCCTTGTCGATACAATAGGTTGTCTGATTATTGTTCGGGTGTTCGCAACCAACGTATTTGATGGGAAAGCGGCTCGTCAGCTCATAACGGATCTGTTCTCATTCCTTCATACCATCACAAAAAATCTGGGCCGACAGTGGTTATTCCGGCCTGGAGCTTTCCGATTTGGCTCTGGCATCCAATTCGGATGCCTGATCGAGGTCGTTAGAAAACAAACAGGGTTTCCCGGCTTCCACGTGTTACCTCGTCGATGGGTGGTCGAAAGAACCTTTGCCTGGCCAGTTCGATCACATCGATTAAGTAAAGTTACGAACGTAAGCCAACTTCGAGTGAAGCTCAGGTTTGTTTCGTATCAAGTCGCTTGCTTCTCCAACAGATCTATAATAACCAGACACCCTACAAAATGACCGTTGGGTGATTTTCTACTAACTTATGTCTTTTTAGACAGCCTCTAAGGTTATGTTATGCAAGGAAAAAACAGGTATTTCAGGCGTTCACACCTTTGGGAAGCTAAATTCAGAGCACTTATACGCTATTTCGCGCACGATTTGCGGGCCTGGAAAATCGCCGAGCTGAGTAGTGTAAGCCGCCCGACGATTAATCAGCTATTCATGAAGTTACGAATCAGAATCGCCCAGGTTTGTAACGCTTCATCCCCTCTATCCGGTGAGGTTGAAGTCGATGAATCTTATTTTGGCGCACGCCGTGTTCGCGGAAAAAAAGGGCGCGGAGCAGGCGGTAAACCGATCGTCTTCGGGATCCTGGAACGCCACGGGAAAGTGTCGGAAATCGTCCCTGATGCCTCCAGGAAGCAGCTACAGAGCGCGATCCTGGATCAGGCAGCCCTGGAAGCATCATCCACTCGGACGGCTGGAGAGGCTACAATGGGCTGGTGGACATGGGCTACAAAAAGCATTTCCGGGTGCATCATGGTGAGCATGAGTTTGCCCGCAGTAATTGCCATATCAATGGCATTGGAGTCATTCTGGTCATATGCCAAACGGAGGCTTGCAAAGTTCAATGCTGTTCCCCGACAAACGTTCCTTTTACACCTCAAGGAATGTGAATTCAGATTTCATCACCGAGAGGAAGATCTCTCTGATAGAATACTTACTCTACCGAAAGAAAACCCACTCTAAAGTTATCTAGACCCTTTTGTATTAGGGGCGAAAATATCCCCTTGTTCAAACGGTTATCCGATTGGACACAGCAGAGCATCCCGACCTCGCACGAACACCCTGAAGTTCCCAAAGTGCCTCTTCATCGGTCACCCGGAGGGATCGAAGGAGACCCCCGGCGGTTCACCCGGACCCATCCCAAGGCTGCGTAGGATTCGCGGCCGGTAACGTTCATCCAAGGACTTGGCGTGAATGAATCCGACCAGCCAGGTCAGCGCAGCGGCGAGCCCACCCACGCCGGTTATGACGCTCACCAGCTGCGTATACGCGGGGGCTAGGCGTACGACGAAAGCACCCGCCACCGCCCCACCGACCAATGCCGCCAAGGGTACCAGATAGGCGAGGACCGATACCTCCAGCAAAGCGCCTTCCGGCAACCCGATGATCACGCGTTCGCCGGGTCTGGCTCCGATAGGGTTGGAGGCCTGCAGCAGCAACCGCTTGGGGCCGAAGTAGCGGGCCAGCAGCGAGGTGCCGCAGGCACCCTTAACGGCACAACCCCCGCAGCTGCTGCGAGCCTGCCCCGCCACCTCGGCCAGATCACCCTGCACCGAGACCACGACCCCCGTTTCCTCGATCACCGCCGCCTCCCGGGAACGTGTCGGATACCCGCAAGCACCGTCTCCAGCGGCACCTCGCCGATGACCGTCACCTGATGATCGGATACCCGTTTGCCGACGGCGTGCACGGCGCCGATACGCGTACCACCCTCCAAGACCTCCCGCGGACTGCCCTCGACATAGACGGAGAGCGACGCCAAGCCGTCTGAAAGCACAAAATGATCGACCGGTTGCCCACCGCCATCGCGCCAATCGGCGTGCATTACCAGGACGAAACCGGGGGGAGGGGCGTCGAACCGCCACGGCAGCAGGTCGGGAACCGGACGCTTGGGCCTATACCCAGATTGCGGCGGCACCGGACCGACGCCGGACACCGGCACCTGCGACGGCAACAGATTCAGCGAGGTGAACATGACCTGTTCGATGGGGGTGGTCTGCTGTCCCATCAGGTCGGACTTGAGCGGCAACCCGCTCTCCCGATCCAGGTAGAAGCGATATCCATAGCGTAGACGGTCCCGGGGTATGACCCCCACCACTTGCGTATACCTGCCCGCCACTCGGGCGTCGCCTAGGGGGTAGACCCCGTAGTAATTCCTCAGCACCCTGGGATTCAGAGTTGCCGGGTGGAGCATCCCCCTCCCCACGCGGGAACCTGGCACCGAAATGGGACGGGAAGCGGACAATTTGCAGGTAACCTTGCCCTTCTCCCTGGTCAGGGTACGCACTGGCCCGTTGAGGGAAGCCAGATGCTCCCGCACCTGCCCGTCCTCGACCCGGTGTATAACCCGCAGTGACTCGAGCTGGTTGTCGCGCAGATAGACAACCGTGCCCTCGTAGCTCAGGGAACGCAGTGCGTTGGCCATCCGCACGAGCTGTTCGGTAGGTCCCGGCCCCGAAACAGCCGCTTGGGCGAACCAGAGCAGCACCAACGATTGAGCGAGCAGGGTCTTCACGGGAGAGTGAGCTAGATGTCAACACGACCTAGCGGCGTGTTTCATAGCCGACCAGCGTCGCATAGGGCAGGAAACCTTATCATATGGGATACCGGCGATTGTTCTTGGTGATGCACCAGAAACCGGTCCAGCTTGCTCTCCAGGGCCGGTTCATTGACATGCCAACGCTTGGCGGGACCGGCAAGCCGGAATTGTTCCGGCATGAATGAAGCGGCATAGCGGCTCGGGGTAAGTTCGACGTCGGGCCCGAGATGAAAGAGCCTGGGCGCGGCAACGATAGCGGCAACGGCAGCGACGGCGGTCAATGCGGCGCCGACTAGGGGTCAGATACGAAAGGCCCGACTCCGGTGCGCCACCGGCTGCTGCAGGGGAATCGGCTCCGCGGCAATGCGTTCGCTTACGCGGGCCGCTATCAGGCGATATTCGGGGCGCACCTGCTCCGACCTCAAGGCGGCGCCGATCAGATGATAATTCTCCCAGGCTGCTCTCAGCCGCCTGTTCGATGCGAGCGCAGACACGGTCGTATGCACCAGCGCCGGAGCGACTTCACCATCCACAAGGGCCGAGAGGTGCTGTCTTTGCTGTTCACTCATCATTAATTTTTCTTCACTTACACATAGGATCTCATGGATCCAGCAAGGGTTTCAGGTGCCTGTTGATCGCCTCGCGGGCACGAAAGATACGCGAACGTATAGTGCCGATGGGGCAGTCCATCGCGTTCGCGATTTCCTCATAGCTCAGGCCCTCGAGCTCGCGCAGCACGATCGCCGTCCGCAGGTCTTCCGGTAGCTCATCGAGCGCGCCCTGTACCTTCTTCGCTATCTCCATGCCCAGCAGATGGTGCTCCGGTGTACCCAGCTCCTGCAGGCGTCCGCCTATCTCCATCCGTTCGGCTACCTCCGCCTCTACATCATCTCCGGGAGGACGGCGCCCCTGAGCGATCAGATAATTCTTCACCGTGTTGATCGCAATGCGATACAACCAGGTATAGAAGGCACTTTCGCCACGGAACCCCGGAAACGCCCGATAGGCCTTCAAAAACGCCTCCTGGGCGATGTCCACAACCTCGCTGGGATCGCGGATATAACGGGAAATGAGGCTCGCGACCTTTTGCTGATACTTGATCACCAACAGATCGAATGCGCTCCGATCCCCTTCCTGTACCCTGGCTACCAACTCCTGGTCGGACTGTCGCTCAGACATGGACCCGAAATTCCCTGGCCAACGTACCGGAATCCGATGGCATTGACAGTTCTCTGAAACGAAAGTTCTCAGCCCTCGACTGCGTGGATTGGAAAATCCCACCGAGGGAAGGGTCTTTCAAGGTCTGGCCAGCTAAAACAATCGCTCTGAACCAACACCCGGTGCAGTTTATAGTGAGAGAGGCATTTTTGCACCCGCCCATAGAAGAGGGTGTCGCAAAAGCCCATCCGTGGGGCGTAGCGTAGGCGTCCCGCCTGCCATTTGTCGGTGTCCACCTGCAGGCGGGACGCCTGCGCTACCCAAGGCAACCGAATGATAATTCGCTAGAAAGCAAAAGGTTACAAAGGTTGGTCAAAGCCGGGAGCGCCGCCATCCTGGCAGCAAATAGTTGCCGCCGTCCAAAGATAAAGATGCGGTGAGGTCAGGGACCTGTCTGCCGCAGGCGGCTGAACCGCGCCGGTTTTAGTAACATCCACCCCCATGAGCAACATCCTTCGCTACGATGTCCTGATCCTCGGCAGCGGGGCGGCAGGCTTAAGCCTCGCCCTGAAGCTGCACGCGGATATCTCCATCGCGGTGATTTCCAAGAGCGCGCTGCACGAGGGCAATACCTACTACGCCCAGGGCGGCATTTCCGCCGTGCTGGACCCCAACGATTCGGTGGACTCCCACATCCGGGACACCCTCCGGGTCGGTGGCGCCCTGTGCGATCCTGAGGTGGTGCGCTTGGTCGTGGAGCGCGGACCGCAGGAAATCCGCTGGCTGCTCCAACAGGGGGTGAGCTTCACCCGCGATATCCAAGGGAAAGACCCTGGCAGTTACCACCTCACCCGTGAGGGGGGACACAGCCAGCGCCGCGTCATCCATACGGCAGACGCCACCGGTAAGGAAATCGCGGGCACCCTGGCAGCCCGCATCCGCGAGCGCGGCAACGTCCACCTCTACGAAGACCACAACGCGGTGGATCTGATTACCACTCGCAAGCTGGGCCTCGAGGACAATCGCTGTATCGGCGCCTATGTGCTGGACCGGTGCTCGGGACAGGTCGTCACCCTGGTCGCCCGCTGCGTGGTCCTGGCGACCGGTGGCACCAGTAAGGTCTACCTCTACACCAGCAACCCTGACGTCGCTACCGGCGACGGCATCGCCATGGCCTGGCGCGCCGGCTGCCGGGTCGCCAACCTGGAGTTCATACAGTTTCATCCTACCTGCCTGTACCACCCCGAGGCTAAATCCTTTCTCATCAGCGAGGCCCTGCGCGGCGAAGGGGCCCGTCTGCTGCTACCCGACGGCGAACGTTTCATGCCGCGTTTTGACGAGCGGGCGGAGCTGGCCCCGCGGGACATCGTCGCCCGCGCCATCGACCATGAGATGAAGCGCCTCGGCAGCGAGTGCCTGTACCTGGATATCTCCCACCGGCCCGGCGCATTCATCGAGCAGAACTTCCCCACAATCCTCGAACGCTGTCTGCAACTCGGGGTGGATATCACCCGCGAGCCGGTCCCCGTAGTGCCCGCCGCCCACTACACCTGCGGCGGCATCCTGGTGGACAGGCAGGCCCATACCGACCTGCCCGGACTCTACGCCGTCGGCGAGGCCGCCTATACCGGACTGCACGGGGCAAACCGCATGGCCAGCAACTCCCTGTTGGAATGTCTGGTATACAGCGAGCTGGCGGCACGGGACATCGCAGAGCGCATGGCAGGATCGGCACCACCCCGAGATGTACCCTCCTGGGATGAGAGCCGGGTCACGGAACCCGATGAAGAGATCGTGGTCGCCCACAACTGGGAGGAGCTGCGCCGCTTCATGTGGGACTACGTCGGTATCGTCCGCACCAACAAGCGCCTGCGGCGGGCCAAACGCCAAGTAGACCTGCTGCGCCAGGAGATCATCGAGTATTACAGCAACTTCCGCGTCGGCAACGACCTGCTGGAGCTGCGCAACCTGGTGGAAGTAGCGGACCTGATCATCCGCTCCGCGCAAAGCCGGTGCGAGAGCCGCGGCCTGCACTACAACCTCGACTTTCCCGAGGAGGACGCATCCCAGTGCGCACCCACCATTCTGATCCCCGACGGCTACCGCCCAATGAGTGATGAATGCGGATGGGAGAACCGAGTATAGGGCACTTTGAAAAATCCGATTTTCGTCAACAGCGTGCCCGAATAATTAATGGCTTAGAGTCGCCTGATCGGGGAAAATGCCTATTTTCCAAGGTACCTATATGTGGTCTTCGCCCCAATGAACCATAGCTCTTCCCCAATGATCTTCAGGTGACCCTATGCTATATACCCTTTTCATCCTAGCCGTCGGCATCGTTATCGGTTGGAATATCCCCCGACCAATTTGGGCCAAGGAATTGCAGGATCGGGCCATATATGCGGTCAAAACGCTGGTCGATAAGCTGGGCCGCTGAGGATACCCGGTCGGGTTTTCGTTGAAGACCGGTTCCCTATGACGTGGTCAGATGTGTTCTTCCATGATTGTGAGCAGTCCGGAGCCCATAAAGGACCTCGCAATAAAGCTTCCGGTGATCCACCTCACACGGCAGCATATCAACGGAACCTCACGGGGGCTTCTTACGCTGGTGCCCCGCCTTCTCCAGCTCGTCCAGGTATTCTTGCCACCAGGCCTCTTGGTTAGTGCCGAGCTTGTACAGGTAATCCCAGGAGTAGATCCCGGTGTCGTGGCTATCGTCGAAGTGCAGGCAGACGGCGTAGTTGCCTATCGGCCGGATCTTTTCGATGGCAACCTCTTCTTTGTCGAGCTGCAGCACCCGCTGACCCGGCGCGTGGCCTTGGACTTCCGCTGAGGGGGAGTAGACGCGCAGGTACTCGCAGGGCAGGTTGAAGTGGGAGCCGTCGTCGAAGGTGATCTCCAACACTCGGGATTGGCGGTGCAGATTGAGCTCGGTGGGTATGGGCATGTTCGTCTCCAGTCAGGCCGGATATAGCCCAACAGTTTGAACCCTCGAACCGCTGAGAAAGGTGTATGCAGGTATTGTTTCAACTACAAATGCGCCTTTGCGGTTCCGATCGTTAAAGGATATACCGCGACAGATCCTCGTCCGCCGCCAGCTCCGAGATGTGTCGGTCCACATAGGCCACGTCCACGGTGACCCTGGTCTGGCCGAGATCGGCGGCATTGAAGGAGATGTCTTCCAACAGACGTTCCAGGACCGTGTGCAGGCGTCGTGCTCCGATATTCTCGGTGCGCTCATTGACCTGCCAGGCAATCTCGGCAATCCGTCGAATGCCATCTTCGGTAAAGTCCAGGTTGACGCCTTCGGTCTCCATCAGGGCCTTGTACTGGTCGGTAAGGGATGCGTCCGGTTCGATCAGGATGCGGACGAAGTCCTCCGTGTTCAGTGCCTTGAGCTCGACCCGGATCGGGAGTCGGCCCTGCAGCTCGGGGATCAGGTCCGAGGGTTTGGCCAGGTAGAAGGCACCGGAGGCGATGAACAGGATGTGATCGGTACGCACGGAGCCGTACTTGGAGGAGACGGTGCTGCCCTCGACCAGCGGCAACAAATCCCGCTGCACGCCCTCGCGCGAGACATCCACGCTGCTGCTGCCGTGCTCAGAACGCTTGGTGACCTTGTCGATCTCGTCCACGAACACGATGCCGTTTTGTTCCACACTCTCCACCGCGCGCAGCTTGAGGTCCTCGTCGTTGATGCGCTTGGCCGCCTCTTCGTCGGTGAGCAGCTTGAGGGCGGCGTGGACTTTCAGCTTACGCCGCTTGGTACGACCCTGACCCAGGTTCTGGAACAGCCCCTGGAGCTGGCTGGTCATCTCTTCCATGCCGGGTGGAGCCATGATTTCCACCCCGATCGGTGTGGCGCTGACCTGGATCTCGATCTCCTTTTCGTCCAGGTCGCCGCGGCGCAGCTTGTCGCGGAATTTTTCCCGGGTCGCCGGGGAAGGACCGCCGGAACGGCTGTCTTCCTCGAAGTTGGTGGGTGGCGGCAGCAGGACGTCCAGAACCCGCTCTTCGGCGGCCGCTTCGGCCTGGGCCGCGACCTTGTCCATCTCCCGCTCCCGGGCCATCTTCACCGCCGCGTCCACCAGGTCCCGGATGATGGATTCGACGTCCCGGCCCACATAGCCGACCTCCGTGAATTTGGTTGCCTCCACCTTGATGAAGGGGGCGTCGGCGAGCTTGGCCAGGCGGCGCGCGATCTCGGTCTTGCCCACGCCGGTAGGGCCGATCATGAGGATGTTTTTGGGCGTGATCTCGGTGCGCAGAGGCTCTTCTATCTGTGCCCGCCGCCAGCGGTTGCGCAGAGCGACGGCGACCGCGCGCTTGGCCTCGTCCTGGCCGATGATGTGCTTGTCGAGCTCAGCTACGATGCGTTTAGGAGTGATGTCCGACATGGGTACTCAAAGATGCTGGGGCGCCTGGCGCCACGAAGTAATACCTAACCTGGAAAGAATCTTGTTAATCCATGGATTACGCAGATTTTCACAGATTTTTCGTTTTTCATCTGCACTAGTGTCCGGGATAGTAACAATCTCCGGGCAAAGCCGGGGGCTTTCGTTTGTGAGCCGCTCAAAGCGGCTTTCGGGGGTGCGAACGCGACCCCACCGATTTGCTGCCGCCTAAAGGCGGTCAATCAGCGCCACAGATTCAGTTGTTCAAGTCGCTGATCTTCTGCCTCCTGATGTCGGATGTACGCGCGGGTCACCCGCTCATCGCAACCGACAGTCGAGACATAATACCCCCTCGCCCAAAAATGCTGCCCAACAAAATTGCGCTTACGCTCACCATAGACTCGGGACACGTGGATCGCGCTTTTCCCCTTGATGTACCCGACCACTTGCGAC
>Ga0209561_1000267_pt1 | contig 12684 bp, 10 predicted proteins | sample WorMettrBAHAMAS2_FD_187393 | JGI IMG/M metagenome (GOLD analysis project Ga0209561, IMG submission 187393) | Marine gutless worms symbiont microbial communities from Max Planck institute for Marine Microbiology, Germany - Inanidrilus... | ecosystem: Host-associated > Annelida > Digestive system... | reverse complement strand
CGACCGAAAACGGAATCCGAAATCGCAAGGTTTCGCGGCAAAAACCTCGACAGCCTGCGGTTTCGGTTACTCCGTCAGACGGAAAAGCAATTCAGCGCCAGGGGTTTGGAGATTGTTCACGGGCAACTAGCGTCGCCATGCAGACAGCCAGCCAGTTCGACCTGATCCTGACCGACATCATCATGTCGGAAAAGGAGGGTGTCGAAACGGTCATCGAGCTGAAACGCGACTTCCCCGACGTGAAGATCATCGCCATGTCGGGCGGCGGCCGCACGCGCAATCCCGATTTCCTCAAGCTTGCCCAGCAGTTCGGCGCCGACCGCATCATCGCCAAGCCGTTCGCCGAAGAGGAACTGCTCGACGCCATCAACGGGTGTTTGGGATCGAAACAGGCATAGGGATGCCATGACTCGCCATGCCAAGGGAACGCCAATGGCGAAAGGAGACGCCGCCGTGGACAGGGTGACTGGTGTGTTGGCCGACCGGACGGATACCGGCGTCCCGGCGCACGGATCGCCATCGATCGGCCACGACCGCTGGCCGGCGGGAACGGCTGTTCTCATTTGGACCGCGGTATCGGCCCTCGGATGGCTGGTGATTGCTGCGCTGGCCGTGTTGGCAGTTTAGTCGGATCGGGTGATCAGGACGTGATCAGGACGTGATCAGGACGCAATGACGATGAAATGGCGGACGTCCATCAACCGCGTCGATGACTCTGTCAGTGGCGCGATTCCCACCGCCCAGAGGCCGGCGAGTTCGGGCTTATGCCTTTTTCCGCTTCGAGCAGGGACGCAAGGCGCGTCAGCTCGACCGCCGAATGAACGGCGAGCTTTTGCATGATGTTTCCGCGATGGATGTCGACCGTCTTTGGACTGAGGCCAAGTGTGCGGGCCACCTCCTTCGTCGACATCCCGTCCACGACATGCCGAAGCACCTCTCTTTCCCGCGCCGTCAGGGTGTGGAACCGGGCCAGCACTTCGCCCATTTCGGCGCTATCTTTGCGCCGCTCGAGGTCGGTTGCGACCCACCTCTGAATGCGGTCGAGGAGTTCCTGGTCGTTGACCGGTTTCTCGACAAAATCGACGGCGCCCGCCTTCATCGCGCGGACGGCCGTCGGCACATCGGCGTGACCTGAGATCAGAATGACCGGATGCGCGCTCCCTTCGGCGGCCAGCTTTTCCTGCAATTCGATGCCGCTCATCCCGGGGAGCCGGACGTCGAGGATCAGGCACCCCGGAACATCCCGATCGTACGCTTCGAGGAACTCGGCGGGAGACGCGTATGCGCGGGCCGACATGCCAACCGATTCGACAAGTCGCGACAGCGACCTGCGAACGAGATCCTGATCGTCGACGATATAAACGACGGAGGCCGGTTCCGCGCTCACGGCGCGCATTCCTTTCGAATGCAGCCCGCAGGCCGCCGGACGGCAAGCCTCCCCCCCATAAGCATGTCCAATCCTACGGCTGCAATTTTAGCGCGTTTCTGGTGTAAAGGATATGGCATACTAATACTGGTTGTCCAAAGACATTTTTGACGATTCGTAAAAACGCTTTGTCCGACAAACTGAAGACCAGAACAACCCAGGGTTAGATCGTGATGGAGCGCCCGAACTGATTGCCCCGCTGTCGGAAACGGAGCGAAGGCGCTGCCGATGACAAGGCCCTATGCCGCCATCACCCAATCGGACGTTGGGGACACGCCACACGGGCATGACGCCGAGCGGTCCCTTCCCTGGTGGACGTGGATCGCGCCGCTGGCGCTGTTTCATCTGGGCACATGGGGGTCGATCTGGATTGAAGTTTCCCCGGGGGTGTCGGTCTGGTACCTGCCCGTGCCGATCGGCATCGTCCTCGTGCACTGGTGGGGACCCCGGGTCCTGCCCGCCCTTTTCGTCAACGCGATGATGTCGGCGCCGTTGTGGCACCTGCCGTTTCTGTGGGCGCCCATCTACGCTCTCCCCGAGACAATTACTGTCGCCCTATCGTGGTTCCTTTTCTCGCGATGGGCCCGCGGCCAGTGCCAGCTTCCGGACGTCAAGCAGACCGTGTCGTTCGTCGCCCTCGGCATCGTCGTCCCCGTAGGCGTCGGCGGAATCCAAGTTCAGGCACAGCTTGTTGCGCTGGGCAATCTCGCATCAGAGCAGTTCTGGCCGGCGACTTTGGCGGGTTGGATCGGCGACATGCTCGGGTGCCTGGCGATCGCCGTGCCGGCGCTGATGTTTCTGACCGCTCCCATGCGGCGCCGCGGTTGGGCCGCGTTGTCCGACGAGGCCGGGCGGGTGTCCCGCTATCTGTTCATTCGCGGACGGCCATGGAGCCGAGCTGTCCTGGTTGCCGCCTTGGTCGGCATCGTCGTCGCCAGTGCCGTTGTCGAAACATCGTTCGTGCTCGCCGGCTATGCGCTGTTCGTGCTGGCGGCGGCCCTCTCTGGCGGCGCCGGGGCGGCAGCGCTCATCGGATCTCTCGCCGTGCTGCTGACGCTGCCGTTCCGGGTGGCGCTCTTCGACGAGTTCCCCGCCTGGTGGGCGGGTCAGGCGATGCCGTTCTCGGTGAACCTTCAGCTCTTGATCCTGTGTACCGGGGCATTGATCACCGGCCGGGCAATTTCCGACCTGACTTCGGAGACCGACCGCCGCCGCCAGAGCGAGTTGGCGTGGAAGGAGAGCGAGCTGAGATTCCGGGATTTCGCCGGCGCGGCGAGCGACCTGTTCTGGGAAACCGGTCCGGATCTGAGGTTCCTGTGGGTCTCCGAGAACCTGAAGACCCTGGTCGGAATCTCCCCGTCGCGCCCCCTGGGAAAGACACGCTGGGAATTCGCCGACGCCGACCCGACCGATGCCGACTGGGCCGGTCACGTCGCCGACATGGAGGCCCGCCGGCCGTTCCGGGACTTCCGCTACAGCATCCGCAGCGACGCCGGCGATCTCGTCTGGCTCAGCATCAGCGGCCTACCGGTGTTCGACGACACCGGGCAGTTCCGGGGCTATCGCGGCACGGCCAAGAACATCACAACCGAGACGCTGGCCCAACAGGCGCTCGCCGAATCGAGGGCGCTGCTTCACACCGCAGTCGAGAGCATCGCCGACGGCTTCGCCCTGTTCGATCGGGACGATCGCCTGATCCTGTCCAACGCGAAATACAGGGACGCCATGTCCGATATTGGGGGCCCATTGGAGCCGGGGATGCGATTCGAGGACGTGATCCGGCTCGCGGTCGGCAGTGGCCACGTCGTCCTGCCTGTCGGTGTCGAGCCGGAGGTGTGGGTCACCGAGCGCCTGCGCGAGCACGGGACACCCGGCGCGATGCGATGCCTCTGGACAGCCGACGGCCGATGGATCGAGGTCCACGAGTACCCGGCCGGCGACGGCTATCTCGCTCTTATCCGCGTCGACGCGACGGACCGCAAGCGAATGGAAGAAGCCGTACTCGAAAGCGAGGCCCGCTTGCGCGAGGCCCAAAGCATCGCCCACGTCGGCAGCTGGGAGTGGGATATGGTCACCGGCGAAGAAAAATGGTCGGACGAGCTCAATCGGATTGTCGGATTCGATCCGCCGTTGCCAGATCCGAGTTTCAAGGACTTTTTGGGCGTGCTTCATCCGGACGACCGGCAGCGGGCCTTGGACGCCGCGAAGGCGGCCCTGGACCATGACGCTCCCTACCAGATGGAATACCGCGTCGTCCGACCTGACGGGACCCTGGGACACATCGAGAGCCGCGGAATCGTTCAGCGTGATTCCGCCGGCCGTGCCGTACGCATGACCGGGACGGTCTTCGACCGCACCGATCAGAAACTCGCCGAGGAGCAGCTGCGCCACGCCCGCAGCCAGAAGGCCATCGGCGACCTGGCCAGTGGCATTGCCCACGAGATCAACAACCTGCTGCAACCGATCATGACGCTGACCAACCTGGCGCGGAACCGCTTCCCTGTGGACGATCCGGCCTACGACGATCTCGGCATTGTCGTCGACGCGTGTGAACGCGCCCGCGACCTGGTCAAACAGGTGCTGACGTACAGCCGTCCGGACCGCAGCGCGCTCTCCGTGGCACCCATTGCCGACATGGTCGCCGCACCGCTCGATTTCCTCCGCGCCACCGTGCCTTCGACGGTCGATTTCAACATCGACGTCGACGAGCACATTGGGGACGTCGACGCCGATCCGGCTCAGATTCCGACGCTGCTCATCAACCTCGTGTCGAACGCCGTCGACGCCCTCGGCGGTCACACCGGCAAGATCGACGTTCGGCTGGTTCCGGCTCATGTGGGCAGCACGACGGCCAAGGCGGTCTCCGGCCTGAGTCCTGGCGCCCATGCCAAGCTCTCGGTCTCGGACACGGGATGTGGAATGGACGATGCGACACTCCGGCGCATCTTCGATCCCTTCTTCACCACCAAGCCGGTCGGCGAGGGCACCGGCCTCGGGCTCGCGGCGGTCCAGGGTATCGTCGAGGCCCACGGCGGCGCCGTCGCCGTGACCAGTGCGCCCGGCGAGGGGACCACGGTCGACGTCTATTTTCCTTTGGTGACGGCGGACCCACAGGACGGGGGATCGGCAGCCCAGGCGTAGCCCCCCGCCGGGAGTGAAAATGGTACGTGCGCCCGCCCTTCGGGTAGCGCGCCACCTTCAAATCCTCCTCGACGATATGGTGCAGCAGCGAGTCGTGCAGCCGATCCTTGAGCACCGAAAGCGGCTCGTACTCCTTGCCGGCAGTTTGTTCGTGGATGTCCCTGAGCGCTCAATTCAGGCGCAGGTGTTCCTCCTTGTGGGCCTTGCGCTCGGGGAAGTGGACCGTCGTTTGCGGCGATCAAGAACCCGGACCTCGAAATGCCGACGCCCCTCGGCCCGCTGCTGTTTGTCGAGAACAACTTGAACAATATTGCCTGACATTATTGACCCTGCAGCGCATGTACGATCATCATGCACCGAAGGATACGAGCTTCGGGGTCAAGTTCGGCGATGCCGTACCCATCAAGATACCGCCGCGGTTCCCAGAACTCGGTGAAGAGCCAATTCCCTTCAGCCCACAGTGAGTTCGACCATGATCATACGACCGGCTTTGGTATGCGTTCTGGGAGACGATAGCGCCTCGACGGGTTCTCACGAACAATTGCGCGGGTAGAGGTAACAACGAGCAGGGGCTGCTGCGATGGCAGCATGTTTGGCTATGTTTCCAAATAAATTCTCTGTCTCCAGCACATTAAAAAGCCCTCAGACATCCCTTTCCTCAGACAAGACCCCTAAGACCTATAACAAAAAATTCCATATATTCGGAAAAACCGAAATAACTTACTACTGTTTTGATCGATTTTTTGAGAATCGAATCGTCATCGGCTGCCGGAAGGATCTCGAGCAGGCTGATTTCTATCTTACGATGCCCCGAGTCGCCTGAGGATCATCGATGTCCGATACAGACGGAATCAGCGGATTTGGGCGCATCGTAATCTTCGGAAGATTCGGTCCGCTTCTCTTGGCGTTTTCGAGAACCTGCGCTGATATGGAAGTGCAGGTCTATCTGCTGGAAGCGACCGACAACCCGCCCCGGCGGGGCCGGTTCTCTTCGGCGCTCGCTGGGATGGAAACCGTTTCGCCAAGCAAGGTCGGGGAACCCGAGGGCATCGAAGCGGTGAAGGACTACATCAGGAGGACCAACGCGGACGCGCTCATATCGGTTTCAGAAAACACGTTGGTGTGGCTGTCAAAGCACCGCGACGAATTTGAACCGGACTGCAAGCTGCTCTGCCCGGACCATGAATGCCTGACACGAATTGGGTCAAAGAAATACCAGATTGAGATCGCCGAGAAGTCGGGATTTCAGGTCTTGCCGACATGGTATCTGAATGAGAAGAAGGACTGCGAACAGATTTCGGAAAGTGCTTTTCCGATTTGCGTGCGCCCCTCCGATCCCACCATGGTCGAGCCCGCATTCAAGGCACGCGTCTTTCATTCCAAGGACCTGTTGGAGGAGTTCCTCTCATCCATGCAGGAGATTCGCGAATCGATTATCGCCCAGCCATTTCGCGATCTCCCCGACCTGAAAGTTCACGGAATTCGGTCCGAGGACGGCCGGATTCTGGCCATGGAGCCGTTCTTCGTCGAACGCAAGTTCGAAGGCGTCACGCTGACCCTCATGCGCGCCGAGTTTCCCCCGGGAACGCGCGAAGCTTGTGAGAAGTTTGCCGAGCTGGCGGGCCTAAGCGGGGGATTCCACTTCGACCTCTTGTATTCCCCCGAAGAGAACCGGGTCTTTTATCTCGAGGTCAATGTGCGAATGGGCGGCATCACGGACAAGGCCAAGGCGTTCGGATACGATCAACCTCAGTTGATCCTCCAATCTTATGGTCATTCCCGGCCTCGAACTAGAAACCGGCGCGCCGTTGCCAATGGTCGCGTTGTCGTCAAACGCGCGGTGCTGAAGCACATGTTGAAGGCCGTGAAGGGAGAGCTGACCGAACTGGACTATCCGCCCGTCGGGCGGACAAAGCATATTCTGCTTTCCCTGAGGGATCTGATCGCCGCTCGGGACGCCGTGTTCGACTGGCGCGATCTCCGCGGCAGTCTATGGTTCATGCTGCAACCGCCTTAAACGCCGAGCCCTGGCCGCCGGCCGACGTGGCCTCCGGTTCCTAGAGAACCCAAATCCGATCGTTGATGCCGTTTTCCAGTATTCGCCGGATCGACGCGCCGAACGGCGCGGCGAGTGGCACTGGTGGCAGGTCTCCCAGACGGTCAAGCCCTTCGGCGCACTCACCCATCGTGACGACGTCGAACCGGTCGCGGTTGCGGTCCAGGTAGCGGCATAACGCTTCGAGCCGCCGCTGTACCAGCCGGTTGGCCTTGATGCGGTTGTACTGATCATCGGCCTTCTTGATGAACTCGAACGGATGAGTGACGATCACGACATGGCCCGCATTGCGGGCATGCGCCTGTTCGAGCAGGTACAGCATTTCGCCCGTGCCGGTAGCGGTGATCTGGAGTGGCCGCAGCATTTGCGTACCACTGCGACCTGCAGCCCCGAAACAGGTGACCGGCAGTTCGAGCACGCCCTCGATGCGTTGCCGTCCACCGGTCAAGCAGATCGCCTCGTCGGGCGGTCGTTGGACAGCAACGCAGATGTTGGAGGTGACCTTGATGCCGGCTGCGCGCATCACGGCGAAGGTCTCGGTGCCGGTATCGAAATTGCCGGTGCGCGCTGCGACCGCCTTCCTTCCAGCCAGTCGAACGAAGGCCTCTTGCGCCTCGGCGTAGATCGCCGTCAGTTCGTCATGAGGACGGCCGAACGACCGGTCATCCTCCTTGATCTCGACTAGCGCTCCATCGGCGAACGACTGCCAGGTTGGGTGGGCATGCAACTGCAGGTCCTGGCCGGCGGCTTCTAGCGCCGCACAGCGTTCGGCCATGGGCGCGTCCCCGAAGAAGCGCGTGTGCAACGTCTCTATGAAAAATGTAGCGCGGATGTCGTAGCGGCTGAAGGTCTCGATCAAGAAACCGAGTGCCTCGCTCCTGCCATTCGCCATGCCGTCGACCGGGCCGTAGAAGTTCGGCATGACCTGGCCGGGCGCATCGTACGCCCCGGCGATGGAGGCCTCGGTGTCGATGGTGATGGTGACCAGTGTCTTTGCCATGTGGCGCCTTTCCGTACCACGCGGGCTCACTATAGTCGTGCCGCACGACAGGAAAAAGCCGACCCCTTTGAACTCTCCCGTCAGTTCCCACGCCCGTTCGCCGTAGGCGTGTCAGAATTGCCCACCGTGGCCGCGATACAAGCCTCGGCGCCTCACTCCCCTGCCTCGCGGATTATGTTGCGGGCGATGACCAGCTGCTGGATCTGGCTGGTGCCCTCGAAGAGGCGGAACAGGCGGACGTCGCGGTACAGGCGCTCGATACCGTAGTCGGCGATGTAGCCGGCGCCGCCGTGGATCTGCACGGCGCGGTCGGCGACCCGGCCGACCATCTCGGTGGCGAACAGTTTGCAACACGCCGCCAGGGTGCCGACGTCCTCGCCGGCGTCGCGGCGGCGCGCCGCGTCCAAAACCATGCACCGCGCCGCGTAGGCCTCGGCCTTGCTGTCGGCGAGCATCGCCTGGACCAGCTGGAACTCGGCGATGGGCCTGCCGAACTGCTTGCGGTCCATGGCGTAGGCGAGGCTGTCGCGGATCAGCCGTTCGGCGGCGCCGACCGCCACCGCCGAGATGTGAAGCCGGCCGCGGTCGAGCACCTTCATCGCCGTCCTGAAGCCGGCGTTCTCGACGCCGCCCAAGAGTGCCGTGGCCGGCACCCGGCAGTCGTCGAAGATGACGTCGGCCGTGTGGGCGCCGTGCTGGCCCATCTTGCGGTCCGGCTTGCCGATCGTGAGCCCCGGCGTATCCGCCTCGACGAGGAACGCCGAGACGCCGCGGGCATCGGTGCTCGCCGGGTCGGTGCGCGCGAAGACGGTGAACAAGCCGGCTTCCGGCGCATTGGTGATGTAGCGCTTTGTACCGTTCAACACGTACGCATCGCCGTCGCGCCGGGCGCTGGCGCGCAGCGAGCCGGCGTCGGAGCCGGCCTCCGGCTCGGTCAGCGCGAAGGCGCCGACGATCTCGCCGGCGGCCAGTTTCGGCAGGTAGCGGGTCTTCTGCTCGTCGGTGCCGTCGAGGACGATGCCCTGGCCGCCGATGCCATTGTTGGTGCCGACCACCGAGCGGAAGGCCGGCGACGTCTGGCCGAGCTCGAAGGCGAGCAGGATCTCCTCTTCCGTGTTCAGCCCGAGGCCGCCGTAGGCCTCGGGGAGCGCGAAACCGAACAGGCCCAGGGCCCGCATCTCCTCAACGACTTCGGCCGGCACCGCGTCCGCTTCGGCGACCTGGTCCTCCAGCGGGACAAGCCGCTCGCGGACGAAGCGCGACACCGTGTCGAGAAGCTGACGGAGGGTTTCCGCATCGAGGGCCACGGCAGTTCCCTTCTCAGGCGATCTCGAACAGGCCGGCAACCCCCATGCCACCGGCGACGCACATGGTGACGACAACGTATCGGGCGCCGCGGCGGCGGCCCTCGATCAGCGCGTGGCCGGCCATACGGGCGCCGGTCATGCCGTAGGGGTGGCCGATGGAGATGGAGCCGCCGTTGACGTTCAGCTTGTCCATGGGAATGCCGAGCCGGTCGCGGCAATAGACCACCTGGACGGCGAAGGCTTCGTTCAGTTCCCACAGATCGATATCGTCGACGCCGAGGCCGTTGCGCTCCAGGAGCCGCGGCACGGCGAGCACGGGCCCAATGCCCATCTCGTCGGGCTCGCAGCCGGCGACGGCGAGGCCGCGGAAGATCCCCAGCGGCTGGAGGCCGCGCCGCTCGGCCTCGCGGGCATCCATCACCACACACGCCGAGGCGCCGTCGGAAAGCTGGCTGGCGTTGCCGGCGGTGACGATCCCGTCGGGTCCCTGCACCGGCGCCAGCGAGGCGAGATTCTCCAGCGTCGTTCCCGGGCGGTTGCACTCGTCGCGGGCGATGGTGACGTCCTCGTTGCGGGTTTCCTTGGTCTCCCGATTCTCGATGCGCATCGTCACCGTCATCGGCACGATCTCGTCGTCGAGGCGGCCGTCGTTCTGCGCCGCCTCGGTCCGCGCCTGGCTCTCGGCGGCGTAGACGTCGCAGACCTCGCGCTCCAGGCCGTAGCGCTTGGCGACGATCTCGGCGGTGTCGATCATCGGCATCCACAGGGACGGCATGTGCTCCATCAGCCACGGCTCGGTGATGTGCTTCATGTTGAGGTTGGCCTGGGTGAGGCTGATGGACTCGACGCCGCCGGCCACCGCCGCCGGCACGCCATCAACGATCACCCGCTGGGCGGCGAAGGCGATGGCCTGTAGGCCCGAGGCGCAAAAGCGGTGGACCGTGGTGCCGCCGGCACTGACCGGCACGCCGCCCCGCACGGCGGCAAGGCGGGCGATGTTCTGGCCCGTGGCGCTCTCCGGCAGGCCGCAGCCGAAGATCACGTCCTCCACCTCGCCCGGATCGATGCCGGCGCGCTCGACGGCGGCATGAATGGCGTGGCCGCCCAGCACCGCCCCGTGGGTGATGTTGAAGGCGCCGCGGAACGCCTTGCCGATGGGCGTTCTGGCGGTCGAGACGATGACGGCTTCGGACATGGTTTCCCCCCTCTTATCCCGAATCAGCCTGATTACAGATCGGTGAAGCGGCCGCCGTCGCGGACCAGACGTTCCAGCAGCGGTGCCGGCGTCCACCACGGCCCATGCTCGGCGTGGAACGCCTTCACCCGTTCGTAGACGGCATCGAGCCCCACCTCGTCGGCGTAGAACATCGGCCCGCCCCGGTAGGACGGGAACCCGTAGCCGTTCAGGTAGATGATATCGATGTCGGCCGACCGCTGGGCGATCTTCTCCTCAAGGATCCTGGCGCCCTCGTTGATCAGCGCGTAGACGCAGCGCTCAAGAATGTATGCGTCGTCCAGGTCGCGGCGCTGGATCCCCTTCTCCGCCGACACCGCTTCGATCATCCGAGTCACCTCGGGGTCCGGGGTCGGCGTGCGGCTGCCCTCTTCGTAGCGGTAGTAGCCGAGGCCGGTCTTCTGTCCGTACCGGCCAGCGGCGGCGATCTTCTGCAGAACGGACGGCATGGCGTAGCCCTCGGGAAGCTCGGCGATCAGCCGTTCGCGGATTTGAGCGCCAAGATCGACGCCGGCGAGATCGCGCACGGCGAGCGGTCCCATGGCCATGCCGAACTCGGTGAGCACGCGGTCGACCTGTTCGGGCAGCGCGCCCTCCTCCAACAGGAATTCGGCCTCTCGGCCGTACTGGAAGTACATCCGGTTGCCGACGAAGCCGTCACAGACGCCGACCGGCACCGCCACCTTGCCCAACGTGCGCCCGAGCCTCATCACCGCCGCCAAGGTCTCCCACGACGCCTTCTCGGCCCGCACCACCTCGAGGAGCCGCATCACGTTGGCCGGGCTGAAGAAATGGGTGCCGACGACGTCCTCGGGCCGGCCGGTGCCGGCGGCAATGGCATTGACGTCCAACGCCGAAGTGTTGGTGGCGAGGATGGCGCCCGGCTTGCACGCCCGATCCAGTTCGGCGAACACCCGGTGCTTGAGTTCCATGTCCTCGAACACCGCCTCGACGACGATATCGGCACCGGCGAAGGCGCCATAATCGAGGGTTCCCTCGATCAGCGCCACGCGCTGATCCATCTTGTCCTGGCTCAGCCGTCCGCCGGAAACGCTGCGCGCGTAGGTGTTGCGCAAGGCCTCCAGACCACGGTCGAGGGCGTCCTGCGAAACCTCCAGCACGGTGACCGGGATGCCGGCGTTGGCGAAGCACATGGCGATGCCGCCGCCCATGGTGCCGGCACCGACGACGCCGGCCGAGCGGATTTCACGGACCGGCGTTCCCTCGGGCATGTCGGCGATCTTCGTCGCCTCGCGCTCGGCGAAGAAGGCGTGGATCAGGCCGCGGCGCTGGGGCGAATCCATGCAGGCGTCGAACAGCTCCCGCTCGCGCTTCATGCCGTCGTCGAACGGCATCTCGACGGCGGCGCGGACGGCCTCGACGATGCGGAACGGCGAGAACAGGCCGCGGGCGCGCCCGGCCAATCCGTCGGTGAAATCGTCGAACAGCGCCGCATTGCCCCGGTCGGCGGCGATCCTGTCGTCCACGTCGCGGACCCGGCGCTTCGGCAGGCCCTCGTCGATCACGCGTTGAGCAAACGTCAGTCCCGCCTCCGCCGCATCGCCGCCTTCGATCGCCGTGTCGAGGATGCCGAGATCGGCCGCCTCGGGTGCCGACACAAAGGCGCCCGTCGTGGTCAGCTCCAACGCCTTCGCGACGCCGACCAACCTTGGCAGCCGCTGGGTGCCGCCGGCGCCCGGCAGGATGCCGAGCTTCACTTCCGGCAGTCCGACCCGCGCTGAAGGCAAGGCCACCCGGTAGTCGCAGCCGAGGGCCAGTTCGAGGCCGCCGCCGAGGGCATTGCCGTGGATCGCCACGACCACGGGCTTCGAACTGGCCTCGAAGGCGGCGATGACCTCGCGAAGATGGGGCGGCGCCAAGGGCTTGCCGAACTCGCTGATGTCGGCGCCGGTCGGGAACGTCCGCCCCGCCGCGGCCAGGACCAGTGCCTTTGCCCCATCGTCGACGAGCCCGTGATCGAGCGCCTCGATCAAACCGGCACGCACGGGCTGGCCGAGGGCGTTGACCGGCGGAGAATCGATGGTGATCAGCCCGACGTCGCCGCGCCGCTCGTACCTGACGACCTCGCCCATTGCTGTTCCCTCCCCGCGTTTTCGTGCACCGCCAACGGCAATCGACCCCATCGAGTTCTAGAGTGTTTTGGCACCATGCGAAATCCCCGCCGAACTGGCCCGCCCCGATCCCATCGAGGCGGTGTTCGACTAGATTGATTCGAGCAAGGCCGCCGCCTGATCGCGGATCGCCGCGACGCGGTCGTTCGGCATGCGGTCCAGGGTCCGGTAGATCAGCGCCATGCGGGGATTGCCGGCGATCCATCAACAACAAATCAACACAAGGCGTTAAGGCGGCCTTGGCGAAGCGGAATCAACCTGAGAGTCCGTCCGGAAAGTTTATGAGTAAACGCAGTATCGTGTGATCCGCCGCAGCATGAGCCTGATGGAGGCGAGGCGGATGAAGGCCAGGGCGATGCGGTTGAGGTTTTCGTAATCCTTGGCGAGC
>Ga0209561_1000266_pt1 | contig 12700 bp, 12 predicted proteins | sample WorMettrBAHAMAS2_FD_187393 | JGI IMG/M metagenome (GOLD analysis project Ga0209561, IMG submission 187393) | Marine gutless worms symbiont microbial communities from Max Planck institute for Marine Microbiology, Germany - Inanidrilus... | ecosystem: Host-associated > Annelida > Digestive system... | reverse complement strand
CATCCGTCAGGTCGCTCGGATAGCGACCACCCTTGCGGTCGTAAAGCGCGCGGTTCTCGACTGTCCACATCGGGCATCCCTCCACAAAAATCAGAAGATGCCCTCTTCAATCATGACCTATTCTAATTCTAAAAAACCGTTAACTTGCCGGACAGACACTAAGAGCCGCTCTCAGGAGCATTGCGATCCGCGCAACGCGTCTGCCGGGAGGCTGATCAGCCTCGAGGGATGGCGAGTTCCCTCGTTTAGACGGCATCGGGACCATATCCAAACACGCGCAATGCGAGTCTTTTAACAAACTTTCGCTGGACTCCCGAACACAACCGCCTTTAGGGTCTTCGCACCTGCACACGAACGTTCGAGGGGATAATCAAAAGGGTGTGCACAAGCAGCGGCTGTCCTAGGTGGGCAGCTGGAGGGGGATGTTTGTGACCGACGTACCGTACTACGTCGAAGCCCTGATGAGCGGCCATTCGTGGGCGGATGCGCTAGGCGAGGCGGTGACCGTCGGCTACGCGTTCCTCACCTCTGAGCTGCTGTCGCACGATATCCACCGGGATCGACCTTTCCGAACCCTTCGCGCCGCTGAATGACGCCCAGATCGCCGCCGCGCAGGCCATGGCGTCGTGGGCCGCCGTCGCCAACGTCACCTTCGTCGAGACCTCGGCCGCGGAGGCCGACATCACCTTCGGCGGCGCCGACCTCGGCGACGGCATCGCCGGGTTCGGCGGCTTTCCCGGCACCGACGCCAGCGGCGAGGTGTGGATCTCGACGACCGACGAGACCCTTGAAGCACCGGTGGCCGGCAAACACGCCTTCCAGGTGTTCGTTTCGGTCGTCGGCTACGCCCTCGGCCTCAAGAGCGCGCTGAACTGGGACCCGACCAGCGGCGAGCCGCTCCCCGAAATCCCGGTCGAGTACGAGAACGATCGCGAGCACACCATCCTCTCGCTGTTCAAGGACACCGACGCCGACGACGAGCCGCGCGGGCCGGTGCTGTACGACATCGCCGCTGTCCAGCACCTCTACGGGGCCAACACCGCGACCAATGCCGGCGACACCACCTACGACCTCGGCGCCGACGGCCACCCGTTCATGGTGCTGTGGGACGGCGGCGGCCACGACACCGTCGATCTCTCCGGCCGAACGGCGGCGACCGACATCGATCTGCGCCCGGGCTACTTCACCGACTCGGAGGGCCTTTACAACTTCGCCATCGCCTACGGCACGTCCATCGAGGACGTCATCGGCAGCGACCACGACGACCGGATCGCCGGCAATGACGGCGCCAATGTGCTCTCCGGCGAAGGCGGCGCCGACCTGCTGGACGGCAACGACGGCAGCGACCGCCTGGCCGGCAGAGACGGGAACGACACTTTGTATGGCGAGCTGGGCGACGACGCGATCTCCGGCGGTGCCGGCGCCGACAGCCTGATCGGCGGTCCCGGCAATGACCGGCTTTCCGGTGGCGAGGGATCGGACACGGCCTGGGGCGGAGGCGGCAACGACCGCATCGCCGGTGGCAGCGGCGATGACCGCCTGTTCGGCAACGCCGGCCGCGACATGATCATTGGCGGCGACGACGAAGCCTGGGGCGGCACCGGCAACGACCGCATCGCCGGCGGCGCCGGCAACGACACGCTCAGCGGTGGCGACGGCAACGACGGGCTGAGCGGCGGCACGGGAGCCGATTCCCTCTACGGCAATGGCGGCAGCGACGTGCTGAGTGGTGGCTTCGGCGCCGACACCCTTTCGGGCGGTGATGGCGACGACACCGTCACCGGCGACGCCGGCGGCGACTGGCTTGGCGGTGGCGCCGGCAGCGACCGGCTGATGGCCGGCGGCGACGGGGCCGACACCCTGACCGGCGGCGCCGGCAATGACCGGATCGATGGTGGCGGCGACAACGACCGGATCTCCGGCGACGGCGGAAACGACACCGTGACGGGCGGTGGTGGCAACGACGGTCTCAGCGGCGGCGGCGGAGACGACACGCTGTCCGGCGGCTCCGGCGACGATACCGTGTCCGGCGGCGCCTGCGACGACACCATCGCCGGCGGCTGGGGCGCCGACGTCCTGATCGGCGGCACCGGGAACGACTGGCTGGACGGCGGCGGGAACAACGACCGGATCATCGCCGGCGCGGGCGCCGACACCGCGTCCGGCGGCGACGGCAACGATATCGTGAGCGGCGGAGCCGGCAACGACCTGCTGCTGGCCGGCGACGGGGCCGACGCCTACCTTGGCGGCGCCGGGTTCGACACCCTCGATTTCTCCGCCGGCGACGATGTCGGCGGGATCGAGGACATCGGTGGACTGGACGACATCGACGATGTCGATGAACTGGACCTCACCGACGAGGACGCGCCCGAGGACGCCGAGATCGACTGGCAGGCCCCGGAGTTCAGCGAAGAAGCCGCCACCGGCAAGTTGCTCTACGATCCGCCCGGCGATGCCAGTGGTGGTTACGCCTACGACGACGTATGGTTCGGTGCGATCACCTCTATGCCTTTCTACCCCAGCTACGGGTTCTACGCGCTCGTCATCTCCACCTCCACGGTCGTCTTCGACCCCAATGCCGACGGCACGGCGGATCCGGGGATCACCATCGACCTGGCCGCCGGGTCCCTCACCGATGTCGACGGCACCGCCGAAACGGTCCGCGGCATCGAAGCGGTGATCGGCACCGATCTGGCCGACACCATGGCCGGCAGCGACGCCGGCAACCATTTCGACGGCGGCGAGGGCCAGGACCGTCTCACAGGCCGCGGCGGCGCCGACACCCTGGATGGCGGCGCAGGCAAGGACACCCTCGACGGCGGTGAAGGCGACGACCTGCTCACCGGCGGATTTGGCGACGACCTGTTCGTGTTCGGCGCCGCAGACGGCACGGACCGGATCACCGACTTTGTCGTCGGCGCCGACGCGCTGTCGCTGATCGACGGCACGGCCATCACCGGCGTCGAGGAGACCGACGTCGACGGCGACGGCACCACTGACTCGGTCGTCACGCTGACCGGCGGCACCGTGGTCGAGCTCCTCGGCGTCTCCGGCATCACCGACACCGACGACCTCCTGGGCTCTTGAGCGCCACACCCCGTCCGACGGCAGCCCGTCAGACCGGACAGCGAGCACCTCACACACCGTAGGGGCGGGTTTAAAACCCGCCCCGACAACGGTGCCGCTGGTGACCTGCCGATCGACCTATCCGCACGCCGCCGCCGTACCGTGACACGCCAACTGAGCGGTGTAGACTGCGCCGCGAACCGAACGGGAGGCTTGCCGATGCGATTGCGAGTGTTGATCGCCACCGTCTTGATCCTTGCCGGTTTCGCCTCCTCGGCGAAAGCGGCAAAGGACGAGCTGGTCATCGGCATCACCCAGTTCCCGTCCACCTTCCATCCGTCCATCGATTCCATGCTCGCCAAGTCCTACGTGCTCGGCCTGGTGCGCCGGCCGCTCACCGTCTACGACAAGGACTGGAAGCTGATCTGCATGCTCTGTGTCGAGCTGCCGACCATCGAGAACGGCGGCGCGGTTCCCGAGCGCACGCCCGAGGGCAAGCGCGGCATCGCGGTCACCTACACCATCCGCCCGGACGCCGTCTGGGGGGACGGCACGCCGATCACCACCGCCGACGTGATGTTCACCTGGAAGGTCGGCCGCCACCCCAAGAGCGGTGTCATTCCCAAGGAGTTCTACCGCAGCCTCTACAAGATCGACGCCGTCGACGAACGCACGTTCACCCTGCATTTCGACCGCCTGACCTTCGAATACAACGCCGTCAATTCCTTCGACCTGTTGCCGGCGCACCTCGAACGGCAGCCGTTCGCCAACCCGGTCGAGTACCGCAACCGAACCACCTTCGACACCGACACGACCAACGAGGGCCTCTACTTCGGTCCTTATCTGATTTCGGAAGTCGAACCTGGCTCCCACGTGGTCTTCGAGCCGAATCCGAAATGGTGGGGCAGGAAGCCGGCGTTCCGCCGCATCGTCGTCCGGGTGATCGAGAATACCGCCGCCCTCGAAGCGAATTTGTTGTCGGGCGCCATCGACATGATCGCCGGCGAGCTGGGCCTGACCATCGATCAGGCGCTGGCCTTCGAGGCCCGCCACGGCCGCCGCTTCACCATCCGCTACAAGCCGGGGCTGATCTACGAGCACATCGATCTCAACCTCGACAACCCGGTCCTCGGCGACGAGCGGATCCGCAAGGCGCTGATCTATGCGCTCGACCGCGAGGCGATCAGCGCCAAGCTGTTCGCCGGCCGCCAGCCGGTCGCCGATTCCAGCGTCAACCCGCTCGATTGGGTCTATGCCGACGACGTTCCCCGCTACGCCTACGACCCGAAGAAGGCTGCGGCGTTGTTGAGCGAGGCCGGCTGGAGCCGGGTCGTCCGCGGCGTTCGCGTCGACGCCGACGGCGACCCGCTGACCCTGGAGATCATGACCACCGCCGGCAACCGCTCGCGCGAACTGGTGCAGCAGGTGCTGCAGAGCCAGTGGAAGCGCCTCGGCATCGACGTCCGCATCCGCAACCAGCCTGCCAGGGTGTTCTTCGGCCAGACGGTCACCGAACGCGCGTTCACGGCGATGGCCATGTACGCCTGGATCAGCGCGCCCGAGAGCGTGCCCCGGACGGCGCTGCACTCGGCGCACATCCCAACCCGGGACAACAACTGGGCCGGCCAAAACTATCCCGGCTACCGCAACCCGGAGATGGACACGCTGATCGAGGAGATCGAAGTCGAGCTGGACCGCGACAAGCGCCGCCAAATGTGGCGCCGCCTGCAGCATCTCTACGCCACCGACCTGCCGGTCATCCCCCTCTACTTCCGTGCCAACCCCTACGTGCTGCCGAAGTGGCTGACCGGCGTCGAGCCCACCGGCCACCAGTACCCGACGACCCTTTGGGTCGAGAACTGGCGGACGCGGTAAGGGCGGATCGACAACCGATCAGGGCGTCTCTTTCTCCTTCCTGAACGCACGGAAACTCCAGGCCAGGATCACGATCACGGCGGCCTGGGCGACGATGACGGCTGGCCAGATGCGATCGAACTCGGGGACGAAATACTTCTGCGGCCCGAAGGACACCAAGGCCGTGAGGGCAAACAGAACCGCAATCACGCCGCCGATACGCGCACCACGGCACAGCAGGTGGTATGCCGCGGCGCCAATCGCCAACGAGGCTCCGAGGAACGGTCCGAGCGCGAAGGGCGGCACGTCGAGGGGCGGATGAGGCGCCGTTCGCGAAAAGAGCGCAAGCAGCATCACGCCGGTGAGCGTGAGCAGAACCAGAATGGCGGCGCTTGCGGGATCGCTGTTGGGGCGTGCAGAGCTGTCAGACTCCAGCATGACCTCTCTCCAATGGTTATCCGTACCCATCGGTACACTTGTGATTATCCGTACTGATTGGTACGGTTCATGTCAAGGACTCGTATGGTGGGACTCCAGGCATGAAGGCTGCAACACGCGACAAGCGTCGTGACGAGATACTGAACGTCGCGACCGAAGTTCTCTCGGAAAGGGGATATCGGGACGCCAGCATGCTCGAGATCGCCACGCGCGCGTCGGCGTCGAAGGAAACCCTCTACGCTTGGTTCGGCGACAAGCGGGGTCTCTTCGAGGCAGTGATCGTCCGGAATGCGCGATCCGTGCAGGCCGTGCTGCAACACCATCTCGAAGGCGACGCCGGCGTCGAACGCGCGCTCGTCGACTTCGGCCAGGCGTTGCTGCGATTGCTCCTGGGCGATAGCGCCGTAGCGATCAACCGCGCGGCAATCTCGGAGGCGCAGTCCGATCCCAGCCTCGCACAGATCCTATCGAGCGCGGGACGCGAAGCGACGTTGCCGATGTTCATCCGCTATCTCGAACGGCAGCGCAGACGCGGCACATTGAGCCTGGACTCGCCGTCGCAAGCGGCGGAGGACTTCCTCGGTCTGCTGATCGGCGATACCCAGGTCCGACGCCTCCTCGGTCTTCTGGGATCACCGAAGAAGGGCCGGATCGAAGCCCGCGCAACGCGCGCCGCGAAGATCTTCCTGCGCCTGTATGCGCCGGCGTAGGGACGGGTCCAAGGACCCGCCCCTACGGCCGTGGAGTTGGTCCGCCGGGGAGCGGACCGGGGTGTTTCCGCGAACATCTACCGCTTGGCGGTGCGCCGCCGCCCGGCGGCGAACACCCCGGCGAGGCCAAGGCCGAACACCGCCGCGCCGCCCGGTTCCGGTATCGACGCCGACGCTTGCGCGAGGGCCAATCCCATCTGATCGGACGAGGCACCAGACACGATGCCCTCGTGGATCGTATCGAAACAGCCGAAACCTGCACTGGTGTTGATAAGGCCGGCGTTGATCGAGACGCCGCCGGTGTTGGTCTCGATGTGGACCCGGCCGCCGCCACCGCAGCCGCCGAACTTCGCGCCGTCGCCGCCGCTGACGTCGATGAACGCATCCGGACTGAGGACGACGCTGAACCCGTGCAGCCGCACGCCGCCGCCGGAACCGCCGCCGCCGCCCTGCAGGCCGGGGCCACCGTCGCCGCCGCTGGCATCGATGATCGCGCCGAGCAGGACCAGGAGGCCGTTGGCGCCGATCTCGGGGGCGCCGCCGCCGGCACCGCCGAAGTTGGCGATACCGCCGCCGATGCTGTTCTCGCCTTCGCCGCCGCCAGGCCCGCCGCCGTCGGCGCCGGGAGAGAACACCCCGCCGCCGCCGCCGTGGAAACCGCCGGCGACGCCCTGGCCGCCGGGCCCGCCGAAGCCGGGTGCCGGCTCGTCCATGCCGTCACCGCCGCTGATGTCGATGGTGCCCATGACGCCGCCGAGACCTTGGAAAAGGATCGCCAGTGGCCGGCTGCCGGTGACCGTCAGGTTGCCGAGGCCGCTGCCGCCGGCCAGGGCGAACACGGCGACGCCGTCCCGCTCCTCGCCGCTAAAGCCGCCAAACGTCAACGCGTCGGTATCCACCGCGAAATGGCCGCTGACCGGATTAGGACTGATGAGATCGAAGTCGCTGGGGTTGAAGGGCGCCGCCCCTGCCGTTGCCGGCGCAAGGCCCAATGCCGCGGCCACCCCTAGGGCCGCAAGGGCAAAACGTCTGCTAACCACTTGAACCTCCTTAGCTTTCTTTGTCTGCTCCGATTCTGGAGCCCGTCCGTTCCGCCAAGGAGCGCGGTGCGGGCCGGTTGGTCCGGCCGTCTTGTTGCGAGGACTCTGCCGGAAAATGGTTAACAAGGACCGAATCGCCTTCCGCGGTGATGCAATTCGGTGTCAAGCACCATATTGCACGCAAAATGGGTCCCTTCACCGTTCACCAACGACCAACTCCGTAGGGGCCGGTTTATGACCCGCCCGCAATCCCGCGAACGCGTGCATCTGATCGCCGCAAACGACACGGGGGCGGGTTTGAAACCCGCCCCTACGTGTGTGATGCTTCGCCGATCGCAGGTCGACGCGACCGCCTACTATCACACGGGATTGAGCTTGATAGGACCGACACCATGCGTATTCCTACCCACCCCGGAACTGTCCTCGCCGAGGAGATCGAAGCCCGCGGCATCAGCGCCGACCGGCTCGCCCTCGACCTGGGCGTACCGGCCAGCCGTATCGGCGAGATCATCCGCGGCCAGCGAGGCGTTTCTCCGGAAACGGCCTTGCGGCTAGCGCGATGCTTCGGCAGATCGCCGACGTTCTGGCTCAATCTCCAGGCCGCCCACGACCTTGGCGTCGCTGAGCAGCGGTACGGCGACGAGATCAAGCGCACGGTCCGAACCGCGGCATGAGCTCTTGCCGCCGGCATGGCGCGTGAAGACATCCTTCGACATGCGGCTCCGCCGCTGCTCAGGATGAGGGGAAAATCCCGGTCAATACCCCATTCCTCATGCTGAGCAGGCGCGCGAGCGCCGTGTCGAAGCATGCTTCGGGGAGTCGCCCCGTCGCCCGTCCTGTATAGTTCCCGCCATGACGCGCTTTCTCGCCGAAAGATTGCTGCAGTCCGTCCTCGTGCTGGCGGTGATGTCGTTCGTCATCTACGGGCTGATCGGACTGATGCCGGGCGACCCGGTCGACCTGATGATCAGCGCCGATCCGAAGATCACCTCGGAGGACGCGGCGCGGCTGCGCACCCTCTACGGCCTCGACCGGCCGATCGTCGAACGCTACGGCAACTGGCTCTCGGCGGCGCTCTCCGGCGACCTCGGATACTCGCGCCTGCATGCCAAGCCGGTGCTCGAGGTGCTCGGTCCGGCGCTCGCCAACACGGTGACGCTCCTCGGATTCGCCTTCGTGTTCTCCATCGCCATCGCGCTCCCCGCCGGCATCGCCGCCGCCGTCCGCCCGTACTCGCGCCTCGACACCGCCGTCAACATGCTAGCCTTCGCCGGCATCTCGGTGCCGCCGTTCTGGCTCGCGCTCCTCTTGATCATCCTGTTCGCGGTGGTCCTCGGCGTGCTGCCGGCCGGCGGCATGGGCACCGTCGGCACGGAAGGCTTCTGGGACTCGGCCAAGTTCCTCGTCCTGCCGGTGGCCAGCCTGACCATCGCCAGCGTCGGCGGCCACACCCGCTACGTCCGCGCCTCGATGATCGAGACCCTGCGCCAGGACTTCATCCGCACCGCCCGCGCCAAGGGGCTGACCGAAACGCGCGTCGTCGTCGGCCACGCGCTCCGCAACGCGATGATCCCGGTGGTGACCATCATCGCGCTCGATTTCGGCACCCTGTTCTCGGGCGCGCTGATCACCGAGACCATCTTCGCCTACCCCGGCATGGGCAAGCTGATCTTCGATTCGATCATGGGCAACGACTTCAACATGGCGCTGGTGGCGCTGCTGTTCGCCACGCTGCTGACGCTGATCGGCAACCTCGCCGCCGACATCGCCTATGTCGCCCTCGACCCCCGCATCTCGTTCCGCGAGGTCGACGCATGACCGGCACCGGACTCGTCGCCCTGGCCGGCCGGCGGTTCCTCCGCCACCGCGTCGCCGTCGGCGCGCTGGCGGTGCTCGCCGTTCTCGTCGCCGCGGCATTGGCCGCCCCCATCGTCGAGGCCGTGCTCGGCGTCAGCGCCGAGGACGTCGATCTGTTCGCCCGCTTCGAGCCGCCGTCCGCGGCCCATCCGCTGGGCACCGACGAGCTCGGCCGCGACGTCCTCGCCCGCCTCCTCTACGGCGGGCGGGTGTCGTTGGCCGTCGGGCTGGTCGCCGCGGTGGCGGCAGCGGCGCTGGGCACCGTCATCGGCCTTGTCGCCGGCTACTACGGCGGCCGCCTGGACGCCATCCTGATGCGCACGACCGACGGCGTCATCGCCTTGCCGCTGCTGCCGCTGTTGATCGTGCTGGCGGCGCTCGATCTCGGCAAGCTGGGCCTGCCTGAGGCGGTCGTCCAGTCGGAGAACGTCAGCCTCTTCCGCATCATCGTTATCGTCGCCCTGGTCGGCTGGACCGTCGTCGCCCGGCTGGTGCGGGGGACGGCACTGGCGCTCCGCGAACGCCCGTTCGTCGAAGCCGCCCGCGCCCAGGGGGCGACGGGTTTCCGCATCATGACCCGCCACATCCTCCCCAACCTTGCCTCGCCGATCATCGTCGCGACGACCCTCGCGGCGGGCAACGTGATCCTCCTGGAATCGGTGCTCAGCTTCCTTGGCCTCGGCATACAGCCGCCGACGCCGAGCTGGGGCAACCTGCTGACCAATGCCCAGGAGCTGATCTGGCAGGCGCCGGCGCTGGCCTTCTATCCCGGCACGCTGATCTTCGTCACCGTCATCGCCTTCAACTTCCTCGGCGACGGCCTCCGCGACGCCCTCGACCCCCGCGCCCTCGATCGGCGGGGGTGACGAAAATCCCCGATCAACGCTCCCGGTGAGCGTACCCATTGAATGCGCGAAAAACCGGTCATAAGGTTCAACGAATCGAACGCGGTTACGAACGCGGCGATCAAGGCATCCCCGGGAGCAATGGCGAGTGAGTACATGGCGTTCTTCGAAAGTATGCTGACCGGCATGTTCCAGTCCGACGACAACGGTCGCCGGATCTTCTATCCGTGGGGTCCGCTAGCACGCGGCTACGAAATGCCCGATGGCAAAGCCGCGAGTCGGATCATGGGATTCGCGAAAATCAGCGTTCTCACCGGATTGGTATTGGGGCCAACAGCTGGTGCCATCATCGTTCTTGTCGGGTGGGTGCCTGGCCTCTCTTTGCTGGCAGCATGCCTTGTGTTCCATCTCATTGGCTCTGCGATGATCACGCGTACTCTCACTCGCTCGCCCAGACGCGGTTCACTTCTGACGGCCTATCGCAGGCAATTCGAAACCATCCCCATTGCGCTCCTTCTCTTCGTCGGTTTTGGAGGATGTCTCGCTTTCTTCTTGGCCTTGCCGGCGCTTTTCGGAGTTCGAAGTTTGGAAGGCACGGTGGCTGCCCTCGCCCTGGCTATCTTCGGCGTCATTCTTATCGTCCATTGCTCCTTTGGTCTCTGGCACAGGTGGTTCAAGCGTTCAGACTGACGGCAGAGCCGCACCCACACCACCAGTTCGGCGTTCAAAACCGGACCCCGCTCCCCTATGCTCCTGGCGAGGGACAACGCTTCCGGGAGGGAACATCCATGGACACCGCCGCCGTGCTGGCCGCCGCCGACCGCCTGTTCGCCGCCAGAATCGAACGCAAGCCGGTCGAGATGCTGCCCGAGTACTGCAAGCCCCAGGACGAGACCGAGGCCTACGTCATCCAGTCGACCGTACACACGCGGCTGACCGAAGCCGGCATGGGCACCCTGGCCGGCTACAAGCTCGGCTGCACCAATCCCGGCGCGCAGCAGATGTTCGGCAGCCCGACGCCGGTCTACGGCGCGGTGTTCTTGCCCAACGTGTTCGAAGGCCGGGCCGAATTCGGCCTCGGCGATTTCGAGAAGGCCGGCGCCGAGTGCGAGATCGTCGTCCGTTTCGGCGCCGACGTGCCCGCCGACGGCGCGCCCTACGACCGCGAGAGCATCGGCGAATACGTCGACGCGGTGATGACCGGCCTCGAGGTGGTCAACAACCGCTATGGCGACATGCCGGGCATGGGCGCGCCCATGCTCGTCGCCGACGACTTCGCCCAGTTCGCTGTCGTCCTCGGCTGGCCGTACACGGACTGGCGCAGCCTCGACCTCGCGGCACTCACCGGGCGCATGACCATCGACGGCAACGAGGTCGGCACCGGCACCGGCGCCGCCGCAGTGGATCGACATGGGCCCGACCGAGGTCACCGTCGGCTTCGAGACCCTGGGCGAGGTCACCGCGGTCTACCGCTAGCGACCAGCCCAAAAAACGAGGCCCGGTCCCCACAGGATGCTTCGACACGGCGCTGACGCGCCTGCTCAGCATGAGGATTTGCCTACAATCCAAACACTCCCCTCATCTTGAGCAGCGGTGGAGCCGCATGTCGAAGGATGTTCGACCGAATCACGGGTTTTCGCATTTCGGCACGACCGCCGGGATGCGGGCCGCCGCGATCCTTGTCGCCAGCACGATCGCCACTCTGCCGGCGACGCTGCAGGCTGATGGGCTGCCGCCGCTCGGCGCTTACCGCATTGACGCCGGCGGCATCTCGGTGTCGGGTGTCTCTTCGGGCGGCTTCATGGCCCACCAGGTCCACGTCGCCCATTCGCAGACGGTGATGGGTGCCGCGGTGTTCGCCGGCGGCCCCTATCGCTGCGCCGGCAAGCGCTACCCCTACGACCTCTGGATCACCCTCAATTCGTGCCTCAGCTTTCCCCTAGACCTGGTGCCGTTCCTCGGACCACCATCGGTGGAAAGCAGCATCGAGGCCACGGAGGAGGAAGCGTCCAACAGCGCCATCGATCCGCCGGCCAACCTGCGCTCCGACCGCGTCTACCTGTTCTCGGGCCGCGCCGACGAGCTGGTGCCGCGCAAGGTGATGGACGTCCTCGACGCCTACTACCGCCACTATGTTGCCGCGGGCGGCATCGCCTACGAGACCGGCGTCGACGCCGGCCACGCCATGGTCACCGACGGCTACGGCAACGCGGAGTGCTCAGCGACGGCGCCGCCGCACATCAACGACTGCGGGTTCGACGCGGCCGGCGCACTGCTCAGCCACATCTACGGCGCCCTCCGTCCACGCGCCGAACCCGACCCGGCGGCGCTCCACGCCTTCGACCAGGCACCGTTCGCCGACGGCGACCCGGCGGCGATCAGCCTCGCCGCGCGCGGCCACGTCTACGTGCCGAAGGCCTGCGCCGAGGGAACAGCCTGCCGGCTGCATGTCGCCTTCCATGGCTGCCGCCAGACCGAAGAGCATATCGGCGACGCGTTCTTCGCCCACGCTGGATACAACGGCTGGGCCGAGGCCAACGGCATCATCCTCCTCCATCCGCAGACCACGGCGCAGGGCGACATTCCCCACGTTTGGCCGAACCCGCAAGCGTGCTGGGATTGGTGGGGGTATACGGGTGGCGACTATGCCCGCAAGTCCGGGCCGCAGATCCGCGCCGTCAAACGAATGATCGACCGGCTCATCGGGAAATAGCACGAAATCACCCGGTGGCCGTCCCAAACACCGTAGGGGCGGGTTCGAAAGTTGCCCGTGAACAATCTCCAAACCCCTGGCGCTGAATTGCTTTTCCGTCTGACGGAGTAACCGAAACCGCAGGCTGTCGAGGTTTTTGCCGCGAAACCTTGCGATTTCGGATTCCGTTTTCGGTCG
>Ga0209561_1000265_pt1 | contig 12707 bp, 15 predicted proteins | sample WorMettrBAHAMAS2_FD_187393 | JGI IMG/M metagenome (GOLD analysis project Ga0209561, IMG submission 187393) | Marine gutless worms symbiont microbial communities from Max Planck institute for Marine Microbiology, Germany - Inanidrilus... | ecosystem: Host-associated > Annelida > Digestive system... | reverse complement strand
ACCGGCGACAACCGAACGGACAGGAAATGGTGGACGAGAACGGCGACAAGATCAGGGATGACCAGATAGGAGGCGTCGTTGAGAAGTTCCACGAATGGCTCGGCGGGGAGTCAAGTATATAATTCCCTTTGCTTTCATCTTTGCTCTCGTACTCAGCAGCGATGCCGTTGCTGGCGAGGTCCTTCGCGGCTCGCCCACGGTCATCGACGGCGACACCATCGAGGTGGCCGGCGAGCGCCTCGGGCTCTATGGCATCGACGCACCGGAGCTGGATCAGACCTGCCGCTGGCCGAACCGGGAGATCCCCTGTGGGGTGATGGCACGGGCGGCGCTGATGGACCTCACGGCCGGCATCGAGGTCCGTTGCGAGGATGTCGGACGGCGAGACGACGGTCGGCGCGTCGCCCGCTGCGCCGATCCCCACGGCGCCGATCTCGGTGCCAACATGGTGTGGACCGGCTGGGCGCTGGCGCTCCGGCAGGCGTCGACCGAGTACGTCGGCGACGAGGCGGCGGCCAGGGACGAAAAGCGGGGCTTGTGGAAAGGGGAGTTCGTACCGCCGTGGGAGTGGCGCAGCAGCCAGCGGTGATCCGATCGGGGGGCAGAGGCGTATCAGAGAGGTCCCTGACTTTCCCCCTCCTGCGCTTGGCCCCGCTACGCTGCGGGGCGTTTTTCTGTTCCGCTTGTTCGCTAAACGTTCTTGTCCTACCATCGGCGGATGGACCGCCCCGAGCTCGTCTGTCTGGTCAAGGAAGCGCTTTTGCGCAACCGCCTGTTCCGGCCCCACCGCAAGGATTGGGCGGTCCATCGCGCCGACGACGAACGGCGGGAGCAGAGCATCGCCCGGGCCATCGTCGATCACCTGCAGCGCTGCGGCGTGCGGTGGTCGAAGAAACCGCCGGCCGGGCTACACGGGAGGCTGGAGTGAGGGGGCGCGGCGATTGCCGTACGGTTTTCCTCCAATCTCCCTGCGTTGACACACTGCGTTCCGCGATCGGCTTGATCCGCGTAGACTTCGCCCCCGATAACTGGGGCAGGGGGAGAGCGATGACCATCGACTATCCGGTGATCATCGGTGGCGTGGAGGTTGCCGCCGAGGGGGGCGAGACCTTCGACAGCACGAACCCCTATACCGGCGAGGTGTGGGCGACGATCCCCCGCTGCACGGCCGCCGATGCCGGCCGCGCCGTCGCTGCGGCCAAAGCCGCGTTCGAGGGCGAGTGGTCGGCGCTGACGCCGACGGCGCGGGGCAAGCTGATGGTCCGGCTCGCCGAACTGATCGAGCGCGACGCGGCGCGGCTCGGCGAGATCGAGGTCCGTGACAACGGCAAGCTGTTCGCCGAGATGGGCGCCCAGGCCCGCTACGTCGCCGAGTGGTACCGCTACTACGGCGGGCTCGCCGACAAGGTCGAGGGTGCGGTCATTCCCACCGACAAGGCCGACACCTTCAACTACACCAAGCACGAGCCGTTCGGCGTGGTGGCGATGATCACGCCCTGGAACTCGCCCTTGTTGTTGCTGTCGTGGAAGCTGGCGCCGGCGCTGGCGGCGGGCAACACCGCGGTGATCAAGCCCTCCGAGTTCACTTCCGCCTCGACCATCGAGTTCGCCCGGCTGTTCCGCGAGGCGGGGTTCCCCGACGGCGTCGTCAACGTGGTCACCGGCTTCGGCGCCGAGGTCGGTTCGGCGCTGGTCGACCATCCGGACGTCGCCAAGATCGCCTTCACGGGCTCCGATCTCTCGGGCGAGAAGATCTACGAGGCGGCGGCGCGGGGCATCAAGCCGGTGTCTCTGGAGCTCGGCGGCAAGTCGCCCAACATCGTCTTCGAGGACGCCGATTTCGACGCCGCGGTGCCGGGCGTGATCGCCGGCATCTTCGCTGCCACCGGCCAGACCTGCATAGCCGGATCGCGGCTTCTCGTGCAGCGCTCGGTCCACGACGCGTTCATGGAGCGGCTCCTGGACCTGGCGCGTTCGGCGAAGATCGGCGATCCCATGGACCCCGAGACCAACGTCGGGCCGGTGACCACCCGGCCCCAGTTCGACAAGATCCTCGACTACATACGCATCGCCGCGGAGGAGGGCGCCACCTGCGTGCTCGGCGGCAAGGCCCTTCCCGAGATGCCGGGCGGTCAGTTCGTCCAGCCGACCATCTTCACCGAGGTCGACAACGCCATGCGCATCGCCCAGGAGGAGGTGTTCGGCCCGGTGCTCGGCGTCATCCCGTTCGAGGACGAGGACGAGGCGGTGGCCATTGCCAACGATACCCGCTTCGGCCTGGCGTCCGGGGTGTGGACCCGGGACATGGGCCGGGCGCTGCGCATGGCCGACCGCATCCGCGCCGGAACCGTCTGGGTCAACACCTACCGCGCCGTCAGCTACACGTCTCCGTTCGGCGGCTACAAGCGCAGCGGCCTGGGGCGCGAGAGCGGCATCGACACGATCTACGAGTTCCTCCAGGTCAAGTCGGTGTGGATCTCGACCAAGCCGTCGACGGCCAACCCGTTCGTCCTGCGTTAGGCTGAACTGCGGCAGCCAGCGCCGGCTTTCCTCGAATTGTTTCGCCCGGGCCAATGTTCTACCCTGAATGGATGGCCGGAAAAGGAGACAGCGATCTGATCGGGTGTTTGCCGCGCCCACTCCGATGGGTCGCCTTGCTCGCCCTTTTCTTGATCGTGGCACCGTTGTCGGCCATGGCCGACGTCGCCGGCCCGGCCTGCGTCGAAGATGGCGATACCTTGGTGATCGACGGCAAACGCCGCCACGGCACCTGTCGGGGCGGCACCCGCGTTCATCTATTTGGCATCGACGCGCCCGAACTGGAGCAGACGTGTACCGATGGACGCGGCGCCGGATGGCGGTGCGGCCAGACCGCGGCGTCGATGCTGTTGCGGGCGGTGCGCGGCAAGACGGTGGCCTGTGAAGGGGACAGCAGGGACGCGGACGGCGATCTGATCGCGGTCTGCCGGGTCGACGGCGAGGACATTTCCCGGCGGCTGGTTCGGATCGGCGCCGCCGTCGCCGATCGGCGCTACTCCAAGGCCTACGTCGACGAGCAGGAGGCGGCGCGGTCGGCCAAATCGGGCATCTGGCGGGGGGCTTTTACGATGCCGTGGGACTGGCGGGCTGGCCGCAAATGAGTGCCGCGGCATGGGAGCACACAGGGGGGAGGGGGTTATGATCGGTTGGCTCTGGCCCGATACGTCGTCGACGTTCGGGTGCCGCCGCGGGATCTACGAAGGCGTCGCCGCGGGCATCCTTCAGGCATTGGCTTGGGCTTTTACGGTTTTCGCCGGTGAGGGCGCGTTCGCTGTTGCCCCAGCGGTCGGGCCAGCCGTTGCTTCCGCAACGGCGGTTGTCGCTGCCGGCCTTTCGGTGTGGCTGTGGCGGCGGCCCTCCACCGTCGCCGCCGGTCTGGTTCTTATTGGCGCCATCGGAATGGCGGCCGGATTGGGCACGACGGTGATCGGCTGGGCATGGCTCGTTGCGGTGGCGTTGGCCGTTAACGGGCTGCGTGGCGCCATTGGCTGGCGGCGGATGAAACGGGTCGATCCCGACGTGGAATTGTAGCTGCGAAGCCGTGCCTGCCCGACCCAACTTGATCGTATCGAATCGAACACAAAATTGTTCGTTGCAGACGCGATGCCTTGTGGACCATGATCGGGCAGCGCCCGGCGATCCTCGCGGCGCAGTTGAGAGCCACGAATAGCTGGGTCAACAGAACGAAATTCGGCGCATGGTTTGGCAACCAAATCCGGGACCGGCGCAGGTCCGCCGGCCGTTTGCCCTCGGCAAATGGATCGAACGTCTGTTCATTCTGATCGGGATTGGCTGCACCCTGCTGAGCGCAGGCGTCTTCGTTTGGATGTGGACGGACGATGGCCGGGACCCGGCGGTACGGACCGCGCCTCAGGAAACCGCGCAACCTGCTCCGCGAAGGCAGGTGGCGCAGCCGCAGACGGAACAGCCACCGGTTCGGCGCCCGTCAGCATCCGGCACCACGTCTCCGGTGGCCGTCGCGCCAATTACGTCCGAGCCCGGTGCCCGGTACGTGGTCGTCAACGACGTTCCGCTACGCCGGCTGCCGGATTCGCTGTCGAGGGCGAAGCGCGTGCTGCGCAAGGACGAGCAGGTGGACAAAGTCGGGTCGGTGAAGGGCTGGCTACGGGTCCGATCGATCGATCCCGAGACCGGCGGCGAGACGATTGGCTGGGCCAGGGCGGATCAACTTCGAAGCCTGCAGTAAGGCCCGAAAACGGCTCGCCCGAAACCGCCGCTGGCGGGACGAACCGGGAGTGACCGCGCCAGATTGGCGGTAGACAATCCCCCAGTCGAAATGCAACCCTTCGTATCTGGGGGCGAGTAGATCGCATGGATCATCAAATGGCTGCGGCCGTTCGGCGGCCCGTTTGGCATAGGGGTTGAGGGTGGACGTGGCAGTGGATCCGGTCATCATCAAGAAGTATCCGAACCGGCGTCTCTACGATACGAGCGCCAGCCGCTACGTCACGCTTTCCGATCTCGTCGACATGGTGCTCGATGGTCGCGAGTTCGTCGTTCACGCCGCGCGGAGCGGCGAAGACGTCACCCGCACGGTGTTGATGCAGATCATCGCTGAGCGCGAGTCCGAGGGCCCATCCCTGCTGCCGGCCGAGTTTCTGATCGCGCTGATCCGCCTCTACGGCGATACCATGCAGATGTTCGTTGCCACGTACCTCGACGTCTGCATGGAGGCCTTCGTCGTCAACCAGGAGCGGATGCGGGGCCAGCTTTGGGCCCTGTTCGAGCGGGGCTTCCCGTTCGGCCCGTTCCCGGCCGGCGTTCCTGGCACAGAACCTGAGGACGAGCGCGAGAAGCTCGAATCCCGCTGAGTGGCGGGGACCGCTTCCGCTTGACCGGGCGTCCCGGTATACAGTGCCATCGGCGATGCGTTAGACTTCACCGCTCGTGTTGAAGTAGCTCCGGGGTCGGGGTCATGAACGACACCCTCGTCGCCATGCTCCGCGAGGAAATGGTGTAGATGATCGCGGCGCACGCCATGTACGCCCGCGAGCAGATCGGCAAGGAACGCTTCGACGAACGGGTCATGGTGGCGATGGCCAAGGTGCCGCGTCACGATTTTGTGCCCATCGAGCTGGCGCCCTTTGCCTACGCCGACCAACCGCTGCCGATCGGCTATGACAAAACCATCTCGCAGCCGTTCATCGTTGCGCTGATGACCGATCTCCTGGAGATCGGTCCCGAGCACCGCGTGCTCGAAATCGGCACCGGACTTGGCTACCACACGGCCGTGCTCGCCGAACTGGCAGCCGAGGTCTATTCCGTGGAGATCGTCGAGGAACTGGCCGAGCAGGCCCGCAACCGGCTTGCTCCGCTCGGGCGCGACAACATCGTCCTGCGCATCGGCAATGGCGAGCACGGTTGGCCGGAGCACGCCCCGTTCGACCGGATCGTCGTCTGCGCTGCGAGCGAGCTGATCCCGCACGGCATGATCTCGCAGCTCAAACCCGGCGGGCGGATGGTCGTTCCGACCGGGCTTCCCGACGCCCAGACGCTGATGGTGGTCGAAAGAACCGCCGACGGGCGGACCTCAACCCAAGAGATCCTGCCGGTCCGCTTCGCGCTGCTCGAAACCGCAAACTGATCGTCGAACCAAAGGCGGTTCGCTGTCCGCCGCAGAGCCGCGGAAATCCTGGTTGAGACCATCCTGCGTGCTTGCACCGGCGGGGCGGAGCGGCTAAGAAACGGGGGCCGAACCGGGGGATCAGCAGACACCGCCAAACCGCCGTTCACCGGACCGAGAGCCGTGCGCCCGCCACCGACCAAGGGTGTCGCCGGAGCCGCGCAGCGTCCCACGCGAGAGGAGCATCCAACATGAGTGCCATCATCGACATTACCGGCCGCGAAATCCTCGACAGCCGCGGCAATCCGACCGTCGAGGTCGACGTCACCCTGGAAACCGGAGCCATGGGCCGTGCCGCCGTTCCGTCGGGCGCCTCGACCGGCGCGCACGAGGCCGTCGAGCTTCGCGACGGAGCCAAGAAGCGCTACGGCGGCAAGGGCGTTGCCAAGGCCGTTGCCGCCGTCAATGGCGAGATCTTCGATGCCATTTCGGGCATGGAAGCGACCAACCAGGAGGCCATCGACCAGGTCATGATCGATCTGGACGGCACGCCAAACAAGGGCCGCATCGGCGCCAACGCCATCCTCGGCGTCAGCATGGCGGTCGCCAAAGCCGCCGCTGAGGAATCTGAGCTGCCGCTCTACCGCTACATCGGCGGCACCCACGGACGGGTCCTGCCGGTGCCGATGATGAACATCGTCAACGGCGGCGAGCACGCCGACAACCCCATCGACATCCAGGAGTTCATGATCATGCCGGTGTCGGCGGCAACGATCGCCGAAGCCGTGCGCATGGGTTCCGAGGTGTTCCAAGCGCTGAAGAAGGGCCTCAAGGACGCCGGCCACAACACCAACGTCGGCGACGAGGGCGGCTTCGCTCCGGGGCTGGCGAGCGCCGACGACGCCCTCGGCTTTATCATGAAGGCGATCAAGGCCGCCGGCTACAAGGCCGGCGACGACGTCATGCTGGCGCTCGATTGCGCGTCCACCGAGTACTACAAGAAGGGCAAGTACGTCCTCGCGGGCGAGGGCAAGACCCTCAACGCCGAGGAGAACGCCAAGTACCTCGCCGACCTCGTCAAGCGCTATCCGATCATCTCCATCGAGGACGGCATGGCCGAGGACGACTGGAAGGGCTGGAAGATCCTCACCGAAGAAATCGGCGGGAAGTGCCAGCTGGTCGGCGACGACCTGTTCGTCACCAACCCGGTGCGCCTCGCCGAAGGCATCAAGAAGGGCATCGCCAACTCGATCCTGGTCAAGGTCAACCAGATCGGTTCGCTGTCCGAGACCCTGGAAGCGGTGGAGATGGCCCACAAGGCCAACTACACCAACGTCATCTCGCACCGCTCCGGCGAGACCGAGGACTCGACCATCGCCGACATCGCCGTCGCCACCAACGCCGGCCAGATCAAGACCGGTTCGCTCAGCCGGTCGGACCGCATCGCCAAGTACAATCAGCTGATCCGCATCGAGGAGCAGCTGGGTTCGGCGGCGCGCTACGCCGGCAAGTCGATCCTGCGCAAATAACTCGCGGAACCAGTCCGTACATCCGGGGCGGGGCGGCGCGAGCCGCCCCGTTCCTTTTTGCCGGGGCGCAGGGCGGGCGCGTAAGCGCTCGTTAACCCTTGGCGCCTAGAGTGGGCGCCGGGTTGGGACGCGGTCCGAACGGCAAGCAGAGGGTCCGCGGACGATGGGAATTCTGACCGAGATCCGCATCCGGGCGCGCCACGTGGTCGGTCCGGTTGTTGGCGTGTGCGCCGTCGGTTATTTCGCCTATCATGCTGTCCACGGCAGCCGCGGCCTGCTGGCTTGGCAGGTTCTCGAGCAGCGGGTCGTCGAGCTGCGGACCGAGGTCGCTGCCGTTCGCGAAGATCGAGAGACCCTTGAGCGCCGGGTGCGGCTCCTGCATCCCGGCAGCCTGGACGCAGATATGCTCGACGAGGCGGCGCGGCGCATGTTGAACTACAGTCATCCCGACGAACTGGTCATCGTCATCGAGCGAAACGCTGGACCATGAGCGAGCTCGCCGACACGCCTAAGCCGCCCTATTGGGCGGTGATCTTCGCTTCGGTACGCACCGATGCCGATGCCGAGCACTATTCCCAGACCGCCGATGAGATGATGGCACTCGCCGCCGAGCAACCGGGATACCTGGGCGTCGAGTCGGTCCATGACGCGGCGACCGGCGCCGGCATCACCGTCTCCTACTGGGCCGACGAGGAGGCCATCGCCGGGTGGCAAGCACAGGCCGACCACTTGATTGCGCAACGCCTCGGCCGGGAAAGATGGTACCGGGCGTACCGACTCCGTGTGGCCCGCGTCGAGCGGGCGGCGACCTTCGAGCGCCAGGACTGATCGCATTCCGCAACTGAATTGGCGAGGATCTCGGGCGAAATGATCGCTCCGTGCACGGGGCCGCGCACGCCAAGGGATTGAAAAGTATAGAGGATGGCCAATCGAACCAGAAGGTCGATAACTAAAATCAAGTTAATCATCAAATTTTCTTTTTTGCCCAAGGCGTTCTAGCGCATTGGCGCTTGTATTTCAGACTCATTCGCATTAGCGTTGCCCCGACGATCATCCTCTCGTGCCCGCACTCTTGCGGTGCCGGAAGCCCGCGCCGCCGGGGCCGTCAGCCCACCAAGGAGATGTCATGGGTACTGCTCCCAAGAAGACCACTTCGCGCCGCTCCGCCGGCCTCCGTTCCAAGAGCGCGGCATCCAAGAAAGCCGCGCCCCACGACCGCGAGGAACTCCTCGATCTCTACCGCCACATGCTGCTGATCCGCCGCTTCGAGGAGAAAGCCGGCCAGCTCTACGGCATGGGCCTGATCGGCGGGTTCTGCCATCTCTACATCGGCCAGGAGGCGGTGGTCGTCGGCCTGCACGCGTGTGCGACCGCGGCCGACTCGGTGATCACCACCTATCGCGATCACGGCCACATGCTGGCCTGTGACATGGACCCGAAGGGCGTGATGGCGGAGCTCACCGGGCGCGCCGGCGGATATTCCAAAGGCAAGGGCGGCTCGATGCACATGTTCAGCCGTGAAAAGAAGTTCTACGGCGGCCACGGCATCGTCGGGGCTTCCGTGCCGCTGGGCACGGGCCTTGCCTTTGCCCACAAGTACCGTGGCGATGGCGGTCTGAACTTCTGCTACTTCGGTGACGGTGCCGCCAATCAGGGGCAGGTCTACGAGGCGTTCAACATGGCGTCGCTGTGGAAGCTGCCGGTGATCTACGTGATCGAGAACAACAAGTACGGCATGGGCACTTCGGTGGCTCGGGCCTCGGCGACAACCGATCTCTATCGCCGCGGCGAAGCCTTTGGCATCCCCGGCGTCCAGGTGAACGGCATGAATGTGCTCGACGTCAAGGCGGCCGGCGAGGAGGTCACCGCCTACGTGCGTGCCGGCAAGGGCCCGTACGTGATGGAGGTCGAGACCTACCGCTACCGCGGCCATTCCATGTCCGATCCGGCCAAGTACCGGACCAAGGAGGAGGTCAGCAAGGTCCGCCAGGAGAGCGATCCGCTGGACACGCTGCGCCGATACTTGACCGACAACAAGCTGGCCGACGACGCGCAGTTCAAGGAGCTGGATCGCGAGGTCAAAGCCGTCGTTACGGAGGCTGCCGACTTCTCCCAGGAGAGCCCGGAGCCCGATCCGTCCGAGCTGTACACCGACATCCTTATCGAAGCCTAGGCGCCGCGCCTGACCGTCCCGCGGGAGAAACTCCATGCCCATCCAGATCCTGATGCCGGCGCTGTCGCCGACGATGACCGAAGGCAAGCTCGCCAAGTGGCTGAAGAGCGAGGGCGACGCCGTATCCTCCGGCGACGTCATCGCAGAGATCGAAACCGACAAGGCGACGATGGAAGTCGAGGCCGTAGACGAAGGCGTCCTCGGCAAGATCCTCGTGCCCGAAGGCACCGAGGCGGTGGCCGTCAATTCGCCCATCGCGCTCCTGTTGGAGGAAGGCGAAGACGCCTCGGCATTGGAGGGTGCGGCCGCGGCGCCGCCGGAACCAGAATACAGCGGTCCGATGGTGACGCAGACGGTGCGCGAATCCCTGCGCGACGGCATGGCCGAGGAAATGCGCCGCGATGGGGACGTGTTCGTCATGGGCGAGGAGGTGGCCGAGTATCAGGGTGCCTACAAAGTGACCCAGGGGCTCTTGGACGAGTTCGGGTCCGGGCGGATCATCGACACGCCGATCACCGAGCACGGCTTCGCCGGCCTCGGCCTCGGCGCGGCGTTCGGCGGCCTCAAGCCGATCGTCGAGTTCATGACCTTCAATTTCGCCATGCAGGCGATCGATCAGATCATCAACTCGGCGGCCAAGACGCTCTACATGGCCGGCGGCCAGATGGGCGCGCCGATCGTCTTCCGCGGTCCCAACGGTGCCGCCGCCCGGGTCGCCGCGCAACATTCACAATGCTACGCCTCGTGGTATGCCCACTGCCCGGGCCTCAAGGTCGTCTCGCCCTGGTCCGGGACCGATGCCAAGGGCCTGATCAAGGCGGCGGTCCGCGATCCCAATCCGGTGATCGTTCTGGAAAACGAGATCATGTACGGCCAGACCTTCGACGTGCCGGAGGACCCGGAGTTCGTCCTGCCCATCGGCCGAGCCAAGATCGAGCGGGCCGGCGGCGACGTCACCATTACCGCGTTCTCGCGCATGGTCGGGGTCGCTCTGGAGGCTGCCGAAACGCTGGCTGGCGAGGGCATCCAGGCGGAGGTGATCAACCTCCGCACGCTCCGTCCGCTGGACACCGAGACGATCGTCTCTTCGCTGATGAAGACCAACCGGATCGTCAACGTCGAGGAAGGCTGGCCGGTCGCCGGCATGGGCTCCGAGATTGCCGCCATCGCCATGGACCAGGCGTTCGACTATCTCGATGCGCCGGTGTCGCGAGTGTGCGGCGCCGACGTACCGATGCCGTACGCGGCAAACCTGGAACAACTGGCGCTGCCCCAGCCGCAGGACGTCGCCGCCGCGGCCAAGGCCGTCTGTTACCGCTGACGCCGGGGAGCGAAGCCATGCCCATACAGATCCTGATGCCGGCACTGTCGCCGACGATGACCGAAGGCAAGCTCGCCAAGTGGATGAAGGCCGAGGGCGACTCCGTCGACTCGGGCGACGTGATCGCCGAGATCGAGACGGACAAAGCGACCATGGAGGTCGAAGCGGTCGACGAAGGGACGCTTGGCAAGATCCTCGTCGCAGAAGGCACCGAGGGCGTCGCCGTCAACAGCGTCATCGCGTTATTGCTCGAAGAGGGCGAGGACGCCTCTGCGCTGGAAGGGGCGGCCGCGGCTCCGCCGCCACCCGCTCCGGCCGCGGCGCCGGCAGAAGCTCCTGCGCCCGCGGCCCCGGCCCCTGCCACGGCCCCTGCGCCGCCACCACCACCGGCGCCGTCGGGCGGGAGGGTGTTCGCCAGTCCGCTGGCGCGGCGGATCGCCGCCGATGCCGGTCTCGATCTGACCCAGATTTCCGGTTCGGGTCCGCACCGCCGCATCGTCAAGGCCGACGTCGAGACCGCCATCGCCACCGGCGTCGGCAAGGCAGCCGCCCCCGCTCCCGAGGCGGCGGCCGCCCCGGCGGCGGCGCCAATGCCCGCACCGGCCGGGGCCTACACCGAGATCCCCAACACCACCATGCGCAAGGTCATTGCCGAGCGGCTGTCGGCGTCGAAGCGGGAGATTCCGCACTTCTACCTCAGCATCGACTGCGACATCGACGCACTGATGGACCTGCGCCAGCAGTTGAACGCCAAGTCTCCGGAAGGCGAGGGCGCCTACAAGCTGTCGGTCAACGACTTCGTCGTCCGCGCCGTGGCGCTGGCCATGCGGGCGTACCCGGGGGTGAACGTCACCTGGACCGAGGACGCCGTCCGCCAGTACGCGGACGTCGACGTCTGCGTCGCCGTGGCGACGCCCAACGGGCTGATCACCCCGGTGGTGCGCAATGCCGACAACAAGGGCCTCGCCGCCCTCTCCAATGAGGTCAAGGAATTGGCCGGCAAGGCCCGCGACGGCAAGCTGATGCCCGAAGAGTACCAGGGTGGCGGCTTCACCATCTCGAACCTCGGCATGTACGGCATCCCGACGTTCTCGGCGATCATCAACCCGCCGCAGTCGTGCCTGATGGCCGTCGGCGCCGCCGAGAAACGGCCGGTGGTCAAGGACAGCGCGCTTGCCGTGGCGACGATGATGACCTGCACGCTGAGCACCGACCACCGCACCGTCGACGGCGCCATCGGCGCGGAGTTCCTCGCCGTCTTCAAGCGGCTCATCGAAGAGCCGCTGACCATGCTGCTGTAGGGCGCCGGCGCGAGCAATGAAGCTTCGGACGCTCGCGTTTTGGCTGACAGTAGCCGGCGCTGTTGCAGTGTGGGCGTTTGTGGCGCCTGTCGCGGCGGGCGGAAGCAAAACTGCACAGGCGGACGCCGAACGATACGTGCACGCAGCTCGGGACGGACGCTACGAACGATTGGCGGATATGCTGAGCCGCGAGTCGCTTGAATACTACCAGTTGCTCATCGACGCGGCGCTCTACCTCGACGAGGAGCACCTGAGGTTTAAGCCGAAGCTGGGCGGAAATGATGGCCTCTCGGTGGACGAGCTTTGCCTGGGGTTATGGGATCGGCTCGTGATCCTCTTTTTGCGCTCGAGGCACAGTGCTGACGATCTGCAGGCGATGACGCCTGAGGAGGCGTTTTCCGACTTGTATCGGTCCGATTGGCTTTCCTTCCTCACCTCGCGAGGCCATCGCTTGGAGAATTCGAGGCTTCCAGAGCGACCGCGCACCGATACCCCACTCAAACTGCTCCTTGAAGACGACACTGCATACTTCTACGGAAAAAACGGAAGGATTTATGGTCAAAATCCGGAGAACCCGCGTCACAATAAGTTGTTCGCAATAAAATTTCACAAAGAAAACGGTTCATGGAATTTAGAGTCCGTCCGGAAAGTTTATGAGTAAACGCAGTATCGTGTGATCCGCCGCAGCATGAGCCTGATGGAGGCGAGGCGGATGAAGGCCAGGGCGATGCGGTTGAGGTTTTCGTAATCCTTGGCGAGC
>Ga0209561_1000264_pt1 | contig 12721 bp, 9 predicted proteins | sample WorMettrBAHAMAS2_FD_187393 | JGI IMG/M metagenome (GOLD analysis project Ga0209561, IMG submission 187393) | Marine gutless worms symbiont microbial communities from Max Planck institute for Marine Microbiology, Germany - Inanidrilus... | ecosystem: Host-associated > Annelida > Digestive system >... | reverse complement strand
CGCGCCGAATTGGGAGAGCTTTAAACGCAGCGTTAACCGCGCCTTGCCGAAACATGGTGAGACAATTGAGCTTCCCCTGGATGACTACTCCCAGAGACAATGTGCGACCTTAAACTAGGAAGTTACGTTCTTTCGTAGCAAAGACAAAGTGTGGGTCTGGATTGCCATGAATAGAGAGACCCGAGAAATCGTCACCTCTGCCTGCGGTGATCGCACCGAAAACACCTGTTGGATACCCTGGGATCGCGTACCGTCTGCTTATAAAGAAGCCATCGTTTTCAGTGATTATTGGAGCGCGTATCGAGCCGTCATTCCGAGCGAGCAACAGCGCCCTGTGGGTAAAGAAACGGGGGAAGCGGCTCATATTGAGCGTTGGAATAATACTTTACGGAAACAGTTAGCACGCTTCCTACGTAAGACGTTGTCTTTTTCTAAATGTGTTAAAATGCATGAGATTCGTTTAAAATTCTTCATACACCGCTATAATACCGAATTATTGCCGATTGTTGGCTAGATATCACTCCAAAAATCACCACTACCCTACCATGAATGTTTCCCACCTTCCCTCAGAAACTTACATCTTTGGCTGCGGATGTGTTTCAGGAGCTCCTTTCTTTTTCATACTGTGATTTTCTCTTCTCTATATCCGCTACCTACTGCTACCAAAGCATCTTTCCGGTTAAACTCTAATGCCTCTTTGAGAGTAACCTCCAACGTATCTTTTAATTCATCATAGGTTTTTTCTTGTCAATTCACTCCAGGAATTTCTTGAATCCAATCTATCCACCAATCATCTTATTTCTTAACGATAGCCGTATATTCGTATTTCATAGCCTATCCTCACCATATTGAGCTTGTAAGATGTAGGAAAAGGGGCCAGGTTCAATTTATTCTTAATTGAGCCTGAACCCTTTTCTCCTTTTGAATCCTCTTTTCAAGAATTTTTTCTTTAAGCCATAAGTTTACCAATGTTTCAGGAGGAACCCCTTCCAATTGAGCTAATTTATCGATGTCACGTGATAGTTATTTATCAATAGATAAATAGTTTCTTCCGGATTTCAGTTCCACATCAAATTGCACATCTCTCTGTAAATCTTCATAATCTGCCAGACTATGAGTATCCCAAAACTGAGCAGCAGCTTCTATAGTATCAAACTGTTCCGGTAAAGCCTCTGTTTGTTGCTTACTTTTTGTAATAGCTCTTTCTCTCTTTTGAATCCATATCGCGCGCGGTAACGATCAGAGCTTCTTTTGTTTTCTTGTGTATAAATAGAGCAGCCAAATATCGGCCGGTATTTGTTTGTCCGCGAGCGGAATACAGATTTTCATTTTTGACCTTTCCTTTCCCAACAAGTCTGAATTTTGGGATGTTATTGAAAAGCTCTTCAACCTATTCATGAATTATATTATGCTTCCATAGCAATTTGTCAATAATACTTCTATACCATATGAAACCCTCAACTTTCATTGGTTACGTTTTCATTTTCTATCAGTAAGCCGGGGTTCATTCCTCAACCCAACCTATGTGGGTTATTGATTGTAGGGCACTGCCCGCTCAATCAGCTCATCAAGTCCCGGCTCGTCCAGGTTCCAGGGTTTACCCGGATGGATGCAGTCAGCGGGGCAGAGCTCGGCGGCTTCTACCAGTTGGGCATAGGTGCCGGCCTTCAGGTCCCCGAGCAGGGCTTGTTTGTCTTCGTTGTAGAGGAAGAGTAGGGGGTTGAGGTTGGTGCAGTCGTTGCAGCTGGTGCACAGAGGGGTGTCGATCCAGGGCTCGTCGAAGCTCAAAGCAGGTTCGGGTGCAATCGGCTCTCCGATTTCACCGTCGTCTTCCTCTACGGGCGGGGCCGCTGCTTCTTCCGCGGGCAGCAGGCTCGCCGGTGCTGTCGTTGGGGTGACGCTGCTGGTATCGGGCAGGTCCATTCCCAGCAGGATATCGGTGAGTCGCTGCATGGCCTCGCCGGCGGCGGCTTCACGGACCTGCTCCAGCTCGATGGCGTGTTCGGCCTGGAGGCGTTCGCGCTCGGCCGCTGCCTGTTGTTGTTCTTCAGCCTGGGTGCGTGTGATTGCCTGTTCCACATAGGGGTTGCGCACGCCAGCCAGCTCTTGCAGGGTGTGCCAGAAGTTGAGCCGGTCCCGACAGGCGAGGATGAGCTCTCTGGAGATGACCAATCGGTGCAACAGGTTGTTGCCGTCCACGGCCCAGACGAAAGGCAGCAGCCGGTTGGCCTCTTCCGGTGGCAGGGCCAGGTAGTCGGCCACCGGGAGCAGGGCGGCCGAGTCGCAACCCGGCGGGATGATCCTAAAATGGTCGCGCAGGCGTTCGATGAGGAGGACGTAGTCAGCGAAGGTGAAGGCCAGCAGGGTCTCGATGCTGTTGCCGTTTTCGTCCCAGTAGCGGAAGGGGTGTACCGGCCAGTCACGGGTTTCTTGGGGATTTTCGCTGAAGTCCATGCGGGTGGCCGCGAAGTCCCCGGCCGCGGGATTGATGCGGAAGAAGGGGTGGGCACGTCCTTCGATACCGGCCCCGGCCACCAGCCAGGCGTTGAGGCGAACCAACGGACCTGGAGGCCGGATGCCGATGGTGATCAGGTTCAGGCTGGTGTGGGTGGCGTCCAGGGCGTCGAGGAAGCAGCGCATCAGGTGGCGGTGTCGGGCCGCGGACGATTGGGTGACGACGGCCTGGCGGTGGCTGATCCCCAGATACCCGAGCTCGGTGCGATAGGCTTGAAAAGGGTTTTCGTCCGGTAGTGCGCCGGGGTTGTTGTGGGCCTGAATGCGGATCATGATCTGCACCGGGCGGCCTGAGCTCAGCAGGCGCGAGAAGGAGGGGAGCCCAGTACCGGCGACCCGATCCGCGTCGTCCAGGGCGATGATGCTGGGTACGAGCAGGAGCTCTTCCTGGGAGAAGGCTTCCCACTGGAAGTTGTCGAACCAGGGGTCGTGGATCGCCGGGTCGTAGATGCCCTCGATCTCGAGCTGGGCGATGCGTACGGCGGCGAAGACGCCGGCGAGTTGGGCGGCCTCGCGGTCGAAGAGCTCGGTGGCGCGGGCGCAGGGGTCGGGGTCGGTCAGGTCCTTGGTGTCATAGCTCTCGGACAGCCAGTGCCCGGCGACGCTGCCCAGGTGGACGAACCGGACTCGAATCGGGTCCGGTTGCCAATCCTCCAGGATGGCAAGGACGCGTTCGATGCGCGCACGCCGTTCCGTCGCCATTTCCTGGGTGCCTTTGGAGTGGTCCATCACCGCCGAGAGGGCGGCGGGGTCGAATCGCTCGCCTTCGGGTCCGACGCTGTCGCGGGCCTGGCGCGGCTCGATGGCTTCATCGGATTTGCCCCATTCCACGTCGAACAGGGCGCGCAGGCCGCGGATGGATTGGTCGACCTGGAACTGGAATTGGACCAGGCGCGGGACGACCCGGCTGCGGACGGCGTGGATCAGCAGGTGGAGGGCCGGGTAGCGGCCGTAGCCCATGATCTGGCCTTCGCCGGCCGCGGTCTGTAGTTGGTCCAGGTCTTCCTGCAGGCATTCGCGGTTTGCCTCGTCCAGGTTCAGACGGCATTGCAGGTCCAGCCCCGCCCCCCGCAGGATGAGCGTGGCCGGGGCGGGTCCTTCGCGTTCCCGCAGGGTTTGGCGCAGGTGGTATTCGAGCCAGTGCAGATGGTCCTTGAGAATGCGTGCCTCGGTGTCGCCGGGGGCAAATCCCTGTACGGTCCGGGCGAACCATTCCGCCAGGGGCTGTTCGAGGTCGTCCGCGTCCTGATGGCCGTCCCCGGCGTCGGGTGGAAACAGGAACAGGGGGTAGTCGTAACGCAGCTTGGATGTGTCGCGGAAGGGGTCGAGCAGAGCCGGCAGGGTATCCTCGGGCGCCGCTTTGAGCTGGTCCTTCGCCGTCGGGTCACCGAGGTGAAAGTGGCGCAGGGTGAACATCAGCTCCCGGGTGGCCTTGGCGTCTTTCACCGCTGTTGGCAGGGCCAAGATGTTTTCCGGTTGGGGGCCGGGGATTTGGGTCCGTTGCCCCTTTGGGGTTTGGTTGGTGGTCATATCGGTTAAGTGATTGGCGGAAAAGACGTTATCCGATTTTTAAAAAGGGGTGTCCATCCGCATATTAACCCCTAATCGGATGTGATACAGCGGTTTGTCATACCTGCAATTCGTGCCTGTTGCACTCGGATGGACACCCCTTTTTAAAAACAGCAATCGATTTTTCTCATCGTCATGGAATATTCGATATACCTTCTCATCCATCCCTGTGCCAGCGCAGGCCACGCCCGAATCGACCCAGGATGTGGGAACCGGTATTCCGTTATTGATCAGCACCCCCTGCAAACGGTTTCCGCAGTCGGTCCGTATGGTTGGAACCAGAAAGTCTGGTTCTGCGACGCCTCCAATCACAATGAGGACGGTAACAACACGACCAGTGGATGTGTACTTCTCGGTTCGGACTTCGGCGCCTTCACGTTTGAATCGATAGGGAGGGGGTAAGTCTAACGGGGCGTGGCGGCGATTCCCCGTTCAACTCCGGCGGTAGCTTCTCATTCTCGTCTTCGCTGTGACAGCTCGTTATGGTGAGAACTGCCAAACCGATCAGTAGACCACGCATTAAAGTCGCCAAAACCATACATCTTTGCATGGGAAAAATAGCTGTTAGCTCCTGAATCCTTCGGCATTTTCTCTCCATCCCAAACGTCGATGTGGTCGCCTTGGTTGCCTCGGCCCCAGAAATCCTTGAAAAACACGATTCCCATTTTCCCTACAGATGGGGCTGGCCGGCGAGCCAATTGGCCAATTCTTGTGCCCTGAGCATATGCCTCTTCCCATGTCCGTGCCAACAATAAACCCCCTTGAATGAACCCAGGATGATACCCGAATCCAGCAGGCAAACACTCACCCGAATTGCGCATTGATTATCGAAATTTCCCTTCCCATTTAGCCGCACACGGTTTCAGTATTCCTTTGTTCGCCGAGTGATTTTTCCATAGTTTTTCAAACAGTGGACGAATACATGTCACTTTGTACGTAAACCTATAATTCGCCGTTTTCGAAGACTCCCTCACGGAAACCATGCAGTTGCCGGTCTGATCCTTTACGCTGTACTTGGGAATAGTGAAAGCACAGGTCGTACTACCTTTATCATCCCGAAGAGCATCTTTTTCCGTAACTCTGAACGTAATTGATTAACGAGGCAGCTTCTCGCGCGGCCTGGTCCTGTGGAGAGGCGTCCCCCGAGGGTCGTAGATTATCAGGATGCACCGGAAGCGGAGTCGGAAGGAATCGGATCAGATGCCTGATTGTCAGAACGGAACAAGTCCATGAGCCCGCTGACCAGAGACTTTCCGCATTTGCGTGCGGTCTCGATGATGGTCTTGGCTGCATAAGCGTTCTGGCCCCGTCGGCGCTCTTCGGGAAGTGGGAAACCTTTACACGCCGGGGCGCAGGGCATATTATCCCACTAATCACTAGTCACGCCTAGCCCTTCGGCGATCCTGGGTCGCTAATCAATTACGTACCAGCAATTATGAAAGGCTCAGAAACGATCAGACCCGATAGGAAGATATACCCAAGGATTTATGCCTCGTTGAATTTTGGCGTATTCCTGCATTGAGAATACATATTTATCTTTGGGATAGCGAGCGAATCCATGAATATAAATTATAGGAATTTCTTGTGGATTTCTTAATAATTCGAACTCGCTCGTGTAATTAACAGATACATTTGTTTGCATTCGAGAAGCATTTTTTCGTATGCTCTGTCTAAAGCGTCATTAATGTTGAGTGTAAAGATGGTCTCCCAGATAAGCTTTTTTATTGTTTGTGTTGTAGGCCCTGGCTGGCAGCCTAGATAAGGTTTAGTCAGATGGGTTTCTATTTGTTTACTGATTAGGTAACTTGCTACCCGCCAAAGTGGTGATGTACCCCTTACACTGAGGTCTTCCTTGAAGCGCAGCGAACGCGCGGCGTTGGCAGCACCGGCATCGAAGGTCAACAGGATTTGCTGCGCGTGTGGATAATGCTCGGCACGATCTTCCTGCCACGCCAGGGCGATGGCATCGCAGACACAGGCGCTGGTCTCGCGGGAGGTGCCCAAGGTGATGAAGCCCGCATTGCCATGGTAGTCATACACCCCGTGAGGGACCAAGACACCCGTAGCGAGATGGCGATAATCGCGGTCATAAACGAACTGAACATCGGTGCTGTAATCAGGACCCGCGACGAGGCAGGTGGCCCAGCCTCTCTTTCTTCCTGGTATCGACACACAACACCGGTACGCCACGGGCACGGGCTTGGCGGCGCAAGGTAGCGATCAACCGGAACTGCTAGTCGCGTTCTCATCGGTCGGGCTGCCGGCACTGTGGGCTTCGAGCACCTCGTCTACCACTTCCCCCAGCCCCGGTTGGCGTTGGGTGACTTGGTGACGACCACCGCCAGGACGGCGGATGCGCTTGGCACCGCCACGGGGACGCTGTGGGGGGGTGATCCTCGTTGCCCATGGCCTCCAGCTCGCCGATTCCCGTATAGATCGTTCGTCGGCTCATCCCCAACACTCGCGCCACATACGCGAAACCGCCAAAGCCGATCTTCAGCGCCTCGACCGCGGCGTGGCGGCGTCCGTGCTCTTCCGGCAGCGAACGCAAGTAGACATGAAGTCTTCGTGCGATTGATCGTAGCCTTGAAACCCGTTCATCAGGTTATCGGTATCTTGTACTTCAGGTGGGCTCATTCTCCTATGAGAACCTCGTATGTTCAACTCGCTACCGACATTTTTAACGAATTCACTAATACTAAACATGTCTAACTTGTTAGTGAATCGTTCCTAAACTTTTATAATGAGTTCCTTCTTTTCTTCCGTTGCGCGTTCTGTGCGCTCAAGTACGCCATAGGCACCACAGGCTTTACAGTGATATTGCGAGCTACCGGACGCATTTGTGCCATTTTTAACGAGATCTTCGCTCTGACATTTGCGACAGCTGTATACTTTAGTCTCGATAATCATAATTGAAAACTCTTCGGTTCGTTTTATCAATGAACGCAATCGTTCAGACCAAGCGTATTCTTCCGGAAGAGAGGGCTAAAATCTAGAATCAGGTAACGAGAAAAACGGTGGCAATCGGAATGATTACCGATGAATCCATCTACCCTATCACTTCAAAAATCACCGCTATCTTAAGATGATATTGTCCTCGCTCGCAAGATTTAGTGTGTCTTCGAGGTTAAACGATCCACTAGCTAATTCTATTCCTCTTCACGAAAATCAATTGGAATAGACGACGTAGTTTCATTTCCCGAGAACAGGGTCGTGGCGAATGAATTTGTCGTTGATATCGAGGAATGTCTCAGAACATTTCGTCCCAGCTCGTAGAGGGTATCGAGCAGGCGTGGCGTGACCGTGAGGCCGGTTTGGGTGTGGGTGCGCTGTACCGCTTCCAGGGCGGTCTGGTGCGAATCGAGGATGACACCGCTTAAGCGACGCGCGACATGACAAAACAAACGGTGCTCGATCGGATGCCGCTTGGAGGTGTACGGCGGGTAGAGGGCCACCCGCAGACGCCGCCCGAACCGTCGGCTCAGCGCCACCAGGTCTTCCTTGAAGCGCAGCGAACGCGCGGCGTTGGCAGCGCCGGCATCGAAGGTCAACAGGATTTGCTGCGCGTGTGGATAATGCTCGGCACGATCTTCCTGCCACGCCAGGGCGATGGCATCGCAGACACAGGCGCTGGTCTCGCGGGAGGTGCCTAAGGTGATGAAGCCCGCATTGCCATGGTAGTCATACACCCCGTGAGGGATCAAGACACCCGTAGCGAGATGGCGATAATCGTGGTCATAAACGGGTAGTGGTGATTTTTGGAGTGATAGAGTAGATGGATTCATCGGTAATCATTCCGATTGCCACCGTTTTTCTCGTTACCTGATTCTAGATTTTAGCCCTCTCTTCCGGAAGAATACGCTTGGTCTGAACGATTGCATTCATTGATAAAACGAACCGAAGAGTTTTCAATTATGATTATCGAGACTAAAGTATACACCTGTCGAAAATGTCATTGAGCGCCTGGTTAAAAGAACAGGCGAATGACCTCCCACCCCTTGAAGAGACGCTACAACCTGTTGAGTGCAAAAAGATTCCTGTGCTGGAGGTGGATGAATTGCGGTCCTTTGTCTTTCGTAGCAAAGACAAAGTGTGGGTCTGGATTGCCATGAACAGAGAGACCCGAGAAATCGTCGCCTCTGCCTGCGGTGATCGCACCGAAAACACCTGTCGGATACTCTGGGATCGCGTACCGTCTGCTTATAAGGAAGCCATCGTTTTCAGTGATTATTGGAGCGCGTATCGAGCCGTCATTCCGCAAGATCAACAGTGCCTTGTGGGTAAAGAAACGGGGGAAACGGCTCATATTGAGCGTTGGAATAATACCTTATGGCAACAGTTAGCACGCTTCCTACGTAAGACGTTTTCTTTTTCCAAATGTATTAAAATGCATGAGATTTGTTTAAAACTCTTCATACACCGCTATAATACCGAATTATTGCCGATTGTTGGCTAGATATCACTTCAAAAATCACCACTACCGAATGCGGAATGATGCCGTAGTGCAGGCGCCTGTCTACCGCAGGCAGGGATAGGCGGTGCGCCGTGCCCAACAATTCAGGGGGCAAGGGGCAGTTTTCGGGGGTAGACAACTGATACTACCTGCCCCCTGACAACTGGTAACTGACAACTGCCCCCTTGCTATAAAGCGGGGTGGGCAAAATCTTACCGAAAAATGCAGGGTCCTGATTCAAGGTGACATCAAGACACCGCTGCGAGCCTGGTCGCTTCCTCGACATCCACCGATACCAGACACGAGACGCCTGGCTCCTGCATGGTCACGCCCAGGAGGTGGTCCGCGATCTCCATGGTCAATTTGTTGTGGGTGATGAAGATGAACTGTACCCGATCAGACATGGAACGTACCAATTCGCAAAAGCGCCCGACGTTGGCGTCGTCCAAGGGGGCATCCACCTCGTCGAGCATGCAGAAGGGGGCCGGGTTGAGCTGGAAGATGGCAAACACCAGGGCCACGGCGGTCAATGTCTTCTCGCCGCCGGACAGGAGGTAAATACTGGCGTTGCGCTTGCCCGGCGGGCGCGCCATAACGGTGACCCCGGTCTCCAGCAAATCCTCGCCGGTAAGCGTCAGGGAGGCGTGACCACCGCCGAACAGGCGCGGAAAGAGCCGCTGAAAACCCTGATTCACGCTCTCGAAGGTCTCCCTGAACCGGTCGCGGGTCTCGCGGTCGATGCGCCGGATGGCCTGCTCCAGGGTCTGCAAGGAACGGGAGATGTCCGCGTGTTGGGAATCTAGGTAACGCTTGCGTTCGGACTGCTCCGCCAGCTCGTCGATGGACGCCAAGTTGATGTTGCCCAAGCGGGCGATGCGTCCCGAGACCTTCTCCAACCGCTCCTGCCAAACCCCCTCATCAGCGTCCGCCGCCAAGTCGGTGAGCAGCTCCTGCGGACTCAGGTCCAGCGCAGCGAGCTGTTCTTGCAGGGTCTGTCGGCGCACGAACTGCTCCTGCCGCGCCAGGCGCAGGGCATCCAGCTCCCGGCGGTGCTCACCGAGATCCTGCTCCAACCGGTGGCGCTCCTGCTCCAGCGCCCGTATCCGGGCATCCAGCTCATCCATCTGCCGCCGTGAGACGCCCAGTTGCTCCTCGATCTCGAGGCGCAGGGCAAGCTGCTCTTCCAGCCCCCGTTCCTGACCGGCCAGCGGCTCCAGGGATGCCTCCAGGTTCAGGCGCAACTCATCGCAGCGCTCGGCGAGCTGCCGGCATTGTTCCCGTGCCCGCTCCAGGTTGCGTAGCCTGGCCCCCCGTGAAGCGCGATGGGCCTCGATATCGACCTGCAGGCGATGGGCCCGCTCGCGCGCCGCCCGTTCCTGTGCACGCGCCTCGACTGCCTGGCTCCGCAGGCCCTCACGGCGTTCGGCCAGGGTTTGGCGCTGGTCGGCCAAGGTTTCGATCTCCTCCAAGGCCCCGTGCAGGCGTTTTTGCACTGCTTCACTCTCGGCCACGGCCTCCTGCAGGCATTCGGCCAGCTCCACGCCCTCTGCCTCCAGGGCGGCGCGGCGTTCGTTCTGGTGTTCCAGCCGAGCACTGTGTCCCGTGAGGTCCGCCCGGATCTTGGCGTCGGCCTTTTCGATCCCAGCGGTTTCGGTACGCAATGCCCCGCGCTCCCCCTCGAGCTCTCGGCGTCGCATTCGTCGCTGCTCCTGCTCCTGTTCCAGGGTCCGGACTTGGGCCGCGAGGGCTGCGGTCCGGCGCTCCAGCTCCTTGAGCTCCTCGGCGCGTGCCAGTACCCCCCCCAGAGCACCATCCGCCTTCGGCGTGTGCAGCCAGTTGGAGCCTATCAGGACCCCGTCCCGGGTGACCAGGACCCCACCCAGATCGAGGGTGGCGCGTTCGCGCAGGGCCGACGGCAGATCCGGTGCTGTCCGTACCGACCCGAGCAACCCGTGCAGGGGCCAGGGACAACGCACCCGCGCCAGGAGGGAGTCGGGGGATACCGGGCCGGTAGGGTGTCCGGCCGCATCGAGCAGCGCCAAAGAGCCCAGGTCCGCCGCTTCCAGCACGGCCCCGACCCGATCCAAGGAATCGGTGCAGACGGCGCGCAGGTGGCCCGCGAGAACCGCCTCCACCGCGGGCTCCCAGCCGGGCTCGACCGCCAGCTCATCGACCAGTCGCGGGGCATCCGCCAATCCCTGTTCGCGCAGCCAGTCGGCGACGGCCTGATCCGCACCGTCCAGGGCCGCCTCCTGCAACGCGCTCAGGGCAGCCTGGCGACCCCGCGTCGACTGCAAGTCGGTACGCGCTGTATCGAGCTGCAAGCCCACCTCGCGCAACGCCTGTTCCTGCTCCTGAAGGGCCTCGGTCAGGCGCTGCGCCTCTCCTTGGAGAGTGGCGATCCGCGCGGCATACCCCTGGGCCTGCTCCCGGCAGCTACGGATCCGGGCCTCCAGCCCCTTAGTATTCTGTCGTCCCAGCTCCTCCTCTACCCGGCCCTGGCGGGAGCGGACCTGATCCATACGTTGCTCCAGGTGGTCGATATGGGTCCGCTCCACCTGGGCCAGTTCCGCGGGAGCGGCGGCGCGCCGGCTGAATTCGTCCCACCCCTCCTCCCCCTCTGCGAGCTGCGATTCGGCAGCCTTCATCCGGGCCAGGGCCGCCGCCAGGGCCGCCGCGGCTGTCTCATGCTTGGGTTCGTCCTTGGCCAGGGCCGCGTCGATCTCGGCCATGGCGTGCTCGTCGCGTGCGAGCAGATCCCGGACCTCGGTGAGCTCGCGCTCCAGGCGCTCGACCTCGACCTCCCGGTGGCTACGGCTCTCCCTGGCGAATTGGATGCCCTGCTCGAGGCGTGCGATCTCGGAGCCGACGGCGTAATAACGCCCCTGAATCTCGTTGAACTCGTCCGAGGCCGTGACATAGCGGTCACGTAAGGTCTCGCTATCCGCCTCCAACTGCTGCTGGCACGCGATCCGGCCCTCCAGCGCCGTATCCCGGGTCCGCAGGGACTCGTCTCGGGCCTCGATCTCCAAGTCGAGGGAACGCCAGCGCAGAGCACTGAGCTCCGCCTCCAACCGCTGCTCGTCCCGCTTGAGGCGCCGGTACTTCTCGGCAGTGGCAGCCTGACGTTCCAGGTGCAGGAGCTGCCTGGCGGCCTCCTCGTGCAGGTCATCGAGGCGGTCCAGGTTATCGCGAGTGTGGCGCATCCGGTTCTCCGTCTCGCGCCGCCGCTCCTTGTACTTGGAGATGCCCGCTGCCTCCTCTAGAAACAGGCGCAGCTCCTCGGGCCTGGCCTCGACGAACCGCGAGATGATGCCCTGCTCGATGATGGCGTAGCTCCGCGGACCCAGCCCCGTGCCCAGAAACAGGTCCTGGATGTCGCGGCGGCGGCAGCGGGTACCGTTGAGAAAATAGACCGACTGGCCGTCCCGAGAGAGCTGACGCCTGACCGAAATCTGGCTGAATCCAGCGTACTGCCCGCCGGCACTGCCGTCGCTGTTGTCGAACATCAGCTCGATACCGGCGGTGCCCACCGGCTTGCGACCGGTAGAGCCGTTGAAGATGACGTCGGCCATGGACTCGCCGCGCAGCATCTTGGCCGAGCTTTCGCCCATCACCCAGCGCACCGCGTCGATGACATTGGACTTGCCGCACCCATTGGGTCCAACGACCCCGGCCAGGTTGCCCGGAAAAGATACGGTCGTGGGATCGACGAAGGACTTGAAGCCGGCGAGCTTGATCTTCTCCAATCGCATCTCCGGAAGATACAGGAGGAACCTGTTGCTTTCTATCGAGTTATCTCTACAGATCTGGCGTGCGAAAGACGCAGGCCCTACAGGTCAGTCCTTGGGGGGTTTGAGGAACAGGGTAAACTGTCCCTGCCTCTTGCCGTAGTGCCGGGCCACTTTCTCCCGCAACTCGCGGATACTGTCGGAATCTTTGGCCATTCCGATGACCTCATAGCAGCGCGACACAAGTTGCCGGACTCCCTAGTTCTCGGTAAGTTGCCGGTGCCAGCGGACGCCGGGCGACGGTTTGTTCTCTTTGAGATATTCGGCTACGTCCTCGTCCATGGTGTCGTAGATGAGTTCAGTCACCAGCTTTCCCCACCACTTCGGGCGCGCCTGCAGGGGGGTAGCCCAATTGGTGAGCCGCCCGAACTCTTCCCAAAGTTCGTCAGGGAAA
>Ga0209561_1000263_pt1 | contig 12730 bp, 14 predicted proteins | sample WorMettrBAHAMAS2_FD_187393 | JGI IMG/M metagenome (GOLD analysis project Ga0209561, IMG submission 187393) | Marine gutless worms symbiont microbial communities from Max Planck institute for Marine Microbiology, Germany - Inanidrilus... | ecosystem: Host-associated > Annelida > Digestive system... | reverse complement strand
CCGCGGTAATTGCCATATCAATGGCATTGAATCATTCTGGTCATATGCCAAACGAAGACTTGCAAAGTTCAACGGTGTTCCCCGACAAACGTTTCATTTACACCTCAAGGAATGTGAGTTTAGATTTCATCACCGAGAGGAAAATCTCTCTGATAGAATACTAACTCTTCTGCGAGAAAATCCACTCTAAAGTTATCTAGACCCTATTATATTCTTAATCTGCGGAAATCTGCGGATAAAAGAAGCGGTTGAAATGCCAGGTTATGCGTCCCTCGCATGGGAAAGCCCATGCCTATCGGCCGGTTCGTAATTGCTCAACTTCCTGTTTTTGCCATCCATGGCACCTGGCTTCTGGCCATCCCTGCTGGAATGATGTGGTGAGGACTGAACGATCATGCCGGTTAGCCGCCTTTTTTCAGCTTGCGCAGCTTCTCGATTGCGCGCAGTTGGGCGACGGCGGCCGCCAGCTCGGCCTGGGCTTGGGCGTATTCGAATTCGGCGGTCTTGCCGGCTAAGGCGTCTTCCGCGCGCCGTTTGGCGTCCACTGCCGCGGCTTCGTCCAGGTCACGAGCGCGGATGGCGGTATCTGCCAGGATGGTGACTACCTGCGGTTGGACTTCGAGCATGCCCCCGGAGACATAGAAGTGCTCCATCTCCCCCTTCTCGGACTCGACTCGGACGTCGCCGGATTTGAGGCGGGTAATCAGGGCCGTATGGCGAGGTGAGATACCGACTTCTCCCATCTCTGCCGGCGCATACACCATGGTCGCCTGTCCTGAGTGGATGGCCCCCTCGGCACTCACGATGTCGACATGAACGGTCATTGCCATGGGAATTCTCCCGGCGTTACATTTTTTCGGCCTTGGCGACGGCTTCGTCGATCCCGCCGACCATGTAGAAGGCCTGCTCCGGAAGGTGATCGTATTTGCCGCCGACGATGGCCTTGAAGGCCGCGATGGTGTCCTTCAGCGAGACGTACTTACCGGAAGAGCCGGTGAAGACTTCTGCCACGAAGAAGGGTTGGGAGAGGAAGCGCTGGATCTTGCGTGCCCGGGCGACGATCAGCTTATCCTCGTCGGACAGTTCGTCCATACCCAGGATGGCGATGATGTCCTTGAGTTCCTTGTAGCGTTGCAGGGTGCCCTGGACCAAGCGCGCCGTTTCGTAGTGCTCTTGGCCAACCACGTTGGGATCGAGGATACGGCTGGTGGAGTCCAGGGGATCCACCGCCGGGTAGATGCCCAGCTCCGCGATCTGCCGTGACAGTACCAAGGTGGCGTCGAGGTGGGCGAAGGTGGTGGCCGGCGAGGGATCGGTGAGGTCGTCCGCGGGCACATACACTGCTTGGAAGGAGGTAATGGAGCCGGTCCGGGTAGAGGTAATGCGTTCCTGCAACAGGCCCATCTCCAGGGCCAGGGTAGGCTGGTAGCCCACGGCCGAGGGCATGCGCCCGAGCAATGCGGAGACTTCGGTACCGGCCAGGGTGTAGCGGTAGATGTTGTCGATGAACATCAGCACATCGCGGCCTTCGTCACGGAAGTACTCGGCCATGGTGAGGCCGGTCAGGGCCACGCGGGCGCGGTTGCCGGGGGGCTCGTTCATCTGGCCGTAGACCAGGGCCACCTTGTCGAGGACGTTGGACTCCATCATCTCGTGGTAGAAGTCGTTGCCCTCGCGGGTACGTTCGCCGACTCCCGCGAATACCGAGTAACCGGAGTGCTCCACGGCGATGTTCCGGATCAGCTCCATCAGGGTGACCGTCTTGCCGACGCCTGCACCGCCGAATAACCCTACCTTGCCGCCCTTGGCGATGGGCATGATGAGGTCGATGACCTTGATGCCCGTCTCCAGGATCTCGGTAGCGGCCGCTTGGTCCTCGAACTTGGGCGCAGTCCGGTGAATGGGCCACCGCTCCTCGGATTCCACCGGGCCTTTCTCGTCCACGGGCTCGCCTAGGACATCCATGATACGGCCCAGGGTGGGGGTACCGACCGGAACGCTGATGGCCGCGCCAGTGCCCGTGGCAGCCAGGCCACGACGCAGACCGTCGGTAGAACCCATGGCGATGGTGCGCACGATGCCGTCGCCGAGTTGCTGCTGTACCTCGAGCGTGAGGCCGACCTCGTCGACCGTCAGCGCATCGTAGACCTTCGGCATCTCACCGCGGGGAAATTGCACGTCCACCACGGCACCGATGATTTGCACCAGGTTGCCAGAGCTCATAGTCTCTCCTCTTGCCGCCGTGCGGCGTCTCGATATACGTTCATGGGCGATTTGCGCCTAGTACACCTGCACACAAAATCCAGAAATGAACACGAATAGACACGAAAATTCGTGTGGATTCGTGTTCATTCGTGGTTCGTGTTTCCCATGCCCGCAGGTACGTTAAATGTCAACAGACCCTAGTACCACAAATCCCAATCACACCGCGGCCGCACCGCCGACGATTTCAGAAATCTCCTGGGTGATTGCCGCTTGGCGGGCCTTGTTGTAGACAAGCTGCAACTCGTCGATGAGGCCTCCGGCATTATCGGAGGCAGATTTCATGGCTACCATACGCGCGGCCTGCTCACAGGCCCCGTTCTCTACCACCGCCTGGTAGACCAGGGACTCAATGTAGCGCATAAGCAGGGCATCGAGTACCGTTTTGGCGTCTGGCTCGTAGATGTAGTCCCAGTGATAGGGCGTGCCCTCGTCATCCCCACTATCTTCTGCCTGGATCGGCACCAGCCGCCGGATGGTCGGTCGCTGGGTCATGGTGTTCTCGAACACATTGCCCGCTATGTAGAGGGCGTCGAGTTCGCCGGACTCGTAGGTGTCCAGCATTACCTTGACGATACCGATCAGGTCTTCGATGTGGGGCTGGTCTCCGAGGTGGGTCGCCTGAGCCATGACGTTACCGCCAAAGCGCTTGAAGAAGCCAAGTGACTTGCTGCCGATGGTGCAGAATGTGATTTCGACCCCGGCCTCCTGCCGCTCTTTGAGTTCTCGGATCATCGTCCGGAACAGGTTGCTGTTCAGACCCCCGCACAGACCGCGGTCGGAGGAAACCACGATGTAGCCGACGCGCTTGGGTCCACGCTCGGTTGCTAGGTAGCTGTGCCTGTATTCCGGCGTCGCGTGGCGGAGGTGGGCGATCACCTGCAGCATCTTTTGGGCATAGGGGCGGGAGGCGGACATACGATCCTGCGCCTTGCGCATTTTGGACGCCGCTACCATTTCCATGGCCTTGGTAATCTTCTGCGTGCTCTTGATGCTGGCGATCTTCGTGCGTATTTCTTTCGCGCCGGCCATGTATTCGACTCCTGGCTGTCAGCCGTGAAGATTTATCCGCAAATAAACGCAATGCGATTGTCAGACTAGATGTTGCATGAGTAAATACCCGACTGCTCCAAACACTTTATTCAAATCAGTAATCGTTATTCCGGCTTTGTGCTTGATAAAAAGATTCGATTGGAGTCTTCCAAATTGCCAAAGCTCCCCATCGGTTACAACACCATAAACAAGGCTCTCGTCGTTTTGATTGATCTTTTGCACCGCCAGCAATTCTGCCGCGCACTGCCCCCAACCTTCCATGAAATTATTTTGCTTTGCTTCGACGACCACCAAAACAGGTAAGCCCAGAACCGTTTTACCTAATTCCGATTTGGTAGAGATCAGATAATCCGGAGTTCCGGTCAATTTATCGTCTATACTTATGGATTTATGGCTCCAAAGGGTGTATCTGTCAACATAATTTTTATAGACCTCGCGTATAATCGGATAAATGACATTTTCACACCGTGAGGCTTCTGATGTAAATACATCGATATTGTCCAAGTTGAAATCTAATTCTTCAATAAAGCTGTCGGGAGGAATTAACTCGATATAGTCGATGAAATTTTCTTCTCCATACTTTATGTTGTATTCTTCCTGAACTTGTGCAATGGATTTAAAATCCGTAAACGCCATCTTTTTTTAGCCCGCAATGGTTTTTGTTGTGAGGGGCATTCTGCTCACCATGAGTTCGTGGAGATCCACTTTCAAACTCGCATTATCTATAATCTATGCCTACCACATATCCTGATTCGTCATAATCCAGAACAACCTCTTCTGAAATTTCACGGCTTTCCACACCTATGCGGTGAGACAAGTCGATATATAGGGAATCCGTATCTGGAAAGTAGTTAAGTTTCATATTTTAAACCCTCTATCGGGAAAGGCATTATGAATCGTGGCCTTATCCTCAAGAGTCACTACGCGAAGGATACGCCCTTCCAGTTCTTCGATCGCCGCCCAGAATTTGTATCGATTGTGTTCTTGCGGCTCAGACCTCAGGGGGTTCTCGACGACCCGGATACACCACTCTATTCTTAATGTAAGGTCGTTTGCACAAGACCTTCTTCTCAAAATAGCCGGTGAACCGCTATTCCTTCATATAAAGCTGTCTGGTTGTCTAAACCAGTGCCTACGTATTCCCGATGCTGGTGATTTAACGATTATTCTCCACACAAAATTTCAGAAATGCCAACAATCATGCCGCCCCCCTCGAAAGGGTATAATGTACTATCAATAGTCGCAATATTGTTTTCGAGTGACACGAATTGACAGAGAACACCATCAGTGACCACCCCATAGATTCGGAGAAACAGGATTCTCGTGGCGCTCATTGAAGATTCTGGTGGCTTCCATTTCAGCAAGGCACTCTGGCAAGGCATTACCTAAATCCGATTTCTGGCCTCTACCAAGACCACCAACGGTGATATAATATACAGTTTGTTGGTACTTTTACTGATAATCCCGTCAGGATTCCCTATGAGACCCTTCTCACTATCCACATTGAAAGTACTCTCCAGAAAAAAGCTGACCGCCACATGTTGTTCAAGTTCAATGAGCACATTATCGACAATCAGGGCTTGCCGTGCACTTTCCGTGTTGATTCGAATGGCTTTCGTATATACCAGGTCCATGGTTTTCACGAACCACTCCGTGAGTCGAACGGGTTTGATATGCCGATAGCAATTGTTATTTCCTTGTATGACAAGCCCTAACTCTTTATGCACTTACTCGAGTGTTTTAAAATCGCTATATGCCATATCATTTGGAATGATTTGTTAGCGAAAGGTGGCTACAATTTCATCCACTCGGGCAATGGATAGCCAGTAGCCTTTGAATAAAGCGTCTCGGGCGCAACATCAATATCATCCCGCCATATAAGAGTGCCCAATTCATCGTTTGCCGATAAAGTCTTTGAAAAAATCAAGGCTCTTTATGGATTCCAGACTGATCGAAGGGAACAGTGGTCCGTAGCACTCTGACTGACGACAGAACAGGCAGTCTTTTCTCAACAACAACAGCAAGTTATACGATGCCCCTTTGGCTTGCTGAGAAGGCGAATTTGCGCAAAATATCCTACCAGTCTGGAATCCATAAAGAGCCAAAATCAATATCCTTAAAACGGTCAAAAACTCCGCCTTTTAAAAGGTATTCAGAGAAATCGACAACTCCTTTTTCCCATTGTCAAAGGTAAGCGCAATTCTGTAGTTACCTTGCATAGATAGCTGAAACTACGTCATATGACATTAGTTTCCCCTCCCTTTATAATCAAGGACGAAATTTTCTCAGGCGGTTCATTGCTTTGCGCAAGTTTCCAGCCACGCATAAATTCCTGTTGGTGTTGGGATGCCCATTCTTCTACCACTCTTAAAGTACGAGGCGGAATTTCTCCCTCCAGCACTTCTAATGTTCTTATATCTATCGCCATTTTGTTCTTCCCGTAGCGAGCATGAAAATGCGGAGGATTGTATTCATCATAAAATATTGAAATGATTATTCCATAAAATCTGCTTTTTACGCATTATTCGTCCAATTGTCTGTCTTCAGACTTGCTTCTTGTTGCTTGATTTCAGTATATATTCTATACTGCGCTAATCAGGATACATGAATTAATTATAGCAGTGCTGGCAAGGATAGTATCAATGTTGTGCTTTTTGCGCTTTCTTTTTTCAGATTCCGTTTATCAACTAAAGATTTATTAAGTCTACCAAAGAGCACCGAACCTTCTGCTGTTAGGGGTAAAATACTAAAATCTTCCTTAGCCTCATTAATCCTCTTTTGGCAACAGATTTTTTTACCTTCAGAAGCGTTGTTGTATCCATATTCTAGTTCGTACAATGTAATAATAGAGATAAATACCTGATCTTCATCGCTCAAGACACCTAATTGATGCGCTGTTTCGTGGTGGTCCGAAGAATTTTTATCGTAGATAATCTGAAACAACATTGAAGTCTAAAAGGTAGTTCATGTTTTATTTGTCATGGTTAAATTCAAAGTTATCCCTAAAATCTTTCATGTCTCTTTTTAGTCGTTCAGAATAACTTTACTAAATGGACAGGGTCATCCTCAACTCTTTATAGTTATTTTCCCCATTTTGATTGCTTGTCTGATGATTGTTCGATTTTTGTCTTGATTCTTTGAAAATTCTGTAATGCCTGCAACAGCTTTTCCTTCTGTTTCTCGGGAGATACTGTTTGAATGTTGTTCGGCAATTCTAGTGTAACTCGCATGGCTTTTCCTTATCAATTTCTGCTTTGATTAAGTTCTTTCGTAGTCATGGCAATGGTATACATCAGTGGCCGAAGAACCCGAGATTAATGGTTATAACTCACCTTCCACATCCGAGGGCTTATACATGCAATCGACAGCTCCTCTGTCGTAATATCACATTAATGTCCAGTTTCCATGGTCCCCGCATAGCTCACCTCTCTCCCGGTGCTCCCACTGGGAACCGGGGCTGATTTTCGTTACAGACCCGTAGGGTGGGCTGTGCCCACCACTAACGCGCCTACTCGGTGGGCACAGCCCTCCTTACCAAGTGTGAGTCGCTTTGAAATCCTTGAGTGCCGCGTGTAGGGCGTCCGCGATCTCCTCATCGTAGTCGCCGCTCGCATTGATTTTATCGAGAAGATCCGACTGACTGGTCTTCATATAAGTCTGCAGGGCATGCTCGAAATCCACGACCTTGTTGACCTCCAGATCGTCCAGATAACCTTCGTTGGCGGCGAACAGGGAAACCGCCATCTGACCGATACTCAGGGGCGCGTATTGGACCTGTTTCATGAGTTCAGTCACGCGCTCGCCGCGCTGAAGCTGTTTGCGGGTGGCTTCGTCCAGATCGGATGCGAACTGGGAGAAGGCGGCGAGCTCCCGATACTGGGCCAACGCCAACCGAATACCACCACCGAGCTTTTTGATGATCTTGGTCTGGGCGGCACCGCCGACCCGGGATACTGATAGTCCGGCGTTGATGGCCGGGCGGATACCGGCGTTGAACAGGTCGGTCTCCAGAAAGATCTGGCCGTCGGTAATGGAGATGACGTTGGTGGGCACGAAGGCGGACACGTCACCGGCCTGGGTCTCGATGATGGGCAGGGCGGTCAAGGAGCCGGTCCGGCCTTTGACTTTGCCGTCGGTCAGCTGCTCGACATAGTCCGTGTTGATCCGCGCGGCCCGCTCGAGCAGGCGTGAATGCAGGTAGAAGACATCGCCCGGGTAGGCCTCGCGACCCGGCGGGCGGCGCAGCAGCAGGGAGACCTGCCGATAGGCCCAGGCCTGCTTGGTCAGATCGTCGTAGATAATCAGGGCATCTTCACCCTTGTCGCGGAAGTACTCGCCCATAGTGCAGCCGGAGTAAGGGGCGATGTACTGCATGGCGGCGGAATCCGAAGCGCCCGCGGCCACGATGATGGTGTGATCCATGGCGCCGTGCTCTTCGAGCTTGCGCTGGATGCCGGCGACCGAGGAGTTTTTCTGGCCGACTGCGACATAGATGCACTTTATGCCGGTGCCTTTCTGGCTGATGATAGTGTCGATGGCCACGGCGGTCTTGCCCGTCTGGCGGTCACCGATAATCAACTCGCGCTGGCCACGGCCGATGGGCACCATGGCGTCGATGGCCTTCAGACCCGTCTGCACCGGCTGGTCCACCGACTTGCGGGTAATGACGCCGGGGGCGACCTTCTCGATCGGAGAGCTTGCTTCCGCATTGATCGGACCCTTGCCGTCGAGGGGGTTGCCCAGGGAATCGATGACACGGCCCAACAGGGATTCGCCGACGGGGACCTCCAGCACTCGCCCGGTGCAACGTACCCAGTCGCCTTCCGACAAATGCGTGTACTCGCCGAGCACCACTGCACCGACGGAGTCGCGCTCCAGATTCAGCGCCAGTCCGTAGGTGTTGCCGGGGAACTCCAGCATTTCATAGTACTGGGCGTCGGAAAGGCCGTGGATGCGGACGATGCCGTCGGTCAGGCTGACAATGGTGCCTTCCGTGCGGGCCTCGGTCGTCAGCTCGAATTGCTCGATCTTTTGTTTGATGAGATCACTGATTTCGGATGGATTCAGTTGCATGGCGGTTTCTCGTTAGAATTGCAATTCGGTAGCCAACTTACGCAGCTTGCCGCGCACGGACCCGTCGATCACCAGGTCCCCGACACGGACGTGGACGCCCCCGATCAGGGATGGGCCTGTCTCGACCGTCATCTCCACCTCGGCCCCCAGCCGTTTTTCGAGCGCTGTGGCAAGGTCCCTCTGGGCGTCTTCTTCTAGCTCGAAGGCACTTAAGACTTGTACCTGGCGGACGCCTTGGTCTCGAGTCCGGAGCGCCTCGAAGAGACGGGCAATCTCGGGAAGTATGGACAACCTGTTATTCGCCGCCAGCAGCGAGACCAGATTTCCGACTTCCGACCCCGGTTCTTCGCCGGCAATCTCCAGGATGGCATCGCGTAGTCGCTCGCGCGGCACATTCGGATTGCCGATCTGCTCCGCCATATCGGGATCGGCGGCGATTGCCGACAGGGTAGCCAAGGTATCGCCCCAAGTGGCCAGCCGTCCGCTCTCGCGAGCCCGCGTGAAGACGGCTTCGGCGTAGGGCCGTGCAATTGTCGTGATGTCTCCGGCCATCGGTGCGCCTTAGATCTGTTTTGCGAAAGAATCGACGATGGCGCTGTGGGCGGCCGGGTCGACTTCCTTCTCGAGAATTTTTTCTGCCGCCGTAACCGCCAGGACCGCGACCTTTTCCCGCAGCTCTTCACGGGCCCGGTTGGCTTCCTGCTCGATTTCGGCCTGCGCCGCGTGGACCAGGCGTGCACCTTCCTCACGGGCATCCTGCTTCGCCTCGTCGATAATCTCGGCAGCACGCTTCTGGGCCTGGCCCACGATGTCGGCGGCCTTGGTCTTGGCCTCCTTCATGATCGTGGTGGCCCGCTGCGCCCCGAGCTCCTGTTCTTTATGGCCGCGCTCGGCTGCCGCCAACCCTTCGGCGATTTTGGTCTTGCGTTCCGCCAGTGCATTGACGATGGGCGGCCACACGAATTTCATGCAGAACCAGACGAACGCCGCGAATGCAATCATCTGGAGTATCAGCGTCAAATTGATATTCATGCCGTTGCCTCGAAAGGGACGAGAGCCTTGAGATCCAAGGCTGGGGGGCGAACCTTCGTCAGACAGCGAACATCAAGTACAGACCCATGGCGATCGCGATGACCGGCAGAGCATCGGTAAGACCCATAACGATGAAGAATTGGGTACGAAGCATCGGGATCAATTCGGGCTGACGTGCGGCACCTTCGAGGAAGCGACCCCCGAGGACGCCGATACCGACGGCGGCACCCAAGGCGCCCAGACCCAGCATGAGACCGGCTGCGATGAAAACGATTGCTTGTGCGAGCTCCATGGTTTCCCCCTTAAGATAATGGGTGAGAGAAGGTTGAAATCGACCGATCAGTGGTGCCGTTGGTGCGCCATGTCCAAATAGACGATGGTCAACACCATGAAGATGAATGCCTGCAGGGTGATGACCAGAATATGGAAGATGGCCCACCCGAGCTGCAGCATGCCGCCGCTGACGCTTATGATGATCGAGTGGCCGTACATGAGTGCGATCAGGATGAAGATCATTTCCCCGGCATAGAGATTTCCGAACAGACGCAGGGCCAGGGAGACGGGTTTGGAGAGGAGATTGATGCCCTCCAACATCAGGTTGGCGGGTAGTCCCCACTTACCGAACGGCTGCAGTGTCAGCTCACCGACAAATCCACCGAGCCCCTTCATCTTGATGCTGTAATAGACAACCAGGAAAAACACCGTCAGAGACATCCCGAAGGTGGCGTTCGGGTCGGTGGTGGGAACGATCTTCAGGAATACGTGATGGGGATCGGTGCCGAACAGTGAGGCCACCTTTTGGAACAGATAGGGGAACAGATCGACCGGGATCAGATCCATGAGATTCATCAAGAAGACCCAGACGAAAATGGTCAGCGCCAAGGGGGCGACCAAGGGGTTCTTGCCGCTGAAGGAGCCGCGGACATTGTCTTCCACGAAATCGACGATCCACTCCACGAAGTTTTGCGCCCCTCCCGGCTCCCCGGCCGTCGCCTTATCCGCGACCTTTTTGAAGAGCCAGAGAAACAGGCCGCCGAGCAGAATCGAGAAGAACATGGTATCGACGTGAAAGGCCCAAAAACCCATCTCCGCCGCTTCTTCCGCGGTGGTCGCGAAGCCCAGGCCATGCTCCGGATGGTTCCCGAAGGTGAGGTTAGTCAGATGGTGCTTGATGTATCCTTGGGATGTGAGCGTTTCGGAAGAAGCCATTGATCATCTCTCGGGTATCTTGCGGGCACCCCGTCCGGGTGCGAGAACCGCGGGTAGCACCTGTACGGCGAAGTAAGCAATGAGCACGGCCGGTACGTTCAAACCTTCACTTGTCATGAAAGCGATGACGAACAGTCCCAACGCCAGGAACAACTTGATGAGCTCCGCGCCGTAGAACCGCACCAAGATCGACTTCGGGTCCTGGGCCTGATAGTGCCGGAAAACCCAGAAGGCAAAAACCGAGTTCGCCGCCACACACACACTCGCCCCGATCAGGACCGACAAGGCGACGGGGATGCCGAAGGGCAAGGCGACAGTCGCCAGGGTGAGTGTTAGGGCCAGCTGTAGGAACAGGATGCGCTTGGCCTGCAGCGCATCCGGCTGTTGTCCCGGTTCTTCCTTACGCCTCAGGGGATAATCCCCTTGCGTTGACGCAGTATATGTACCGTTGATCACAGCGTCAAACCCTGATCAACCACGGTTGCCCCCCTTAGCCCCCTAGGTAGAGTTTTTTATGATGCACCGCAACATTACCCGTTGCAACCGAAACTTTGTAGTGCTCACTGAGGCAGCCTTCGCCGAGATGCAACAGCCCGGCAGGAGGCGGCAAGAGAGCGCCTGTACGCGTCGTTGGTGGATCTTACGACCGGTCGAACGAACCGCTACGAGGACGCAAATGCGTACATTCAATAGCCGGTGGCGCACGAGCTTCGTGCTAGCTTCGGAATCTACGCTACCCTCAGCCAAGCTGAGACGTCGGCGCTCGGCATCGATTCGAGCGTATTGCGATGGCGGCTGAGGCACCTGCTCTGCTTTCTTAGAGGCTATCTAAAAAGACATAAGTTAATAGAAAAGCACCCAACGGTCATTTTATAGGGCGTCTGGTTATTACAGATCCGTTGGAGAAGCAAGCGACTTGATGTGAAACAAACCTAAGCTTCACTCGAAGTTGGCTTACGTTCGTAACTTTACTTAATCGACGTGATCGAACTGGCCAGGCAAAGGTTCTTTCAACCACCCATCGACGAGGTAACACGGGAAGCCGGGAAACCCTGTTTGTTTTCTAACGACCTCGATCAGGCATCCGAATTGGATGCCAGAGCCAATCGGAAAGCTCCGGGCCGGAATAACCACTGTCGGCCCAGATTTTTGTGATGGTATGAAGGAATGAGAACAGATCCGTTATGGGCTGACGAACCGCTTTCCCATCAAATACGTTGGCTGCGAACACCCGAACAATAATCAGACAACCCATTGTATCGAAAAGGATATTTCTTTTTCTTCCTTTAATGAGCTTGCCTCCATCGAACCCTGATTCCAGACAGGATTCTGGGGTTCCCTTGATGCTTTGACTGTCAATGATGGCTGCCGTTTGGTCTGGGTTTCGACTTTTTTCACGTAACTTCTGACGTAGCGCGGTATTGACTTTTTCCAACGTTCGATTGTCCGTCCATTTGTTGTAGTAAGAGTTAACCGGTCGGTAAGGGGGAAAGTCTGTTGGGAGGTAGCGCCATGGACAACCGGTTTTATTCAGACAAAAAATCGTATTCAGGATTTCGCGAAGATCGGTCGTTCATGGGCGTCCAGTGGTATAGGGTTCGAGCTCATCAAAAATAGGCTGGAAATTTCCCACTCTTCATCAATGATGTCGCTCGGGCACCTGAGTGGTAGACGATGTGCTTGAAGCCCACAGTGCCGGCAGCCCGACCGATGAAGCGGTGCGCTGGACCGACCTCAAGCCGGTGCAGCTGGCGCTGACGCGTGGGCATCACATCAGCCGCAAAACCGCCGCCAAGCTGCTGGCGCGGGCCGGCTATCGGCGTCGTTCCCTGCGCAAGGCGTTGATTAGCGGTGACGTCGATCCGCATGAACGCGACCGGCAGTTCCGGTTGATCGCTACCTTGCGCCGCCAAGCCCGTGCCCGTGGCGTACCGGTGTTGTGTGTCGATACCAGGAAGAAAGAGAGGCTGGGCTACCTGCCTCGTCGCGGGTCCTGTTACAGCACCGATGTTCAGTTCGTTTATGACCACGATTATCGCCATCTCGCTACGGGTGTCTTGGTCCCTCACGGGGTGTATGACTACCATGGCAATGCGGGCTT